>OLZC01000032.1_pt1 | contig 76409 bp, 67 predicted proteins | sample 1644391 | NCBI WGS metagenome assembly OLZC01 (sample SAMEA103958140, study PRJEB25191) | human gut metagenome | biome: human-associated habitat [ENVO:00009003]; feature: intestine environment [ENVO:2100002]; material: feces | place: Germany | collected 2013/2015
CAATCAGATATTCCTGCGCTTGACCAGAGCTGTCGCTACATCTTGTAGCGTGCTGTGTTAAGTCGATAAGCATTTAAAATTTTATGCAATATAGCAATAAGGACGTTTAGAGGAGGCTGCATTCACCGTCAAAAATTTGGTCACGGGAGGTCTTACCTATGCCCAGACGAGGAGAAAACATCTACAAGCGGAAGGACGGACGATGGGAAGGGCGTTATATTGCGGATCGAAAACCGGATGGCAAAGCGGTTTACCGCTCCATTTACGGAACTTCCTACGCGCAGGTGCGGGAAAGACTGGTTGCTAAGCGACAGGAAACACACAAGCGGCAGATCGGTTCCTGCAAGCTGACGGTAAATGAGCTTTTGGCGCTCTGGCAGGCCGAGAACAGCCAGATCAAAGCCACCAGCCGGGAGCGCTACCGGGCGCTCATTGAGCTGCACATTCAGCCGGAGCTGGGAGCGCGGAAGGTTCGGGAGCTGAACGAGGAGGTTCTGGATGCCTTTGTCCGCAAAAAGCTGAAATCCGGGCGGTTGGACGGCAGGGGCGGATTAGCGCCCAAAACCGTGCGGGATATTTGCATTGTCATGAAATCGGCGCTGAAGCTGGCAAAACGGAAATACAGGTATTCGGGGGATGGAGGAATAAATGCTCCTGCCATCAGGCAGAAGCAAGTGGAGGTTTTTTCCCAGCTGGAAAGTCAGCGAATCACTGCCGCTGTACTCAAAAAGCTGGACAGAAGCAGCTTGGGCTATTTGCTGTGTCTGGAAACAGGGCTGCGTCTGGGCGAGGTCTGCGCACTGCGTTGGTCTGATATTGACCTTGCGGAAGGGGTGCTTCGTGTCCAGCGGACGGTTTACCGCATCAACTACGGGAAGCGCACCGAGCTGGTGCTGCAAACGCCGAAAAGCGAAAACTCCGTTCGCGCTATCCCGTTGACGGCGAAAATGCTTTCCGTACTGCGCCAGATGAAGGACAAGAAGGATTGCTGCCTGCTTACCGGCACAGAGCGGCCTCTGGAGCCGCGGACAATGCAGTATCGCTTCCGGCGCTTTCTGGAGAGGAACAACTTGCCACTAAGGAATTATCACGTTCTCCGGCATTCCTTCGCCACGCGCTGCATTGAGGGCGGCATGGATATCAAATCTCTGTCTGAAATTCTGGGTCACGCCAATGTACAGACCACACTGCAAATGTACGTTCATCCCTCCATGGCCTCCAAGCGAGCCGCTATGGAGGCCGCCAGTATGCTGGCCGGAATTGCGTAAAAAGCACATTTGCCGTCAAAAATCTGGTCTTGCGAATACGGGAAAAGGCGCATTCCTGTAAGGGAAATTCAGGATTATATCGGCAAGTTAGTTACTTGACGAAATTTTTTTGCCGTTTGGCAGGTGTTCTGGGCAATACTCCCCTGTACTTTCATTATACCATCTCCTGCCCTATTGTTATGTCGAACCATGTCAATTGCTGAATTCTCTTTTTCTAATTCTATTATACTAAATACAGCAGATTCTGTGTTTTCTTCTCGTCTCCAGTTATACTATCTCTTGGAATTAAATCTCAGTCTAAGAGGATGATTGCTATGGATTTGAAAGCAATTGGGCGGCGGATCAAAGCAGCTCGCGAGGTGAAGGGGTTGACGCAGGAGGCATTGGCAGAGCTGGTGAACTTTAAGCCCCATGCTTATCTGGAAACTGCAGGCTTTAAGCTGGCCCATCTCTGGGGCTTCCTATGGGGGAACGCCTTCTTCCCGGAAGTTGTTCCGGGTTACACACCGGATACGGCTCTCACAGCCAGGTACGTCCAAATGGCGAGTATGGATATTGGTTTTCCCATAAGAGTTCTTACGTAATCGCCTTGCAACCGGAAACAGTTTTATGTCTGGCTAATGTCTGATTTCTGGCAACGCTTCATACGCGGATAGCCCTGAAAGGCTGGATTCCGCAGTTGACTAAAGCTGTCAGCTATGATATAATGCCATCAACATAGTATCCGAGTTTTGCGGCGGCAAAACATAGTTTCTGAGTTCTCATGTGCCCGAAGTCGTTATGTCTTCGGGCTTTTTCTACTCTTCTGCATCTTTTTACAGATGCACAGAGGTCAGCAAAACGGAGGGGCTATCCCTCAACATACCATGGCAGAAATGTCATCGTATTCAAAAGCACTCACTTGAATTTCTCGATTCTTGTGGGTGCTTTTTTTATATAGATTGGAGCTTCTATGGCTCCCCCAACCTTATTTCCGGGGAGCCTTCTGGCTGACCCGTTGTATATAGAAATCAAATAACGAGGAGTAATCCAATGGACTATGAACTGATTATTCTGCACACCCTTGTGGAGATTGTTATGGACGAAGATGCTTCGGAACATCTGAAAGAGCTTCGGATTGCCGCTCTCAACAAGGTGCTGCGCCGCCTGAACGCATACCATCATCTGGGCTTTATCCGGCCTCTGACAACGGCGATTGCGGAAAAGAAATGCAGCACGATTCAAAAAGCTGCCACCCAAGCGGAGATAAAGCGGATCCTCGGCCCTCGTTGCCCCAGATATGACGGCAACAAGTTCGTTGAGGATCCTTACATTCTCCCGGAGGAGGAACTGATTGGATGGAGTTGTGTATCCCTTCAGGTTCCGCTGAATGCTGTTGGTGCCGCAAGATTTCAGGAGCTGTTCAACCGTATCTTTCCCAATGGTGTGAATGGGGTGACTCAGGATGCGTGAACTGACATTCGGTGACCTTCGCTGCCGCCACTTTACCGGACGTTCCTACATTAAATCCGGTGAAGGCCGAAACCGCGTCTACGGTTATCGAACCGGTATCCAGTGCGATTTAGGAAACATTGAGCAATCGGAATGGTTCCAAATGGTGCGGGAGCTTATCGACTGTAAGGGGGAGCGGCACTTATACGAGCAGCTTCTGGAATACCTGACGGAGCATAACTACGCCAAGAGTACCAAAACCCAGCTGGAACGCAAAGCGCTGGAACTGCACACTGACCGGATCTTTGACAACGAAGCATGGGTCGATTTCCTGAAGTTCAATCGGAAATATCGCCCGGAGGTCGCAGCAGCCACCAAGGTGGTTTATATCCGCACGGAATGCTGCAGCAAACCCGGAGCGATCCCCCAAACCCAGTTAGATTCCCGCATTGATGACAGAGTCTGCTGCCCGCATTGCGGCAGATGGACACATTACGAAATTATGACCACTTTAGAAATGGAGGAGCGCACCTATGTGTGTGAATGAAGACAAGATTCTTCGCATGAAGGATCTGATTAAAGCCCTGACCGAAGCAGATATCGCCTACTACCGGGATGATGATCCTGTCATGAGCGACCGGGAGTATGACCAGCTCACGGATGAACTTCTGAAGCTGGAGGCCGAAACGGGTCTGGTGATCTCCGGATCTCCTACTCAGAAGGTATCCGGCGAAGTTCTGGAGGAACTGACATCCGTCCGGCATACCAAGCCCATGCTCTCCGCCAAGAAAACCAAGTCTATCGAAGAAATGGTACGCTTTGCCGGAGGCCGCTCTGTTCTGGTTTCGTGGAAATTGGATGGTCTGACCATTGTGCTGCGCTATGAAAACGGCGAGCTGAAGCAGTCCATCACCCGCGGCCGGGAAGGTACCGTTGGAGAGGATGTGACCCATACGGTCCGTACTTACCTGAACGTCCCTCTCACCATACCCATTCGGGACTCTATTGAGGTCCGGGGTGAAGGCGTCATTTCTTGGAGGCACTTCAATCTGATCAATTCCGATCTGGAGGATACCTACTCTCATCCCCGGAACTTGGCGGCCGGCAGCACCAGAAAGCTGGACGCAAACGAGTCCCGGAAACGGCTCCTTGAGTTCTTCGCCTTTGATCTGGTCAGTGATCATCTGGAGCGGCCATCCAAGCTGGCACAGATGCAGCTGATGCAAAACGCCGGTTTCTCCGTCGTACCCTTCACATATGTGGATAGCACTGGCGGCGAGGAACTTCTGCGCAAGGCAGTTGATTCTTACAAGCCCGAGCATTACGGGTATCCTGTCGACGGCCTGATCGTGGAATACGACGACCGTGCATACGGAGCCAGTCTGGGTGCCACCGGTCATCACGAGAACCGGATGATTGCCCTGAAGTGGAAAGACGATCCTGTCCCGACCAAGTTCCTCGGCGTCGACCTTGCAACGACCAGAACCGGGAGGGTGAGCATCACCGGCCTGTTCGAGCCTGTAGCAATTGACGGTGCCATGGTATCCCGGGCATATCTACACAATCTGGACATCTTCGATGCGTTCCAGTTTGGTGTGGGCGATGAGATCATGGTTTACAAGGCCAACCAGATCATTCCGCAGATTGCAGAAAACAAAACCAAGAGCGGCACTTTCAAGATGCCCATGGTCTGTCCCTGCTGCGGCGAGAAACTGATTGTGAGAACCACCCCCGGTGGCTCCCGGCAGATGTACTGTGAGAACCCGTACTGTGCTGCCAAGCTTATCCGGAAGTTTACCCACTTCTGTGAGAAGACCCGGATGAACATTGAGGGACTGTCCCAAACCACCCTGTCCAAGTTCCTTGGTCACGGTTGGATCCGTAACTTCGGCGATCTGTATGAGCTGGAAAAGTATCGGGACGAGTTTCTGCAAACCCCGGGCTTTGGTGAAAAGTCCTTCGAGCGTCTGCTGGCATCCATCGAAAAGAGTCGCCATTGCACGCTGGCGAGGTTCATTGCCGGTCTGGGAATCCCCATGGTGGGACGCCATGCCGGTCGTGATCTGGATCGCTACTTTGGCGGCTCCTGGGAAGCTTTTGAGCAAGCCATTCAGGATGGCTTTGATTTTACGCAGCTTCACGATTTCGGCGAAACCATGAACAACAATATCTACATCTGGTACGCGGATGCAGAGGAAGCCAACCTCTGGAGACCGCTGCTGAACCACATTGAATTTGTAAAGGAGACTTCTACTATGACTACCAACACCACCAACCCCTTTGCGGGCAAGACCGTCGTTGCCACCGGTAAGCTCATGAACTACACCCGTGACGGGATCCAGAACAAGCTGCTTTCCCTAGGTGCCAATCCCGCCTCTTCCGTCACCAAAAAGACGGATTATCTTATCGTTGGTGAGAAAGCAGGCAGCAAGCTGGCCAAAGCGCAGCAGCTGGGCATCGAAACCCTGACTGAAGAAGAATTTGAGCAGATGCTCGCTGACTAAGACAGGCGGTATAAACATGGTATTCTACGACGAAGCAGAAGCCCGCAAACTGTATGAACGGTACAAGCTCCAGTGGATGGTTTACCACGGACTCGGTCTTGTAGATCTCATGGACTGTATGGAAGCCATGATCCAAGAGGATCTGACTTCCAGCGAAACCCGTAGCAAGCTGCAGGAGCTATTTAAGGCTTGGGAGTTTGACGTTGGTTTCCCCAGCGGTCAGATATGGTCCTGCTATGAAGAGTACCGGGATAACGAGTACGAAATGGATTCTGAAAATGCCTGCATGCCGATCTCCGTTTTCGAGCGGGACATCACCACAGCGGTATTCCCCAATCCGGAAATGGCAAGAACCACCATGCTGGAAGAGCTTGAGACAGAATTCCTGAAATACCATAGCGAAAGCGAATGGAATGCAATAAAATCCCAGCGATCCTATGATTGTGATTCCTTCGGCTTCAGCTCACGGAGCGCTTGGTCCAATCTGGACGATGACCGCAACTGTGACTGGCAGATTGTTTCCATTTCTACCGTAACCACATAATGACATCTCAGCCCGGGGCAGCTATTGCTGCCCCGGGTAATTTTCAAAGGAGTACTGAATCTATGAAAAAACGCATCGACATTCACGGTTCTTTGGAGTTTCCTCTGGCCATCGGCTGTGCTGCATTTATCAGGCAGACCGTCGGAGGCATGATCCGAACCTCTCCCGTGAAGCATTTCATCACACTGCCCTCCGGCGTAACCTACATCCAGACCCAGAATACCCGCTACTATCTGCATCCGCCCGCGAAGGCCGCGGCAGCAAAGGGGGTACAGATATGAGTCAGTACCGAGAGAGCAGAGAAGATAAGTTCCGACGTCTTGCGGAAGCCCGTGTCAATAAGATCCTGCACCTGTATCGGCTGCTTGGCAACCTATCCTGGACCGGCACCTATGCCTACACAAAGGATCAGGTGGATCAGATATTTACCGAGCTGCAGGCAGAACTGCTCCGGGTCAAGCTCCGGTTTCTGCGTACTCAGTCAACTGCAAAGAAACGGTTTGCCCTGAGCGAACCTTACGCCCCGGAAAAATCCAAGATATCCGAGGATAATCCCACGCTGGCAATCCCACTGCCCGATGGCACATACCTCAGGGCAGTGGGGTATCCCACCGATACATACCCATGTATCGACATCTACTGGGACAATGGCATCAATGCACCGACCGATACCCTCTGCTTCGTAGAGTTCAATCCCAATCATGAGGAAGACGAGCGCGTTTGCATTGGTGCCTACCGCAGCAACCAGGATGACCCCACTTATTATGCGCCGTATATGGCGGCAGAAAGGAATGCAAACAATGAATGATATCCAAATGCTCTCCGCACTGAAGCTGCCATGGGACGCGATCTCACGGTATCTGGAAACGTTGATTTCCGCCATACTGGGAAGATCCTTCACCTGCAGCACCAAAGGCGAAAATGACGACTACTGGCGTACCTCGGTACTCTGCGACACTTTTACCAACGTGGAAATTGTGCGCCTCGTCAACGCTGTCAACGGAGACGACAATATGCTCAGGCATGCACTTCCCGTTGATTCCACTGTCAGCAGGTCTCTGGAGATGGGCTTGTGCCAAGCGCTTCTGAAGAGAGCGCTGAAACTGGATTGGGAAAATGAGTTTGTTTCCCCTGATGCTCTGTTCATTATCGGGAAATTCCCCGCAGCCCCGAAACTACCTGACGTAAACCAAGATCTGATCCACATTGATTCCGCTACCATCGACAGCAGCACCTTGATGTCCAAAGATGAATTCCTCGAAAAGCTGTTTGATGAAGGCGGAACCTTTACGGATCTGGCATCTCTGTGTGAAGCCAATGAAACTGCGTATGGCACACCGCTGTACTGGATGCACCCTTTTACAGACGGCGAGTATAACGGCTGTTATTTTGTTCTGGTTCGGGAAGGTGTGCTGGTACTCTCCTATGATGAGATCAGCACCTGCGACCACGAGATATTCATCCGGGACAGCGCCCACTTGTGTTATGCAGAGGAAATGCGCTGCTTTCTGACAGAATGGAATATCCGCAGCACCGCTCTGATTGAAACCATCACCACACTTCTGAGTTTTCTGGAACAAAAGAAAAGGCTTTGCTGTGAAAGATGAACTTTTCAATGCAGTCCGAGTTACACCATCCACTAAAATCCGTTTCAAATGCACCGGCTGTGCAGAATGCTGCCGCCATGTAAAGGAAAGCGTCCCTGTGAACAGTCTGGACGTATTCTATCTGACAAAGTACCTGCGTGACACTGGTCTTGATATTTGCTGTACCGATGAATTTCTCGCCCAGTTTGCAACAATTGCACTGCTCGACGATTGCGGATATTTCGTGTACTTCCTGAAATCTGTCGGAGAAGATGATTCCTGTATCTTTTTGAATGAGAATCGGTGTTCTGTGCAGCCAGCAAAACCTATGGCCTGTCGGCTATACCCATTCATGGTGGATACAAATGGATCTGGTGGTTTCCGGTACCTGTACAGCCGGGAGCGGGAGCATCACTTCTGTGGCCCGGTGGTAGAAACGAGGAGCTGGATGAAGAAATACTTCCAGCAGGAAGCCCGTGCATTCATGCAGGCGGATTTTGCCGATACGGTTCCAATTGCCAGACTGCTCAGAAGCATCCCGGAACATGGGAAGAACGAAGCATTATTTCATTTCCACAGACTCCGGTACTCCGAGTATAATCTGGACAGACCTTTCTTGGAACAGTTCCTGCAAAATCAAAAACAGCTGCTTATAATCCTCGGCCGAATGGCAGAGAAAACGACATGACATTTTACATCATGGCACCGGCAATGTTTCCGGTGCCATACATAATTATGGAGGATAATTCTAATGACTAACGAAGAAATGTTCCAGAACATCGAATCTTTTACCGTCGGCCTCGACGACACTTTTTCATTTCACTGCACCCAATGCGGCAAATGCTGCATCCACCGGACGGACATCATCCTGTCTCCCCGGGATATTTTCAAAATGGCCAAGGAGCTGAAGCTCTCCAACGCTGACTTTCTCAGGAAATACTGCTCCATGCACATTGGCCCCACCAGTCGCATACCCGTCATTACGCTGCGGCCTGTAGGAAAGGATGACCGCTGCCCGCTCCTGAAGAACAACAAATGCTCTGTTCATAAGGTAAAACCCTCGGTATGCGGTATGTTCCCGCTAGGGCGTTATATCGCTTTCGGCAAGGATGACTTCGGCAAAAAGGAGCTGAACTGCGGTGAGGTAAAATACTTGCTGCAGCCCATTGAATGCGGCGATAAATCCGAAACCCATACCGTCCGGGAATGGTTCGGTGATTTTGACGTCTCGCTGGAGGATACAGCCTTTGTTCACTGGAACCAAGCCATGTCCGTAATCAGCATGAAGCTGAAGGAACTGGAAATGCAGCTTGACATGATGGTCATGATGTCTCTTTGGCTCACGGTGCGGATTGCTTTGTATGAAAACTATACCTCCACAGAAGAATTTCTTCCCCAGTTCGATGCCAACGTTGAAGATGTCATCAAACTGCTGGATGACATTCCGAAGCTGAAGGAGATGGTAAATAATGGAAGAAAGCCGTAACCAGCATCAGATCATCCGCAAGGATAACAAAAACTGTTTCGTGGAAAGCCTGTCCGATGCTTTTGAGATAGGAAAAGCACACCTTGCTTTTGCTACATATGATCTGAACAAGCCTGCAGGGAACCGTCAGACCAATTGCGTCCATATCTACATCAGCATTCCGGAATGGCTGGAGCTGTGCCGGAAGTTAGCCTGCGGGGAGCTTCGGTATCTCTGGCAGGAACGAAAAAAGGCCGGTGACAATAGGCCCGTTCAGGAATGGCTTGGCGGCACCTCTGCGGAAAAATTGCTTCAGTATGGGAAAGCCAGACCAGATGGCAAAAGCCTGTCCCGAGTCGCCAGACTGTGTACTGCGCAGAAGTTCGACTTTCTGTTTACCGCATCCAGCGGCCCCGGCGACAAGGATTCCAAAGGGCTTATCGTACCCCGGTTCGGTAAGAAACCGGAAAACCATGTTGCCGTCGGCATGACATGGGATGCACTTGCAGAGCTTCTTCTGATCACCAAGACCCATTATGAGGCTTGGCTGGCAGCTTGGTATCTCTCCCAGATTCAAGCGGCAAACCCGCAACCGCCCGCCAAGACACGCAAAGCGCCGGAGATCCCAGCCCAGCAGCCGGAACCCGCAATTCAGTCACAATACGTTATGCCGGAGTATTCTGGTAAATCGCTGTTCTGAGGTGAGCCTGCGTATCGCAAAATAATCTATTCCAAATGGAGGACTTTTTATGTTGAATCATATCACAATCATGGGTCGGCTGACCCGAGATCCGGAGCTGCGCAGAACCGGAAACGGCGTCGCCGTTACCAGCTTTACTGTGGCAGTGGATCGGGATATCAAAAGCAGCGACGGCGAAACAGATACCGATTTTATCGACTGTGTCGCATGGCGTCAGACCGGCGAGTTTGTCGGAAAGTATTTCACCAAAGGCCGCATGGCCGTGGTTTCCGGCAGATTGCAGATTCGAGGCTGGACAGACAAAGACGGCAGCAAACGGCGTACCGCAGAAGTCAACGCGGATCATGTGTACTTCGGCGATTCAAAAAAGGAGCTGCAGAATGATCCATCTGCACTGGCTTCCTATCTGCCCCCTGCTTATCCGGCAGCCAGATACGCAGCGCCTTCTTCCGATTTTGCAATGCTCGAAGACGATGACGCACAGTTGCCTTTCTAAGATTTTGACGGATGCAGCTGTGAATGAAGTCACAAGGTGTGCCTGTGCGACGATACGGTAAATTACCAGAACTAACATTCTAAATCATTCCCCCTGTCAGCAGAAAAAAAGAGTAGTGGCCGGTCGGTCGCTACTCTTTCTTTTGCTATTTGGGGTCTTGCTTCAAAAGGACTTCCAGCATACTATGAATCACCATCCAGTTATCTCCGGTATCTCTCACCGAACCGTTAGAGATAAATTGTAGAAGTTGTAATATAGAATTTCGCATTTTGTATGCGTAAAAAGCAGCTAGGCATTACGCTCTAGCTGCTTTGTAATGTAAGTCAGATATTAACTACACCGGTAGCGATACTGTTTGACGCTGCAATTAAACCTGCGCAAGTATCATTCAAGCGTATAAACGCAGGGATTGCTTCTTGGGTTCGGTTCAGCAGAACAAACACGATTTTGCTGTTTTCCTGAAATGCTGTAATCTCCAGTTTATCGGTATACCGGCTCACCCCGATCCGAACAGCACCGGTCTCAATATAATGGCTAAAATGCTTGATATAACTCTGCAGTTCCCGTTCCACTAATTGCTTTCGGGCCGTATCAAAAAGGTATGGTGCGTCGCAGAAGTTTTTCACATGATTGGGACCACCCAGTTCATCCAGCACCAGATTCCAGTCCAGAAATACACTCATTCCCTCGTTCAGATTTCCGATGATATCATGGGCATACTTCTGAGCGTTCGCCAAATTATCCTCTGCACTATATTTGCTGAATTCAATGCATGCCTCAGAAAGCAAAAGCTTCTTTTTTGGAAAGCGTTCCCGGAGCATTCGCAGTGCTTCAAAGTGATCACCACTGTACCAATGGAATGCGATGCCAGCAACCATATGGTCTGTTTCCGCGTCAATGATCGTCTCCGCCCATTCAAACGCTCGCTCTTTGTTGTGATCCCAGATATAGATATCGATATCGGTCAGGTTGTGCTCCGCCAGCGACGGCCAGACATAATCCCGGAGAAATATCTTTTCTTCCTGCGCTGTGTAAATACAGGAATCCCATGTCTGAACGGCCTTTGGCTCATTCTGGAGTGTCAGCATCGTCACGTTGAAACCGCGGCTGCGGTACTCTTCGACGTATCGGCAGATGTACTCCGCCCAGCGTTTCCAATAGCAGGCCTTTAACTTCCCGCCATGATTTCTTTCTCCGTTTGTTTTCATGTACGCCGGCGGGCTCCACGGAGACAGCATGATCTCCAGTCTGCCTCCATAAGCCGCTTCCGCATCTGCCAGCATCGGGAGAATATATTTTTCCACCCGCGCAAAAGAGAAGCTCTCAAACGACGCATCGGCTTCGTCACCATCCGCTTCGTAGTGGGAGAGAGAAAAATCGCAGCTGTCGATGGGAATACGCACGAAACGATACTTCATCGTCCCCTGCCCAAAGTATTCATCCAGCATCTGTTTTTTCTGTTCCGGATTCATCAGGGAATAGATATACGCCGCTGAATCCGTAATGGCGCCGCCAAAGCCATCCATTTGTTGATAAATAACCTGAGGGTAGAGATTGATCAGCTGTTCTTCCCTGCCACCGTCATCGCAAAATGGGATCGTCTGTTCCCTGGTAATTCTTTCTTTTCCTTCGTATGTGGTTGAAATAAGTCTTAATTCCATTATCTTTCACCTCGCTCAAATTGGCTCTACCGAGACATCCAGCCGCAATACACCGCCGTTGCGGATCTGCTTTGCCCATTCCGCCGGGACCTTGCTGCCCGCTATAAATGCGGTTCCCGTTCCGTCACAGATTTGGTATCCGGTAATCCGATATGCACCGGGTCTCAGTTCTTCCAAATCTGCAGCATGGTACACTACAGGCACTTTGCCTAAAAATGTCCCCATCAGTTCCCCATCTTCCGGGAGCAGTCTGGCGGGGATCGCCGGACACAGGCTCAGATACAGTCCGTCGTCATCCAATCCAAAGGGAGCTTTCCCGAACAGCATCCAGTTCCAAATAGAGATAAACTCCGCCGTGCTGCCGGAGAGCCGGGATACAAAGCCCCGTCCGTGGGAGGCGGAATCGGAATTTACCGACGAAACCAGAAAGCTGGAATTCTCAAGGGTGCTCCGCCCGTACGTTTCAGGAGGAAGAAACGGTATGGCCATAGCTGCAAAGTCCATAAAGAAGCGGTCATAATTGCCGCATGCAAGCAGCGCCAGCAGATACTTGTATTCCATATGTACCCAGATGGACTCATTCTCCAGCCATCCCCGTGGGAATGCCCGGGTCCTGCCCACCTCGAAACTGACATTCTCCAGAGATTCATTCAGTTTATACATATTCAGTCTCCGGTCCAGCAGCGCGCTGTCCCGGACTTTATCTGCCACACTGCGTTTCGCCGCCTCCGTCTGCCGGGTACGCATCCAGCGGGTCGGCCCCTCCAGGAAAAGCGGAAGCGCCGATTTTCTCATTTTCCCGGGCAGTATTCCGGATTTCACCGGTCTGATGCTTTCTGCCTCATAGTAGAAATAGGTCGGACAGATTCCGCCGTTTTCTTCCGTTTCTCTTGCTATGGACTGCCTGAGCGACGCGGCCAGGCAGTTCAAAATATCGGCAGTTTCCTCTGCCCGGAAAGCCGTCCGTCTGCCGGAGAAACCGTTCTGCACCTGCGCTCTGTACCTGTCGCGGAGCCGATTCCTCTCCACCCACTTTTCATAGGCGGTCTTATGCGCCTTTTCCAAGCTGTACAAGGACTTCAGCAGGTTGGCAATTTCTTCGTACACCTCTATCTGATCAGGGAAAATCCGCTTCCTTTCCAGCAGAAAATCTAGAATACGAAGCAACTCGCAGCCATCGGCAACACTGCTTCCCAGAAGTCCCGGCAACCCGTTCATGGCATCGTACCATCCGGGCTTCCCGCCCTCCATCTCGATCGCCGCCCCGGACAAATCCAGCGTGGCATATTTGACCGCGCATAGCAGGATCAGCTTCTCCGCCAGATTACTGACCGCCGTTCCATCCCGCGTCTGTGTCCACTTCCGTCCCGGCATTTGTGCCTGCACACAATGATACTGCCGCAGGCCATTTTCCGTCATGCAGAATCGCTCCGGCTGCGGACGAACCGATGCCTGGCCGGCATACCACCGATACTGCGGCACGCCAAAGAGCAGCGCCCGTTCCTGATCCGGAAATACCGAAAGCTGACTTTCAATCAAATCCAGCAGATATGTCCAGTGATCGCACCAGTAGCCCTCCTGATACACCGCGTTGGGTTCCACTTCGGAAGCGGCAACCACCGCTGCAAGGAAATCCCCGATATCATCCAGCTTCCAGTTCTCCGCTTCCATAGCCAGCCTGCCAATGGAAAAAGGGCCGCTCAGGATCTCACGCGCCCTGTCCTGATCGGCTGTGCCAACCTTTTTAATCAGTTTTTCCGGATCGCGCACCTGATAGCTGACGGGCATCAGAACCAACGGATTGTATCCGTCGGGTTGCAGCAGTTCAAAGAATAGCCGTATGTTGAACATCCCCGCGTCCGGATCGATCAGGACATCAGACCGGCGATTCTGGCAGATGTCCCGGAAATTGGCGTTGCCCTGACTGAAATATTCTCTGCCAAGCGAGAAATAGTTATATTCCCGCTCCGGGTCGCCATGTTTTCTGGAATATAAATAGACCGGCGGAGTCCTCCTGCAATCGCCGATGTGGTAAGGCAGACCGCCCCGCATCACATTGTCCAGAAAGTTCTGCGCTACATATCCATCGAACACGGGGTCGGCCGTCCTGCATCTGACAGGAGCCGTGATTTCCTCCGCCAGCATTCGCGCCTGCTTCAGCTTTTCTTCAAAGTACGCAGCGGTTCCCGCCTTTTGGCAGAAGGACCGCATCTGATCGATTTCTTCCGCCTGACCGTAAAACTCCCACAGCGTGAGCGCTTCGCCCGGCTGCACGGTTCCTGCCCACGGTGTAAAGGCACAGGGGAGAAAATTTTCCGTAAGCTGTCTGGTGCTTGTTATTTCCGAAAGCGCATGTTCCTCAAAGTTGGCCGGCTTCACCATTGAAGTGTCCCAGCCAAAAATAAGGCTTGGCTGTACAATGGTTTCAAGCGGCCGTCCACCTTCGGCAAATGCCAGCTTGAAATTTCCGCCCCGGACAGCAGTGACCTTCGCTGTATCTTCCATACTGGCTCGGACACGGTAATAGGGCAGGTTTTCTTCCAGATCCTCTACCTGCATCCAGGCGGTGCTCAGCTGCGGTTCCTGTTTCAGCTTTTCGTCTGAGATTCCATACGGCACCATGGCGGCAAGACCGTCCAGAAGTTCGGTCTCCACCGCCTTGGGAGAGATATTTTTCAGCAGGACCCTTCGGCACAATCCCGCCATCCGCTCATTTGGCAGAGAAAAGTACGTCACCTCGATTGCGAACAGGGAATCGCGCCAGCTGATGGTCAAAACGTTCGGTTCCACCGTCATGGTCCCCAAGCCGTCGGCGAACGCTTCTGTTACTTTGCCGTTTTCCTTCAGAAACGTCCGGAATCCGGTCAGCGGTGTGCGCTGATATGCGGCAGCTGCAGCTGTAAATTCCAAGATTGCGTGATCCTTATCCTGGACGCCAAAGCTGCACACTGCCTGTCCCCGGTTGTTATAGTTGCACCACGTCGGAATTCCCCAGGGGCCTGCTATGCCCGGCAGAAAGCTGGAGAAAGTCGGTTGGCGTCCATATTCCGTTTGCACAAACCGGACGTTCGCATCGTAATAGCAGTTTCCCATCGGTCATTCCTCAATCGTGATATGAAGGTTTTCTACATTTATAATCCCGGAGCTGCATGACACCCATACAAGTCCCTGTCCGGCCGTCAGATCCTGAACGTCCAGTATTCCGTCTCCATAGCTGCGTACATGGATCCGGATTTTTTGATTTTCCGGATTTTCCAGGCGGTAGCCTACCCGATCCCCCTCAGAAAGCCGCAGCAGGATCCTCTGATCCTCCGGCTGAGCCTCGCCGCCGTATCTGCGCCAGTCGGCTTCGCCGGTGTGTCCGTCCGCGAAGAGCAGTGTGGCCTTACTGGTTCTGCGGAAAACGGATCCCGCACGGCGCCCGCTTTGGATATCCTCCGCATCATAGGCTCCGGCCGGAATTTCCAGCGGCGGTCTGCGGGTCAGTGCGCGGATGATCTCCGGGTGGTATTCTCCATGGGAAATGCAGTTGAGGAACCGGTCAAAGATCGCCTGAGCCGCCTCCGGCGCGGGCCGTTCCCCGCCGTCCAGATAAGCGGTAATCTGATCCCAGCCCTCCGGCTTTTCAAAGGTTGCCGGGGAATTGGGCACTTCCATCTTTTTATACGCCCAGAAGCACCATCCGATTCCCAGGCGCTCATACATCGGGAAGGCGTAAGTATACCATTGCAGGTTGTTCTCGCCGCCTTCCCCCATCCACAGGGGAACATTCAGACGTTTCGCTGTCTCCACAAAGGGGGCCAGACTTTCCTCGTCCGGGTCGCTCCAATATTTATGAAATTCCAGGACAATGTTGTCTGCAGCCTCCTCCGGCGTATAGTCGTCAAAGACGGAGAAGTCCGTTGCCCAGTGGGCGCCTTCGAGAATGATCATATGCCTGGCGTCAACGTCCCGGATCGCACGGGTCAGTCTGCGGTACAGCGGCAGCAGCTGAGGATTATACCGGCGGTTCCAGTTGGGGATGGGTTCATTCAGAAGGTCATAGCCGCCGATGGCAGGCTCATTCCCGTAGCGAATCGCCAGAAGACGCCACATCTCCACAAGGATATCCTGATTTCGCCTGTCTGTAAACAGCTCCGGGATATCCGATTCGCTGTCGTCAATGTTTTGCCCCGTCTGTCCCCCCGGCGCGCCGTGCATATCCAGGAACAGATATATCCCGTATTTTTTACACCATGCCAGGCAGTCGTCCACATGCCGCAGATATGCCGTATGGAATCTGACCGTATCCTGCTCCCCGATATCAAACAAATGCCGGGCGTTCATGGCAAGCCGCACGGAGTTCAGCCCCTGCCCCGCGATCCATGCAATATCCCGTTCGGTGATATATCTGTCATAATACCGTTCCCAGAAGGCTTCCGCGTAACGCTCCCCGCACAATTCACGTAGCAGTTTCTCCATACGCCGGGGCCGGTCACATTTGGTGTAAAATTTCCACATATACCCTTCTGGCAGCAGCCAGCCACCAAGGCCCATACCCCGCAGAATGATAGGATTTTTCCCGCAATATAAAACGCCGTTGTTGGTATGTAAGAATTCCATAGGCTCACCCTTTCACTGCACCGTCTGCAATGCCCTTCAAAATCTGCTTTTGAAAAACCGCATAGAATCCGATCACCGGCAGCGCCGCCAGAATCAGCGCGCTGAGAATTGCGGTCCAGTCGCTGCTGTACTGACCGAACAGGGTATTGGTCGATAACAGCAGCGTATATTTTTTGCTGTCGGAAATGACAATAAGGGGAAGCAGGAAGTCATTCCACACCCATAGAACGTTTGTGATTGTAATGGTTGCCGTAATGGGCTTCAGCATGGGCAGTACGATCCGGAAGAAGGTCTGCACAGAACCGCATCCGTCGATGGCCGCGGCCTCCTCCATCTCTGTCGGGATGCTTTTGACAAATCCGTGATACAGGAAAATCGCCATGCTGACGCCCAGACCGGCATAGACAAACGACAGCCCCAGCAGGGAGTTCTTGATTCCCAGCGCCAGCGTGACTTTGTACAGCGGGATCATAATGGAGCTGAACGGGATCAGCATGGAGAAAATGAACAGCTTCAGCAGAAACCGGGACAGCCCCGTTTTGGTCCGGCAGAGTTTCCAGCCGGCCAGCGCCGAGAACAGGATTATCAGAGACACGCTCAGTCCCGCCAAAATGGCCGTGTTGACAAAGCTGCGGCCATAATGCATTTTTTCGTATGTCCGGATGTAGTTATCCAGATTCCATTCCGTAGGCCAGCTCATTACATTGGTCAGCAGCTCCCGGTTGGACTTGAAAGAGTTCATCAGCGCCATCAGCAGCGGGAACAGGGTGTACAGGGCAGCGATCGTCAGCAGGCTGTATATGACAATATCAGACCAGAGCCGCTTCTTTTTCATAGCTCCTGCTCCTTTCTGCCGGTGATTCTGAGCTGAACGGCGGTAACGGCCAGAACAATGATAAACAGCACCGTCGATTTCGCGGTAGCATATCCATAGCGGATGTTCCCGCGGAACGCCTCTTCATAAATATTGATGGCAACGGACTGTGTCGCCCTGCCGGGGCCGCCGCCGGTGAGCGTATAGATCACATCAAAGACCTGAAAGCCTGCATTCAATGCCCAGAAGACGCAAATGGTGATCGCATGGCCAATCAGTGGAAAAACGATTTTCCAGAAATTCTGCCAGGAATCTGCGCCATCTATGGATGCCGCCTCCTTCAGATTTGCGGGAACGCCCTGCAATGCGGCCATGTAGATGATCATCAGATAGCCTGTCGCACCCCAGGCTGCAACGATCATGATGGCGATGAAGGAATACTTGGGGTCACCGATCCAGGAATGATCCAGGAACTTCCACCCCCAGTTGTCCGCCATATAATAGAGAACCTTCGTAAAAATAAACATCCACATATAGCCGCCAATGACCATGCTGATCATATTCGGCATATAGAAGACGGTGCGGTACAAGCCCTTGGCTCTGCGGCGGCTTTCGATGGCCACTGCCAGCGTCAGCGCCGCCACATTGGAAACAATCACGATCACAATAACATATTTGAAGGTAAACCACATGGAATTCCAAAAATATTTATCGGACAGTATTTCGATAAAATTGGAAAGGCCAACAAAATCATATTCCTTTTTCAGGCCGTTCCAGTTGGTCAGAGAATAAAACACGCCGGAAAGCGCGGGGTACAGCTTAAAGAGAATATACACCACCAACGCCGGCGTACAAAACAGCAGCAAGCTGATATTCTGCTTTCTTGCATTTTTCATAGTTCCAATCCTCCCTGGGAAAAAGGAGGGCAGGAATCCCTGCCCTCCTCTCAGATAAATTTAGGGAACCTCTGATTAAATCGGCAAGAACTGTGAGCGAGAGATTTTTCGTCCAATCGAGATATCGAAAACGGTGGAATACTGTATGTACCCGCAGGGGGTATGCCGCATCCGTAAGCCGGCTTATGCCGGCAACGGCTGCGCTATATTTCCCGTTTTTGATACCGAAGAGTGGGCGGAAAAGATCCGCTCACAGTCGCAGACGATTTATTCAGAGGTTCCTTAGTTCAGTGCATTGGCAGCCTGGAAAGCAGCATCCAAACGCTCAATGATCTCGTCCACAGTCACAGTACCAACGTAGTACTCCTGCAGCAGACGACCCTGCTCGTCGGTAACGGAGGAGGGCAGAACCAGATCCTGATAGGCGCGTCCAGCAGCAACATAGGCGGAGGCATCAGCAACCCAGGAATATGCCTCATAGTCGTGGCAGTCAGCCAGAGGATTGAAAGAGCATGCCTGGAACAGTGCAGAAGAATCCTTGGCATCCAGCACATAGTTTGCAAACTTCAGCGCCAGATCCAGTTCCTTGCTGTCAGGATGTACGCCCAGAGTAGTGGAAGTGGACAGGTTGACACGGGTGCAGTTGGGATCCTCGTTGATGGGCAGCGCAAAGACGCCCAGCTCCATGTCGGGATTGGTGGTCATAATGGTATTGGAAGCCCAGGTGCCCTGAACGAACATGGCAGCCTTGCCGAGGGCAAAGTCAGCAGCGCCGGCTTCGGATCCCTCTTCCATGGCGCGGTCGGTACCGTTGGCCATGATCAGGTCGATGACATCAAAGATCTCGCGAACTTCTTCGTAGGAACCTTTGTCCTTGTACATCCGCTCCAGCCAGTCGTTCAGCTTGCCGGAAACGATGTCGCCCAAAGTCAGGCCGGTCATCAGCTGGGGTACCCACTGCTCTTGGAACGCCAGCATGAAGGGGGTATAGCCCTTCGCTTTCAGGGTTTCGCAGATGCTCTCCAAATCAGACAGTGTATCAGGCGCCTTCAGGCCGCACTCTTCAAAGATGGCCTTGTTGTAAAGGACGCCCCATGCCTGGCTCTCGATCGGGACTGCCAGCAGCTTGCCGTCGATGGTAACGGTTTCCTTGACGTTATCGAAAATAACGTCTGCCAGCGGCTCACCGGACAGATCATACAGGTAACCTGCGTCGTTGTAGGTAGCCAGATTGTTGCAGTGCAGTGTGTACAGATCGGGAGCATCGTCACCGCTCAGACGAGCCTGCAGGATGCTCTCGTACTGATCGGAGCTGGGCATTTCCAGATTGACGGTGACCTTAATGTTCTCTTCGGCCAGCATCTTCTCTTCAAATTGCTTTACATACGTTTCCCATTGATCCATATACTGCGGGAAGCTCATCATGATGTTCAGTTCTGCTTCACGGGGTTCCTCATTGGTAGCGCCGGAATTCTGTACAGCGGGCTTGGTCTCACCGCCAGCAGCTTCCGTACTCTCAGCCTGCTTGCTGCCACATGCAGCCATGGAAAAAAACATGCACAGAGCCAGTATAATTGCCAATAACTTCTTCATTGTTGTTCCTCCTCATAATGTGTTTGGTGGATTTGCTACAATGACAGTATAACAGAAGTGAAAGAAAATAGCATTTTCACCTAAGGAGTTGTTGTTTTGTCTTTTTTTAAACTCTCACGAACCTCTCCCGGCGTTTTGCCAAAATGTTTCTTAAAGGTTTTGTAAAAATGTGCCAAATCAAAATATCCGACCATGGCACCTACGTCTTTCAGCGGCGTATCAAATTCCACGATTAATTCATATGCTCGTTTCATGCGGAGGGAGGTCACATATTCCGAAAAACCTTCTTTCCGATCCGCCTTAAACGCTTTGCTTAAGTATTCCTTCGTAACATGAAATTCATCTGCTGTTTGCTCCAGCGTTACACCATGTATGTAGCATCCCTGAATATATCTGCATACCGCATCAATATTCAGTCTGCTCCGTTGTTGCTGTTGCTTTTCAAGATAGCGCATTACACTACAGTAGAGGTCTTGAATAAAGTCTATCATCTGCCTCAGCGTATTATCCCGACTGAATACAAACGTCGGGCCCTTGGCACCAAACACATCTTCTCTATTTGCACCAACAGAATCGATATGCTTTTGCAGCGCAAATAGCATTGCATAATATATACCGATCATAACGGCGGTAGGAGGCTGTTCTCCTTCATGTTTACTGGCCACATTATAGAGCTGTGCCATTTGCTGACGGACAATCTCATAGTTTCCCACTTTCAGAGCTGTTTCCAGTTTGCTGCGTATGTCGTAGTATTCTCTCTCCCACCCATCTGCAAAAAAGCCTGCCTCCATGACCGCCTTCGGTCTGACTATTTCTTCCTGATTCAGGATTTCTATGCACCGCTGCAACTGCTGATTCAATTCCTGCGCTTTGATAGGTTTCAGAAGGTAATCTGTTACACCTAATTTCAAGGCACTCCGAACATAAGCAAAATCATCATAGCCGCTGATAATCAGAATTGGGATCTGAAAGCCCTCAGAACGCAGTTTCTGCACCAGTTCAATACCTCCGATTCGTGGCATCCGTACGTCTGTAATTACGATGTCCGGAAGCACTTTTCGAATCAGTTCCAAGCCTGTTTCACCGTCTGCGGCTTCACCGACCACTTTCAGCCCAAGCCGGTCCCATTGCGCCAGCTTTATAATGACGCCGCGGGTCCAGGGCTCGTCGTCAATAATCACTACTTTTCTTGCCATGTTCATTTCCTCTCTTCGTACAGAGCCGGCATCCGCACACTGACGGTGGTGCCCGTTTCGGGACTGCTGTCGATCGATACGCCATGTCCTTCTTTTGCGCTCCGCAGTTTGATCCTGGCGTGGACGTTCGCCAGACCGATATGGGAGCCGGAGTTCAGTGCCTTGACGGTATCCAGCTCGATCTTCTCTCTGATCTGCGCAAGGCGCTCCGAATCAAATCCGATTCCGTTATCCTTGATGCAGATCAGCAGATCTCCCTCCGGCGTGGTATGGCTTTCCACCGTCAGGAGCCAGTCGCCGGCTTTGTTCAGCAGGCCGTGCTCAAAGCTGTTTTCCGCCAGAGGCTGCAGGATCAGTTTGGGTATCAGGCATTTCCGTGTGTCCGGTTCCAGCTCCAGCTTCAGCTGAACCTTTCCGCCAAAACGCTCATTCTGGATCATGACATAGCTTTTCAGATATTCCACCTCTTCTTCCAGGCACACCATTTCTTTGGAAAAATTCAGGGAATAGCGCAGGATATCACTCAGCGCCAGCGTGACGGAATAAACCTCCGGCGCATCCTTCTCCAATGCCATGCCGCCGATGACCTGAAGGGTATTGTACATGAAATGCGGATTGATCTGCGCCTGAAGTGCCCGCAACTGAGCATTTCGCTTTTCCAGTTTCGCTTGATACTGCTGAGCGATCAGTTCCTTGTTCCGGGTAATCATGTGGTTAAAGCTATCCTGCAGGATGCCGATCTCGTCTTCTCTGCTCTCCAGGGTACTGCCAGAGTATTCGTTTAGCGTAATGGTCTTCATTTCCTCGGACAGATCCCGAATGGGTCTGCTGATCGCTTTTGAGTACACAACAGAGCAGACGACGCTGGCCAGGACGGCGATGATCGCCACAAAAATACTGCTCGCCACCGTTGGGAACAGTGCGTCCACGATGGTCTGATTGGGGATGGTCAGGAGAATCTGCATTTTCCCGCCGCTGACAGACCGGTAAAACCAGAACTGGTCATCGTAGGAAGCCTCCTTGCGATCTCCTTCCGCAAGCTCCCTGCGAATTCCCTCTACCAGACCTGTATCCATGTTCCAGTCCGTGCCATAGTCTGCGACCATCACTTCATTCTGGTCGTTGAACACCAGGATCGTCTCTTCGGGAACGGTTTTTATTTCATCCAGTATGCCCTCCAGGTGATAGGGGCGCAGATGAAATACCACCAGGGCGATCGGCTGCTTGTCATCGAACCGGTGGATTTGATGGCAGGCCAGGATCTCATTTCCGCTGCGCAGAAACGCCTGATTGGATTGCAGTGCATCCCCGCGCTGTTCCCACTGTGTCAGACGCTCCCCGCTTTCATCGACCCTTGCTCCGGAGCGTTCCGCGATCAGCACTTCATTTTCCGCCATATTGAACAATTCGATGGAATTGATGTTGCTGTCCATGCTGATGACCGTATTCATAACCGTAATGATGCGCCACCGGGCAGAGTAATCCAGACTTCCATCCTGCGTACACCAGCGGAGGATGTCCGCCTTTACATCCTTGTCCACCTCAAATTCATAAAATCGATCCATCATATCACTATTTTCTACCGCCAGTCGGTCCTGCAGCCAACCACTGCTCATCCGATGGTCATAAATCAACTGATCCCGCATGGTCTTATATGTAATCGTGATTGCTACAATTGAGACCAACAGAATTGGGATTAGGGTAAATGCAAGCATGGAAACCAAGATCTTTTTGCGGATCGAAATATTCCGAAATCGTGTCATTGCACAAATCACCTCTGCTTCATTTGCCATTATATAGGTATTATATCACAATTTCTCCACATTTCCACACCAAGTTCCATTGAGACGAGATTTGTCAAGGGGGATTTCTGCAAGAGTTACACATTCTTAAAAACAGCAATGGCAGGAGGGGAACATCCATCCTGCCATTACTGTTTTGTAACAAATTATAAATTAAGCAAACACATCCCGCAAGAATTAGAAAAAGAATCTGTAGCAGAATATGTCGTCCGATATAACAGAGTATCGGCATGTCAAAGCCGATATTTGTTATGACTGGGATATTCCTCACTGATATCCAAAGATTGGACATATGAAACACCTACCCAATCCCAATGCTGCAGAAAATTCTGGAATAAATGTCATTCCTACGTAGCAATGGAAAACCGTTTAGATTTTACGAGATACGATTTTTTCGTCCCAACTTTGCCGCTCGCAACATATAACATGATTTGCGCGGCTGTATTCCATAGAAATTCCGTTTCCCAAAGCAGATCAAAACAGGTTAAAAAACTGACATAAATATCAAAAGAATCCTTGACATGGTATCAAACTTTGTGCTACAATGACAATACTTAAGCGGTTAAGTAATTAAGTGACCGCCGAAAGTAAGTATACTATATATTTCAGGAGGGAAAATTATGAAAAAGTCACTGACAAGAGTGCTGCTTGCTTGCCTGCTGGTTCTGACCGTGGTTTTTGCCTGCGGCTGCAGCAACACACCCGATCCTTCCGCATCTAATTGGAAGGTCACGTTCTATGAGGGCGATGGAACGACTGTGCTGCAGGAAGTGGAAGTTGCTGACGGAGAACCTGTGGCAATGCCCGAACTGACAAAGGAAGGCTATATTATCGAAGGCTACTACGCGACCCCTGCTCTGAAAGTTGAGTTTGATGTTACTCAGCCTATTACGGAAGATACTGCCATTTTTGTAGCGTGGCAGTCGAGCGTTGTGGATGAGCGCCCCTGGATGTTGGCAGGTTCTCTGGCTGGCTATCCTGATAATGCTTGGGGTAAAATCTGGCCCCAGAATGACTACCTCTTGCAGCCCATGGAAGGTGAGTTCAATACCTTCTACATTGATGTAAACCTGTATGCTGGCGATGCTTTTAAGATCGCCGTCATTGGTGAGGGCTATGTTTGGGATAACGACAACAGTATCGATGCCAGTCATTTGGCAAATAAGACCGAATCCGCCGTCCTGTGCAGCGGCGAAAACGCCTTTGATTCTGGGGCTAACATTGAGGTCCTGGAAGATGGTAAGTATCGTCTAATTCTGAAAACTGATGCCGAGACCCTGTCTCTGTGCTCCTTGTCCTATGAGCGGCTGGGCGATGCAGATGAAAAGCCTGTTGCAGAGCTTTCCTATGATATGAAGCTGTGGGCCTCTTTCAATGACTGGTCCGGTCAGGATATGCAGCGTAATGGCGACGATTTGATCTGGTGGTGCGAAGCCGATGTTCCCGCTGGCGGCGGTGAGTTCGGAATTAAGAATGCAGCGATGGATGGCTGGTACTCTAGTGAGAACAACTCCAAGAACATCGTTCTGGAGGAAGGCCACTACATGTTCTTCATTGAACTGGAAGTCGTTGACGGCAAGCCTGTTCTGAAGGACGAGATCATTGCGGAAGAACCTGCGTACTATGTTGTCGGTACCTGTGGCAATGCCGGTTGGGCTGCGGATGCCAATGCCGAGAATACTGCTTACAAGATGACCGAGCAGGACAGCAAGTACGTGCTGACCGTCACCTTCACCGAGGATGAGACCGTTGACTGGGCAGAGAATAAGGTTGCCTTCAAGGTCGCATACGGCTGCGGCGGCAAGGTTGCCAACGAGAACTGGTTCGGTGCTGAAGGCATGGACAATGTTACTGTTGATCCTGGTACTTATACCATTACCTTTGATCCCGCGACTGGTGCTGTTACTGTAGAGTAGTATGGACCGAACGTGCCGGTGGGTTTCCCATCGGCACGCTTTTCTTAGTCTGTTAAACTCGAATATGATGATTTGTGGGTGTTTCATCTCTGGAGATAGCCTTCAGTGCGGCATCAACAGCCGCCTGGGCATAAGCACCGTAATCCAGTGTAGGATTTGTCAAGAGAGCTGTATCGGCATCTAGAGATATGCTTGCGACGGCATCGGCATCCACCACTGCATCAAAGCAATCAAGCAGATACACCTTGTAATCTCGACTTTTGATTTCGTCACATACAAGGATTACCTTACTGCATCCGTACTGCTCCATTGCTTGCTGCCGAATCTTCATAGCATCGAAAGTGACACAGTAGAACAGATCATTTTGAATTTGTCCATCCAGATATAGTAAAGGAACAAAACTGTTGTCACCCAGTATTCTGAAATCATCTTCTGAAATATCAATGGCAAAAACCGCGTCCACATTGGTCACCTGCTGTTTCAGACATTTTCCGGTGAGCAGAACCAAATGGTAGCCAGCCGTTTCGGCCTCCTCCGCTAAGGCTTGGAGCAATCTCTGCTTGTGGGTGCTGTTCCCAATGTGGGGAACATAGACACCAAAGTTGTTGGTCTTACCCGTAGCCAACGCTCTTGCGCTGGCGCTGGATACATAGCCAACCATGTTTGCCACATGCAGGATTCGCTTCTTGGTATCTGCGCTTATGGACTGATTAGGCACATCGTTCAGGACATAGGAAACGGTTGCACTGGATACCCCACACTCTTTTGCTATATCCTTCATTGTGTACTTCTTTTTCATAGAATTATCTTAACACATCCGAATAGAGCTGTCAAGCGAGGTAAAATATGCTGAATTTATGTGTTTCCCATATTCCCGGAACGGTAGATGCCTGCCCTATTAACGGCCAGATGCATCTGCGTTTTCGGGTACAGAAGGGAATGATTGTTTCTTCCAAACTGATTTACAATTGCGACAAAAATATGTGGCACAAGTTCCGAGACGAGGCAGAAATGAAAATCACACATACAGATTCTGAACTAGAATATTATAGTGTGACCATCCCTTTGACGGACACCCGCTTTTCCTATATATTTGAGCTAACCTGTACGGATGGGAAGATCCGATACCTTTCTGAAGAAGGATTGACTGATTCCTATGACCACACACTGGGATATTTCAGCTTCTTCCAGTACACATCCCAGTTTGCCTGTGATACCATGACGGTGCCAGAGTGGGTCAAGACTGCCTGCTGCTACCAAATTTTTCCTGAGCGATTCGCTGTTGGTGATTCCGATAAGGATTTCAGCTATGTGAACACCCGATGGGGTGTAAAACCGACCCCAAAAAGTTTTTATGGCGGTGACCTTATCGGCATTCGGGAGCATTTGGATTATCTGGTGGATCTGGGTGTCAATGTGCTTTACATGACCCCGGTGTTCTGCTCTCCCACAAACCATAAATATGAGATTACAGACTACGAGACTGTCGATCCAGCCTTTGGCGGAAATGAAGCCCTGAAATCCTTGATCGAAGACGCTCACAAGTTGGGCATAAGGGTTATGCTGGACGGAGTGTTTAATCACTGTTCGTGCCGGCATCCGTTCTTCCTGGATGCGCAGAAAAAAGGCAAGAAGTCCCCCTATTATGACTGGTTCTTCTGGAAAGAGGATGGGAGTTATCTGACCTTTGGCGGTGTCAAAGCCATGCCGAAGCTGAATACCGGGAACCCTGAAGTCATCCGTTATTTCTCAGATGTAGCTGTCATGTGGATGCGTGACTACGGTGCAGACAGCTGGCGGCTGGATGTTTCTGATGAAATCTCCCATAAGTTCCTCCGCGCATTCCGGGATGCAGTTATGGCGCAGAACCCGGAAGCCATTATTATTGGAGAGGACTGGCACAGAGCGGTTCGTTACTTGAATGGCGATGAGTACGATGGTATTATGAACTACGGTGTGACGAAAGCGTGTCTGGATCTGCTGGCATTTCATACCATCGACAGCAGACTATTCCGTGACAGGATCGTGCGTCTGTACCATACTTACAGCATTGCAGCCAATCAGAAGATGCTGAATCTTTTGGACAGCCATGACACCGACCGTTTCCTGACCCGGGTAAAGGGAGATGCCGGGCGGTTCCGTACTGCAGCGGCTATCATGTTCTTCAATCCCGGCATTCCCTGCGTCTACTATGGTGATGAGATTGGCATGGAGGGTGGTTACGATCCCGACTGCCGTCGTACCTTTGAGTGGAATGAGGAAAACTGGGACAAGGATACTCGAAACCTGATCAAGCAGTTGATGAAGCTGAAAAAGGGGCCTGCATTGTCGGATGGTGACTTTGGCGTTGAAGAGAAGGATGGGATCATTACATTTACCCGTTCTGCGGACAAGCAAACTATAAAGCTCCGCGTAAACGGCACTCCCAGAGTAAACAAAGGCCTGGAAGCCTATGGATTTGAAATCATCATGTGACAGGAGGAAAGGATAATGAAAAAGATAATTTCTGCTGTGTTGGTGCTAACTATGATGCTGGCGTTGCTCTCCGGCTGCGGTGATAACAGCGCTTCCGAAAACAATGTGGAGACCTCCGATCTGTATGAGCAGGTCATGGCCCGCTTCGATGGAGAGCTGGAGGAAGGCGCTGTTATTAAGGTTCTGGAAAACGACACCGCCGTGGAGTTGGGCTATGTGGATCAGCTGATCAATGCTTTCAACGAAGCATATAAGGACAAGGGAATCTCGGCTGAGCGTATGAACATTGACCAGTATTCCGACCTTGCCACCGACGGCCCCTATGGCTACGGCCCCGACGTGTGGTATCAGGCCAACGACATTCTCATGAAGTACGCCGATAATCAGCACCTGCTGCCCTTGCCCATCTATGACATGGAATGCTACGAACAGATCCCTCAGAACGCATGGAATGCCTACGCCACCGATATAAACGGCGAGACCTTCTACTGTGGCATTCCGCTAAATGTCCAGTCCGGTATGCTCTACTATATCGAATCCATGCTCCCGGAAAACTGGGAAACAGAGTGGGATATCAATAGCAATGGCACCCCTGATTTTTTTGAGACCTATACTGCGCTTTATGCATATTCCGAGTTGTGTAAAGAGGGCGGCGAAAAAACAAAGTATGGTTATCTGGACGAAACCGTGGACACCTACTTTATGAGCGGCTATCTCTTCACTTATGGCGGCTATATCTTCGGGAACAACGGTACCGATGCCAGCGATATAGGTCTTGCTTCCGGTGAATCCTACAAAGGTGCACGAATGATCCAGCAGTGGGCAGGCCAAATGAACAACACGGAAATACTTGATACTGCCTTCTCGTCCGCTGCTTATCAGTATCTGGCAAATGGCACTATGCTCTGCACCATCACTACCCCCGATGTGTCCCGGATGTTTATCCGCGCCATGGTTTCCACCGGAAACTGGACGGAGGAGGAAGCCGTGGCCGACCTGAAGATGATCACCGTCCCACGTCTGCCTGTCAGCGCCGACCTGACCGCTGACAACTGGCAGGATACCATCACAAATATGGATGAACTGACGGTAGAGATGACCATGATGGGCGGTATCAACGGCTATGGCATCTCTGCCTATACCGATTACCCCAATGCGTCCCTGGCCTTTATTGAGTTTGCCACCTCCTATGAGCAGGCAGTTCTGCGCAATGAATACCTGGGCGTGGCTCCGGCAAGAGCAGACGCAGCGGCAACGATCTCCGAGGCCGACGCAACTGTCGGCATCCTCTTTGACCGCCTGGACCGCGGACTGATCAGCGTCATGCCCGCCATTACCGAGATCGGCCAGCTCTGGACACCTGCCGAATCCTTCCTCATCGACCTGTCCACGGATCCCTACCGTGCAGAACGGGGAGAGGCACAGATGTATGACACCGATGAAAAGATTCAGGCGGGTCTGGCGCGGTTGGTGACCCAAATTCGGGATGCCATTGAGACGCTTGCTTAAGGAGTGATCTTTATGAAACAGAAAATCCAGAATGTGGGAAAGTTCCTGCGCTGGACGCCTTGGCAGGTAAAGCTGTCCATGCTCGTCATGGGCCTGGGGCAGCTCTGCTACGGGCAGATCGTCAAGGGGTTATTCTACTTAGCCTGCTTCGGCTTGATCCTTACCTATTTCATCACAACAGGATTTGCAGATTTTATTGGCTTCTTTACGCTGGGAACCAATGAAGAGAATCTGTGGCTGGGAATCCCAGGCGATAACAGTCTTACGATGTTGATCCTTGGCCTGTTCTCCATCTTTATCCTGATCTTCACGGTGGTACTCTATGTGACCAATGTGAAGGATGCCGTGTATACCGCCCGGCAGGCAGAGCAGGGAAAGTCCATCCACAAATTCCGTCAGACGCTGGAGACAGCGGCAGACGATAAGTTCCACCTGACCGCCCTGACTGCGCCGGTGGTGGGGGTGTCCATCTTCTCCATCCTGCCCATCGTGTTTATGATCCTCATCGCATTTACGGACCTGGGCGGAGACGTGGTCTATCCGAGGTTGGCAAACTGGTCCTTCTCCGCGTGGAAAAAAATTTTGAGCCTTGGCAAGATCGGAAGCACCTTCGTCAAGATTTTAGGCTGGAATGTTGTCTGGGCAATTTGCTCCACGGCGCTTAATTTCATTGTTGGCCTGGGTATGGCGCTGCTGCTAAACAAACGCAACGTCAAGGGCTCCAAATTCTGGCGGGCATTCCCGATTCTGGCCTATGCCATCCCTGGTTTCATCTCCATGCTGGGCTTCAAGTATATGTTCTCCCAGTCCGGACCCATCAACTACTATCTGGATCAGGCGGGGCTCATGCGGATCTTCTTCCTGACCAATGACGCTTCTGCCAAGTGGTGGGCAAGGAGCATTGGCCTGTTCGTGAATATATGGATCTCAGCACCCTCCATCATGCTGATGGCCACGGGTATTCTTTCCAACATCGACACAAACCTCTATGAAGCGGCATCGCTGGACGGTGCCTCCGGCTTTGCGCAGTTCAGGAAGATCACTTTGCCCTTTGTGGTTTTTTCCACCACGCCGGTGCTGATCAGCCAGTTCGTAGGCAACTTCAATAACTTCGGTATTTTCTTCTTCCTCCGGGAGGGCGTCATCTCCAACTATGCGGACTACTTCCTTGCCAGCGACACGGACCTTTTGATCAACTGGCTGTACAAGTTGTCGGTGGACAATAACTACTATTCCATCGGTGCTGCCATCAGCCTGATCATCTTCCTGATTACCGCAAGCCTGTCCCTGATGGTTTACGTCCGCTCCGCAGCCTATAAGCAGGAGGATACGTTCCAATGAAAAAGACGAAATTAACACCCCGCCGCGCTGCGGACAATCTCTTTACTTACCTTGCTTTGATCGTCATGTCGGTGATTTTTCTGTTCCCATGCCTGTGGCTGATTCTGGCATCCCTGTCCAAAACCGGTAGCCTGTATGACTTCAAAGGTTTTTTTCCGCAGGAGTACAGCTTCCAGACCTTTATCGACCTGTTTACCGATGATGTGAACCGCCTCTATCCCTACAAGACATGGTTCTTCAACACCCTGTATGTTGCCGCCTGTAGTGCCCTCTTTGGCACGGTCCTTGTTCTGCTAACTGGCTATGTTATGTCCCGGTTCCGCTTTCAGGGCAGAAACACCATCAAAAAGACCACCTTGGTGCTGGGCATGTTCCCTGGATTTATGGGTATGACGGCAATCTACATCATCATGACCCAGCTGGGGCTTATCAATAAGCTTGAATCTCTGATCTTCTACTATTCCGCCACGGCGCCTCTAGGCTACATGGTGCAGAAGGGCTACTTTGATTCCATTCCCAACACCATCTTCGAAGCGGCGAGACTGGATGGTGCCACCAACTTGCAGGTATTTACCAAAGTGACACTGCCGTTGAGTAAATCTATGTTGGTTTACACGGTGCTGACGCAGTTTGCATGGCCATGGAGCGATGTGCTGCTGCCGAAACTGCTGCTGAAAGACAGGAATATGTGGACAGTGGCCGTGGGTCTGTTCAACCTGCCGGAGACACACTTCTCCCGTTTTGCTGCGGGCTCTGTATTTATCGCAATTCCCATCGTCATCCTTTACTTCTGTTTGGTCAAGCATATTGTCAACGGCCTGACTGCCGGATCTGTTAAAGGATAACGCTTGCGTTACGCTTTTTGTTTACAAGCAAAGATGAATATGAGTTGAAAATCCCATAGAACCCGATACTACCCTTTGCACTAGAACTTCTCTAAGTGTGCCAGCAGATCAACAATAAGTAATCACACTGGCGCTGTGGACATATCTTTATTACGCCGTCCACTTTACCGGTGAAAATAAAGATAGGAGGACCAACTTATGAGAACGAACAAACAAAAGCAGATTAGCTATTCTTTGTTGGGAGTGTTGCTGGCATTGCTGTTTGTATTCTCGTCGGTATCTGTGTTGCCAATTCAGGCGCAGGCGACTACGAGAACAACTGACGGTAGTGTAGGTAACTACTCCAGCATGTCCACGGATGTAATCTATCAGATTGTTACAGACCGTTTCGTAGATGGCGATTCCACCAATAATGCAACGGGGGATTTTCTGCAAATCAGCCCCTAATCAATACTGTATCTGCTCGTGCCGATGGCAGCACAAATTATCCGTATGTTGCACTTGATCGCACAAATTGGACTATTTTGGCAACACACACCTCCAGTGATCCATATAATCCTGTTGGGTATATGATTGATGGGGACAGCAGTACCAGATGGAGTACTGGAGCAGGTCAAGCATCTGGACAAAGTATTACAATAAACTTTGGTCAGAGCGAAAACTTTGACAAAATCGAAATGATCCATGACGGAAGTGATTATCCCGGCGGATATAAAGTCGAAATCTCTTCTGATGGAATCAATTACACGCAAGTCACTCTTAATAATGTAGACATTGGCTTTGGGGCTAAAATGGTTTTGATTCCATCCACTCCTCAAACCGCTCAGTATGTCAGAATATCTATCACAGACAGTTCGAGATCGAGTTACTGGTGGTCGATTACAGAACTCAATATTCTTTGGAAGAACGTTAACGGGTAACAGAAACCGGGGGCATCAGTGTTGATGCCCCCTTCACCTTTCTTCATTTACTATTTTATCGATTACCAAAGGTTCCATGTAAATAGTATACGCATATTTATCTGCTTGCCTGCAGATCCAACTGTTCACTTATACATAACAGCACCCTTTGATTTGCCTTGAACCGTCTATCTTTTATGCCAATTCCGTCGAACCATGACGACAAAAAGTCCATAAAAACAAATAAGGATGTGCAGAACTTTTTTCTGCACTTCTCTATTTCAGCCTGTCGAAAAATCCAGCTTTTGCTGGGCTTTTTTCATTGGTTAAAGAAAGCCACCAGCCCGTGAACTGCCCCAGTATGTATGCCCAGAATAAAATATCCGAGCGAAGTGAGGAACAACTAATAAAAAACATTCAGGCTCCTTTTTCCGTTTAAGGTTGCCAAATCCGTAGTTTTGGGATTACTTAATTCCCTCACATTGCCGTCCCTGTTGTTCACATGCCACAGGTGTACTACGGAATCCGTGGCGATTCTGTAAATAGGATGGCAAAAGTGCGCAAACGAAATGGCAGGTCTTTGCTGATGACCGTAGAATCGGGATGTGTTATAATTCTAGTGTGAATTTTTGGGTCTTCGGTTGAAGGCCCATTTTTCTTTATTACTGACAAAGGAGCGAAATCAAATGAAGTTCTGTCCCTACTGTGGAGCTGACCTGCTTAAAGAGGATGCTGCCTTCTGCGCAGAATGCGGGAAAAAACTTTCTGTGGCAGAGGAAGCACCCTCTCCGGCACACGAAGCCGACAGTCAGCACAATGCAAAACCCAGCAAGCAAAAGACGCCCAAGAAAGATTCCAGAAAGCGCAAAAAGTCCAAGCAGAAAAAGGTGCAGGAGCCTCCCCTCCCCGAAATCGAGGGGAAACCTGTAGAGGATGGATACGACGGCTATTATGACGATGTCCTGCCTCCGGATTTGAACCGGGAAAAAGAAGGCCTCGATAAGGAGCTGATCAAAAAGATTGTCACCCTGACAGTTGCCGTGATCCTGATTATCGGGCTGTGCGTTGTTATGATGTATGTACTTTAAGTGTTGCAATTTGACGCTCCATGCCGTGTAATTAAGCAAATCCATCAAGTGAGGTGCAAATTTATGAAGTACATATCTATTGGCGCAGTCATGACCGAAGGAACCGAACACATTCTGGACGTTTGCAGGGGTAGCCGGAGTTACCATCTGACCGGAGAACTTGCCTCCGTCTGGCTGAATGGCCGGTTCGGCTTTGCTGCTGTAAAGAAGCCGACCGAAGAGCAGGCACTGCTACTGCTGCTGAGAATGGGTTTGGCTATTCAGACGGACGGCTCCGGCTTTGAAGAGTACCGCGCCCTGACCCAATGCACATTGGTTCCCGCCGACCGGAAACGCCCCTACTGGGGGCTGACCGGGATGGAGCGTGCGGTGCTTCAGTGGCTTCGGCAAGCGGGTCTTGTTCTGAGTATGGCAGAACTGACCTATCTCATCGATCAGGAAGTACCCCTGCAAGCAGATCTGCTGGGCAATGCCAATACGCAGAATCTGGTGGAGCGGATCTACACCAGAGATACCATTGGCGATGGCATTCTGGAGAGTCAGATGGAGCGTTCCAATGCAAGGGAGCCGGTAACAAAGGCTGTACTCCGTCTGCTGCGCAAGAAGCGGCTGGTGCTTCTGTAAGAGGGGAATCCTCATGAAAGATACATTCCTGACGTTCCCGGAGCCACTTCGGAAGCGGATCCTGCTCCAGTGCGCAGGGGGTGGCTTTGGTATTGCCATGCTCCTGATTCTTCTCGTCTATGGCCGGGATTGGCATTTCCTGTTTCCCTGTGCGGCGCTGGCCATTGTTTCTCTCAGCGGCGCGGCTTCCCTCTATGATCGCTGCCGGCAGGGACGATACGTCACCATTGAAGCTGCCTGCACAGAGATCACACGGACGCCTTTCCGCAGGCGGATCAAATCCCTGTATCTGCGCAGCGAACAGCACACCATCAGGCTGGTCGGTGTCCGAAATATCCGTGGCCTTACGGTTGGCGATACCCTGACCCTGTACGTTTCGGACAATGCCGCCATATATGAAATGGACGGCAGCATGATTCTCTGCAGCTATTTGGCGTTATCCAAAGTTCAGCGGCAAAAGGATTGACTAATACCGGGAGCCATGGTATAATGCCATCAACATAGTATCAGAGTTTTGCGCAGGCAAAACGTAGTTTCCGAGTTCTCAATCAGTGTCATTTGCTTTTTCGGCAAATGGCACTTTTTTATTTACCCTCGGTTTCTGCCTGCGCAAAGCAGGTTGAAATATATATATTTTTTGCTTTGCAGGAACAACCTGCAGAAAGGAGTCAACAATGTTAATGTTCTTCGCATCCGATGTGGTGGTCTCCAAAGGCTACCAAAACGCCCCTGCCCTCAAGTTTTCTGAGAAGGGTGATTTCGTGCGCTTCCGTGTAGGCCAGAAGATCTACGATCCCCGTGCTGAGGATAACCACCGCTGGATCAACATCACCATCAAGAGCTTCGATCCGGCTCTCGTTGACCGCATCCGCAAAATGGGCCTGAAGGAAGGTTCCTTTATCAGCCTGAGCGGCCGGTATGACGAGGATGTCTGGGAGGACGAAGAGACCAAGGAGAAGCGCAGTATGCCCTGTGTGATTCTGGATAATCTGGAATACAGCGGCGGCGGTAAGCGCTCCGGCGACGGCCAAAAGGCAGCATCCAATACCCAAAATGACAGCACTCCCGCACCTGCCCCTGCGGCAGATCCCCATGAGGGCTTCCAGATGCCCGGCAATTTTACGGGATATGAAGGCTTCGGCGGCGGCAACAACTTCTTCAATCTGTAAGGAGTCGTATCACAATTGAACATGGCACAATAAATGCACATGAGTATCTTCCTGAGATCACCCATGTGCGTTTTTTTGTTCCCAAAAGGAGTTTATCAGCATGAATGGCAAAAACCGTCAGCGACACATTGCCTACGAGGTACTGGTGATTCTGGGACAGCTTGCTTTGCTGACCTACATTACCCGCCTGTGGCCCATTCTCCTTCTGGTCATTCTTGGGATCTTCGTCGCCGCTCTGCGACTGCTGTTTCTTTCGTCCCAGAAGGTAGAACCCGTCAGGCCGCTTCCCACGCTTTCGCCTCCCCGTCAGCCTCCAACCGAAAAGGATCTGCAATCCGCGGCATACACCATTATCCAATGCAGGGTTACGCAGATCCTCAGGGCCAAATTTCCGGAAGTCAGATGGGTCTGGGAGAATCCACGCGCCATGGAAGATATTCTGGCAGGCAATCCTACCTATGTGCTTTTGAACAGGGCAGGCGGCTATCGCCGGGGGCGTGTTGTTATACAGCAGTTTCAAGTGGTCGACATCGTATTTGACGAGAAACAGCCGACCCCTACGCCCTCCACACCGGTTCCTGCCCCTGATCCGAATCCGGCAAGAAATCCAGCACCGCCCGCACCCGTACCCGAGGATGACGAGGAGCCAATGCCTGAAAACTTTGGCCCGCTTGCGTTTAACTGGGTCGAGTCCCATGTCATTGATCTGAATGAACAGTGCAATGAAGCGGTCGCCGAGGGTCTCAGCGAGTACCTCATCCCGGCGCAGGAGCTTCCCGTAACAGAAAGCTGGGACGCAATCTGCGAAGCGTTGATCCACAGCGATTTTCGCGGCGCACATTGTTGTGACGAGGGCATCATCATCGAAATTGAGCAATAACATTGCAGAAAGGAAATCACCAAATGAGCGTTTCTATGAACAATCTCTTTAACTTCTCCAGAGTCTTACCGGAGCCTTTCGACAAGTTGGTAAGCAAAAAGGTGAAAGTCACCTCCAAGTATGGCAGTGCAACGGAAGCTACGCTTTCCTGCACCATGGTCAAGGCTGTCCACGCAGTTTGTAACTGTATGGTGGGAACCGGAGAAGGCGCTGTCGGCACCATCGACCACCGCACTGTGGCTGAGTATAAATCCTCCGCCGGTCCGGATATGTATCATCTGGTTGTGTTTGACAGCGGGTCCGGCAATATCATGGCCAGTATCTATGATAACAACACGGAGACCATCGAAAACTACAAGCTCCACCAGAGCTCACAGGACGGCGCCGCCGTCATGATGGCTATGATGCCCCTGCTTCTGAAGGACGACGAGTTCGATGAAAACTTCCAGACCTATTTCGACCAGCGCAGCGCCGGTTATCCCGATATGAAAAAGGCCACAGACGCCATGGCGATCCTGTGTGACAATGCTTACCGCCGTATTAAGGACGACACCTGTCCGGCACATATCAAGGTCACATTGGACAAATCCGGAAATGTGCTTCGCGTATCTCAGGGGCATTTACTATCAGGCGTCTATACCCCCACTTCCGTTCTGGCAGGTGAATTTACCATCCTTGCCAAAACGGGAAAGGCCACTGTTTCTGCAGCAAAGGCTGCCATCGACCACCGGGATTTTGTCGGTAAATATCAGTTGACGGGAGGCCGAAAGCTCTCCATTCTGGAGGAATCCCTTGTGCCCAAGCTGGAGGATTGGTACATCATCCCGGATCAGGTGGCCAATATCTGCAAGCACGCCCAGATTACCACCGGCAAGCCCATGCAGATGCGTAATTTTCTGCTGCGCGGCCCTGCCGGTACCGGTAAAACGCAGAGCGCTATGGCAATCGCGGCCGGATTGCATCTGCCCTACATGAAGTATACCTGCTCCGCTTCCACCGAAGTGTTCGATTTCGTTGGCATGGTGTTCCCCAATACGGACAGTGTGTCCACGGGCGACGCAGAGCTGGATAAGCAGCTGGAAATGCTTCAGACAATGGGCGGCATCAACTTCGCCAATGTATCCAAACTTATGAATCTGCCCGATCTGGACGACATGGACTTTGACCCTGCCGGTACTTTCCAGAGCCTGACCGGCGTAAAAAACGAAGATGCCACTTCCCGGGACTGCATGGCTGTTGTCATGGATATGGTCACAGAGAAGATCAAGGCACTGACAAAGCCTGCTGAGAAGAAGTCTACCTCCGGTCAAACCTACACCTATGTGGAAACTGACTTCATTAAAGCGCTGAAAAATGGCTATGTGGTCGAGATTCAGGAGCCTACCGTCATTACCCAGCCGGGTGTGCTGGTTGGCCTGAACTCTCTTCTGGAGCAGACCGGTTCTATCACTTTGCCCACCGGCGAAGTCATCCAGCGGCATCCCGACACGGTGGTCGTAGTTACAACGAATATCACCTACGAGGGCTGCCGCGGGCTGAACCAGTCTGTCGTTGACCGAATGAGTCTGGTGGAAGACATTGAGCTTCCCGACCCTGATGTCATGGCCCAGCGTGCCATGGCAGTCACCGGCGCCGCCGATGAATATCAGGTTTCCCAGATGGTTCAGGTCGTCAATGACATGTCCGAGTATATGCGTAAGAACGGCATCACCGACGGCTCCTGCGGTATGAGAAGCCTTATCGACTGGATCAACAGCACCGAGATCACCGGCGACCCATATCGCTCTGCGCTCTGTACAATTATCAGCAAGGCTACCTCTGACCCGGAGGATCGGGAGACTTTGAAGACAGCGATTCTGGAACCGATCTTTGCCCCCAAGCGTCGAAGGACAGCTTGAGGAAGGAGGCTTTTCAATGGCAAGAGTAAGTCACAAACGTGTCAAGCAGCTTCTGAATGAGCATCGGAGCAAAATCACAGATAAGCAGTTCTTTACCTCCCGAATCCTTGCCGGTCACTACGAGGATGTAGCGGCAGCACAGACACGACGGTATCGATATGACCGGCGTGTCCATGTCAATATCTACTGGAATCCCGACGATCCAAACGCTGCCTGTACCAATAACGCATCTATCCTGATCAATGCCGGACACCCGTGTGTCACCAAGATCAAGGGACGAATGGATCGCTATGAGATGGTGTCAGGGCTGTTCGCGCACGAGTTAGGTCATGTACTGTATACCGATTTTCTGGCAAAGCAAACCTACATGAATTACTTGTCTAAATTCAAGTGGTATCCGGCACCCCCAGATTTGAAAACCTCCCGGGATGCCGCCAACGAACGCGACTTCTGGGAATATGTGAAACTGGATCCTAGGAATCTGGAATTTGCGATGCAGATTGCATGCTACATTGCCAATGTGTTGGAGGACGGATACATCGAAGGCCGGATTCTCGCCGATTTTCCCGGCGTACTCGGCTATAACCTGTCTGTCATGCGCGATCACCAGTATCAGGACATGCGCACTGTAACGCAGATGATGGAAATGGAGGATGCCGGCTCCGGTCACATCTTCCATACCATTCTGCAAATCATGCTCTCCTATGCCCTGTACGGCGAGATCAAATATGGTGAGACGCCCCTGAGCGACGAGCGTATCCAAACGATCTTCCGGCTGATACCGCAGTTGGACACAGCCGTGACCACCGCTTCCGCAAAGGAGCGCTGGAAAATCGTCAGCCTTATCCTGATCCGCTGCTGGCATCACATTGAAGACTATATCGAGCTTTGCAAAAAGCATCAGGACGAGGCAGCCACCTCCGGAACCGGAAGCTCGGCGGGCGAAGTTCTTTCCGGGCTGCTTCAGGTTATTGCCGGATCCAGTGCAGAAGGCACCGGATCTGAAAAGCCTGTTTCCGGTTCTGAGGTGAGGAAAGGCGTCGCAGCGAATGCTGTAGCCCGTACCCGCACGCAGGCTCTGGCCCGCAAAAATGGGTCTGGGGATGACGATGAAAAACAGGATGCGTCTGAGGCTCCAGGAGAAAAGGAAAATGAGTCCGGTGACGACAGTTCGGAGGAGAATAAATCTGAAGAGAACCCGGCTTCCAATCAAACCGACTCTGACGATTCCTCCGGATCTGATGACGTCAGCGCCCCACTGGGCGACTCCGGTGGAGATTCCCAAAAACAGGAGACTACTGCAGAGGAAGGTGGCCGGATTCCATTCCACCAGACGGATTCTGCGTCTGCTCCTGTTGGTGGCTCCACCGAGTATGATTCCGACTACAAGCGGGAAATGAATGAGAACGCTGCCACGGACATCGAACGGATGCTGGGGCAGATGGCAGAAAAGGCAGCCTGTAAGCAGCTCGAAACCGAGCGTCTGAAGGAGCTGAACGAAGCTGCCCAGAGCATTTCTTACGGCGACATCCACAGTGGTGTGAACATTCAGGTCCATCGAATCGCACAGGTCGACGACGAGCTGGAGGATCAGTTCTACCAGATCTGCGGGCCGCTGCTGGACATCTCCAAGAAACTCCAGCGCAGTCTGATTCAAAAATTAAATGACCAACAGCGCGGCGGGAAGCAAACCGGTCTGGTGATGGGGCGCCGTCTGGATGCACACGCTTTGTGCAGAAATGACGGAAAGGTTTTCTATACGAACAATCTTCCAAACGAGATCCCAAGACTTTCCGTCGGTCTGCTGCTGGATGAATCGGGTTCCATGTCCTGCGGTGATCGCAGCACCTATGCGCGGGCGGCAGCCATTATCCCCTATGATTTCTGCCAATCCCTGAACATCCCCATCATGATCTACGGGCATTCCACCGGTTGGGGTGCCGATGTTGATCTGTACTCCTATGCGGAGTTCGACAGCATCGACCGGGATGATAAGTTCCGGCTCATGGACATCTCTGCCAGAAACAGCAATCGAGACGGCGCCGCTCTGCGGTTTGTCGCCGAGCAGCTATCCAAGCGTCCTGAAGAAATTCGGGTCCTCATGCTGCTATCGGATGGACAGCCCGCAGCCAGAGGCTACAGCGGTACCGCAGCTGAAGAAGATCTGCGCGGCATCAAGCAGGAATACAAGCGCAAGGGCATTCTGTTCATTGCCGCTGCAATCGGCGAGGACAAGTCCAACATTGAGCGCATCTATGGCGATTCCTTCCTTGACATCACCGATCTGAACCAGCTCCCGGTGAAGCTGACCGCAGTCATCAAACGCTTTCTAAGGTGATTTCATGTGTTATAAGACGCAGAAATCATAGCAAACCACTTTACTCTCAGGTGGGCAGCCGGCACATGCCACACTGCCCACCTGTCGATATGACAGAAAGGAACTATTTTTTATGTTTATGAACCGAGTCGGCGCACAATTTCAATGCGAAGGCGTAACCTACACCATTGGCGGCAAGGTCTGCGCAAACGATGCCAGCGATTATGAGGGACTGTATGGTACCATCACAGAGATCCGGGACGGCGATGACCGGGAAACGGAAAACGATACCCCGGACATCTACTGTTCATTTATGCCCCCTGTACTGGCTGATGACATCAAGGCCCTAGAAGGCCGGTTCTCGCAGCTATATCGCAGAGAGATGCATCTGGAGGACATTGGACTGGATATTGTCATCATGGCTCCCGATATGCTCAAGGTGCTGGAACCGATACCCCCATGGCAAAAACTGACAATCTACACTGTCCGGGAGGAATGGGCATTCGGTGGGGACTATGGTGAGGATTTCTCTCTCACCACAGCCCCCGGCATGGCGAAATACATTCTTACTGAACTGGTTACGGAACAACTGGAAAGTGGATATGCTTCCGAATGGGCTGATCGCCCTGATTGGGGCGTAGAATGTACACCCCGAAGCTATGAATGCGGGCTTCACGATTCGTACTGCGAGAATCACTATAAAGTCTGCATTGAGGAGCAGGAACTTCCCATTGACGATGATGCGGTACGCAGTCTCCTTGATAACCGGCTCCGGAGGTATTTTGCTGAGCAGATTGAAGGCTGGGACGGACTTGAAGGTCTTACCGAGCAGCAGATCGCCGACACGATCGCTGCGCCCAATGTCCCTCGGCACATCCGCAGGCAGCTGGAGCAAGACGGTTTTCTGATGGATTCCTTCTGGAAATCGGTATCGAAGGCCTCGTTCGACCTCGTAAGGCAGTATAAGGAGAAACTGGTATGAGCTATCAACTATCCACTGAGAATGGAGCAGCAGCTATGGACGTCACTAAATTGCAGGCAGCCATACAAAAGCAGGATGAATACCTGTCCAGCCGGGGGCATCTCAGCGATGTCCCGGCCGGAGACGAAAACTTCAATGACCTCACCCGTGAGATCATCCGTGCCTTCAAAGAATGTCATGGTTCCGCGTTCCTCGGAAAACTGGTATTCTCCTGGGAAGATCAGAAAAAGCTGGAGCGCGGTGAGATCGGCATTTATACCGAGTACACGGGTCAGTCGCTTCCAGCCTATGGCTGCAATTTTGTGACCGCTCAGCCGGATACGCAGTTGGAAGCTATGGTGATTGGGTGGACCATTGATGAATGGCCGCCCAAATTTACGCTCTTTACCAAGATCCTGCAGCGTATTCAAGATCTGAACGGATACACGCTGAATTGGAGATAGCATATTTGCCCCATCTGTTACTGCCAGTAAAGTTGTAAAAACGCTTACAGATGACGTGAATTTACAATGTTTTCACTGGACGAAAGGAACAGAATGTGGTATACTATTGTTGCCAACAAGAGGAGGAAACATCATGGAAACAGAAAAACTGGATGCAATCCCCAGTCTACCGGAGGAATTTGTACGGCAGAATGCCAAGTACCTGCGTCTGCTGCAGGGCTTTCGCCTGTTGGACGATGACTTTATGAGCAAAGTCTTCGAGGATAAGGAATGTGCGCAGTTACTGCTGCATATCATTCTGGAACGCAGCGATCTCGTTGTACAAGAGGTTCATGGTCAATACAGCATCAAGAATCTTCAGGGGCGCTCCGTCCGTCTGGATATTCTGGCGGTTGACCAGGAGGGGAAACACTACAATATTGAGATCCAGCGGCAGGACGAGGGCGCGGACGCACGCCGTGCCAGATACAACAGCAGCCTCTTAGACGCAAACCTGACACACCCCGGTGACCGCTACGAAGAGCTGCGAGAAACCTACGTTATCTTCATTACAGAACGGGATGTTCTGAAGGCAGGACTTCCCATCTACCACATTGACCGGATGATTCAGGAAACCGGCAAACCATTCGGCGACGGCTCCCACATCATATACGTCAATGCGCAGTGCAAAAACGATACGCCTCTGGGCAAGCTGATGCATGATTTCTCCTGTACACAGGCAGATGACATGCACTATCCAGTTCTTGCCGAGCGCGTAAGGTATTTCAAGGAAAATGTAAAGGGGGCAACCACCATGTGCAGAGAAGTTGAAAAATTAGTAATGGCTGAACGGGATGAAGGCCGCGCAGAAGGCCGTGCGGAAGGAAACATCGAATCGAGCGCAAGAGCAGTTCGTAATGTTATGGCCAAGATGTCCCTCTCTGTGGAGGAGGCAATGCAGTTCTTGGAATTACCCGATTCGGAAAAAGATGCCGTCCGGAAACTTATTGAGCAGTAATTTCATTTACTGCTGGTCGTGCAGGCTCGCATTGTAGGTGCGGACTAGCCAATACCGCCCACAAGGAGTTACCACCATGTGTAGAGAAGTTGAAAAAATTGCGATGGCTGAACGGAACGAAGGTCGTTTAGAAGAAAAATCAATTCTGTCCGCGCAATCATGGAGAGCTTGTCTATCTCTGTCGATGAAGCAATGAAACTCCTGAAAACGCCGGAATCCGATAAGGACATTATTCGGAAACTCATTGCACAGTGATTCCGTTTGTCGTCGGTCATGCAGGCTCGCATCAGGAACGCAAACCAGATGACGTCTCACGCAATGATGGATTGCGTTTATCCACGCGAATGTTGACCAATTCAATCTGATAAGTCCACTACATCTCGGGATGCTGCCTCTGGCGGCATCCCTTTTTCTTTTACACCTACTGACTAAAATAAACTGCTTTTCCTTTCGCAAAGGATATCATGACGATACAGTAGTCAGGAGAGGCGCCGTACCTGCGGCACCTCTCCTCCGGAAACAAAACTTCCGGAATCCGGTAATTGACTAATGCCGGCAGCTATGATATAATGCCATCAACAAAGTATCAGAGTTTTGCAGCGGCAAAACACAGTTTCCGGGTTCTTCTCAAGTGTCATTTGCATTTTTGTGCAAATGGCACTTTTTCTATTTTCTGACAACTAATATCGTAAACACTTGCCAGTAGTCTCCTTTCTTCCGGGGATTACTGGCTTTTGTTATATCCGGCGGTTTCCGCCAAACAACCGAAAGGAGCAAGCAGCATGTTATCCTGTCACGACAACTTTGAAGCAAATTTCGACAACTATCCGTCCATGCTCAGTTATCACCAAGCACTGAGTATGGCATCCAGTTGGCGCCGCTGTAAGGTCAAAGACCTTCACGTGGAGCCACTGGATCCAACTTCTCCCCTGTACGGTCACCCCGCAGCGTTTGCCGCAGGTACCAGCGAGGACGCAATTAAGGACACCGCCGCCAACCTTGGCCTTGCGCTGAATGTGGATGGAAATATCTATCCCGTCCGCGGCACGGCCTACAAAACGCTGACCGAACGCGCAAAGATCAATGGCACAGCACTCCCCAAACTCAGTCGCAAAGACCTTGCCAATGTACTCAACGCCTGCCTGTCCGTACACAATTCAGATGCGCTTCTGCTGATCCGGAACGAAAAGGTTTCCGCAGTTCACTCCGGTGACGAAACGGACTATTCCGTGCTTCCCATGGACGAACTTCTGGTTACGCTGGAGAAGAAGCTGGGGGAACGGTTCCCCGGCTTCGTGTTTGAAAGCGGGTATACCGACCATGCCTATACCTGTGGCAGCTGGATTCTCCCCAACCAAAAGGAAGGCATTCTGGGCGCCTATGCCAAGGCTCTTGCCGCACACGGTCAGGCAGCGATGGCAAACAGGCTGGTTCCCGGTATCCGGTTCATGACATCCGACACCGGCGTTGCCTCCGCAAAAGTATCTGCTTTGCTGATAGGCGCACAGCAGCCGATCCATATCGGCGACTGCATTGGTGTGGATCACCGGAATCAGCGTAAGATCGCAGATTTTGATACTGAGATGGACAAGCTGTTTGCCAAGTTCTGCGATTCCGTTGCCAAGCTGCAGAGCCTGCTGGAAATTCCGCTGGAGTACCCTGTCAATGCCATGACCCGGGTCTGCAAAAAGCTCTCCCTTCCGAAGAAGGAAGCGTTGGAAGCGATCGCCATGTATGAAATGGCTTACGGCGGAGGACCTGCGACTGCCCATGATGTCTTCATGGCCATGCAGGAAATTCCCTACATGATGAAGACATGCCACACCCCGGAAGCAAAGCTGCTCAAGGCCGAAGAAAACATGGCACGCGCTCTGAGTATCCGGTGGAGCGACTATGATGTGGCAAAGGAGCTGAAGTGGTAATGGCTGCTCCGATATTACTTTGCGACACCACCGGAATGAGCAATGACCGCTGGCTGGAATGCCGTATGCATGGCCCCAAAGGCGATATCCCCTATACCATCGGTGGAAGCGATGTGGCCGCCATATTCGGCGTTTCACCGTGGACGACCCCGCTGGAACTGTGGATGATCAAAAAGGGGCGCATGAAGCCAAAACCCAAAAACAATGCCGACCAGCTGGAGATGGGACATCTGCTCGAACCGATTGCGGCATACTGGTATGCAAAGAAAAGCGGCAACTACGTCTACGATGACAAGGGGCTGTACCAACACACAGACCATCCCTACGCTCTGGCCAATTTTGACCGGCGGTATGAGCGGGCCAGCGATGGTCAGCCCGGCATTCTGGAATGCAAAAGCTGCACCTATCACAAAGCGGAAGACTGGGCAGACGACGCGATCCCCCTGTACTATGAATTCCAGCTCCGCTTCTACCTCGCTGTAGCAGACGTCCAGCACGGGGCGTTCTCGTGCTTCTGGGGGAATAATCCTGCCAACGATCTGGCAATGCCGGAAATCAAGCGTGATCTTGTCAAAGAGGACATGATATTCGAGCGGCTGGATGAATGGATCTGGAGCCTTGAACACGATGTCCCGCCTACCATGAGCGGTGTCAAACCCACACTGGCAATGGAATCTCTCGCAAGGATTTATGGTGCCAGCAAACCCGGTCTTCCTACCATTGAATTGCCATACAAGTTTGAGCGGCAGCTTCGGCAGATCGCCAACTTGCAGGCCAAAGTCAGGGAATGCGAAGACGAAAAGAAACGCTACGAAAAGGAGATCGAAGCACACTCCGTGCGAATTGCCGAAGTCATGAAGGAGCATGAGCATGGTATTCTGACAACTACCAAAGACAAGCTCCTCATTGATTTCGTAACGAGAACCACCAAGCGGCCCAGCTCCGATGCTCTGAAAAAGAAGTATCCCGGCGTCTATGCGGATGTGTTGAACATATCCACCAGCCGTAAGGTGAAAGTTTCGGTACAGCCGATTTGATCAGGGAGAAACAATATGCGAAAATTCTTTGAACGAATCGACCTTCGGTCCCGCTGCGAAATGACGGATTACCTGCGCAACCATTTCCGATATTCCACAATGAACTCCTGGAATCATGCAACATCGTATGCCTGTAACCTCAAAATTTACAGACTTGGTCTGGATCCTGAGATTGAATCCAAGCTTTTCGATATGCTCGATACCCGGGAGTTCTTGCTTATGCGGCAGGAAACGCTGTATCTGTTTAATGCAGCCCACAACTTCCGCTGGCAGGCGGGGTTCAACGGCAGAAGCGGCGGCTATCTGGTCCTCTACCATGGGGATCTGAAGCCCACCGGATATCTGTCTTACTGCACCTGCTGCGGCCAGCGGAACTGCCGCAGTGTCGCTGACACAGGCAATGTGTGCGGTGTCTGCGGGAAAGCGTCCCGTGTGGATTTCCGTATCCCGCCAAAACAGCCCGTCACGTTCCCCGGCCGGGGTACGGACATGGAGGACGACTATGAAGAATGGTCGCTGTCTGAACTCCGGGACCGTGTAAAACTTGTACAGGAGCTGGACAGTCTGGCTGACGATCTTGTCAGTCAGGCTATTCATATGGCAAGGGCGTTTGATGTCGTGGAGGAGAATTATTATATTCCCCAGACCCGGCATGCACTTATCGCCAAATAAAAAGCTCTTGAGAAAGGAGAAAACAAGTGTTATGTCAATTTGATAAGCTCCTCTATCCCCGGATGGCCGATGCTTCCACCGTTGACTATATGATCGCCGTTTACCGTCCGCTGGAAATCCTGCACGATGGCAGCGGCAATGCAATGCGTCAGTTCAAAGCTGTCGGCTATTGCCTCCCCATCACGGAAAAAGTTCGATTCCGTCTGAATGGCCACTGGGTCAGACATCCGAAGCACGGACTCCAGTTCGAGGTAGAGAGCTACGAGGAGGTAATTTCCCATACCAAGGAGGGCATCATCGGTTATCTGGCATCCGGTCAGATCAAAGGTGTTGGCCGAAAAATCGCAGAGAAAATCTACGATTCCTTCGGGCAGGACACGCTGGAGATTCTGGATCAGGAGCCGGAAAAGCTCATGACCATTCAGGGCATCAGCAAAAGACGCCTCAGGATGATCTGCGATTCCTATCTGGCCACCCGCGGCGCCCGGGACGTGATTGCCTTTCTGACTCCCCACGGTGTTACCGCCAACCGAGCCATTAAGATCTACCGTGAGTATGGAAAGGATACTCTGGATATCATCCGGAAGCATCCGTACCAACTGGTGGAAATGGCAGGTATCGCATTCAAGACAGCTGACAAGCTGGCAATGAGTCTGGGGCTTCCCGCCGTTTCCCCGGAGCGTGTCGACGAAGCGCTGATGTACGCAATCGCCGAAGGCGAGGCGGAGGGACATATGTGTCTGGAAAAGCACGATTTCCTCCGCAGGGCGCTGCGCCTTCTGGAAACACCTGAGATCACTGAGGAGATGGCGGCCGCAAGAGCCTTCCAACTGGTACAGGCGAACCGGCTTGTCTGCTATGACCACTACATCTACCGCACTGCGACTGCCACCGTGGAAAACAATATTGCCTTTCATATCGCACAGCAGATGAAAACGACCATCGAGCCTTACGAGGATCTGGATCACGCCATTCTGGGCGAGGAACGGAAGCTCAGGATCACATTGGCACCGGAACAGCGGGAGGCGGTAAAAATGGCGCTTTCCACAAAGTTCTGCGTCATAACGGGCGGCCCGGGGACAGGCAAAACCGCAGTTCAGCGGGCGATCCTTGATCTGTATCAGGAAAAGTATCCGGAAGCACAGATCATATGCTGCGCCCCCACCGGGCAGGCAGCGCAAAGGATGAAGGAATCCTCCGGGCTTCCGGCATCAACGATCCACAAGGCTCTGTGCATTAAAGCCAACCCTGACGGCACCCTGACTGAAGGCATCATGCTGAATGCGGATCTGATTCTTGTAGATGAGGTCTCCATGATGGACGCCTTTCTCGCAGAGCGGCTGTTTGCTGCCATCCCGCCTCATGCCAGACTGATTCTGGTAGGTGACGCGGACCAGCTTCCCTCTGTAGGCCCCGGCGCCGTCTTAAAGGACATCATCAACAGCGGCGCTGTACCCGTGGTTCGTTTGGATCATGTATTCCGCCAGAGCGCCGGAAGCCGGATCGCTACCAATGCCCGGCTGATCAAGCATGGCAATCTGAGTATGGAGTACGGCCCGGATTTCATGTTCTTTGATTCCAAGGATCTGACAGTATCCGCCGATATCATTGAAAACCTGTATATGCAGGAAGTTCAAAAATTCGGTGTGGATGGTTTATCTGGAAGATACGGAGACGAAAGCGCTGATTCTCGGAACCGACGAGCACCAGATCCTTCAGGCGGAGGACCCGGAGGCTACCGTTATCAATGGCGCCGACATCAAGCGGGACTGCGCCTCGTTCTGGCAGGACGAGCACGGCGCGTGGCTGGAGCCGGAAGTAGACGACTGCGTCAAAATAAACGGGCGGATACTGGATCTCGGAGAGCCGGCCGCGTTGGCGGACGGCGACAATGTGCGCATTGGGGCCAGCAGCTACCGCTTCCATTCGGTTCGGCTTATTTCTCTGTAAAACGCGAAATCAAAGAAGGGACGATCTATGAAAAAAAGATTGCTTGCGCTGACGCTGGCCGGGGCCTTGCTGCTTTCCGGCTGCAGCGGTCTGAAAACCCGCCAGCCGGATGAAGACGCGCTGCCGGAGCTGGAGTATACCCGGCCGGAAAACGAAAAAATCGAAAACCGGGAGTCCCAGAAGACTCTGAAAAGTCAGGGAACCCTGTCCGACGGCTCCGACTATATTCTCTACGCCAACAATGAGCTGGAGATCAGCGGCGACGTTCTGACCAGCAAACTGAAATCCGAGAAGCCTCTTACGGAAGCTCTGAAAGACGTCACCGTGCTGACGCTGAATGTGAAGGAGATTGGAGAGGAAACCTGCGGGGATCTTTCCATGATCCAGTCGGTGAATCTGGGGCCGGATGTGACATCCATCGGCGACAGCGCGTTCTCCAAGTGCAGCGCATTGGGTACGATCCAGTTCCCGGCGTCCGTGGAGGCCATCGGGGATTATGCCTTTCAGGGCTGTACATCCCTCTGGAGTGCGGACATTCCCAGCACCGTCACCAGCATGGGCGCTTATGTTTTTACCGGGTGCGACTCTCTCCGGGCGGTGAAAATCGACACGGACGTCTGTGAATCCACCTTTGCCGAGTGTACGGCGCTGCGGGACATCACCTTTCAGGATAACTGCCGCATCATCGGCGAGTGCGCTTTTCAGGGCTGCAGCGGCCTGCGGAACCTGTATCTTGGCACCAACATTGAGCGCATCGAGCGTCAGGCATTTTCCGAATGCGAAAAGCTGAGCTACATTTACTTCAACAAAAATCTGCAGTACATCGGCCATCTGGCCTTCGCCGGCGTGCAGAGCCTGAGCAAGGTAGAGTGGGAAGACAAGCTGGCCTATCTTCAGGTAACGCGGGAGGAGGACTATTCCAAACAGTCGAATCTGTCCAACTTCTTCCCGAAATTCAAAAAAGAAGATTGATTTTTTGTAACATTCCGGATTGTACTGTGTATCTATTGTTGTAAGACGTTTGCGGCAGTCGGAATGAGAAGGAAAAAAGCGCAAGGCTGTTTCAAACGTGTTATAAAACAGCGGCACACCGCTGCTGTACCCACTTTTTACGAAAGGAGGAAACGATTATGGAAGAAAAGCTGAAAAAGCTGCTGGAAGACCCTTCGTTCCAGGAGGCATTGTCAAAGACGACCTCCGCCGAGGAAGCTTCCGCGCTTCTGGCGCAGCATGGAATTCAGATCACTCCGGACGAGCTTCTGGCAGCGCTCACACCACCGGAGGGAGAGCTGGACGAAAATGCACTGGACGGAGTTGCAGGAGGCCTCTTCATCGGATGGTTCCCGCGGCTTCCGTGGTGGCCGCCGCGGAACCCAGGGCCATTCCCGCCGCGCTGGCCGCCGCGCAGGCCGGGTTGGTAAAAATTTAACTGTGTGAAAAGAGAAAACAAACATGACAGAAGATAATCTGGAAAATGACGACCTGATGGAGCGTCTGGCTGCATGTAATTCCCCGGAAGAGCTTGCAAACATGCTGGAAGCCAATTCCCTTGTATTGGAAGACGGTTTGAGCATTGAAAAGGCTTTTGAGCTTTTAAAGAAGCAGGCAAATGGTGAATTGGATGCCGCGGAATTGAACTCCGTCAGCGGCGGCATGAAATTGGGCTTCACTGCAAAGTCCGGATTGGTAAGGCTTTAAATGTTTCAAAGGAGAAACGGAAATGACAGAAGAGAAATTCAACGAACTGCTGAACGATCAGGCTTTCCGAGATGAGATGAACAATGCCGCGACATTGGAAGACACCGCAAAGGTCATGCAGCAGCATGGTATTCAAGTTACTCCCGAGGAGCTTCAGGAAATCATGGCAAAGATGGAGTCCGAGTCAGAATTGAGTGAAAGCGAACTCGATGATGTGGCCGGTGGCTTTTGGGGCACCTACGCCGCGGTCAGAGCAGGGGCAAAACTTGTTTATTGGCTACTTAAAAACCCTCATTTTCGGCAGTCCCTTATCATGTGATTAAACCATCAAAGTATGGTAACCTACTAAACTATATCAAAATATGTACATGGAGGATATTATTATGGAACATGCAAAGAATTTCGACGAATTGATGCAGGATGATAGCTTCTTTAGCAAATTGAATGAAGCAAAATCCCTTGAGGAAGCGGAGGAAATGTGTGCAGCACAGGGCTTTGACCTGAACAGCGAATTATCTGGTTTGCCTGAAGGTGAACTCTCGGATGAGCAATTGGATTCGGTTGCTGGTGGTGGACTAAGTTGGGCTGCAGTGAAAACCGCATGGGGCGTTGGAATGCAGGCTGGCGTCATTATCCGCAACCTCTGGGATATGAAAAAAGGTCGGCCGCTGTCTTACCCGAACTGGAGATTTGAGTGGTAAAACCGCGTAAATACTGCTAGGTGCTGCACTGCAAACCTCAGCATGTTAGAAAAATGGGACATAAACAGCAAGATCATACAGTGGCCGGAGAATTCATAAACGAATCTCCGGCCATTGTACGATTGTACATGACAGACTGGAGAGAAATCACATGGCCTTTACACTCCAAGCCGCGTGCCTCAGCCATATCGGCAACAGGCGCGGCAATAACGAAGATAATTTCTTCTTCAACGGCATCTGCCTCGAGGAAGAACACACAAGCACCCATGACCCGCTTCTGATGGAGCGGGTGCTGCAGGAGGATGTCTGCCTCGGGGTGTTTGACGGCATGGGCGGCGAAAACTATGGAGAACAGGCCTCCTTCACCGCCGCCTCGGAAATGCAGGCTCTGACCGGGAAGCCGAAGCTGTTTTACCAGTCCGGAGGAAAATATCTGGGCAATCTGGCGCTGGCGCTGAACGACGCCGTATTCCGCCGGGCGCAGGAGCTGATGACCAGCCGGATGGGAACCACCATGGCGGCGCTGTATTTTTCCGGAAACCGCGTCTACGTTTGCAACGTGGGCGACAGCCGGGTCTACCGGCTGCGGGATCATGTGTTTGCCCAGCTGTCTCAGGATCATGTATCCAAGCGCGTCCCGGCGCCGGGGCGGAAAGCGCCCCTGACCCAGCATCTTGGCATGAACCCGGAAGACGTGCGCATCGAGCCGTTCGTCATCAAGGACTCCATGCAGAGCGGCGACATCTACCTGATGTGCAGCGACGGTCTGACGGATATGGTGGACAATCTGGCGCTTTCCGATATCCTGTCCAGATCGGAAAATCCGGAACAGTGCGCCCTGAATCTTCTGCAGGCGGCACTGGACGGCGGCGGAAAAGACAATATCACCATCATCGTCTGCCGGATTCAGGAAACATCCTTGCGATAACAGGCGCGGAAGGGAGGAACAGAGCATGGCAAGTCGATTCACGGATGTTGTATGGCCCGGCTGGGAAGTCGTCCGCAAGCTGGGTGTAGGCAGCTTCGGAGGCGTGTACGAAATTCAGCGCACCCTGCCGGACGGCCAGGTTGAAAAAGGCGCACTGAAAAAGCTGACGCTTCCAAGAAATCCGGATGAAATTGAAGAACTGCGTTCCAATCAATTTGACGAGGCAAGCATCACCGCGCACTTTACCAACCAGCTGAAAAATCTGGTGGGCGAGTACGGTATGATGAAGCGGCTCAGCGGCTGCCCCAATATCGTCCACAGTCTGGACCTGCGCTATGTTCAGCACGAGGACGGCATCGGCTGGGATCTGTATATCCGCATGGAACTGCTGACTCCGCTGAAAAAGGTACTGCCCACGGAATACAGCGAACAGACTGTTATAGCCATAGGAAAAGACCTGTGTGCCGCCCTGACCGCCTGCGAAAAAGAACACATCATCCACCGGGACATCAAGCCGGAAAACATTCTGGTTTCCGAGGACGGGGTTTTCAAGCTGGGGGACTTTGGTGTCGCGAAGATAGCCATGGAAAATGGCACCGGCACGGTTACCGGTACGACCGGCTATATGGCTCCGGAGATCTCCAAACATGAGGCCTATGGCCCAACGGTGGACATTTACTCTTTGGGCATGGTCCTCTACTGGATGATGAACGAGCGGACACTGCCCTTTCTCCCCATGCCGCCCCAGATTCCTACCGCGATGCAGCATCAGGAGGCATCCAGCCGCCGCTTTCGCGGAGAAGCTCTGCCCGCGCCGAAAAACGGCAGTGAGGCACTGAAGCAGGTGGTTCTGAAAGCCTGCGCCTATCATCCGGAAGACCGCTACCAGACCGCTGACGAAATGCTGAGCGATCTGACGGGCTGTACAAGCAGCACTGTGTCAGAAAAGGCGGACACGGAAACCGCCAGACCAGATGAAAAAATCTCCGAAAAGAAACACGGCAGAAAAAAGCTGCCGCTCAAGCCCATTTTCGCGGCGGCTGCTGTACTATGCATTGCCAGCGCTGTTCTGCTTTTCATTCAGAGAAAGAAACCCGTTCCCGCACCCGAGGCAACAGTCCAATCGCTGGCAGCAGAGGCCGCAGAAGAAACGACTGTGCCAGAGGCAACCGTAGCAGCGGTGGGCGAAACGGTTGATGATCCTGTTCTTGAGCTGAAGCTCTTCCCGGATGACAGCGCAAGCTTTTCAGATGTACGGCATGATACGCCACTGATCAAGGAGCGCATTTACGCTTTATCCGCTGATGCCAAGATCAGCATGAATGAGGAGACCGGGGAAATCGACGCGGCGATTCCGATGTCGGATATCGGATATGAGAACGATATCGAGAGTGTCCTGCGGGCAACAATCAACCGGAAGCAGGAACTTTACCTCATAAGATATGTCAGTCGCTACGAGTGCATGTATGACGACAAGGATGGGGCCATCAGCCGGGAAGATATTACGGATGTATACCAGACGACGGTCGGTGAAATGAATCAAAAGCTGGGCATGCCTCTGGAAGTGGAGGATTACCGCGGCGAACCGCTTATTCTGGAAGAAAGCCAGCCCTGCATCTGCCTGACGCTGACTCAGGACCGGGTTGACAAATTATACAGTGAGTTTGACAGGGACGGAACAGATACATTCGGTTTTGATGTGTCCATGAGCTACAGCGTATTCTTCCCCTATACCTATCGGGCTTCCGATGGCCTGACGTTTGTTATGGTCGCGTCCGGTTGGAAAGAAGAGAATCTCACCGGAGCCATTACCTATGGTCTGAGCCACGATGTCTTAAACAACGGATATTCTTTCCAGTACGCTGTCGTACCGGAGGCATACTGGGAGACAAGAGAATCCGGAACGTACTTTGGCCAAAAGCAGTGCGAATTTCAGGAACTGAAAGATCCTGACAACACTGTTTCCATTCGACTCCAGATATCCAATTACTCAGACGTTTCCGATTCCCTGATTGAAGAAGCCATCCGGCAGATGAAGGACAGGATGGATATCATTGGGACTCCGTATGCCTTTGGCATGGATATACAAAGTGAGGACACTGCCGTGATCCGCACAAACCCGGAGCGTCTGAGTGCCGATATGTTACAATTCTTCAGCGACTCTCCATCACTGCAGCTGGCATACTCTTCAGAAATTCCCACATGGGATATGAACGTAAAAAGTGTGGAGATCGTACCGATAGGAGGCAGCGGAAATATTGGCTTGCAGGTTCAGTATACCGATGCGGCAGCTGTAGAAGAGCTGACATCCAAGTTGAGATGGAGAGACGACAAAACCCTGAGTTACGGCTGGTATGATGATCCACTGGTGTCTGCGCAGATCACCTCGACGATCACGGAAGACACACTTCTCTTCACCCAATTTCCGATGCTTGGAGCAGACAGTATCGATGAGCAATACCGCTACATTCTGGAGTTGATCGCCTACAACCTTCAGGCCGAACGAACCCGTGCATACACTTATTCCGCCGATTACAAGTTCAACAGCGACAGTGCGCATTTTGGACTGTCCAGGTTGACTGCGGAGGATGAAGAAATCATTCGTTATATTCAGGAAAACTATCCGGAATTTGAGGTTTGGACGGACGACGAACGCAGCAAATACCTATATGTATCCATGAAGGCAGAAATCGGGCCGAAGTTCTATTATGCCTGCTTTGATCAGATTGAGCAGATTTTTAAAGACTGCAAGTTGGATGACAGTGATCTGGATGGAGCAGTATTTTACTTAATCGAAGAAACGGGCGATCAGCGCTGCCGTCTGGTATTCACAAGATTTTCTCGGGATACCTACATGAGTTGCACCGGCAACTGCAAGGGATATCTTCTGGATGGATATACAGATGAATTTTCAAAGACTGCGTCCTGGCGGCCGTTCTTCCAGAAGAGGTCGTTCGAGATGTACACTGCCTGAGGTTCGGCTATGCGAAAAAATGAATTTGACGATCTTTTGAATTGCTATCCCCAGCTTCGTCTTCCGATCTCATGGGAGACGAAAACCTCTGCGCAATATAAAGACGCGGTACTGCGAGGGCGGCCAGTGACGACCGCCCCCTGCGTCGTGTTCTGCGCGGAGGACAATCTCCTGGAGGAAAAAACCGCCTTCGGGTCGGTGCGTCTCTGGAAAATCACCCACCGCGAGCAATTCGAGCGCGCTGTTCAGGCGCTGGCATACCGCTGCGAGCCAAGAGAAATTCCCAGAGCCGTGGGCGCGCAGTACATCGGCGGGCTTGCCAACTGGGAACGAATCCGAAAGCACAAATGTTCCTATCTTGCGTCCGGCGGAACAGACTGGAACGCGGAATTCCGCCGGTACACGCAGAACAAAGAAAATTATACGGACAGCCTGATTCTGTTGAGTACAGGCTATTACAGCGGCCTCTCCCCGGAGGAAGTGGGACTTCCCCCGGAAATATGGAAAGAGGCCTCCGGAGAAATCCGGAAATACCATGAATTGACCCATTTTATCTATCGAAAATGTTACCCGGGAGATATTCAGGTGATTCGGGATGAGGTTCTGGCGGACTGCGTCGGCATGTGCGCCGCTTTTGACCGCTATGACGCCAGCCTCGCCAGAAAGCTTCTGGGTTTGGATAACGGTACTCTGCGTCCGGACGCCCGGCTGCAGCACTACGTCCCGGAGGATGTCCTTCCTCAGGCAATGAACGAGGCAGCGCTGTGGATCAACGGTCTGGAGAAACTATTGAGCCGGGTCCCCGATTTGTCGAAAAGGCAGAGAGAATCCCTGTGATATAGGGTATGCGCTCCTGAAAAAGCGCGGAATTGGAGGAAACCAAATGAACTTTGATGTGGCTTGCTACTCGGAACAGGGCGGACGCCCTGTCAATGAAGACGCTGTTTTCGCCGCCGGGACGCCGGGGACGCTTCTGGCCCTCGTTGCGGACGGTCTGGGCGGCATGGGACACGGAGACCTTGCCTCAAGGGATGCCGCGGAACACCTCTCCCGCCTTTCCGCGCACCCTGTAGACGAGGACATGCTCTGCGGTGCGATTCAGGAGGAAAACCGGCGCATCTGGGACATGCATACGGACGGAAATCAGATGATGACGACCGTGGCAGTGCTCTGGGCGGATGGAACGGAAGCTTTTGCCGCCAATGTGGGGGACACAAGGCTGTACCAGTTCCGGAACGGGCAGGTCGCATTTCAGACCATCGACCACAGTGTCGCCCAGCTGTCCGTTTTTTCCGGAGAGATCACGCAGGCGCAGCTCCGGGGCTACGCCGGGCGGAACCATCTGCTTCGGGCGCTGGGCGCGGAGGAAGAAGTTCAGGTGGAACTGAATGATTTGGAAATACAGCCGGGAGATCGGTTTTTGCTGTGCTCCGACGGCTTTTGGGAATTGATTCTGGAAGAGGAAATGCTTTCCTGGGGCGGAGAAGACACGGCAGCGCAATGGCTGGAACGGATGAAAGCGCTGGCCATCAGCCGCTGCGGCGCTCAGGGAGACAACCATTCTGCCATTGCTATTGTCGTAACGGAGGGAACAGAAGATGCAAATTAACATCCATCGGATGCTGAAAAGAGCGGCGGACTGCCAGAAGCTCACCAACCCTGAGGACGCTTTGTCCGCAATCGTCCGGGAATACTCCGCGGAAGCGGAACTGTCCGAAAACGCGCTGGATCTGGTAGCGGCAGCCGTCAAGGAGCCGACTGACCAGCAGCCGGAGCAGGACAGGAAAAAGAGGCCGTAATTTTCTAAAGAATGGAGGCATTCCCCATGGCTCAGCAATTTCCGGATGTTCGCTTCCCCGGGTGGGAGGTAATCAGAAAGCTCGGCGAGGGCAGCTTTGGCGGGGTTTATGAGATACACCGCACCCTGCCCGATGGGCGGGTCGAAAAGGCTGCGCTGAAAAAGCTGACCGTGCCGAAGGATAACAGTGAAATTCGGGAGTTATACTCCCAGTCCTTCAGCAAGGAGAATATTACCGCCCACTACAAAGACCAGATGCGGGAGCTGGTCAACGAATATACCCTGACGCAGGAGCTGAACGGGTGCCGGAACGTGGTGTTCTGCCACGATGTGCAGTGCGTGCAGCACACGGACGGCATCGGCTGGGATATTTATATCCGCATGGAGCTGCTGAAGCCCTTTAAGCATGTCCTGAGCGCCGATTATCAGGAAATGGCCGTTCTGAAGCTGGGTCTTAGCCTCTGCAATGCACTGCTCGCCTGTCAGGAGCACCATATTGTCCACCGGGACATCAAACCGGAGAATATTCTGGTCTCCGACCGGGGCGAATTCAAGCTGGGCGATTTTGGCATTGCCAAGGTGTCAGAAAAGACCGCCACCGGTACTATGACCGGTACTATGGGGTATATGGCACCGGAAGTTGCCAACCGCTGGCATTATGGCGCGCAGGCGGACATCTATTCTCTGGGCATGGTGCTTTACTGGATGATGAACCGGCGAACTTTGCCCTTCCTCCCCTTTCCTCCGACTATCCCCACTGCCGCCCAGCGGCAGGAGGCGGCGAACCGCCGTTTTGCCGGGGAGAGTTTCCCACCGCCAATAAACGGCAGTCGGGAATTAAAGGCGATCGTTATGAAAGCCTGCGCTTTCTCCACGGATAAGCGCTACCAGACCGTCCGGGAATTGCGGCGGGACTTGTACGCGTGCTACCAGCAGCGCCGCACCGGAAAAGCCTCTGACGTATCCATTCCGGCAGACACGGACGAGGCCGATCTGACAAACGAACCGACTTCGGACAATACATACAGCGGAAACAGAAGTTTCCACGGCAGCAGCCAGAACGAAGAGACCAGCACCTTGAAGACCAACAATCCGAAAACCAACGACTTGAAAACCGGCCGTTTTGCCGCCCAAACGAAGGAACAGAAGCCTAAGAAGCGAAAGGGCGCGCTTATCTGCGTTCTCGCAGCTCTGTGCCTGTGTTTCGCGGCTTTTCTCGGATATCTGCTTGCGTATGGCAGCCATCGGGAACGTCCGGCTGTTTCCACACCGGAAACCGTTTCAATGCCGGAAACTATCTCAGCGTCGGAAGCCGTACCGGCTACGGGAACGATCAACCGGATGCGGTCAGACCCCATTGACGAGGATATGGCCTCGGATGACCTTCGGGTGTTCCAGTCCGGCATTTTGCGGAAGAATGTCGCTTCCATCACATTTCTGGACACGGTGACAGACGCCCCGGAGGATGCCTGGGATATTTCCGAGGAGGGTAACGGCCGTGTTCTTGCGTGGGTGACCGGACAAGCTCCGGCGTATGCGCTGTACATCGCAGGCAGAGGCGGCGTGCGGGCGCCGGAAAACTGTTTCGGCCTGTTTGCCGGATACGCGAACGCCGCATCCATTACCTTCGGGACGGCCTTTGACACGTCGGAGGTAACGGATATGGGCAGCATGTTTACCCTCTGCGTAAAGCTGACGAATCTGGACGTACATAACTTTAACACTTCCCATGTAACGGATATGCATTACATGTTTTCCGGCTGCTACAGCCTGACCGATCTGGACCTGAGCAGCTTTGATTTTTCCAATGTAGAAAACTACGGCGGCTTTATGGATAACGGCCGTCTTTATAACGGACAGCCGTGGGAGGAGCTGTTTCCAAACGGCTCAAGCGACAGTTCTTTCCGCAGTCAGCCGACGCTGGCAGCAGGCGCTTTCCACACTGTAGGACTGCGCAGTGATGGAACTGTGGTTGCTACGGGGTGTAATGACGGCGGTCAATGCGATGTCGATAGCTGGACGGACATTGTGGCTGTGGCTGCAGGAGATGAACACACTGTGGGATTGCACGGTGATGGAACTGTAACTGCTACGGGGTGGAATTACGACGGTCAATGCGATGTCGATAGCTGGACGGACATTGTGGCTGTGGCTGCAGGAAGTCTCCACACCGTGGGACTACGCAGCGATGGAACCGTGGTGGCTACGGGGTCGAATTACTATGGTCAGTGCGACGTTGATAGCTGGACGGACATTGTGGCCGTAGCTCCTGGCATTTGGCATACCGTGGGACTACGCAATAATGGGGCTGTGGTTGCTAAAGGACTGAATGTTCATGGTCAATGCAGCGTCGTTAACTGGACAGATATTGCAGCCGTAGCAGTTGGCCACCTACACACCGTGGGACTACGCAGTGATGGAACTGTGCTTGCTGCGGGGCTAAATGATGATGGTCAATGCGACGTCAATAGCTGGACGAACATTGTGGCCGTAGCTGCTGGGTATTACCAAACCGCGGGACTACGCAGCGACGGAACGGTGGTGGCTACGGGGGACAATGAATATGGTCAGTGCAATGTCAGCGACTGGAAAAATATCCGTCTTCCCCAGTAGTCTGCCTCCCGCAGAAAAAATGCTCCAAATGTGTAACACTCCGGCAAGTGCCGTGTATACCACTACATAAGAAAAAACATCACAAAAGAAAGGATGCAACAAAATGGAAACGAAAGAACTTTGGATGGATGAGGAATTCTGCAAGAAGGTCGATGCGGCCAGCGATACCGAGGAAATCATTCGCCTGTTTGCGGAAAAGGGCGTCACCGTGACCGCCGAGCAGATCGCTTCGGTCAAGGCGGCTCAGGACGGCGAGCTGGACGAAGCGGCACTCGACGGCGTGGCAGGCGGCTGCGTCTTCTGCTGCGTCGGCGGATGGTTCGTTTATCTCGTGGTTCGCTGCGGCGGCGGTGACCGCGATGCCGCGAAAGAGCAAATGCAGAGCTTCAGGAATGCGTTCGGCCATTAAGTAAAAGGAGGAAACGGTATGGAACTTAACGACGAAATCAGGGCAAAAATCAGCAATGCGGCATCCATGGATGAGGTCGTGCGGATCTGCGCGGAAGCGGGGATCCCCGTAACGAAAGAGCAGCTGGAAGCTTCCGATACAACGGGCGCCGAGGGCGAGCTGTCCGAGGAGGCGCTGGACGCGGTCAGCGGCGGCAGTTTGATCGGCCTGATCTGGCTGCTGTACCGCAGGCGCAGAAATAACCGCGGCCAGATCAACGGCTCCGGCGGTGGCGGCGTCAGCGCGTGGTAAACTGCGCACTCTCCGGCAGCGCAGCTTCTTCCCACTGCGCGCAGTGAAAGCAGCTGTAAACGATACATTGTCATTCTTTGCGGTATAACGCGTAACGCAGACCCGGTTTTCCGGGCCTGCGTTAGCCTCGTTCCGGAAGATTGGGACTTCCGGACGTGTTGGTGCGGAAAAGCACCCGTTTTCATAGAAATAAAGGCAAAAGGAGGAAACCTCCGTGTTTGAAAGCGTCAATTTCCCCGGCTGGGAGGTCGTGCGCAAAATCGGCGAGGGCAGCTTCGGCGGGGTTTATGAAATACAGCGAAAATTACCTGACGGGCGCGTTGAGACCGCAGCTCTGAAGAAAATGTCCATCCCCCGGGATCAGGAAGAAGTGTATGTTCTTCAGTCGCAGTCATTTTCAGGGGAACAGATCGCGGCATATTTCAAAAAGCAGATGGAAGAGCTTGTAAGGGAATACCTGTTCATGCAGAAGCTTTCCGGCTGCCCGAATGTGGTATCCTGTCAGGATGTCCGGTATTCTCCCCACGAGGACGGGATCGGGTGGGATATTTACATCCGGATGGAGCTGCTGACGCCGCTGAAAAAATATGTGACGGGTCAATACAGCGAATATCAGGTCCTGCGTCTGGGATTGGATATGTGCAGGGCTTTGGCTGCCTGCGAAAAGCAGAACATCATCCACCGGGACATCAAGCCCCAGAATATTCTGGTTTCCGAGAATCGAACCTACAAACTGGCGGATTTCGGCATCGCCAAAGTTTCGGAGAAGACGGAAAGCGGAACCATGGCCGGTACGAACGGGTACATTGCGCCGGAGGTCGCCAACCGGCAGAAATACGGAAAAGAAGTGGATATTTATTCCCTCGGCATGGTCCTGTACTGGCTGATGAACGACAATACGCTTCCCTTCCTGCCGCTTCCTCCGCAGATTCCGACCGCGGAACAGCGGGATCTTGCTGCCCAGCAGCGGCTGGACGGCGTTCCTCTGCCGCCCCCGATCAACGGCTCCGCGGCGCTGAAAAGTGTGGTATGCAAAGCCTGCGCGTTTGACCCGGCTGCGCGCTACCGTTCCGCGGTGGAGTTTGGCAGCGCGCTTCTGAAACTATACCGGCAGCAAAAGCCGGTGGATTCAGATGATATCCTTCAGGAGATCGGGTTGACCCGGGATATGCTGAACGGCGAGCCGGGGACAATCCTGAAGAAAACATACAAAAAAACAGAAGTTCACGCCCCGGCGGAACCGGCTGAAACGGAAGCCCCGCCAGTCAAAAAGAAAAGGCGTCTTGTCCCGGTGATCGCTGGTGTAATCGCGGCATTTCTGTGCGCGGGCGCTGGATTCCTGTACATGAAAAAGCAGCCTCAACCCCAGACGGAACCTGTCCAGACAGAAACGGCTGCGGTGACGCAGGCAGAGACGGAACCACCGACGACCGTTCCGGAGACGGAGCCGCCCATTTGGGAATATACCGTCGGCGCGGCCGGAGTCACGTTCACACGGTGGCTGGATACCTCCGCAGCGGAGGCCGTGATCCCGGATACGCTGGAAGATGTTCCGGTTACGGAAATCGGGGCGAATGCGTTCGCGGGCTGCACCGAACTTACGTCCGTTCAGTTTCCGGAAAGTGTGGAAAAAATTGGAGATCAGGCTTTTGCGGGGTGCAAAAATCTCAGCAGCGTTCTTTTCCCTGACAATCTGGTTCAAATTGGGGCAGCGGCATTTCAGGATTGCAAAGCTCTGACCGAAATCGACATCCCGGAGGGAATGCAGAGCGTGGGAGACGGCGCGTTTTCAGGAAGCGGTCTGCTGTCTGCCACGGTTCCCGCCAAGTTCCAATCAAGCGCGGACTCTTTTTTGCCGGAGGGCTGTGAAATCACCTGGTTTGCCTTTGAAAAGCCGGAAATTTCCGGAGAACCCGGCGACACCTTTTTCTTCGGCAGATATGAACAGGACGGGGACTTGAGCAACGGAGAGGAACCCATTGAATGGCTGATTCTGGAAAAGAACGACAATCAGTATCTTGTCATCAGCAAATACGGCTTGGACAGCCAGAAATACCACGACCAGTGGGAAGTTGTTACGTGGGAGACCTGCAGACTTCGGGTATGGCTCAATCAGACATTTTATAGTGCGGCCTTCAATCCAGCGGAGCAGGATATGATCATGACATCCGACGTATACTCCGAATCTCCGACCCATTCCTACCCCAGCAGAACGGTGCAGGATAAGGTATTTCTTCTGGACTGCAGGGAATCTTACCGATATTTCAAATCGGAAAAAGCCCGAACCTGCATTGCGACGCAGTATGCCATCGACCAGGGAAGCACGGTTCAGTATGGGGGAACATGCTGGTGGTGGTTGCGGGAAGGATACTTTGTGGATCTGGCATCCATTCCCAATCTGCAGCGTGCAAACTTTACGGACTCCGGCGGCACCGTTCGTCCGGTAATGTGGGTCGATGCGGGGTAGAACAGAAAGGATTGGTGTACATGACACAGTCGGAACTGGACGCTGTCTGGCCGGGATGGACCCTTGTACGGAAGCTCGGTCAGGGCAGCTATGGCGGTGTCTTTGAAATTCAAAGGGAGCTTCCGGGAGGAAATCTCGAGCGGTCTGCCTTCAAAAAAATTTCGATCCCCAGAAGTCAGGATGAAGCAGACCTTCTGCTCGCGAAGTCCATCTCGGAGCAGAGCATCACGGCGCATTACCAGAAGCAAATGGAAAAGCTGGTTCAGGAGTACGTAATGATGCGGCAGCTGGATACATGCCCCAACATTGTTACGTGTCAGGATCTGAGCTACGTGCCGAACGGCTATGGCTGGGATATTTATTTCCGGATGGAACTGCTGCATCCCCTGAAGCAGGTGATCCAGAATTCTTACGCGGAAACAGATGTCATCCAGTTGGGAATCGATATCTGCAGCGCTCTGATCGCCTGCGAGTCCGTGAAAATAATACATCGGGATATCAAACCGGACAATATTATGGTTTCCTCCGACGGAACATTCAAATTGGGGGATTTCGGCATCGCCAAAACATCCGAGAAAACGCAGACGGGAACAATGGCCGGAACCTACAACTATATGGCGCCAGAGGTCGCAAACCGGAAACGCTATGGTCTTGCCGCGGATATTTATTCTCTGGGTATGGTGCTGTACTGGATGATGAACAACAAAACCATGCCATTTTTGCCGCTCCCGCCGCAGATTCCCAGTGCGTCGCAAAAGCAGCAGGCTTTAAACAGGCGTTTTTCCGGCGAACAGCTCCCGGAACCGCAGAACGGAAGCCGGGAGCTGAAAGAAATTGTGGCAAAGGCGTGCGCGTATGCTCCGGAAGACAGATATCACTCCGCGTTGGAAATGCGAAATGCTCTGGAAGCCCTCAGCAGCAGCAAACAGGCATGGACAAAAGCGATTCTGGAAGAGCTTGCGCTTCCGGAGGATATTCTCCATGAGTCCAACCGTCCTATTGCGCAGCGGGCTGCCGCGGAAGAAAAACCGCCAAAATCCGATATTCCTCCCGCGAAGCGGAAACCAATCGTACCGCTGGTCGTCTGCGGAATTCTCGGAATCTGTATTCTTGCGGGAGGACTTCTCTGGCTGAACAGGAAACACGCAAGTCCCGAACCGGCCGCTATGACCGAAGCGCTGCAGGAGCAGACGGAAACCGCAGCAGAGCCGGAAGAAACCACCGCTCCCGGCAGTACAACAGAAGAAACGCTGCCAGCAGCCACCGAAGCGGAAAGTACAGCCGCTGTGCTGCTGTCGAATGTTGACTGCACTTACGAGATTGCGGAGGATGGCATAACAATTACGGGGATTTCCGGTCAGACACCTTCGGAAGTCATTTTGCCGGAGGAACTGGAAAATCTCCCGGTCACAAGGATCGGGAATGGCGCGTTTCAGTCCAATACGTCTCTGAAAAAGGTCACACTTCCATCCGGTATTCTGGTAATTGGAGAAAAAGCTTTTTCCGGATGCACAAGGCTGCAGAGCATTTCTTTCCCGGATGGGTTGACTGAGATAAGCGCAAGCGCATTTGAAAACTGCAGCAATCTGTCCTCTGTTCTACTCCCGGAGAGTGTCCATGCGATTGGTCCCTGGGCCTTTTCCAACTGCAAAAAGCTTTTGTCTATCACTATACCGGGGTCTGCCAGTGATCTCGGCGAATGGGCTTTCTCCGGATGCAGCAGCCTGAGTGAACTCACATTCAGTCCCGGAATAACGACGATTTCCAATTACCTGTTTTACAACTGTCAGGGATTGAAAGCCGTCACAATTCCGGATGGGGTAATTACGATTGGCATTGGCGCATTTTCCGGCTGTACGGCATTATCCGAAGTAACGCTGCCGGAAAGTATGCGCACGCTGTCATCGGAGGCATTTCAGGGCACGGCACTTGAGAGCATTTCTGTTCCCTCCGCCTGTTCGCTCGGAAGCAATGCCGTTCCATTGGGCTGCAAAATCTATTCGACCAGATAAGAATTCCCAGAATGCTGCTTATGCTATTTCCTGATTAAAATCTTAATTTTAATCAGGAAATAGTATTAAAAAAACTGCAAATGGCGAATACGGAGGCCCGGAAAGAATGGAAGTCGAAGCACCGGCACGGGTAAAGTAGGCATGATAACTGCAATAACAATCTTTTTGTAACACTAGTATCAGATTGTCACGGGCTGTGATTTGCCCAAGCATATCCATTTCCTTTCTGAACCGGGATTTGTCAAGGAGTATTTTGCGAGGCAGTGCGCAATACGCATTGACAAAACGCAGGAGTGATGTTATAATCATGCCGTTATCAAGAATGATGTTATTGCAGAGCGCGAGGCGGAAACATGGCCAATAGGGATCACTCCCTGGAGGACGGGATCGTTCAGGCTGCATACTCGGAGTTTCTTACTTACGGCTTTCAGAAAGCCTCGCTTCACAAGATCGCTGACAAAGCCGGTGTCACCACGGGGGCAATCTACACAAGATACAAGAATAAAGACGCACTGTTTGGCAGTTTGCTTCAGGATTTTTTGATCCGCTTGTTTGGCATGCCTTTTTGCAGAAAAGTGCATCCCGCACGGGGATTGACTCATTTTTACAGAAATACTCTTGTTGACTTCGCCACTAATTAGTGGCGTTGGTATATTGCGCCTCCCTCAGTTTTTTGCGCTTTGGGGAGGTTTCCGATAACCACTGATTAAACAATTTGGAGGTATTTTTATGAGAACAAGAAGTAAGCTTTCTATACTGCTCAGCATCCTGCTGTGCTGTACTATGCTTGCGGGATTGCTGCCCACCGTCGCATTTGCTGAGGATGGTACCACCGTATCCTCGAAGAACGGTGCAGACACGACCTCGGAGAACGGTGCAGACACGACCTCGGAGAACGGTGCAGACACGACCTCGAAGAACGGTGCAGGCACGACCCCGGAGAACGGTGCAGGCACGTCCTCGGAGAACGGTGCAGGCACGTCCTCGGAGAACGGCACCGCCGCGCCCGCGGCCGCGCCCGCGGCTGCGCCCTCGGCCGCGCCTTCCGTTGCATGGATTGGGGAAACCGGATACCCGACATTGGAGGAGGCGGTAAATGCCGCTGCAAGCGGTGATACCATCGTACTTGGGGAAGGGAAATTCACGCTTTACAAAAAAGGTGCAGATACAAAAGGAAAAGACCTCACATTTGTGGGGCAGGGAGCCGATAAAACCGCATGGGGCATTGGTGCAACGCTGCCTGATCCGGCTTATTTTGGGACAGAATACAATGGCGATTATAGTTTCGACGGCTCCGGCACAATCACATTTCGGAATATGACCTTGCAATCGGGTTCAGCCGATTATCTTGGCTTTATTCGCGCAGATAAGACCGTCGTTGAAAACTGCGTAATAAACGGCAAGACCTTTTATTGGGGCTACACCTCCGCCACATTCAGAAATACAACCTTTTTCTGTCCGAACGGCGATTATGCATTATGGACATATAGCTCGCCGGAAATGACCTTTGATGGCTGTACCTTTAATTCTTCTGGAAAAACGATCAATGTCTACACGGACTACAGTGCCGGGGCACATGATATTATCGTGAATTTCAAAGATTGCACTGTCAATTCCGCGGTAGACAAAAAGAGTGTACTGAATATCAACGACAGCAACATGGGCAACTATAAGTACCGCATTCACATTTCCGGAAATAATTCCATCAATGGCCCGGTGTACCGCGATAAAGTCACCTGCAGCAGATGGTTCGGCTTCGGCGGAAAGCCCGGGAACAACACCGGAAGAAGCGTTGTCACCTTTGATAGCACTCCCGTTTTTGAGAACGGCGAAATGCTCGGCCATGAGTTACATCCGGAGTATACCGACGGCTACAAGGACAATGCTTACACGGTAACCACAACCGAATGGGTAAAGGCAGAGGACGGTACACATTATACCAGATCCGTGAAAAAGGTCTGCGATTACTGTGGCTACGATGCTGAGACGAAGGAAACTGGCTATTCTGTAACGTATACCGACGGTGTAGATAGCGCGGAGATATTTGAGGATCAGAATACCGTGGTGCCGGAGAATGCCGGAACACCCGCATTTAATGGCACTCCCGCCCGGGAAGGCTATGTTTTCAGCGGCTGGGCTCCTGTAATTGCTGACAGGGTGACCCAAAACGCCACCTATGCTGCCACCTGGAAGACTGATGCCAACGGAAACGGGAAGGCGGACGAGGACGAGGAAAAATACACCGTGACCTACACCGATGGCGTGGATAATGAGGAAGTCTTTGCCGATCAGGCTTATGGCAATCTGCTGTCCGGCACCGATACCCCCGCTTTTAGAGGAACTCCCACCCGTGAGGGCTATCGGTTTGGCGGTTGGGATCCTGAGGTTTCCAAGACCGTGACAAAGAATGTCACCTACACCGCCAAGTGGGAGAAACTCTACACCGTGACCTACACCGACGGCGCAAAGGGTAAGGCGTTCAAGGATCAGGTTTATGACAACCTGCTGTCCGGCACCGCCACCCCCGCGTTCGACGGCAAGCCCACCCGCAGGGGCTACACTTTCAGCGACTGGGCGCCAAAGGTCTCCAAAACCGTGACCAAGGATGTCACCTATGTCGCCCAGTGGAAGTCCAACTCCGGCAAGGACAACGTTCCCAAGACCGGCAGCGGTGAGATCGCCATGATTCTGGGCAGCGTTCTGATGTTCTCCTTCTGCGGCGCGGCTGCTGTCTGCGTCTACGACCGCAAGAGAAGACAGCGTTAAGAAAACAACGTAAACTGTTGAACGAGGGCGGTGGCGGAGATTCCGTCGCCGCCCTTTTCCGGCGGATGCCCTGGGGCATCCCATATTGAGAGGAAAGAAACATGGCAAACAGGCAAGGCAAATTCCAGACCCCCCGCACCCCCGTCCCGCCCCGCCGCAATGACGCCGGGCAGCGCAGACGGAGAAGAGGCCCCAATCCCCTTTTCATCATCCTCGTGGCAGTGTTCTGCATCGCGCTGATCGCGGTGGCTGCCATCCTGATCCATATGGGCAAAGCCCGCAGTGATTTCCGCAAACTCTCCGAAATGGTGGAGGAAAACGCCACGGCCACCGCTGCCCCCGTGGAGACCACGCCGCAGGAGACCCGGTCCACCGGGCCGACCACGGAAACCACCGTCCCCACGGAGCCTGAGCCGACGGAGCCGGTGATGCTGGCGAAGTATGCCCCCCTGTATGAGCAGAACCACGATCTGTTTGGCTGGCTGCGCATCGAAGGCACCGTCATCGACTACCCGGTGATGCACACCCCCACCGATCCGGAAAAATATCTGCACACGAATTTTAACCGGGAGTACAGCTTCGGCGGCATTCCCTTCATCGACGCCAACTGCTCCGCCGACAGCGACAATCTGCTGATCTACGGCCACAACATGCTGGACGGCAGCATGTTCCGCTCCCTGCCCAAGTATGAGAGCAAATCCTACTGGCAGGCGCACCCCACCATCCACTTTGACACCCTCTACGAGGAGGGCGAGTACGAGGTGCTTGCGGCCTTCTATGACCGGGTCTATTACACCTACGAGAACTGCTTCAAGTTCTATCAGTTCATCGACGCGGCGGACGAAGCGGACTTCAACAACGCCATCTCGAATTTCCGCTCCAAGGCGCTCTACGACACCGGCGTCACCGCGGCCTACGGCGACAAGCTCATCACGCTGGTGACCTGCGCCTACCATGTGGAGGACGGCCGCTTCGTTGTCGTCGCCCGAAAAAAGTGACCGTCATTCCATTCCCGCATATAACAGGGCTGTCTCATGGAGACGGCCCTGTTTTTTGCCTAATTGCAGAAAATCGACGTGTTTTTCCATTGACTTTTGGCGTGATATTGCGTATAATTCAGGCATAAAGGTAATGATGGCATTACCGTGCAGACAGTCTGTGCCTCCGGCATGGATCGCCAAATGAAAGGAGAGTATTTCAAGATGAAAAACCATGGTTTGCGCAGAATTTTCAGTCTGTTTCTGGCACTGTTCATGGTCTTCACACTTCTGCCCACGACTGCGTTGGCAGAGGATACGACGGGGGCTGACGAAACCCAGCCCAAGACCGTCGTAGTGGACGAGGGCGAGAAGAAGACCGACCCCCCCGCGCAGGAGCAGCCTAAGAACGAGAATCCCCCTGCACCGGAAGAGCCGAAAACATTCACCGTTACATACACTGACGGTGCAGACGGCGCAGTATTTCCCAATCAGATTTACCGCGACCTGTCGTCCGGTACCCCGACCCCCGCTTTCAGCGGCTCCCTTGCCCGGGAAGACTATACCTTCGTCGGCTGGAATCCTGCCGTTGCGGAAACCGTGACTGCGGATGTCACCTATGCCGCCAAATGGGAGGAGGGCAAGACCAATGCAAGAAGAGTGCCCTTGCCGACGATTCCCAAACCCGATCCAGCTCCCGCCGATTTGAACACCGGGCATAAGATCGATGTCCGATTCACCGTCCTGTATGTGGGTGACGAATTCAACATTGGCTACAATTACGGTTCTTCCGAAAAGACCAAGTTTGTTTGCCAGTACAAGACGAATCACTCCGATACCGCGTATAACAACCACACGATTGCGATTTCTGACATCAAGGCCGCCGCAAGCCGCGCTTCTGTCAACAGCGGCTACCAGATCGTCGGTTGGTCGAAAAAATCCAATGCCAATCCCACAACGTGGTCGCTTAACAAGAGCGGTACGACCGCCTGCAACAAGGGTTCTACGATTTATCTCGTAGCGAAGAATCCCAATCCCACCACGAAATATACATACACGCTGAACTATGATGCCAATGGCGGCACCGGCGCGCCCAGTGCTGATTCGTGGTCTACAACAGATGCATCTATCAGATACCACTCCTTTACAGTGAAGAATACCATTCCCACCCGGGAAGGCTATGTCTTTAAGGGCTGGAAGGCCAAGGATGGATCTGATACGATCTACACTGGTGGCACGCTGTGTTCCGTATCCCAGCAAGGCAATGATGTTGTCAAGAATGGCAACACCTGGACCAGAACGCTGTACGCCGTGTGGGAGGAGGACGCTCCCGCCCAGCCCACTCCCCTCGACGAGGCGGGTGTCAAGGCTCTGCTGGGCGAAAATGCGGTACAGATTATCTGCACCAACGAGCAGATCGGCCATGGCAGCAAGACCTTCGGTCTGATCGACGGCACGTTCACCGTTTATCATAGCAATAACCGCTGTGAGGTCGTCATCAATAGCTTCAGCCCCTACGTGAACGAGTTCAACGCCGCTGTTAGCGTCCCTGCGGGAACGCACATTACCGACAACAGCATGGCGGTTCAGAATCGGACAAAAATCAATCTGGTATGGAGCGACGGAAAATGGACTGCGGCGGATGCTCCCGCGAAGTACCATGTTCAGTGCAGCTTGCAGCCCGCGAACCCCACCGTCCCCGGTGAGGGCGATCTGGAAAATATTGAGAAGCTTGTAAGGATCGTATGCGACAGAAACATCCATGAAGTCAAAGAATATGGCGTGATCGCAGGCTCGTGCGAGTTCGGCGACATCGACATGACCGGCGATGTGCCCACCTGCCCCGTCACCATTCAGGCGGCAGAGTATGTCAAAGCATACAATGGCACGATTGGTGTAGAACACACCATTACCGGTGATACCGAGAGGCTCCTTATCCTGGCCTGGGATGCGAACAATAATGTATGGCGGCCGATGACGGATACCCCCGTGACCTTCACGGTTATCTGCCCGCCCGCAAAGCCCGGTGTTGAAGATCTGGCCAAGCTGGAAGCGCCCGTGGAAGTGGTCTGCACCACGAAGCCCGAGACGCACACCGCCGCACCCTTCTCGCTGATCGAGGGAACATACAACATCGGCGATGTCTCCGGCAACGAAACCGACGGCTACACCTGTGACATTATCATCACTGCTGATGAGTATGTAACGAAGTACAACACCGACTTCGGCAAGCACACCCTGACCGGTGACAACTCCAAGACCCTTACGCTGAAATACGTAGAGGGTCGGTGGGTTGTCAATGACCCCGTTACCTTCCCTGTCGAGTGCGAAGAAGAGCTGTTCCCCGTCCATCTTGTGATTTATTGCAACGGCGACACCTCGAAGGCTTATAAGGACATCGCGCTCGAAAGCCAGCCGAAGGGGCATGTCATTGACCTGTCCACGATCGACATTGCCGACTATTACACCGGGAACTACGAGTTCTACGGCTGGTACGACGACGGCGCGTGGAATAACTACAAGGCGAACCCCGCAAATCCCCCTGCCGGCCTGAAGGAGAAAACCGTCAACGGGTGGACGAATTTGAAGTGCATGGTCTATGACAAGTACCAGGTCGTTTACTTCCAGAGTGAGGAAGCCTTGAGAGACTTCCAGAATGACCACAGCAAGACCGAAGGTCGGCTGTACAGCACCACTGCGCTCTTTGGTTCGACCCTTCCCACCGCGGACGCTCCCACCCCGACCCGCACCGGCTACACCTTCAAGTTCTGGAGCCGTGAGGGTCAGAACGGCGACGTAACCGGCCAGACCGTGAACGGCTGGACGAATCTGTACGCCGTTTGGGAAAAGAACACCTACACCGTGACCTACACCGACGGTGTGAACGGTGAGGCATTCGCGGATCAGGTTTATACGGCAAAGTACGAGGATGCCACCCCCGCTTTCGAGGGCACTCCCACCCGTAAGGGCTTTGTGTTCGACGGCTGGAACCCCGAGGTCGCCGAGACCGTGACCAAGAACGTGACCTACACCGCCAAGTGGGAGAAGCTCTACACCGTTACCTACACCGACGGCGTGAAGGGCAAGGCGTTCAAGGATCAGGTTTACAGCGATCTTGAGGCCGGAACCGATACCCCCAAGTTCGATGGCAAGCCCACCCGTAAGGGCTACACCTTCACCGGTTGGTCCCCCAAGGTCACTGACACCGTGACCAAGGATGTCACCTATGTCGCTCAGTGGAAGTCCGTGAAGAACGGCAAGGACAATATCCCTAAGACCGGCGACAGCGAGATCGTCATGGTTCTTGGCAGCGTACTGCTGTTCTCCTTCTGCGGCGCGGCTGCTGTAAGCGTCTACGACCGCAAGAGAAAACATTTCTAAAATACGCAAGGGAGGCGACGGATTTCCGTCGCCTCCCATTTTTTGCCCCCATAACGCGGCTGCCCCCACTCCGGCATTGACTTTTTCTGCCTGATGAACTATATTATACGTGCATTTATATGAAGAAAAGGTGATAACGATGTACATAGATGATTATAAGCGCTGGCTGAGCGCTGATCTGGAAGACCCCGCCCTCACCGACGAACTGAGGAAAATCGAGGGACAGGACAATGAGATCAAGGAGCGCTTTGCTGTGGCGCTGAAATTCGGCACCGCCGGTCTGCGGGGCATTCTGGGCGCGGGCAGCAACCGGATGAATATTTACGTTGTCCGGCAGGCCACGCAGGGGCTTGCGAACTGGGTCAAGACCCAGGGCGGCAGCCAGCTGGTCGCCATTTCCTATGACAGCCGCATCAATTCCGACGTGTTCGCCAGAAACGCTGCCTGCGTTCTGGCCGCCAACGGCATTCGGGTGCGGGTTTACGACGCGCTGATGCCCGTCCCCGCCCTGTCCTTTGCCACCCGGTACTACAAGGCGAATGCCGGCATCATGATCACCGCCTCCCACAACCCCGCCAAATACAACGGCTACAAAGCCTACGGCCCCGACGGCTGCCAGATGACGGACGATGCCGCCGCCGTGGTGTACGCGGAGATTCAGAAAACCGACATTCTCACCGGTGCGGAGATGATGGCCTTTGAAGACGGCATCGCCCAGGGCCTGATCGAATACGTGGGCGAGGACTGCAAGGAGGCGCTGTACAGCGCCATTGAAGCCTGCGCCGTCCGCCCCGGCATCTGCAAAACCGCCGGACTGAAGCTGGTCTACTCCCCCCTGAACGGCTCCGGTCTGGTGCCGGTCACCCGGGTGCTTCATGACATCGGCATTGACGACATCACCATTGTCCCCGAGCAGCAGTACCCCGACGGCAACTTCCCCACCTGCCCCTATCCCAACCCGGAGATTTTCGAGGCTCTGCGGCTTGGTCTGGAGCTGGCCGAGAAGACCGGCGCCGATCTGATGCTGGCCACCGACCCCGACGCCGACCGGGTTGGCATTGCCATCCGCTGCCCTGACAGCTCCTACGAGCTGGTCTCCGGCAACGAGGTGGGCGTGCTACTGCTGGACTACATCTGTCAGGGCCGCATTGAAAAAGGCACCATGCCCAAGCGCCCCGTGGCGGTAAAGTCTCTGGTCTCCACTCCCCTCGCGGACATCGTGGCCGCGGATTACGGCGTGGAAATGCGCAACGTTCTCACCGGCTTCAAGTGGATCGGCGACCAGATTGCCAAGCTGGAGGCCGCCGGTGAGGTGGACCGCTTCGTTCTGGGCTTCGAGGAATCCTATGGCTACCTTGCAGGCCCTTACGTCCGGGACAAGGACGCCATCATTGGCTCCATGCTGATCTGTGAAATGGCAGCCTACTACCGTTCCATCGGCTCGTCCATCAAGGCGCGGCTGGAAGCCATTTACGCAAAATACGGCCGGTATCTGAACAAGGTGAACTCCTTTGAGTTCCCCGGCCTGTCCGGCATGGACAAGATGGCCGGTATCATGGCCTCCCTGCGGGAGAAGCCCCCTGTAGAGATTGGCGGCTACAAGGTGACCAAAATCACCGACTACCAGAACACCGCTCAGACCGGCCTGCCCGCCGCCAATGTGCTGGTGTACAATCTGGAAGGCGGCGCGACGGTCATCGTCCGCCCCTCCGGCACCGAGCCGAAGATCAAGACCTATTTCACCACTCTGGGCAAAGATCTGGCGGAAGCCGAAGCACAGGAAAAGGTCCTCGCCGACGCTTTGAAGCCTATTCTCGCGTAATTCCGTGCAAAAAAGGCAAGCCGAAAAACGGCTTGCCTTTTTTGAACATTGTACATTACTCGATGATCCGGATCCAGCCTTCGGGGGCTTCCAGGCGACCCATCTGGATGCCGGTGAGGGTATCGTAAAGCTTCTGGATGGTGGGACCCATGCCCACGTAGTGAATTTCCTTGCCGTGATCCACGATGGTACCCACGGGAGAGATGACCGCCGCAGTGCCGCACAGGCCGCATTCGGCAAATTCGCCGATCTCCGCCAGCGCCACGGGGCGCTCCTCCACCTCCATGCCGAGATAATCCTTCGCCACCTGCAGCAGGCTGCGCCGGGTGATGGAGGGGAGAATGGTGTCGGACTTGGGGGTGACCAGCTTGCCGTCCTTGGTGACGAAAATCACGTTGGCGCCGCCGGTCTCCTCAATGTGGGTGCGGGTGGCGGAATCCACGTAGACGTTCTCGTCATAGCCCTTCTCGTGGGCATCCACGATGTTGTAAAGGCTCATGGCGTAGTTTAAGCCCGCCTTGACGTCGCCGGTGCCCTTGGGCGCCGCACGGTCAAGATCGGAGATGCGCAGCTTCAGGGGCTTGATGCCGCCCTTGAAATAGGGGCCGACCGGGGTGACGAACACCCGGAACTGATACTCCGTCGCGGGCTTGACGCCGATGATGGCATCGCTGCCGAACATGAACGGACGGACGTACAGCGTCGCGCCGGAGCCGTAGGGCGGCACCCACTGGGAGTTTGCGCGGACGGTCTCCACTACGGCCTGCACGAATCTGTCCTCGGGGAACACGGGCATTTTCAGGCGGCGGCAGGAGCTTGCCATCCGCTGGGCGTTCAGGTCAGGGCGGAAGCAGACGATGCGTCCATCCTCGGTGGTGTAGGCTTTCAGCCCCTCAAAGCAGGTCTGGGCGTATTGCAGAACGCAGGCGCACTCACTCATGGTAATGGTGGCCTGATCGGTCAGGCAGCCGTCATCCCACTGGCCGTTTCGGAAATTGGAGACATAGCGCATGTCGGTCTGGACGTAGCCAAATCCCAGATTGCCCCAGTCAATATCTTTTCTTTCCATTGTAAACACCTCTCTGAAATTTTATTTCCCAATTCTAGCACCGCAGGAGGCGCAAGTCAAGCATTTGGCGCGGAAAAAAAGTGCCTCACGCAGGGACATTTGTCTTTTTCAGAGGAACGTACAAAAAGTGGCATATCCATCCCCGGTTTTCCTGCAAAAAACTCCAAAAGGGTCTTGTATTTAACAGGTTAAAGTGGTAAAGTATAGAAAAAGCATCCAAGACGAAAGGAATCCGTGCCATGGACATCATTCGACATCCCGGTGAAGATCTGTTTTTCGAGGCCATTCTGTCCCTGCGGACGTTGGAGGACTGCCGCCTGTTTTTTGAGGACGTGGCCACCATCAAGGAATTGCAGGCCATGTCCCAGCGGTTCAGGGTCGCCTGCCTGCTGGACAGCGGCGAAAACTATATCGAAGTCTCGGAATCCACCGGTGCCAGCTCGGCTACCATCAGCCGGGTCAACCGGTGCCTCGTATATGGCGGCGGCTACCGGACGGCGCTGGACAGGCTCAAGGAATCGGGAGTCCTCCCGGAAGGCGAAGAAAAATAAAACAGGGTACACCCCTTGGCTCTCCCTCTGGGAGAGCTGTCACCGAAGGTGACTGAGAGGGCTTTTCCCCTGTTTTCCCTCTCCGTCTTCGCTTCGCTCAACCGCCTCTCCCAGAAGGAGACAAGGGGGCAGTTCAATCGCGCCCCTATGCCCAAAAGCCCCGCCGTTTTCGGGTGTATCCATGTCCATTTTTCCCAATTGACAACCACTTCTGCCCATGCTATAATTTAACGGATAAGTTCAGCGGCTCATCCCGCCCGTCTTGCCGCTTTTCCGGCAGGGCGTTTTGCTATGCAAAAGCATAGCAAAATAAGAAATGTGCCATTTCCTCGCCCCTGCGGGGCAACCGGAAATGATGCACAAAAAACTTCATGCGCCGGTATTTGCGCATTTTCGTGGAGCGGTGCTCATGCATGAAGTTTTTTACAGAAAGGAGATCAGCATGACGGATATGACGAAAGCCAAGGTTTACGCTGCTTCTTTGGGATCCGTATTTTCCGAAGGGGTTTGTTCCTCCCTTTCCGCCCCCGGTCTTTCCGGGTTCGATTCTTCTGAATATGTTATTTTTCCCGGCTTTTGTGACGTGCATGTGCATTTCAGAGAGCCGGGTTTTTCTTATAAGGAGACCATCGCCACAGGCAGCCGGGCAGCCGCCCGGGGCGGCTATACCGCGGTCTGCACCATGCCAAACCTGAACCCGGTGCCGGACAGCGTGGAGAATCTGAGAGTTCAGCGCCGTCTCATCGAGGAAACCGCCTGCATCCACATCTACCCCTATGGTGCGATCACCGTCGGCGAACAGGGCGAAGCGCTTTCCGACCTGGAGGGCATGGCACCCGACGTAGTGGGGTTTTCCGACGACGGCCGGGGCGTGCAGAGCGATGACATGATGCGGCAGGCCATGCTTCGCGCCAAAGCCCTCGGGAAGCCCATTGTCGCCCACTGCGAGGTCAACTCGCTCTTGCGGGGCGGGTACATCCACGACGGTGATTATGCCAAAGCCCATGGCCATCGGGGCATCTGCTCCGAAAGCGAATGGGGGCAAATTGCCCGGGACTTGCAGCTGGTAAAAGAAACCGGCTGCGCCTACCACGTTTGTCACGTCTCCGCCAAGGAAAGCGTGGCGCTCATCCGCAAGGCCAAGGCCGAGGGACTGGACGTGACCTGCGAGACCGGCCCCCACTATCTGGTGATGGACGACAGCGACCTGCAGGAGGACGGTCGCTTCAAGATGAACCCGCCCCTGCGAGGAAAGGAAGACCGGGAGGCCCTGATTCATGGAATTCTGGACGGCACCATCGACATGATCGCCACCGACCACGCCCCCCACTCCGCCGAGGAAAAATCCCGCGGTCTGGAAAAAAGCGCCTTCGGCATTGTGGGCATTGAAACCGCTTTCCCGATTTTGTATACCTGTCTGGTAAAACCGGGCATTCTAAGCCTGAACAAACTATTGGAGCTTTTGTGCGTCAATCCCCGCAGACGCTTCGGTCTTCCTCTGGGGACAGACTACAGCATCTGGGACTTGAACGCCGCATACGCCATCGACCCGAAGGACTTTCTTTCCAAGGGCAGAGCCACGCCCTTCGCGGGCTGGCAGGTCCATGGAAAGTGCATCGCCACCATCTGTGACGGAAAGCTGGTATACGCCGCTCCGGAAACTCACACCGCCAAATAACGAGAGGAGAAACACCATGGCAAAAAGAACCGACATCAAGAAAATTCTCATCATTGGCTCCGGCCCCATCGTCATCGGTCAGGCTGCTGAGTTTGACTACGCCGGGACGCAGGCCTGTCTTGCTCTGAAAGAAGAGGGCTACGAGGTGGTGCTGTGCAACTCCAACCCCGCCACCATCATGACCGACACCATCATCGCCGACAAGGTCTACATGGAGCCGCTGACCCTGGAATATATCGCCAAGATCATCCGCTACGAGCGTCCCGACGCCATCATCCCCGGCATCGGCGGTCAGACAGGTCTGAATCTGGCCATGCAGCTGGAAAAGAAGGGCATTCTCCGGGAATGCCGGGTCAGGCTGCTGGGCACCTCCAGCGAGTCCATTGAGCGCGCCGAGGATCGGGAGCTTTTTAAGGAGCTATGCCAGTCCATCGGCGAGCCGGTCATCCCCTCCGAAATTTCCTATTCCCTGGAGGAGGCCAAGGAGGCCGCCAAGCGCATCGGCTATCCTGTGGTGCTTCGTCCCGCCTTTACTCTCGGCGGCACCGGCGGCGGCTTTGCTTACAATGAAGACGAGCTGGTGGAGATTGGTCTCAACGCCTTCGCCCTCTCCCCTGTCCATCAGGTTCTGGTGGAAAAGTCCGTCAAGGGCTACAAGGAGATCGAATTCGAGGTCATGCGGGACTCCAATGACCATGCCATCACCATCTGCGGCATGGAGAACATCGACCCCGTGGGCGTCCACACCGGCG
>OLZC01000037.1_pt1 | contig 73830 bp, 59 predicted proteins | sample 1644391 | NCBI WGS metagenome assembly OLZC01 (sample SAMEA103958140, study PRJEB25191) | human gut metagenome | biome: human-associated habitat [ENVO:00009003]; feature: intestine environment [ENVO:2100002]; material: feces | place: Germany | collected 2013/2015
CCGGCCGTCTGGTCTTCTTTTCCCGCATTTCCACGCAAGGCAGGCTACGCTGCACGCAGCACACGATTCTGTGCACCGCCTTGCAGGTTCATACCTGATTCGTACGCGATCGGAGCCGCCTAAGGGCTTCAACCGTCGTCGCACAAGCTTCAAGTCTCCACGGAAACCGGGTCGTATGCGTCATGCCGTTGCGCGCGCCCGGAATCCTTAACCCCCAGCATCCACCCGAAACTGGGCGTAACAAGCAAACACCAGGGACTTCATCGATGTGCCCTTCAAAGGATTTTTAGGCCCTTCCTGGAAGATGGCCACCCCGACTAGGATACTGCACCGTTTACCTTGTATATTAGCATACTTTCCGTGAATATACAAGTATTTTTTCAATAATTGTATAAGGAATCCTTTTTCTTTTCCGTTTATTCACAAATGTGGGTGCTTTCTCCCTTGACAAACCAGTCCTCCACGATATCCCTATGGGTGATCGCTATTTCAATATTCCCGATTTCCTCCCGGCTGAAAAAGCGAAGATCCTTGGATTCTCTGCTGATGTGCATTTCCGGCTCCTCCTCCAGTTCCAGCGCGTATACCACGATCACCATGCGCCAGATGCCGCCGTCCCGGAAGGCGGCGATCCGGCCGGGGTTGTCGTACACCGCCAGCTTCCGGAACCGTTCCGGGGCGATGCGCAGTCCCAGTTCTTCATAGACTTCCCGAACGATGGCCTGCCGCCCGGTCTCCCATTTTTTGCAGCCGCCGCCGACCAGCCCCCAGACGTCGGAGTCGCTGCGCTTCTCCAGCAGCAGGCGGTTTTTGCAGGTGATGATGGCGTTCGCCCCCAGATGGGCGGGCATAGTGGTTTTCGGCGCGTCCTTGGGGGCGCCGTTGTAAAAGGTCACGATTGCCATAGTGCTTCCTCCCGGACAGTTTCTTACCACCATAATACAACAATCTCCCCATAATTTCCACTGTGAAAAATCAATACACCCTGTCCATCAGGCACCAGCAGTGGGCGCGGATGAGGTATTTCAGCGCAAATTGCCGCTGCCGCCCGTCCACCGTCCCCCGGCACAGAAATATTCTCGCTTCCACGCCCACGTAGGGGACTTCCTTCACGCTGATCACTTCGTCAATATTCACCCGGATAAGCCCCTGTTCCTCGTCCTCCACCCGCAGCCGCAGCGGGCGGATATCCCCGCTGGCGCTGCATACCGATATCACATCCACCGGGCACGTTTTCCGCACCATCGCGCCCACCTCCTTTTGTTTTTGTCATTATAGCACATTTGTTCTATATACGCAAGAGGAATTTTGTGGTTGCACCGCCGCCCGGCGTCTGGTATAATGAGAAAAGATAAAAATATTGGGAGAACTTCTATGCTGAAATACCCCTGTCTTGTCCTCGACCACGATGATACCGTCGTGCAGAGCGAGGCCACCGTCAATTATCCCTTCTTCTGCTACATTCTGAATCAATTCCGCCCGGGGACGAAAATCACCCTCCACGAGTACACCGAGGGCTGCTTCCGTCTGGGCTTTGCCGACATGTGCCGGAAGTGGTACAACTTTACCGAGCAGGAAATTGTGGACGAATACCGCGGCTGGCAGAAATACATCGTCGATCACATCCCCGCCCCCTTCCCCGGCATCGGTGACATCATCCGCCGCCAGAAGGAAGCCGGCGGAAAAATCTGCGTCGTCTCCCATTCCTGCATCCAGAACATCACACGGGACTACGAGACCCACTTCGGCATCCTCCCCGACGACATTTACGGCTGGGACTTACCGGAGGAACTGCGCAAGCCCAGCCCGTGGCCGCTGGAGCAGATCATGGCAAAATACGGCTATACCCAGTCCCAGCTGCTGGTGGTGGACGATATGAAGCCCGCTTGGGAAATGGCGCGAAGCGCCGGTGTCCCCATCGCCTTTGCCGGTTGGGGTCGGACAGATTGCCCGGAGATCACGGAGGAAATGACCCGCCTGTGCGACTTTTCCTTTGCTTCCACGAAGGATTTGGAACATTTTCTGTTTGACGAGGTGTAACGATGGCAGAACAGGCAATTTTCACCGTGCTGGTCATGGTGTCCGACGGCAGCGGCAATCTTCTGATGGAGGATCGCAATGACCCCGGCTGGCCGGGCATCTGCTTCCCCGGCGGACATGTAGAGCCGGGGGAAGCCTTCACCGCGGCCGCCATCCGGGAGACCCGGGAGGAAACCGGGCTGACCATCGAAAATCCGACGCTGTGCGGGGTCAAGCAGTTCCCGGCCAGGGGAAACGCCCGGTATGTGGTCTTTTTCTACAAGGCTGACCGTTACACCGGGAACTTGCAGTCCTCCGACGAGGGCGAGGTGTTCTGGCTGCCCCGGCAGCAGCTGTCAGAATACCATCTGGTAGAGGATTTCATGGACATGCTGAATGTCTTTGAGTCCGACACGCTGAACGAGTTCCAGTACTATCAGGAAGATAACGGCGAGTGGGGGCTGCGTCTGCTGTAAGCGGAAACATTTACTTTTCTGAGCGGTATAATCCCCTTGACAGTTATGGTATAATGACCGTAGAATTGCGCGGGGGGTGAGACATCTGGAAAAGGCAAGCGTAAAGGTCATGGCGCGGAACCGGGAAGCCTATCACGAATACTTCGTGGAAGAAGAGATCGAGGCGGGCATCGAGCTGGTGGGCACCGAGGTCAAGTCCATCCGGGCAGGCACGCTGAACCTGAAGGACGCATGGTGCGGCATCAAGGACGGCGACATGCTCCTGAACCAGATGCACATTTCCCCCTACGACCACGGCAACCGCTTCAACGTTGACTCCCGCCGCCCCCGCCGTCTGCTGCTGCACAAGCGGGAGATCATGCGGCTCTACGGCAAGGTCAAGCAGGACGGCTACGCCCTGATCCCCCTGTCCGTCTACTTCAAGGGCAGCCGGGTGAAGGTCAAGGTCGGGCTGTGCAAGGGCAAAAAGCTATACGACAAACGACAGGCCGCGGCAGAGAAGGACGCCAAGCGTCAGATCGACCGGGCCATGAAGGAGAGAAGTCAATGAATCCTACATTCAAGATCACCATGGAAAACGGCGGCGTCATCGAAGGCGAGCTGTATCCCGACAAAGCGCCCCAGAGCGTCCGCAACTTCATCGACCTGTGCGATCACCATTTTTATGATGGTCTGATCTTTCACAGAGTCATTCCCGGCTTCATGATCCAAGGCGGCTGCCCCGAGGGCACCGGCATGGGCGGCCCCGGCTACTGCATCAAGGGCGAGTTCTTTTTCAACGGCGTCAAGAACGATCTGAAGCACAAGCGGGGCGTTCTCAGCATGGCGCGTTCCTCCTCCCCCAACTCCGCGGGCAGCCAGTTCTTCATCATGCACGCCGACGCCAAGCACTTGGACGGCCAGTACGCCGCCTTCGGCAAGGTGACTTCCGGCATGGACGTGGTGGACGCCATCGCCTCCGTCCAGACCGACCGCAATGACCGTCCTCAGGTGGAGCAGAAAATCGCCTCCATCACCGTGGACACCCACGGCGAGACCTACCCGGAGCCAAACAAGCTCCCCGATCCTTACGGAAGATTCTAAGTCAGCTATCGGCTGCAAGATACCGATGGTATTTTGCAGCTTCCCATGGGGCCGTACTGGTTTCGACGGGGGTAGTGAGGCTGGAATAGCGGGCCGTGGCGCCTGGCCACGATAAAACGGGCAATTTTTTAAATTTAACTGACAACACTACTGTTGCCCTGGCTGCCTGATTAGGCGCCCATCCGCCCCGGGAGTTCCGCTGACCCGGGCTCGGGTGTGATTTAAGCGGAGAACGTGCGTATGGTAAGCTTTGCCCATACCACGCATGATGAAGCTACCGATTCTCGTAGGGTGTTTGTTCCCGCCGGGGAAAGGGAATGCAAATAACAAACTGCGCCCGGAGAAGTTCTTTCCAAGTTGCTTTCGGACAGGGGTTCGATTCCCCTCGGCTCCACCAGTTTTACTCGAGTCCAAGCCGTCTTGGGCTCGAGTTTCTTTTTGCCCTTTTCTTCTGGATTTGGCTTTCTTTTGTTCTTTTCTATTTAGTTTCACCAGAATATTATATCCATATTGACCATTTTTTCTTGTGCGGTTTTGGGGTGCATTTTTCTCGCACATTTTTTCGATATAAAATGTATGTAACCCGCCAAGTGCGGGTTCGTCTTTTGTCTGAGACGGATTCAGGAGGTTGGTGGGGACATTGTTCAGATGGATTTCCACATAATCGGGGTAGACAAGAACCTTGTCCAGATACAGGTTGATGATCTGCTCCATCTGGGGCAAGGTGCCGCTGTGGAACATTTTCTGTGCCTGCCGGAACGCTGCGCGGATTGCCTCCTCGTCCAGATCATTTTCCTTTGTATCCCGTTCCTCTTCCTGAATCTGGACATCCAACAGCTCTTTCTCCCGCTCCAACTGGGTAAGCTGAGTTACCAGCGCAGCACTGCCCGTATTGGCAATGATATTGACAATGTTGGCGATTTTCTGCTCTACGGTTTTCAGATTCTGGCGAAGGGTACGAATCTTTTCTTTATCTTCCCCATCCTCCTGCTGGCACAGCTCCCGGTACGCCTGCACGATTCCCGGAATCCGAGATTCATCAAAGACGATTTCTTCAATCTTCCGAAGCACCAGCTCCTCCAAAGGTTCCTGATGGATATTGGAGTTGCTGCAGGCATGGGCACCGTGGTTTTTCCGGTTATTGCAGAAGTAGGTGCCGATCACGCTTCGATTCTTTTCACCCCCGGTCTGCATCGAATCGCCGCAATATCTGTGACCGCAGAGGCCGCAAAATACCATGCCGGTCAGCAGATACTTCCGTTTCCCGTCCCGCCGTCCATGCCGCTTTCTGCTGGTGAGAATTGCTTGAACGCGGGCAAAGGTTTCGTCATCCACGATCTTGGGCATCCCGCCGGGAATGCGGATCTGATCCTCAATGGGCTTGTCCAGGTGATTGTTCCGCCGCCCCAGCTCGTCCTTACTTGCCGCCCTGCTGAACACATAGACACCATTGTACTTTTCATTCCGAAGCATCTCATACAGGGTTTCCTTTGAAAAGGTATTGCCCAGCCGGGTGCGGTAGCCCATGGAATTCAGCTTGTTCAAAACTACATTGTATCCGCAGCCATCGGCTACATCCCGGAATATCATTCTGACCGCTTCCGCTTCATAGTCATTGATGATATATCTGTGGGTCTGGGGGTCTACTCGGAAACCATAAGGAATCCAGCCGCCAATGTAACGACAGTCCATAGCCGATTCTCTCATTCCTTTCATCACCTCGCGGGCCAGATTCTTGGAGTAGTATTCACTCATGCCCTCCAGCACGGATTCCAGAATGATGCTTTCCGGGCTGTCATCCATCTGCTCCAGAACAGACAGAAGCTGCACACCGTTCTTTTTCAGCTCCCGTTTGTAGTAGGCGCTGTCATAACGGTTCCGGCTGAATCTGTCCAGCTTATGGACAATGGCAAAGTCAAAGTTCCCTTCCCTGGATGCCGCAATCATTTTCAGAAATTCCGGACGGTCATCCGTAGTCGCGGATTTGGCCCGGTCACAGTATTCATGGATGATGACGATGGAATTCCGGCTGCAATACTCGTGCATGGCACGGAGCTGGGCTTCGATAGATTCTTCTCTCTGGTTGTCCGAGGAAAAACGGGCATACAAAACCGCTCTCGGGGTCACTCCCCTGCTTCTTAACCGCTCAACGACTGTCATATGTTTTCACTCCTTAAGTTATGTTCCCGGTCTGGGCAGTCAGTTCCCTGAGAATCTTTGCAAGGACAAGGGCAAAGTCCACATTCTCATTTTCACTGGCAATGTCCAGAACTTCACGGGTTGGTTCAATGCCGGGCGCATACAAATCACTTTTGCGGATCGTATAGACTAGCATGATTGACCTCCTTCATATTATAAAAAAGAGAACGATTTGACAAAGGTGCGAACTGGCTTACCGACCTTTATGCCGAGGGGTGATTTCATAATCGAAGCCCACCCTCTGGTTGCAGTAGGTACACAACTCCTTCTCAACCTCGATAGGATTCACCCGCCTCAAATAATAAGCACCTGAGCCGTAGAAGTTTTCGGCGCAGGTGCTGCACAGGCACAAAGTCAATTTTCCGGGCGTGGTAGGAATCAGGCCAATGCTGATTGCCAGCGCATGATTCAGCCCTTTGAGTTCCCCGTCAGACAGCTTTCCGATGTACTGAACCAGTCGTGTTTTGTCCACGGTTCTGATTTGCTCCAGCATGACCATAGAAGGCTGCACAAGTCCACTCCCCGGCTTCAGATGATAGTGGGTGGGCAGATTGGCTTTCGTCCTGATCTGCGTGGAAATCGCCGCCACGATGGTCGTGGGGCTATGCCGGTTTCCAACATCATTCTGAATAATGACCACCGGGCGATAGCCGTTCTGCTCGGAGCCAATCCCTGTGCCCAGGTCTGCGTAGTACAGTTCTCCTCTAAGATATGTGTTTTTCATATGTGTTTGACCTCCTCAAAAGATATAGGCAGAATGCCTATGTAAGCTCCGCCAGCGCCCATTTCTGCTTGCTGGCGGATTTGTTATTTGAAGAAGCCTATTTGTCCTCGACACCCCGGCTATTATGGGAAGTCATCAAACGGCTGGCAGCGTACCAGCTCCACGGGTCGAAGCGCCCTCGCATGGTTCTCATGTGACCGCCCTCATTGCGTTCCTGGCTGTGACTGGACGGGAGTATCATTGTCCCCACTGCCTGTCATCGCCCTTCTGGGTGCTGCCCAGAAGTCATAGAAAAGCTGTTTCTCGCTCCGTGCCGGGGAAGAAAGCCTAGCAGACCGAAAAGATAAGTGATGTCCTGATGCTTTTCCCCGGCACATCCCGGCGCAGCTTCTAACGCGGCTTATGCTCATCGCAATAGCAATGGGAATGTGTTTGACGAATGGGTATGCAGTTTTCAAAGTACAGACCCATTCCCCAAAGCAGAGAAACAGGTGAAGGAAAAAGTCCCTTCACCTGTTAGCTCACTTATCGGCTAAATTGTAACCCTACTTTGAAAAATATTTTTTGATATTGTTCTCCGCCGCTACAACTGACTTGATAATGGCTGGATACTTGCAGCCTTCCATCTGCGCAATCTGTTCGTAGGTGTACCCTCCAAAATAATACAGAAGGAGCCGCCTGCGCTGGGTAGCTGGGAGCTGCGCAATCGCCTTGTGCAGTTCCTGATACATGATTCTGCGGCATACATGATCCTCCACAGGCTCCGATGGATCGGCAATTCTGTGACCTAACGGTTCGTCGCCCATATCTGATTCAGTCAAATGGCGGCTGACCACGTTTATATGGGAGATATCCTCCAGCTCAAATCTGTCAAACGCAGCATAAAGTTCCTTGCTGATCTCAATTTTATGAACAACTCCCTGTCCATCGGCAAAGGCTATGTAGTATGTGCCGTTCTCAATGGACAATGTGTAGGGGTTTAGTTTATCTTTTTTTCGGTTCGGATGGGTTCCATCCATGTTTCGTACCTCCAATCAATCTGAATTGTGAAAATTCGGATTGATTGGAGGACTGCGGCAGTGATGGAAATATAATTCCAGCTTTAGTGCGTGATACCCTTGTAATCTACAGAGAAATGCAAATCAATGTGTGTTTGGTATCGACGAAATAGTTGAAACATTCTTGCCATCTTCCTCAAAAGTAGTATTATAATTCCATTACGATAGCATCTCATTGTATTCAAAATGAACGACCTATATTGTAAAATATAGTCGAGGTGAGTGGGAAATGTGGGATTATCGTAGTTCCTTAGCGAAAGCCGTGAATCGAGCCCGGACGAAAAAGAGGCTGACAAAAAGGTATGTCGCTGAGAAAATAGGTACAGATGCACGCACGGTTTCAAACATCGAGAAGTGCGAATCAAATACCACACTGGATGTCCTGTGCCCATTGCTGGAACTTCTGGACATCGATCCAAGAGAGGCACTTCGTCCCTCCATGAATCAGGAATCTCCTGCGCATTTCCAGTTCAAAGAATTGATTGAAAATTGCAGCGAGCAGGAAGCTACCGCCTTACTTGCGGTCTGTGAAGCGGTTCTCGGTACGATGAGAGGCCGAATAACCGATGATATCAAAGAATAAACACAGAGCCTACATCCCTTGTCGTCATGGGAAGCAGGCTCTGTGTTACTACATCTGGCTCATTTGCTTTCGTTCATTTTGAATTGTACAACGTTAATGCGTATTTCAATTTTACATTTTGGACAAAACAGAGGGAAATTTACAAGAACTGTGTCAAATTGCACCTTTGTCCGTGTTTTCCCTCCGCATATCGGGCACCGAATCCATCGTGAACCCATTTGATTGTCACTCACGTTCAAAGCCTCCAACTACCCCCCGGCTCTGCGTGTTATCGTCTGGCTTGCTGTGCTTCCGGAAGAATCGTGGGGTTCACCTCATCCTGTACGGGCACCGTGTCAACTGGTTCAATGGCATCCTTGGAAGACTCTGTCACACGCACTTCATCCTGTACGGGGATTGTGCCAACAGGATCAGAAGCGTGGTATCTTCATGTATCTTCACATCCGTCTTTTCCTTACAACGCGGACATGGAAGCCAATAGGGTTTCTGCTGTTCCGTTTTCATGAAATTCCTCCTGAAAGATTCACAATATGGATTTGTCCTGTTTTCTCACGGCACTGCGCATATTCCAAGATACTTCTGGAATTGCTGGCTGGGTGGCACACATAAGCAATCAGCCAGTCAACATTTTCAACCATTTTTCTGTTTGCTCTGACGATAGCATATCTTCTCGGAACGGTTTCCATACCTTCCGGATAATAGGTTCCGTCAAAACCTTCCGGAACTGAAACAGGCCGCTCGGCTGGATGATATGGTAGCACCAGCATCAGCAAAATGAACGGGTAGCTTCTCTTTAGCCGTTTGACAGTCTTTGCGGCAAGGCGGTCAAAATTTCCATAGCCTCCAACATAGAAGTATCCGACGTTCTCCTTAACAATAAGCCTTTCTACTGTCTGCGTCAATTGTGCAAGCACTTCTTCCGGCGCATCTGCGTGTCCAATAAAGAAACAACTGTTCATCCATACTCACGCTCCGGCTTGCAGAAATGTTGGTTGTCAGCCACCAGTTTATAACAGTATAACATTTATAAACCATTACCGCAATTCTGATACAGCCTGTCAACCCACATTTTTTGATTCCTTATGGGTTACAATATACCCAAGGCGGTGATAGTATGGATGAAAAAGATTTTTCCCTTCGTCTGGCGCAGCTTCGTGAAAAGAAAGGTGTGTCTGCCAGAGATATGAGCCTTTCTATGGGGCAGAATCCCGGATATATCAACAACATAGAATCTGGTAAATCTATGCCGTCGCTGGCTGGCATCTTTTACATCTGCGATTACTTAGGCATTACGCCCAGCGAATTCTTTGACATGGAATCCCATAGTCCCTCAAAGCTCAACGATATTATCGCCAATCTGAAGCGCTTGGATGATCGTCAGCTTGATATGATCTCGGCGCTTATCAAGGATATTGTGAAATAGTGTCATATATAGTGCATCCCCCCGTTTGAACCAAAATCAGGCGGGGGGATACTTTTTCGATTTCAACTATTTCGCATAAATACATGTAAGCATTTCCGATTGGTTAATGGTTTTCTTTTGTTTTTGGGGTGTAGCCAAATTTTCGAGAGTAGCGCGGCAAATAGCTTTTTCATCCAGACCTGCTCTGGACTTCGAGCTACCTTGTCCCGTAATACTGTTTGTAAATGACCTTCTTGGGGGGTTATGTCGAATGGTTTAGCAGATGATAAGAAGCGAACTGTCATTTTCTGGTTAGCCAGATACTGTTCCTTCTGTCTGGGCTAGTTATCAATTTGCTCGGAAATTGAGTGCTTTTCTGGACTATTTTGCGAGACCATGCTATAATACTTCAAAAGGTCTTTCTATTCTCACAAGTTCGACAACACCTCAGACCAAAGATGGGGGATCATTATTATATGTATCTTAAGTACCTTCAGATTAGAAATTTCAAAAATTTACTTAAAGCTCGATTTGAATTTAGTAAGGGCGCAAACACAATCATTGGGGAAAATGATGCTGGAAAAAGTAACGCAATGACTGCTCTTCGGATTTTACTTGATAGTAGTTATTATTACAATAACAAGCGTCTAAAAGAATCAGACTTCTCTGATTCTCTTGGTGATTGGCGAGGTCACTGGATTATTATTTCCGCATTTTTTGACGAAATCTCCACTGCTGACAAAACAAATGAGGTTTGTGCGGAACTAATGCCCGAAAGCGAAAATGTGGATTTTCTTCGTTCCTATGTCCGTTGCGCAGGATATGATTATGGCGTTGTTACGCTGTTTATTCGACCGAATAAGAAGATACGGAAAGATTTGGCTACAGCAACATCTCGAGAAGTATTTGACGAACTCCGCAGTAAAATCAAGTTGTCTGATTATGAATTTTTCTATACATCTCGTGCACAAACGGATTTTACCGACCCTGCAATGTATGCTGCAATCGTTGGCGATCCCGATAATGGTGTTTATATCAATCCAGATGACTCAGATCTTGCGCTTACCGGTAGTTCTGTTAATATCTTGAGTATCTGGGAGCATATTTCCCTCACATTTATTGATGCCCTTAGAGATGTTGAATCGGAACTTCATAAACCAAAGAATCCTATCAAGCGTATTTTTGATGTTATACAGGGAAATCTTGAAGAAGGCAGCATTAATACCATCAAATCCAAAATTCACGCCTTAAATCAGTCTATTTCAGAAATAGGCCAAGTTGCTGATATAGGTGGAAAGCTCAACCATAAACTCCAGGATATTGTTGGATTGGTGTACTCCCCAGAAATTATTATTGAATCCAAGCTAAAGGAAGATATTGCATCCATCGCCAAACATCTTTCTGTTTCTCCCAAGGATCAGGAAGACATTGATCTTCTTGGTTTGGGACATTTGAATATCCTGTATATTGCGCTGAAACTTGTAGAGTTTGAATACAACAGAAATCACGAGATATTGAATATCATGATTATTGAAGAACCTGAAGCCCATATTCATACACATATACAGAAGGCATTATTTGATAATCTGAAAGTGTCCAGTGAATATACCCAAGTAATAATGACCACACACTCTACCCATCTTTCCGAGGTTTCTTCAATAGCGAAAGTGAACGTACTCAAGCCCAATAATGGTGTCTCTGCTGTTATGCGTCCCACGAATATGCTTGATCAGTTCGGGATAGATAATTTGAAGTTAAAAGATGTTTCTCTTTCCACATGTCTCGAACGATATTTAGATGCAAAGCGCTCCGTTCTTCTTTTCTCTAAAGGAGTAATTCTGATTGAAGGGGATGGCGAAGAAATCCTTATCCCAACGCTCGTCAAGAAGGCTCTTGGAATCTCACTCGATGAAATTGGAATTGGTCTTATCAACGTAGGTAGTGTCGCATTTGAAAACATTGCATGTATCTTCGCACCGGAACGCTTGCAACGGTATTGCGCAATTGTGACCGACTACGATGCCTGCGTTGCTGGTGCTGAGAAGAGCAACCCTGAAGCAGAAAAACGAGGTATCTCAAGAAAGGCTAAATTGGATCGCCTTTTTTCTGCCAACCCTTGGGTTAGCCCATTCTATGCCCCCCATACTTTGGAAGTTGATTTTTCGAATATCGATCATAACCATAGATATATTGAATCTGTGATTACCACCCATTATTCTAGTCAGACTACTATCGACATGCATAAAACTAACCTTACCAAATCTGAGTCTGCACGTTATGATTCTGTACTAACAGTCGCCAAAGGGATGGGCAAGGGATGGTATGCCACACTTCTTGCATCTAGCTTGGATCACGAAGTAATTATTCCTGATTATCTGGTTCGCGCACTCGCTTTTGCTTCACAGGAAATAGTAACCAACAGTATTCTTCGGAAAATGGCAATCAATGTACTTCAAAATTACGGAGAAACCGAACCACAGAAAATGTTAAAAAAAGAATTTGAAGACGCAAAAACTGATGAACAAGTGAATCAAGTCATCCAAAAACTGTGTGATACAATGCCCGAGAACAGCTATAGCAAGTTTATTGCATTTAGAAGGAGTATGGGACTTCATGGATAACTTCTCATTTCTAAATGATCTGAATTCCAAGCAACAAGAAATCTGCCAAAGCCCCAGAAATTATATTCTCACAGCATGCCCTGGTAGTGGAAAGACTCGAACAATTACATATCGGTTGGCATATCTTCAACAAAAATACTCTTCTTCTAGGAAATATAATATCGCGATCACGTATACAAATAGAGCTGCTGAGGAAATTGAAAGTCGATTGGATGACCTCGGAATTGATACATCCTGCATCTGGACTGGTACAATTCATCAATTCTGTATGCACTTTATCATTCGTCCATATGCTATGTATTCGGACCGGCTACGTAAAGGTTACCGGATTATTGATGAGTATGTTTCCGCCGAATATGGACGTACCATTGCAAATCAGTTAGGATTATCTTATGGTTATGACGATCCTCTCTCATTTCCGGAGGTTTGCCAAAGATACAATCAATTGCTGGTAGAGAAGAAGGAAATAGATTTTGATCAAATATTGTCCCTTTCACACGATCTGGTCAAATCTAATTCTTATATCTGCGAAAATATTGCCAGTATAATTCGAAGCATTCATGTAGATGAGTACCAGGACACCAAGGAATTACAATATCAGATCCTTGCAGAAATCATCAAAGCAAATACAGCTATTAATTTACTGTTCGTAGGTGACGTAAATCAGGCAATTTATGGTACCCTGGGTTCCGTTGCTAAATCAGCTGATGAAATCCGGGAACTCTACCCACTGGAGTTCTGTGAAGAAACTCTCAATGGTTGTTATCGATCAACTCAACGTTTGGTCGATTACTATAGACAATTTGAGATCAATACCACAAATGCTTGGGCTGTCTCGGATATCCGCGATAACCGTGGCGTAATATCATACTCGCAGTCGGTTAGCTTTGTAAATCTCGCCCAATCAATTGCAGATATTATTTCATCCCAGCTTCAACAAGGCATTCCCGAAAGTGAAATCTGTGTTACCGCTCCACAGTGGTATTTGATCTTTCCAATTTCCAAAAAACTTCAGGAATTACTTCCAACTGTTCATTTTGACTCACCAAATATTACGCCGTTTAAGTATGATAGAATGAACCCCTTTTACCTGCTGGCTCAGTTAACATATACAAAATCTGGTGCCAAAGTATCCTCAAGAAGACGGATTGCAGGAGAGTTGATAGATATTCTGAGAAACGATTACGAAGTAGCGATTTCTGACCAAGTAGATGCTTATAGCATCTTAAAGGTGGTCAATTCATCTATCATCCCCAACAGTGACGGACTCACATGCCTAAACAATGTAATATCACAGGTATTTCGTTTTTTAAAGATAACTTCTTTACAAGAAACAGCACTCGCCGCAACCTGTAAATCATTCTTTGACAAAGCACAGTACCGCATTAAAAAATATGATCTCCCTTGCACATACGATGATCTTGTAAACTCTTTTAAGGAAAAAGAAGGTGTTGTCATCAGCACAATACATGGTACAAAGGGCGAAGAATACCAAACTGTAATCGCCTACGGTCTACTCAGAGGTTTTCTTCCAAATTGGAATCTCATCCATGATCAACCAATTACCGCTCAGTCAGAAGCAAAGAAACTTTTGTACGTTCTTTGCTCTCGAGCAAAATCAAATTTGTATCTGTTTAGCGAAACTGGTCGATATACCTCAAGTAGAAATGCCTACACTCCGAGTGTAGAACTGTTGGCGGCACGATGTGATTATGATTAATGCTGAACAGAAGTAAAGGCACCGGGCAAAGCCGGTACCTTTAGAACATCTACAGAAACGGAATGGGGCAAAATATCTACGCCATGCGACAGAAAACCATTAACTGGGTTTTCGCTGACGCAATTGAGAAACACACCATGCGATATACCCACCACAGAAGTCTGGCCAGAGTGACGCAATGGATCAGGCATAAGTATGTTTCAATGAATCTAAAAAACAGCTATATTGGAGTTGGGAAAACTCTTTTCTCCTCTCCAAACAATACCGAATCCCCAGATTTTGCTTAACAAAAACCGGAGTTTTTGGCAGACTGAAAAATACGAAAGGTTTGTCGTTCCGTTCTCTGGCGTAGGTTGTGAAGTATTTGGGATGAGCAGCATATTTAGTATGCGGGAATTGCATACCCAATAATTTCATAATGCCCTACCGGATAACTCCGTTCCCGACAGCTATCGGCAGAATTACCTTCGATAGTGTAAACTCTGCCGCTGTCTACCTTTGCGACAATGCCAACATGGTCGGCTCTGCCATCTAGTCCGCCGCCTTCTTCATCCCTCCAATCGAAGAAGATAATCATACCGGGTGTTGGTGTAATGCTATTGTTCGCCCATGCACCCTGCTGTTTGAACCAGGATACACCCCATTCGCAGCCGGAGAATTTGGGGATGATACCGGCATCGATGTAGCCGCATTGGTTTGCACACCAGCTAACAAAGCAGGCACACCATTCCACACGCTCCGTAAATCCGTACCAGCTCCAGTAGGGTTCGCCTCCCACATTGCCAATCTGGGATCTTGCCACTTCCACAATCAAATTGGAAGTGTCCGGGTCATAGAAGATTTGGCCCAGAGGATAGTAGCGAAGCACATGAGGAACATAGTCCATATCGCCATAGCTGGTCCAGCCAAGCTGTTCAGCAGTTTTCAAAGAGAACTCGATAGCATTGGCTTTGGAATACTCGCCGTACTTGTTTATGGCCCAGGTGATGTATCCCTGACCATAGTTATAGCCCTGCAGCGCCAGCTTGATGGCATCCATATCCACCGGGCTTTCGCACAGGGCAATTTGCAGGCAGTCGGCAAGATTCTGAATTCCCACATTGATGGAATACTCCGGGTCAGTGATAGCGCCGGGGGTGTGGGGATATAGGGTGTTGAAATTGCACTCGGAACACTGCATAGGGTCGGTGCCCCTACCACCGGACTCCTGCATCATTACCGCCTCGATCAGAAGGACATAGTCTGGGATGCCGTGTTCCGTAGCGTATTTCTGTATAATCGGCTCATAGGCTTTCACCTCCTCGCTGACTGGCAGGATTTCCATATCATTCTCATCGCTGGCAAACATCATCCCGGCAAAGCACATGACAATCAATACGATCACCAGAATCAGGACTGTACTACCGCAAGCGGCAACGACGGAAATCAGCTCCTGCATGGCCTGTGCGATTGCTTTGGCGGCTCTGGCAATATAGGCAGCAGTTTTCTTCGCAACTGTAGCCGCCGCTTTCGCTGCCACTTGACTGCGATGTGCGGTTTTGGCGGCAATAACGGCGGTTTTCTGGGCTGTCTCGGCTGCGGCCTGTGTGGATTTTATGGCAGTGCCACCCATGTGTTCCACGGTTTTCACCGCGGAGCCTGCTGTTTTGATGGTGCGTTGGGATGCCTTGATTGTTATATTCGCTGTGTTGTGCAAAGCCTGCTTGATTTTACCATTGGTTCGCTCCACCAGTTTAATATCCTTCGCCGCAGGTGTAGGGATGCCGACAGATGGTGTCCCACTACTAAGAGCATGGGGAGTGTTAGGAACTGCGAACCGCTGGGATGCCCGTTTTGTCCGCAACTCTGCTTTGGCAGAAGCAATCTGCTGATTGCGAATCGTCTGCTGCTTAGGGTTCGGAGTGACAGAGCCAGCCTTGAAATCTACATTGTTAGTAGGAGTCACAGCCCCATCGGGGGATACCCGGTGGGGCTGCTGTGCATGGTGGATGTTCTCTGCGCCGGAGCTGTTCTGCACTGGCTGAGGAGAAATGGATGCAGGTGTGTTGGTGGAAGATTGTGGTGGGGATTGCTGGGACTGGGGATTCTTCTGCCGTTGGGTGAATTTCCTCTGTGTGCCCTGTATGATACGGTGCCCCTGCACATCCAACTGATGTACCGCTTCGCGGGAAACGGTGGCAGAACTGTCCGTAATCCGCTCAGACGCATATTCCTCACTGTTACTCTCCGAAGAATACACGCTGTGTTCCGCCTTATCCTTGGCCTGAACATAGGCATCCTTCATCCGCTGTCCAGCCAGTGCGCTGCGGTCAACTGCCTTTATGGTCCCCGACACCACATCTCTGTTTTTGATATCAGGCATGGAAATCTACCTGACCTTTGGCAAACAGACCCTCACCGGGTTTGGTGGTAATGAGCTTATACAACTCTGTGTCTGCGGGGAAACGATTGACGAATGGCACCAGCGCATTGCCATAGCGCATCAGACCGCAGCCCGCCTCCGCGCCGTTCACATAGCTCATCTGCTCAGGGGAAATGTTCAGCAGCCGGGACAGCCGCTCCTGATCGGATTCCGCCTGATTCAGCATGACGATAAACTCGGAATTGCTGAGCATGGTGCTGGCCTGAATGGAATCCAGCAGATACTCCACATTCTGGGTAATAGCACAGGGTGCGGCGTTGCGCTTACGGAACTGACGCCATGCGGAAGTGAAAAAGTTGCCACTGTATTCATTTTCATAGGCGATGTGAAATTCATCAATAAACACATGGGTTTTTCTGCCTTGCGCCCAGTTGCGGTTCACCCGGTTCAGCATAGCATCGGTGATGGTCACAAATCCCGGCTGCTTCAGATCTTCACTGAGGGCGTGGATATCATGGGAGGTAATGCTGTTCTGGGTGTCCACATTGGTTTCGTGGGCGAAGATGTCCAGAGAACCGGAGGTATACAGTTCCATGGTCAGTGCCAGCCCCCGTGCTTCCGGCTCCGGCTGCTCCAGCAGCTTTTCCCGCACGGTGCAGAGGGTAGGCACACCGCCAGTCTGCTTCTGCTCCCGGAACACCTGTGCAACACACCGGTCAATGATAGACTTCTGGTGCGCCCCGATACCATCCGGGTCCACCTGTTTCAGCAGGGACATAATAAACTGGGATTTGAACGCCACGGGGCTTCCTTCACCATAGCCGTTTTCCATGTCCATAGCGTTGACCCAATCGGAGCCACCCACAGCATAGCGAATCACAGAGCCGCCCAGCGCTTTTACCAGCGGCGTGTACTCCCCCTCCGGGTCCAGAATGATGATGTCATCGTCGGTGGACAGGGCTATGGCAATAATCAGCAACTTGGCAAAAAAGGATTTGCCGGAACCGGGGATGCCCAGCAGCATCATGGACTGGTTCAGCAGGTTATTCATGTTGCAGAGAATCAGGTTATGGGAAATGGCGTTTTCACCAAAATAGATACCGCCCGGTTCCTGAATCTCCTGCACCTTGAAGGGCATGAACACCGCAAGGCTCTCTGTGGTCAGGGTACGGAAGGTATCAATCTTCCGGGTGCCGATGGGCAGCGCCGTGTTCAGACCATCCAGCTGCTGATACCGCGGTACCGCCATCTGGCACATATGGTCTGCCGCAACCTTCAGCAGCGCATCGGTATCCGCGTCCAGTTCCGCCTTGGTATCCGCAAGGTGGACGATGGTCAGCACCGACAGCATCATCCGCTGGTCGCGGGAGGTCAGGTCGGTCATATACTCCTTAGTCTCCCGGCGCTGCTGCTCCATATCGTAGGGTACAATGGCAGAAAAGTTATTGTTGGCGTTCTGCCGACGCTGCCAGTTGGTGATGTTGGTTTCCACCCCCAGCATCTTCCGCTCTACCTCTCGCACCGCCTCATCGGTGGCAACGGGGATGATGTCAATGGACAGCATCATGCTCCGGCTCTGGTCGGTCAATTTGGTGACAAGCTGATCTGAGATAAAGGAAGCATAGTCTTTGAGGTAGATTACTCTGGCATACTTGCCGCCCAGCATCAGATAGTCGCTGTGCTTCTCGATGGAGTCCGGACAGATGTAATCCCGGAAGTCATGCCCCTTGCGCATCATGTCCTGAGCATCAAACCGGAAATATACTTCCTCGCCGCTGCGGTAGAAATCGTGGAGTACCCGGAGTTTTTCTGTGGCATCCATTTCCGTGACCTTGGCTCCCAGAGCGGCAAAACGGGCGGTCAGCTCTGCGCCCACACGAGCAAAGTAGGCTCTGGCATCCTCAATATTCTTTTTACAGACAGATACCGTAACATACTTCTCTTGAATGATGCCGTTACCGCCCGTGGCCTTGCTCATGATGACATCGTTGTACTCCATACGGTAGTAATCCAGATAGTCATTTTTCAGCTTCATCAGAACCGTATCCGCAAAGTTTTTTCGATTGAGATGCCGGTTGTTCAGGGTGATCTTGGTGGTAGCACCGCAGTCCAGACTGTTAATCAGCGCTGCATACGCCAGAAACAGCTTCTTCTGCGCTTCCTGAGATGCAACCATATAGTTAATATCCGTGAACTTAAACGTCTTGGAATATCGGTTTCCGGCGAGGAAAATCCCATCATTCCACATACGCTTAATCGGTATGACATCCTGCACCCGTTTCGGGACACGGTACGGCTCCTGATCTTTTTTCATCACCTGTTTAATCGCTTTCATGTTGCTTTCTGGCCTCCTTTTCGTGTTTCGCAATGGTGTCTTTCATCAGTTCATAGTAAAGATTGGTGGGCTGAAAGCGAATGACTTTGGGTTCCAGAATCTCCGAACGGAACCAGACCCACAGAAATTTCTCTGCGGGCATCCCGTGGTAGGATACAAAGCCTAGTGCGGCAAAGGGAGCGGCACCAAGCATACAGACCCAGGATACCGCTTCCGTACCCAGAATGGGATTCAGCCAGAAATACAGCCCCACCGCCGCACCAACTGCCAATAACGAACAAAGGGTCTGCCGCAGAGACAGACCCATGAACATGGATTCGTGGTAGTCACGAATCTCCCGATTGATTTTGATTTCCATAAACTTCTCCTTACAGCCCCATCATTTCCCGAACTACCCGGTCAGCCATTTTCACCGTGCCAACCAGAATCAGCATATTGAACACCAGTTCTCCCACATAGCTCCAGACCATAGATACCGCTGCGGCGTTGGGATCGACCACCGGGGGCGAAGCGGCGAACAGGGAGAAGATGATGCAACCCAGTACGATGATGGCTCCCTCCAGGCAGACCGCCGCATAGGATTTGATGAACGAGATACCGATGCTCTGGGTCGGTTCTCCGGCAAAGGCGGACAGCGGTACAGGGGCAATAGCGGTGTAAAGGTACAGCTTGAAGAAGCGTCCGTACACCGTCATAATCATCACGAAAGACAGCACGGTTATCAGCAGTCCACCAATCAGCGTCACCGCCCACAGGGGGATGGATTCAAAGAAACCACAGTCCTCCACGGCGGTGATGATCTCCGTTGGCAGGACAGCGGTTTGAACGGAACCAAATCCGGCTGCGGACATGATGGTGGATACCAGTCCCTGGGCAATGGAGAACAGGGCGTTCATCAGCTCTAGCCCATAAGTGACCGCCGCCTTTGCGATGGCAAAGCGGACGAACACTTTGATTGCTACCTCCGGGCGTTTCAGGTCTGCAAAGCTGCCGCAGGTTTTCATCACGCCCATAAAAAAGAATAGCACGATCAGTGCCAGTCCTATTGCCTGCACCACGCCATGGATGCCAACCATGACATTCCAAATGCTTCCGCCCTTGAATGTCTGGGGCGATTGTGTTACCAGTGTCCAGATTTCCGCCAGCTTTTCATTCCATGTTTCCAGCGCATTTTGCAGGTTCTGGACAACCCAATTATCTGACAATTCGGATTCCTCCTTTCCTTCTCCGAGCCATATGGCCCGGAGAAGATTTGATTTTGAGTTAGCCGGTAATCAAGGTCAGAATCTCCTTGGCAAAGGTGATGATGACGCCGCCAGCCAGCGTCAGGAAGCCGTTGGAACGCTGGGAAGGATCATGGGACTGAAAAGACAGACCCACCTGCACAATGCCCCAGCCCAACAGGATCATGCCGACAGCCCGAATCATGCCGAAGATGAAGTCAGACAGATTGTTGACAACGGTGAGGGGGTCGCCACCGGTTGCGGAGGCAGTCAGCACCATGCTGGAGCAAATCGTAGCAGTCATCACCACGGCACAGTAGCGGCGGAAGCCATTCTTCACATGGGAAGGCATGGGCAGCTTCTGGGTATTCTTTTCCTTCTTGGCGTTTACGATGTTCTTAATGATGTTCTTCATTGTTATTACCTCCAGATAATAATTCCGCTTCAATTTCTTCATCAGAAAGAAGCTCAAATTCCATTTCGGACAGGTTGATAAATTTTGTTTCCTTGCCGGAAACAGTGGACAGGGACAGGCTTCCCACGGACAGCTCTGTACCGCCGTGGACATAGGGCGCACCTCCTTTCTCCGGGGTGAACTTCACATTGGGGTGGTTCAGCAGGTCGTACTTTTCGTCCATGATGGGCATTTCGCCGCGAATGAACAGCAGCGCATACCGATTATCCAACATCCGAACCTCCGCCGCATCCAGCAGCTCCCGCCCGGTGATCTGCCAGTTGGTGGAGTAGTTGCCGCTGCGCCCGGAGCTTTTGCCATAGGTGTTCAGGTCGATGGTCTGCTTGCCCAGGTAGGATTCCGCAATCATCTTGTGGGTGCCGGTTTCGTTGCCGCCGAGGTACAGAAACTCGTCACAGTTGCCCAGAATGGACTCCCACTGCTTTTCAAACAGGTTCTTGAGCTGGGCGATATTCTGGATGATGATGGACACGAACACATTCCGGGAGCGCATGGTCGCCAGCAACTTGTCAAAATCATCCGGCAGGCTCACATTGGCAAATTCGTCCATGAGAAAGTGGACGGGAACCGGCAGCGCACCCTTGTACTTATCGTCCGCCAGCCGAAATAGCTGTTCAAAGGTACAACTGTAGACCATACTCACAAGAAAATTGAAGCTCACATCATGGTCGGGGATCAGGGCGAACAGGGCAACCTTTTTCTCGCCCAGAGATGCCAGTTCCAGTTCGTCGGTGGCAGTCAGCGCTGCAACACTGGCAAGGTTGAATTTCTCCAATCGTGCTGCCAGCGTAATCTGAATGGATTTCAGGGTTTTGGCAGAACCGGAATGGTAGTCCTTGTAATACTTCACAGCGATATGGTCGGGGTTGCGCATTTCCAGCCGCTCAAACAGCTCGTCCAATGGGGATTGATAGGTGTCGTCGTCCTCCCGGACTTCTCCAGCCCGCAGCATTTCCATGACCATGGGGAAATTCTGTTCCTCCTCCGGCGCTTCATAAAGAAGGTAGAAAATGATGGCCGACAGCAGCATGGATGCCGCCGTGTCCCAGAAGGGATCGTTGGACTGGCTGCCCTTGGGGGTGGTGGCTTTGAACAAGCTGGTGACCAGCTTTTGCACATCGTTATCCGTTTGCAGATAGGCAAAGGGATTGAAGCAATGGCTTTTCTCCATACTGAGCAAATCCAGCGCCTTAATTTCATAGCCCCGCATTTTCAGAAAGGTGCCCGTCATGCGAAGAAGTTCCCCCTTGCAGTCCAGCACGAAATAGGAAGAACAGGCTTGCAGCAGATTGACGAGGGCATAGAATCGGCTCTTACCGGAGCCGCTGCCGCCGACTACCACGGTGTTCAGATTCCGGCGGTGCTTTCTGCCGTCCAAACCCATGCGGACATGCTTGGTGAAAACCTTGTTGGCCTCCGGGGCCTTTGCCTGATACTTCTTATTGACCGCGGTGGCGCTGCCCCATTTGGCGGAACCGTGTTCCTCACCACGGCGGTAATTGCGCCGGGTGGACAGGGCAACGCCAATGGACAGGGCGTAAATGAGCAGAAAAATAAGGACAGTTTTTTGACTGTCCTCACATAGCGCAATATGAAAGGGATTCTCCATTGCAGCCGGAAACTGGGCTACAATTTCTGCCAGACCACCACTCACAAAAGGGGCTATCAGCAGAGCCAGCCACACCACCGGGATGATACCAAGGACGCACAGAATTTTTATGGTGCGCTGTTCATCGTTCTTCACGGGACTTACCCCTTACCTTTTTGGTGGGAGCATCAATGGCTTTCAGCAATACCTCGTCCACAATATCCGTGGGACGCTCCTCCCCAAGCAGGTCGTTGCGCATTTCGTTGAGAGCGTTGATGACCACCCCATGCTCATACCTGTCCAGCTCCAGAACGCGCTTTTCTTCCTTTGCCATAGATCACCGCTCCTGTTCCTTGGATTTGGGGGTGCGGTTCTGCTCCAAAGCACGGTACATTCTGGTAGCAATCTGGTTGGCAGTGTCTCGGATTTCCGTCAAGGTCTCCCGCACCTGCTGGGGATTACTCTCCCGGAAGGATGCAGGCAAGCGGCTGAAATTGTAATCCGACACATCCACACCATACCGCTTGCACAGGAGGTAGGACGCGCTGTAAGCAGCAAAGGCGGCATCGCTGCGGTTGTAGTTCTGTTGTGCCCCTGCCAATTCAGCATGTGCCAGCTCCTTCGATACGCTTCTGAAAATGTCCTCTGCGCCCATGCCCCGGCACACAAAAATTACCTGCTGGCTGTGGTCATACATGGCACCCATATTGTTGGGCAGGGAATCCGCCGTCTGAATGGGAACGGGGGTACGGTGAATCAGGGCTTTCAGCAGCACCCGGTCATCCAGCTTTACAGCAGGGGCAGAGCGAACACGCCCTCTGGTCTGGGACACATCGTAGACCCGCTTCACCTCAAAAGAGGTGCCACGAGTGCCGTCCTCCCGGTCATACTCCTTGCCAGGTTCCAGAATCTTCACGCTTTTGGGTTTGCGCTGGACGGATACTCCGGCTTCCTTCCAGCCGTCGAAGTCCTTAAGCTGGGTAGCCTCCGGCATCTGCGCCAGAATCAGCAGTGCATTGGTGGGCGTGTACCGGCTGAACCGGGACTGCACATCCAGATACTGCCGGAATTTATCCCCATCTTTGCTGACCTCTGTTGCGGTGGAATCGGCAAGGGCATACAGTTCCTTACGCTCCTCCTGCTTTTTTGCCGCCCATGCTTCCTTGTCAAAAGGCTGGTCGTTCCATCTGGGCTTATCCCCCTGACCGCTGAAAATGTCATCAAAATTGCTCATGGATTACCTCACTTTCTGTTGGGGCTTTTTCTTGCCCGGATTCTGGTGCATATTCATCGTGGGCAATGGCTGCTTGCTGGGGCGGGCAGCTTCCTGTTGTTTGGGAATCTCCGCCTTTTCCTGCCGCGCTGCCTTGATTTCCCGCAGTTCCTCCCGGACGGAGGGGCGGGATTCCTTAGCAGTACCCTCGGCGGTTTTCCTTTGCGTCCCGGAGGTAGGCTCGGACGGAGGGCTTTTTTCCGTCTTTGCCGCCGTAGGGTTTTCCGGGGACGGCTGATCCTTCTGAATGGGCGCACCCATCATGTCATCCAGCAGAATATCTTCTGCATCCTTCTGAGTAGTATCTTGCTCAGGGACAGCGGGTGCGGATTCCTTTTCCTGTCGGGTCTTTTCAATATCATGCTTGATGGAAGCGGTGTCCACAGTAGCCAGCTTGAAACGCTCCACGATGCGATTGATCTTGGACGCATCCTCTGCCCGGACCATAACATCCACCATACCGTCAGCGGATTTCTCTTTACCCCGAAGGGCGCAGTAGACAACACCGTACCGCTTTGCTTCCTGGGAAAAGCGTTTCAGATGCTCCTCGCTGATGGTGAACACCTTCAGCTCCTTGCCGCTTTTCAGCATGGCGCTGAGCCGCTGATGTCCCTTGGTCTTGTTTCTGTCGGCGTTCTTCGCAATGGTGTAGAGCGCCGCTGCGATGTTCTTTGCCGCAGAGCCGGAGAGTTTCAGGGCAACCTCTGTGCCCTCCAAACTCATTCTAACGATTTGCTCTGCCGCATCGCCTGAATTGGTCATGTTCGTTCTGTTCCTTTCTTTGAGATTTCTGGATTTCCTGTATGCGTTCCGGCAGGATACCGGAACGGACGGCGATATCGCTACATAATTTCACCTCCCGGCGTAATTGACTCAGTTCCTTGGAAAGCGTGGCAATGGCGGTACTGACCTCCGCAGAAGCGGCTTCATCCGATTTCACAGCCACAGTCCGTAACTTGCGGTATAGCTGCTTCCGTTGGGAAGTCACATCTGCAATCCTGCTTTCCAATTCGCTTTGATATGAAGAAAGCTGCTGGGCAGTATCAATCCGATGCTCCGCCAGCAGCCTTGCTTCCTGTGTGATGGCATCCAGCTTGATAAGATCCTCCCGGAGGAGAAAGTGGAGCCGTTTACGATCCTGCGGTTTCTGCCGTGGGAATACTCCCAGCAGATAGCAGTAGTGAAAATACAATGCCCGGAAGCCGGTCACCTTTTTGCGGGACTGCCAGTTTCCGGACACACGGTAATGTTGAGGTTTTGGCGCGGGTTCCGGCAGGGGGCGCACAGCTCTGGACTGCTCCAGAATACGCCTACGGATGCCTTCCAGCGTGTATGCCTCGCCGAAGTTTCTGGCAAGGCGGACAAAGCGTTCCTTCCCCGGTGGGCGGACGGAAATATCCTTTCCCACCTTGACCTCGTAGCCCTTGCGGTGGAGATTTTCAAAAAACTGCCTCTCCGTCATGGACTGGCGGATGACTGCATCCACATCCGAGCGGACAATGCCCCGCCATGTAGGACGCTGCTCCTGCTCCGCCCGCCATTCGCCATAGTGCTTTCCTTTTCCGGGCTGGGGGTTCTCAATGACGGACAGACCATATTCCCTGCACAGGGCATCCGAAGCTGCCTGTAAATCATGGTAGTCCTTTGCAGTGCGGTGGTACTTGATGCCGTCTACAAAGGACACCGTATTCAGTACAAAATGATTATGCAGATGATTTGCTTTATCCAAGTGGGTGGCAACCACCACCTGATATCGGTCACCCCATAGCCGCTGTGCCAGCTCCACGCCAATCTGGTGCGCAATTTCCGGGGTAGCCTCTCCGGGGGCAAAAGACTGGTAGCCGTGGTAGGCTATGGTGCCATCCTCCTTGCCGAAACGCTTTTTGACAGACAGCATTTCCGCACGGGCGGTAGCCGGATGACAGTTGACCCCAGACACAAAGCGTTCCAGCACATCGGAATCCTCCTTGTGCAGTTCCGTCTTTCTGCTGTTCACGGCATAAAAAATCACATCGTCCAACCCCTGACAATCCCGCTCCATCATATCTTCGTTTTCATAAAATTCCGGGTTGGTTGTCTTGTCGGGATTCTCCACATAGACCACTACCTTCCCCAGCCAGCCATTGACCCGCCAGATAGATGTGACAGCCATACGCTATTGATTCATAGGTCTGGGCTGCAACACCGCTGCTGTGATTTCCTTAACCGCAGCTTCAAACTGGGACACGGCAGTATCGTAACGCTGAACATCGATGACATTCAGGGTGTGTGCTTTTTTGGCAATCTGGTTCAGATTGTTGCCAATGCGGTAGAGCTGCTGCATCATAGCATAGTAGTCCGGGGGTGGAGCATCCTGCGGCACCAGATCATTGATGAGATGGCGGATATACGCTTCTCTGGAAAGGCGGGAGCGCTTTACCCGTTTGAAAAGATTATCCGCCTCCTTGCGGTTCAGCCGTACCTTGATTTCAATGTTTCTTTTTTCCATCATAGTAGTCCTTTCTGTGAGAGGGTTTCAGGGGGCAGCCCCTGACAAGCTGCCTTTTGTCCCCAAAAGGCGATGCTTGCTGGTATATTGCAGATTCGTTCTCCCCCTGGGTCGAACGGTGGGACTGCCTGAAAATAAATGGTCAGCGCTCCTGCGCCTTTCCCTTCCGATGGGTAATGGGAAGCCCCAACCGCATACACAAATAATCATTGTAGTCCTTGCCATAGGGCGGTGGCTGGACAGACACCTCATACCTGTCAGACAGCATGGAAACCAGCGCCTTTGCCGCCCGTCCTCCGGTGGCATCGTTATCCAGTCGAAGGGTGATGAAACGGATGCTGGGATGCTCTGATAGATACCGTTTCAGCGCCAGCGGCATGGAGCTTTCCTGCAATTCTTCCTTTGGCTTGTAGACACCCGCCAGAGACACCAGATGCTCCCGGTTCCAGTTGCCACCGTTTATTTTCACAAGGGTAGCGTAGGACAGCAGATCGATGGCGCTTTCAAAGAGGTGAACGTTATCGCTGCCCAGTGCCGGAATGCTGAAAGAGAACCGCTTGTCGCTTCCGCTGGCATCGCCAACAAAATCCGTCCCGAGACCTCTCAGGTTTGCATACCGGGGCTTGTTGTACTTGTCCAGCCCGACAAATACCGCATTGTGGTGAGGGCTGCTTTCGTACAGCCGCCCCGTTTGGATACAGAAGTCAATGAGGTCAGAATCAATGCCACGGCTGCGAAGATAGGCATGGACACGGCTGGTATTGGGATTGGCCTGGGGCAGCAACAGCACCTTGGGTTTCTCCGGCTTGGGCTGGGACTGCCGGGGCTGGTATGCCACCTGCCCGGCGATCCGCTCTACGGCTTCCATGAAGGGAACCTCCTTAACTTTAATGAGATAGTCCAGCGCATTGTAACCGCCAAAGCCACGGGAGAACCAGTACCATTTCCCGTTGGAGATTTTGAGAGAATCATGCTCGCGGGTGCAGTAGTGGTTGCCGCTGATATGCACCAGTTCATTGGGTTCACAGGTTTTCAGATAAGTCAGCAAGTCCACCTGCCTTGCCTTTTCAATGGTTTCCGGTGGGATAAACGCCACGGTGCATCACCTCGCATCTTTCTGGGCAATAAAATCAGCCCGTACCACTTCATTGGTACGGGCTTCCACGGCATTCCAGATATTTTCCATGTGGTGATTGTCCTCCCAGCCATCCCACTTTTTCAATACATCCGCCAGCGGTGTGGGAGATTTCAGAAGGGCTTTTGCCTGCCTAGGAGAAAGGTCGTTGTATTCCAGCGATAACAAAATATCTTCCCGGCAGACATACTCATATGCTTGCTTGGGGATTTCTCCCGGCGGAAGCTGCATGAGTTCAGCTTTGAACTGCTCCTGCTCGGCAAACATCTTCTGGTATAGATGGGTATTTAATACTGCTTGGGTCATGGTATCAACTCCTTATAATTAGTATCATCTGTATTGCTTCATACTATGAAAATTGGTGTAAGTTCTCGACCTAGGTTTTATGTTGGTAACAATGCAGTATTTCCCAACATAGAGAATGCAAGTACCATCAAGTTCTAAAACTTTGTCGGTACTTGCATTTCAACTTTTATTGGAATATTAGCGTGTGGATTTACTCAAACATTGCGGAAATATTCATTACGGGCAATACATATGGTGCAATATTTGCGTTAGCAGTAATCATAGAAACAAGCGTTCGCAAATAAGGAAATAAGATTGCTACTGAATTTGAGCGGATTAGTGGGAATAAATCTGGCTGTTCCCAGTTCTCGAGATAAAACATACCCTCAATATTTACCTCCATTGAAAAGGGCATATCTCCCTTTTTGTTGTCAATGCGAAAAATCAAATTAACTGCAACATTATCATTATCAATTTTAGTTATATTACGAGTAAACTCTGGAGATAGAGAGATGGTTGCAGTTGAATTAAAATTAAAACTTTCATTTAGTGAGAACATCATCGTTTTCACAACATAGTTCTTCAGAGATAAACAGCTTTTAGCCTGCATCAGAAAAATCTCCTTGAATAAGAAACAAATTTGGCAAAGTCGAATAATATTTTGAGGAAGCCTTATATGTTGAGTGGATTCGTGCCTTATAATATGCGTTTAGCCTAGAATCGATTTCAATCTGTTCTCTTTGTGAAAGACAACCTTTCCGTTCCTTCCAAATTAAAGAAAATGAATCAATCGACTCCATAAGCCTAATCATATTATCATGGCAAACATCCTGGATTGCTCCATTTTCGTATCTTGTGATAGTTTTTTCACCAAATCCTAAAAGTTTTGCAAATGAAGATTGAGACAAATTGTATTTTTGCCTGATAGCTCTTATCTCGTCCGGTAAGAGTAGATTTTCTAGTTTTCTATATTCATTATAGAAGCGCCTTAGCGTTGCCATGTCCATTTCTTCATCAAGGATTTCTTCGCCACAAGTAGTACACACTCTGACAGGTGCCATCAATGTGATTTCTCGACCTTTTATTGTTAATGTCTGTTTTTTGTCGATTATTGTTGTATTACACAACGATTGACATTCACAACAATAAAACAGTTCCTCCATGATAATTCTCCTTAAATTTTTAGATGTTACATACCATCTATATGATAGCTCATAACTAATAATTGACCCTGTGGTGATGATTGAATCTTAAGTTTTATATAGATACATTGATTGTGTAACATTTTTTTGCACTGCCAGACATCGCCTGGATAAACAGGATTGTTATCTGGTTCTTTAACCCAGTTTTCATTAACTGATAGATTCAATAGATCGTCTAATACATCCTGTTCAATTAAGCTCAGCTGCGCCAAAGTGGACGTATACTTCCATCTTTTATCTAATATCTTGTAATTATTAGATGCCAATGCTGCTTTAGCTTGGGCTAAAAAGGAGTTGATTTCAGCGAACGTTGCCATACATCCTCCTGTAGTGTTGGTATCATATGATACTATTATACAATTATGCACTTCCTTTGTCAATTTAATTTTTTATATAATTACTGTATTATTGCCTCGGGGCCGAAAAAGCAAGCGGTACATTTCAAAGTAAAAGTGCCGCTTGTTTTCCGGCGATAAACGAAGCAGCTAAGCCTTAAAATCCATAGCAGATTTCTTTATCAATTCATCGTTCAATACAATGAGTTTTTCTTCCGTCATGGGATTCTTTCTCCGGCGCTTCATCCAGCAGTGCAGTATCCTTCTGATCCATATTCAGCAGGATATTCAGTTCTTTCAGCCGTGCGGATTTTTCGGCCAGTTCCGCTTCTTTGGCGAAGGGCGTTTCCATTTCTGCTTTTGCATTGGCAAGCTGGGTGTGGGTGTCCTGCAACGCTGTCCGGTATCGTTCCAGCTCTTTTGCCATGCCGTCCACCAGATTGTCCATGCGGGTGATGTTGCCGAAAATGTCCGCACCCAGGCTGATGGTGTGGGACATGACCCCCTTCATGGTCAGCTTATAGTCTGTGTGGGCGGCATCGTACTGGAGGGACATAGAAAAGCCCCGGTACTGCCCCAGCGGAACAGAATCAGAACCTTGAAGTGTGGTGCAGGCGTTGATGACCGCCTTGCCAGCTGCTTCTTTTTCGGAATAGTGGGTTCCCATAATCTCCATGCCGATGAAACCCTCTGCCGGTTTGGGGTGGGCCTGCGCTGTCGCCACATCCTTTTCATAGCCGGCAATTGCCTCAGTGAGTTTGGCAATGTCAGCCGGATACTTCCGCAGCACCAGGTTTTCCAGGGCGAACCGCTGATTTAGGTGGTTGACTTTCAGCATATTTAGCTTGCTGACCTCCACATCCAGATTGCATTTCTCGATGATCAGAGGGTTGCCGGTGGCAAGGGCCTTGATTTCAGAATAGCTCAGGGCGGTTTCGTCCACATCGTCTGCAATACGGGCAGGGGCTTTGCTGGTCATGATCTGGGCAATGAACTTCTGCTTATTCTCCACAAGCTGGTAGAGGTACGAATCGAATGTACTTTCCGTGACATAACGGAAAATTTCAACCTCCGGATTCTGATTGCCCTGCCGGACGATTCTGCCTAAACGCTGGGCAAGGTCAGAAGGACGCCACGGACAATCCAAATCGTGGAGTGCAATGAGTTTGTCCTGACAGTTCGTACCAGCGCCCATCTTGGCGGTGCTGCCTATCAGCACACGCACTTGCCCGGAACGGACTTTGGAGAACAGTTCCTTTTTCCGCACCTCCGTGTTGGCTTCATGGATGTAGGCGATTTCCTCTGGCGGCACTCCTTTTTCGGTCAGCTTCTGCTTCAGATCATCGTAGACATTGAAGGAGCCGTCACCCTTGGGAGTGGACAGGTCGCAGAACACAAGCTGGGCGCTTTTCTGCTCCCGTGTCCGCTCCCAAATCGAATAGACATTCCGGGCGCAGATGGAGGTTTTGCTGGTATCGCTGTCCGGGGCCAGCGGATTGACCAGCCGCATATCCAATGCTAATTTTCTGCCGTCGTTGGTAATGCGAAGCATATTATCAACGCTGGGATCAACATGACCTGCCCGGATTTCCTCTGCCCGATCAGCCAGGGACTTGATCATGTCCTCCTGCATGGGCGAGGGCTTGATGACCTCTGTGTGGAAGTTGGCTTTGGGAACCGGCAGCATGAGCATATCCGCCGTCTGGATATCCGCAACCATCTTGAAGGTGGACATCAGCTCCGGCAGATTGTAGAATTTAGCAAACCGGGTCTTGCTGCGGTAGCCGCTGCCTTCCGGGGACAGTTCAATAGCGGTGACGGTTTCCCCATAGTTTGCCGCCCAGTCATCGAAGTTCAGCAATCCCATTTCTTCCAGTGTGCTGAACTGCAAATACCGCTGGATGGTGTAAAGCTCGACCATACTGTTCGAGATGGGAGTGCCGGTGGCGAAGATGACACCACGGTTACCTGTGATTTCGTCCAGGTACTGACACTTCATAAACAAATCCGAGGATTTCTGTGCTTCTGTCTGGGCGATACCACCTACATTCCGCATTTTTGTTGCTAAAAAGAGGTTCTTAAAATAATGGCTCTCGTCCACGAAAATGCGGTCAACGCCCAACTGCTCAAAGGTCACCACATCATCCTTGCGGCTCTGGTCGTTGAGCTTCGCCAGCCGGTTTTCCAAAGATTTTCGGGTGCGCTCCATCTGCTTAATGGAATAATTCTCCGCATGGTTCCGCTTGGCTTCCCGGATGCCGTCCAGGATGCTGTCGATCTGCCGCCGCAGAATGATCTCCTGCCGCTCTTTGGACATGGGAATCTTTTCAAACTGGCTGTGACCAATGATAATGGCATCATAGTCACCGGTGGCAATCCGGGCACAGAACTTCTTTCGGTTCTTGGTTTCAAAGTCCTTTTTGGTAGCAACCAGAATGTTGGCAGAGGGGTAAAGCTGGAGCCACTCTGCCGCCCACTGCTCTGTGATGTGGTTGGGCACCACAATCAGGGACTTGGTGCACAGCCCCAGCCGCTTACTCTCCATCGCCGCCGCAACAATCTCGAAGGTCTTGCCTGCCCCCACTTCGTGGGCAAGCAATGTATTACCACCGTACATGATGTGGGCAACGGCGTTGATTTGGTGCTTTCGGAGGGTGATTTCCGGGTTCATGCCGGAAAAACGAATGTGCTGACCGTCATATTCCCGGGGGCGGATAGCATTGAAGGTTTCGTTGTAGATGCCGCACAGCCGCTCCCGGCGGTCAATGTCCTTCCAAACCCATTCCGCGAACTTCGCTTTGATCAACTCCTGACGATCCTGGGCAATGGCGGTTTCCTTCTTGTTCAGCACCCGGACTTCGTTGCCGTTGGCATCAATCTTGGTATCGTAAATGCGGACATCCTTCTGATTCAGGGTCTGCTCAAAGATGTGATAGGCATTGATGCGCTTGGTGCCGTAGGTGGTGACCGCCTTGATATTGCTGCCGTCAAAGGATTTGTTGGTCACATTCCACTCGCCGGAATGGGGCGAATACAGCACATGGATTTTGTCCCGTGCGTAGGCGCTGGTGCCGATGACCTCATACAAAAACTGCTCGTAAATCTCCCTGGGTACCCAGTTGACGCCAATGCGGACACCAATCTCCCCGGCAGTCAAATCTACCGGCTGGACAGCTTCCAGAGCGGTTATATTTTTCTGAAGCAAAGCTGCCTTTTCTTCAGGCAGTACCTCGCACAGAGCCTTCACCATTCGCAGCTTCCGGCGCACATTGCCGGACAGGTATTCGTCAGCGGTGACAAAATTATACCGCTCTAAATCCACGAACGCAACTGGGATTTCCGCTTTTCGCTCGGCGCAGTTCACATTCCGAAAGATCACCCCGGCAAGCTCCGTTTCCAGTTCCTGCTCGGTTTTCCCGGACAGCTCCGCCATGAAGGGCATATCCACCCGGGCTTTTTCCGCAATGGACACGGCGAGGGCTTCGCTGGCAGTGTCCACAGAGGTGACAGCCACATGGGGACGGATGGTGCGCTTGGTGAACATATCCGCCTCGCGTTTGAAATTGCCCTCCTCGTCCAGTACCTCCAGAGAACACAGCAGGAAATAGCTGGAATCCTCCCCAAAGGCAAGGCTGTTGCCACGGCTGGACAGCAGGCCGTATTTCTTCGTGTACTCGTCGTAGAGGGTATTGAGCTGCGCCTGCTCCTTCTGAATATCCTCATCGGGATAGCCCTCAGTTTGGTAGTCAATGAGTCTGCGTACACAATCCCGGAGGGCAATCATGCCACGGATGCGGTTCTCCGCCGTCACGGAAACCTCAACGGCATTCATGCGGCTGTTTTCCCGGAAGTATACCTTACCATCGACGATGGTATAACTGAAATTGCGCACATTGGGATCAGCGGGGATTGAGTTATCTTCCTCCTCCAATTCTTCATGCTGGTACTCGGTGATTTGGGCATGAAGATTATGGATGGCTCCCTGCAGCAGCTCGGACAGGTCAGTATTTTCATCCCCACGGCACACGCTGTCCATACCGAACCGGGTGGATTCCATGACCATCTCGCCCAGAATCATGTCTGGGTTTTGGACGAAATAACTGTTCATACGGATACCGTTGGGGTCGGTGTCCAGGTGCACCCAGTCCGGTTCGATGTCCGTCATGCGGTCACGCTTTTGCAGGAACAGAATATCGCTGGTGACTTCCGTACCGGCATTGCGCTTGAAGGCGTTATTGGGCAGGCGAATGGCACCAATGAGATCAGCCCGCTGTGCAAGATATTTCCGCACGGCAGAGTTTTCTTTGTCCATCGTACCCTTGGAGGTGATGAACGCCACAATGCCGCCGGGTCTGACCTTATCCAGTGTCTTACCGAAAAAGTAATCATGAATCAGCCAGTGGTGCTTGTCGTACCGCTTGTCCAGCACCTTGAAATCGCCAAAGGGAACATTGCCGATGGCTACATCAAAAAAGCTGTCGGGCATCTGCACCTTTTCAAAGCCGGTGACGGCGATAGAGCTGTTCTGATACAGCTGCTGGGCGATGCGCCCGGAGATGGAATCCAATTCCACACCATAGGCGTGACTGCCTGCCATACTGTCGGGAATCATTCCTATGAAATTGCCCACGCCGCAGGATGGCTCCAAAATATTGCCCTCCCGGAAGCCCATCTGCGCCAATGCCTGATACATTGCACGAATGATAACCGGGGAGGTGTAGAACGCAGTCAGGGAGCTGGCTCTGGCGGCAGCATATTCTTCTTCGGAAAGTAGGGCTTTCAGTTCCTGATATTTGCTGTGCTTTTCGTCAAAGCAGTCTGCAAGTCCGCCCCAGCCCACATACCGGGAGAGGATTTCCTGCTCCACGGGCGTTGCCAGCCTGCCCTCGTCCTCGATTCGTTTCAGCATACGGATGGCGGCAACATTGGCGGCGTACTTTTCACTGGCAGTTCCATAGCCCAGTTCCGGGTCGGTGATGTGGAAATTGGTGCGCTGTTCTCTGGGAATCTCCGGGTACAGCGGCTCAAAGGTGATTTGTTCCCGCTTTGGTTTCGGCTGGGGATGAATTGGGGCAGCAGGCTCCTGCGCAGCTTCGGCATCTGCCACCACATGCTGGATGATAGGGTCGCTCTCCAGAGCGTCCGGGTCAACCACTTCGCCGTTGATGATACCACGCTGGGCCAGATTCTCCCGAATCTGTTCTGGGTCGATATCGTCGAAGGTATCTTCCAGCCCTGCCTGATACCGTTCCTCCGCATGGGCAATCATGGTATCAAAGTCCAGATTGACGAGGTATTCATTCAGTTCCTGTAAGCTGTCGCAGGAAATCTCGTGGACGGTTTCTTTGTCCACCTGATACACCAGCCGAAAAGCAGAGAGGTCTGCAAAGATTTCTACAGTGTGCAGACTGTCCGAGGTGGAACCATACGCAAGGTCTACATGGGAAAGGTCAGCAAAATCTGCATCCTGCCCGAATACCTCCTGACAGTAGGAATCAATCAGATATTTTGCATTATCCAGAAATGCCCGCTCCGTTGGCTTGTTTTCCGGAGGCGGAACTGCTTCTGAAAGCAGTGGCAGCGGACGGAGAGAATGATCTCTGCCGAAAACAGAGAAAGTGCCGGCCCGATACACCTGCATTGCTTCCATGCCACGCTCCCGCTCCCGATAGAAGCGATCCCCCGGCAGGGTTGCATTCCACAGGGGCAGCATCATGGTTTCAGAGATTTCCCTTACCCGCTCCGGCTCAGAAAGCTGCCTCTGAATATCTGCCACCCCATCCCAATAGTCAAAGATACTCTTTTCGGTAGGTCTGGCATATTCATCAGGGGCATCCCGGAAGAAGTTCATAACCAGCTTTGCAAGCTGCTTGACCTCGTAATCAGCCATCCTCTCGGCATCGCTGGGATACAAGAATCTGCCCATGGAAATCATATCGGAAACCCGCTTTGTAATGGCAGGCCATTTCAGTTCCACATGGGCGTAGGGTTCTGCCAAACTGCCGTGGCTGAATGACAGTCCGGCAGAGCTATAGGTCTGGTTGTCGTTCCCACCATGATAGCCGCTGTACTCGCCATGCTGCTGTTTCAGAAACCGCTCACGCTCTTTGGCATCGGTGTTCTGACTGAAGAAGGAAAAAGCATCCAGACGGGATTCATAATTTCTCTCGGAACCACGCAGGATGCGGTCTATCTCATTGTCGGAAATGAAGAACCGCCGCTGTGGGTCATACCCATCGGCGGCGGTGAAAATATGCGGTTCCCGTTGCAAATCTTCCAGCCTGCGCAGAAGTGCTATTGGGTCATACCAGCGGCTGCGCAGGAGACTGCGATCTTTTTCATAGACAGCGGCGAACAAAGTCCATTCGTCTACAAGCTGACTGAGTGCGTCATGGTCTTCCAGAAGGCGCTGCATCTGAGCTTCGATTTCCGGGAATCCACCCTTTCCAGAATAGGTCAGCGTGGTCAGGGGGAGATACCCGGCATCTCTGGCTTCGTCGCTGAATTCCCGTCTGGCATAGATCAGGGACTTTGCCAGCTCCATGCGCTCGAAGTCTTGCACCCGGTCAAGCTCGCTCTGGGGCATATACCGCCCCAAGTCCAGCAGTTCCCGAACGCGCTTTGCCGCCTGCTCCCATGAGACAAGGGTGGTATACCGCTTTTGGACGGTGCGCCCGGTGGCAATGCGGATGCCCTCCGGGTCGTACCAGATGGCATACTCCCGATCTTGAATGAGCAACCCCGCACCGTTGGTGCCGTAGCTCTTTTGCAGAAAAGCGGCGTTTTCCTCCAGCGGCTTGTCTTTCATATAGTGGGCACAGATAATCAGGCGGCTGTTTCTATCATTGAAGCCAATACACAGGGCTTCGTCAATAACCTGCTGAGGAAGCTGGGGCTGGGAGAAGAAGGTCTGCTGTTCGCCTTCCTGCTCGGGAGCAAGATATCCGCCGCCCAAAAAGGAGATTTGCTCCTCAAAACTGGGCGGCGGCAAGATACCTTCTATGCGTAAATCAATTCCTGCATAATCTGCTCCTCCGCTGCTGAGCGGAAGTTGTTCATCAGCCCCACCCATTTCATTTGGTCGGTAGCTTTCACCTCCTCCGTCACCCCCGCCGCTTTCGCCATCTGGCTGACTATCTGCTCCACCCGGCTCCGGGCTGTCTCCTCGATCTCCATCAGGTGACTGTGGAGCTGACCCGTGGTCAAAAGGTTCGTGTAGGTCACGCTCCGGCTCTGCATCAGGAATCTGCGGCGCATCAATCCGTACTTCCCAAGGGGAATCTGTGGTTCCTGGGGCGGGAGAAGGTTGGGAAGCAGATAATCCCCCTGCTTCATGTATGTGATCTGTGTCATGGTTCATACTCCTTTCCGTTTGGTTTTCAACTACAGCATACTCGTTTTCGGCGGGTTCTTCAAATGTGCGATTTTCCTGCCGCTGCAAAGACAGCACTGTACGGGCAATTTCGGACAGACACATCTGGGAAATGTCACTGGTGGCAGTGCCAAGGACATTGATGGTCTGCAAGGTATTGAAACCGCTGATGTAGATGAAATCCTCCCACTGGAAGTATGCGCCGGGGTCAATGCCGCAGCGCACCAGCAGCATATAGCCGATGCTGTTTTGTAGCAAGGGCTTGAAGATGGTTTCCAACGATTCCTCGTCCAGCGGCTCCAGGAAACTGCCTTCCTTATAATAAATGAGCTGTGCCAGGTAATCCTGAAAGTTGTCCTCCATGGCATTGGAAGCTGCCAAAAGCAGAGCATCGCCCAGCGTATTTGTATTGCCAAGAACGCCGAAGCTGTTTACCAGCGTCTCCATGATTGCCTGTTCCTGCTCCGGGCGAACCGTCCAGATGGGGACGGGGCGTGGATGTCGCCCCTCATGGGTATCTGCAATATCAAAGAAATATTGGATTCTTGCCTGCCCATTGCTGTCGCTGTCCAGAATGGCAATGCCTTTGGAGCCGCGATTGACCCACCGCCCGAACCGCTGATTCCAGCCCTGCCGCCCTTCAATGGGCAGGACGGCGGTGGCATCCGGGCGCTGGGCATACAAAAGAATTTGCTTGTCAAAGGACAGCCGGAAGTTATAGCAGGCGGTGGTCAGAAACCGGGGCCAGTTTTCCTGCGTTGCCACTTCGCCTGCGGTCTGCAAATACAAATCTGTGATACGTTCATATTTTGATGCCATCGGCTCACCTCCTATCGTTCTTTACTAACGGGTTGTCTGGTGCGGGGAATAGAGAAACCATATACTTTTGCAATTTCGTCTCCAAGTCTGCGTGTTACCCTGGTTATATCTGAACGGGTTGCAGTGCCTGCCAAAATCTTTTCTTTCAGCAAGTCTATCTGCGTTTCTCTGATACCGGGCTTATAGCATCGGTAAAGGTAATGATTTGTGCCATCGTGATGGATCGCGTCACAGCGCAAATCACCAAGATGGTCTACATACCATGTCAGATCATCCATTTCGGATTTCAAACAGTCTTTGATATTACCGCTTTTGATTTCACCATATCCCGGAAAGCGGCCATTCCATCGCCCCAGATCCGCAATCAGCAAAATGGAAGTATCAAGTTGAATGTCCAGATTCATGCGTTCATCATCCAAATAGCCATTATTGATGTCATACATCAGAGAAAAACGCTCGTCATCAGATAAGTCCGGGTATTCTGCTTCCAAATCATCTTTCCAGTCCTCATGATTCAAGTCATGATTGGACCAGATTATGTGACGCTGGTTATTCACCGGGAATCATCTCGCTCTCTCGATTTTGGACGGATGGGGGCGCCCTGCTCGTCGTAGTTTTTGGGATCAGCGGCAGGGGTTTCCCAGCCAAACATGGAACCGGCAACCATTGCTTCCTCCTGTGCTCTGGTTACACCATTGGAAGCATTGAGGGCAGCGACACCTTCCTTGGGTGAAGCATCCTGTGGGAAAATCCCCGTGGGGGTATAACCTTTTTCACCCTTGGTAATGACGATCATTTCCCCTGTGGATTCCAAAGTGCTGAAACACTTCTCCGGGAGGGAAGAACGCAGCGGAATGGTTTTCACACCATTCTGCTGCATCCGCTCGGCAAACTCACAAATGTGATAGAGATTGTTTCCCACCTCCAAGTGCGTTTCGTTGATATAGCGGCAGGTCTGCTCCAAGGTTTCCCCGGAGGGAAGCGTCATGCGGATTCTGTCACCGTCTGGAATCCGAAACACCTCCTTATAGTTCGGGGTGATGAAACGGATACCTCTTTCCGCCTGCCGCATGTGCCGATCCAGCCATTGTTTCACATAGCAATAGCAGTACAGATTGTACTCTCCCTTGTTGGGATTCAGGCGCATCAAATAAGAATAGTGGTCAGTTTCCACACGGAAACCATATTCGTTCCGGTCATTGTGAAAAGAACTGTCCGGTGTTCGGTAACAGCATCGAGCCAAAGTGTTACGGTCATGCAGAAGGTTCCCGTCCTCACGCAGTTCATTGAGAACCTCATCAAATTCCTGCTTAAAATCCTCGCTTTTCAAACTGTCCCGGAATCCGTTCCAGGAGCTGAAAAACCCCTTTCCGTTGCTGTCCATATCTGCCCGAAGATATCCGATCAGTCCGGTCTGCATGGAAATCTGCTGGCTTTGGGAATAGCTATACATCTGCTCCGCTGCCGTCATGGGGCGAAGGGTCATTTCTGCTTCCATTTATCTCTCACGCTCCTTTTTCTTTTCAGGTTGTTTTTCTCCACGGATACTATTCAAAAAACGAATCCGTTCAGATGCCCGCTTGATCAGATCGCGTTCGGCATCCTCCCGGCTAGTCAGGTAATGTCCCCAATAATAGTAATCGCCATTATCGCAAGCCCATGTGACAAATCGTGCAGGGTCGTTTTCGCTCTGTCCAATCACAAATTCTGTATCTCCGATATGGACGGAGTCCGTAATGACATAGCCGACATTTGTTCTCTGTTCCATCAGCGTTCCTCTCTGTCTTTATGGGATTTCTGCCGGTGTTCATTGCGATATTGGTCAAGCCCCAGCGCTGCCCATTGAGGAAGCTGTGACTGTTCCAAGGTGCCAAGAATATCCTGCCTTTCAAACCGGGCTTCTTTGCCGGAGTACAGGTCTACACAGAAACAGGCAGAGCCACGGCTGCGGGGATATGCCCCAAAGCCGCCGGTGCAGAGCTTGATCTGGTTGGTTGCCATCTGGTACTCCCTGCGCAGTACCTCCGGTTTGATGACGACCACCTTTCCGTTCAAATCGTCCTCATGGGAAAGGGGTGTACAATCGGCACTTGTCAGCGGCGTTGTGTCGATACCCTGAAATTTGGGCTTGAACAATGTCACACGGGTTTTCTCCGCCTGCTGGGCCAGCCGCTCCCCGTACAGCTTTGCGATTTCACAGAAATCATCGCTGACCAGAACATCGTTATACAGCGCAACGATTTCATTCTGCTGGCAGTAGGCGCACATATAGCGCTCCTCTGGAGGAGCGTTCACATTCTCTCCGAGTACCACCTCCTGATCACCAATGTGAAAGGACTGGATGATCTCATAATCACCCGCCATGCGTTTATCCATAATTGTCCTCCTGATATACTCGTTCGCAGATCACCAGATACCGCTGCTTGCCACCGCTGGCATAGGGGTAGCAGGTCAGCAGAGTCAGCAGCTCCCGCCCCGGCTGAATCAGAATTTCATCTACTTCATAGGGGTAAATGATCTTGATTTCTGCTACCCGGTAGATAAGCTGCTCCCACAGATTCGTGACCGTCACGGTATCACCAATCTGCAATTGATCAATGTAGCGGAAATAGCTGGCCCCGCCGTATCCACGATGACCGGCGATGACGCAGTTTGTGTTATTGCCACCGATGGGCAGGCTGGTCTGGCTCAGGTGGGCCGCACCGTCCGCCATATGCTTTTCCGTTGCCCCCAGATAGATCGGCATTTCCAGTTCCATTGCTGGAATGGTGATGACTCCAAAGACTTCCTCTTTCAGTCCGTAGTCCGCCAGCCGGAAGCTGGGCTGCTGGTAGTCCAGCTTGCAGGACAGCCCGGATTGCCCTTGGGCAAAGATTGTATCATTGTAAGCGGTCATGTCTGCCCAGAGGTCAGCATACTGCCGCTGTTCTGATGGCTTCGTGGAATCGGAAATCACAACGCTGGTGGTGGGTTGTGTTTCCTTTTGCGTTTGAAAGGTCTGGATGGTGCTTTCCATTTCGCGCCTAACCAAAAGCCCTTGTTCATAGGGATAGCAGAATATTGCCAGTCCCAGCAGGAAAACGCAGATAATCACCGCCTTTTTCAGTCTGTTACCCATGATGCAGTCTCCCATATATCCATTTCCAAAGGAGGAACAGGAGGGACGCTGCCAGCAGGAATCCAACCACTACGGCCAGACCAATTTCCAGTCCCCGGAGGTAATACTGCATCCAGTGGGAGCCGCTGCCGCCTTCCGTTTCTGTTAGCTCTGCAATCTGCTCCGCATTCTCATAGGGAATCCGGGATGCAGTCACCAGAAGCCGATGGGTATTGACCCCGTAGGGGGTACAGGTCACAAGGGTGCAGCAATCTTCCCCCTCCCAGATACCCAAAAGGCTGGTGTCACTGGGCAGAACCGTGTTGATCTCCGTCACCTGATAGGCCAGCACATCATCCAGCACATGGAGGTAAAATACATCTCCAATACCCAACTGCTCCAAATCCGAAAACATGGTCTGGGATGCCATACCGCTGTGCCCGGAAAGAATCGCATGGGTACTTTCTCCGCCCACCGGGAGGGAGCTGCCCAGCAGATGGCCTACGCCTTTGCTCAAGGAACTGTCCCCAGTTCCGTGGTAAATGGGCAAGTGGACATTGATTTTCGGGATTTCGATGTACCCCATGATGCCGTCCCCGGCGAGGTTGAGAATGGAATCGTATTCCTCGGATGCGGATTGCAGGGCTTCCTGGGTATAGCTGCTGTCCGATTCTGTGCGTGGTACAAGGGTTTTATTATAGGCAATCGCTTTCTCCCGCTCCTGTACCAGTACGCGGTTATCTGTCTGGGCAATAACCTCCTGATAGGCGGTGAATATCTCCGATGCATACTTTTGGTTAATATAATTACTGATAACTGGGTACAGTGTCAGCACCAGCGCAGCAAAAAACAGCACTACACCAAAGCAGATAACAAAAATTCTTCGTTTCGTATCAATCCCCCCATTCGGGTAGCCCCGGAAGAGTGACCTTCCGGGGCTGGCCGTGTTTCATCAGGAATTGTGATTCTTGCGCAGGGACAGCAGGATCAGGCAAGCCGCACCCATCATCAGGAGAATGCCCACGATGGTGAACATCATGGTGCCGTTGTCACCGGTTTCGGGCAGGTCAAAGCCGCGGGTGTTGACTACAGTCAGCGGGGCTTCCGCATTGGCGCTGCCGTTATCCGCCAGCATGGTCACGGGATTGCCGTCCACCTCGGCAGAGGCAGTCAGCAGGTGATGCTCCACACTGCCGGGAACATCTTCACAGAGAGATGCTGTTTCGGTCTGGGAAATAACCACTTCAATGTCCTCTTTCAGCAGCGTATAGCCATTGTCGGTACGGATTTCGGTGATGCGGTAGGTGTCATCTTCCAGGCCCTTTACCACCACCTTGCCGGAGGAAACGGGGATAAAATGGGTAGCGTCCGCTTCATTGGCAACATGGGCAGTCACATAGTAAACGCCCTCGCCCTCATTCAGAGTTGCCTTAACATAGTAGTTGTCAGTCTCGTTGTGCAGGATGAATTCTACCTTGGAGAAGTCACCGTTACTGTCACTGAATTTCTTGGTCAGGTCAATGCCATAGGTGTAGAGATGGCAGTCATCTACCAGGGTATCGGAGTAATCCGTGGAAGTACGCTTCCAGGTCAGGACTACATCGTTGGGGTTGCCATCATCACCATAGGAAACGGAATTGTCGCTGTCCAGCTTGGAGGCATAGGTGATGCGCAGGGTCAGGTCGGAATAGCCGGAATTGACCATGCCGGCAGCGGAATAGACGGCTTTGGAGGTGTTGATTTCAGCCAGACCGGTCTGGGCCATGGCGATGGTCATGGTTTCGCCAGCATCGACAGTATTGTAGGAAGCGGTGAACTTGCCGTCCGCCTCCGTCCACTTGGCAACGGAATCGGTGCAGGTGCTATCCGTAAAGAACTCCAGCACCACATCGCCCTTGGTATAGGTCATACCTTTGGACAGGGTATCCACAAAGGTATAGGTGGTCAGGTAGGTGGATTCGGAGGTGATGGCAGGTAGGGTGGAAATGATCTGGTACTCAACGGTATCGCCACTGGATGCGGTGCCGGTGTGGGCAAAGCCATCGGTAATACCGGAGGTGCCGCTATTCTTGCCGGTGTTGGTCTTGCTTTCCCGCAGGGTCTTTTCCAGAGTGGGATCACCGGTCTGATTCTTGGGATAGACGGTCACATCATAAATCCAGCGGGTGCCGCCGTCGGTGGCATTGGTGCCGTTGACGGAGGTCATGGGCAGGGAGATCAGGAAGGGATCGGTGGTGGACACGACATTTTCGGGAACCTTGGTTTCAACGATGAGATACAAACCCAGTTCCAGATTCTCTGCCTTGGCCTTGCCAAAGGAGTCCGTCAGGGGCATGGCAGTAGCGCCGATGGCGGCGATATACTGCTCCATTGCGTTCTTCACCACGGTGGAATTGGCAGTCAGGGCAGCGGACAGGGCCTGAATCAACACATCGGACTGATAGAAATACTTGGAGGTATCCATCTGATCGGCGTTCTGATAGCGGTTCGCGCCGTTTTCCAGACCCAGTGCTTTCAGGAAATCAGCGCCCTGCACCTTGTCGATGGCGTATAGCACCTCCACATGGCTGTCGGTTCGGTTGTCCCCAGTGGATTCGGTGAACTGGACAATATCTGCCACCTTCACGAAACTGAACTCCACACCTTCCAATGCGTAATTCTTCATGGTTTCGTTGACACCGCTTTCATCGGCAACGCCGGTGGAGACATAGGAGCTGTCCCAGATACCGGCATTTTCGCTGCCAGTCAGATCGTACTTGAAGATGGTCAGGGAACCCTTCTGGGATTCGTCGATGGATGCATCCGCAACTTCCGCGGCAGATACGGAGATGGCGCTGCCGAAGCACAGCGCCAGAGCCAGGCACAGAGCGATTGCTTTCATGATCTTGGTTTTCATATTCTTTGATTCCTTTCATAGTAAAAAATGTTGTTTTCAGTTTGCATTTGGGCAGCAAAAAAGCCAGAGGGGATCCCTGGCGCAGTAGCAGATTCGGTTCATGGCGTTACCACCGTTTCTTTTTGTAGGAGATCAGCAGCAGGGCGGCGCAGGCTGCGGCACAGGCAAGCTGCAAAATTCGCAGGATCAGCCCGGTGCTGGCACCGGTATCCGGCAGAGAGAAACCCTTGGCATTGACGACTTGCAAAGACACTTGAAGATCGTCCGAGGGAAGCGTCCCTTCAAAGGCATAGTCGGTCAGAAGTTCATACCCATTGGGGGCTTTCAACTCTGTGACCCGGTAATGGAGTCCGGGATAGAGGTTGTCCCATTCCAGAATACCATCCTCACCGGAGGTCAGCGTACCATCTACCAGAGCAGAATTGGAACAGGCGCCTTTGGTGAGTTCCTTGGAATACTGCACGGGATACCAGAGGGAACCTTCCGCACTCCATTCCAGCAGGAAGGTTGCCCCAGCCAGATGCTCACCAGCGGTATCGATTTTCTCAATGGTGATTTTCCCGGAACGCATGGCATTTGTAAAAGATACCTCGGCGATCTCACCCTGTTTTACAGTGATAGTCTGGGGATTCTCGCCCTTGCACTCATACAGGCTGTCCTCCGGGAGCAGTTCTTCTACCGTGTACTGACCGGGCAGCAGATTCCCGGTCAGAATGATGCCATCCTCGTCGGTGGCAAAGGGAGAACCGTCCAGACCCTTTCCTTCGGCATCCGTGATCTTGAACTGCCAGCCCTCTACAGAGCCGCCGCCCTCCACTGTCTTGGTGATTTTCAGCCTGCCGTGCTGGACATTGGTGAAGGTGATGGAAACATCCTCGTGGGGCTTGATTTCAAATTTCTGGACGGTTTCATCCACCATCCAGTATTCGTCCTCGAACCGCCCATGCTCGTCACCGGTTTCCTTTGCCCAGTAGGTGCCGGGATCAAGATAATAGCCAGCCCTGCCGTCCTCGTTGGTAATGAGGGTGCCGACTTTCTGTGTGCAGGCTTCATCTGTATAGACTGTGATGTGCCAGCCCTCCACGGACTGCCCGGTGTTGGTCTTTTTGTAGAACCAAGCCAATCCCTGCTCCTTATTGAGCCAGGTATCCACGGTGGTTTCTCCAGCTTTCACGGTGACATCGTGGAAGCCCAGCTCTGTGAGCCAGTAGTTGTCCTCCGTGGGCAGCTCCACTACGGTGTACCGTCCCAACGGTAGATTGCCTGTGCAGGCGTAGCCGTTGTCATCGGTGGTGAAGTCTCCGACAGTATTTCCGTTGGAATCCTTCACCCGGAAAGTCCACCCGCCAAGCTGATTGCCGGTGTTGGTGGTCTTGCGGATTTCGATACGTCCATAATGGGTGTTGGTGAAGGTGACTTCAGTAGTCTGACCGACTGCAACTGTCACAGACTTCACAGCGGTGTCAAACGCCCAATAGGGATCGTCTTTGGGAATCTCTTTGGCGTAATAGGTTCCCTTCTGCAAGCCAGAAACCGTTACCGTGCCATCTGCTCCGGTGGTATAGGGAGAACCGGATACAGCGTTGGTGCAGTCGGCATCCGTATACAGCCCGATTTGCCAGCCACTCAGGTTTGCACCCGTGTTCGTGGACTTAATCAGCTTCACGCTGCCGGTGTTCAGCTTGTTCGTGAAGCTGACCGTTGCCGTGGCACCCGCTGTCACAGTTACCGGCTGTGGGTTGGTGCTGGAGCAGTAGTACAGAGCATTGATTGTGCTGTCCGTATGCCCCAGTTCTTTGACATAGTAGGTGCCAGCAGATAATCCGGTGACAGAAATTGCGCCGCTGCTGTCCGTGGTATGAGGGCCGGATACCAGAGTGGTGCAGGAAGAATTGCTGTAAATTCCAAACTGCCAGCCAGATAGGTTCTTTCCATCTTCCGTCGTTTTGGTCAGACTCAGATTTCCGGTCTGAGGAGGAACATTCACCGAAAAGTATGCGGGCATTGCACTGTACACCGGCTCTGTTTTGCAGGACATCAGTTTTTGCTGTGTGCCATGCTCCCAAACAAAGAACACCTGACTATTTAAATCAGGAACATGCTTTGTAGGTGCGACTATTACATTGGAAACAGGCGCATTTGCGGTGACGGTAAGCTTGTTCCCGCTGACGGAGAAAGTCAGGTCGCTGGTATTGCTAAAAGAATACTGGTTCAGGATGCCGTTGGTATCCGTCAGGGTGATGCTGTACTTTCCTGTTCCGTCAGGAGTCAGCATATAGCTGGGAGCGGCAGCTTGGCTGTCTTCCATGAAACTGGGGATGGTGTAATGCTGGGCCATCTGATTTGCAATGACCCGGTAAGCATCGTCCATGCCATCCAGATAGAAAGTTGTTCCCCATACCGAGGAAGCACAGTACAGCGATGGTGTGATTGCATCGTAGAGCGTGGAATCCCAGAGCGTATACGGCGGATAGGGGCTGCGCCAGCCGCAGGCAATTTCCCAGATAATGGCCTGCGTCGCGGCATGGCGGCAGAGCTTTTCATAGCGGAGGGACTGTTCATCGTTCTTACTGGCAATATCCCGTTGGCCATACATCAGCGCAACGCCAATGGCTTCCACCTTTTCCCGACTGAGCCGGTACATAGCACCGGAACCTTCTGTCATGCTATCAAGGGTATAAGCGGTTCCACTGTGCCCTGTATTGCCCAGTTCCACGCCCGGTTCAATGCAGTAGGCAACATAGTAGTTATTGGCATATCCAGTCTGGTTCTTCAGGTAGACAGAATACAGCGGCAGGATGTTCTTGTGTTGGATGTAGCCCTGTGCAGGAATGTCGATGCCGCCGCTGGGCAGTGTCAGGTTGGCAAAAGCGTTGGGTGCGCCGGAGATCTCCGCCTCCGCAAAGACGGCAATGCTATTATCCAGCACCAAATAATCCATCTCATCCTCCAGCGACGGAATCGTTTCCGGTTCCGTCTGAGATACCGGGAGTGTATTTTCCGAGGTGGTTTCCTCCGGGGGATCTGTTGCGTGGGCGTCGGGTACGGTGCTATCCGTCGGCTCTACCTCAGCGGCGAACGCCGTGGGAATCATGCTGATAGCCAGCACCAACACCAAGAGAAATGCGATACTTCGTTTTAATGCAGATGACATAATTTTGTCCTTTCATAAAAATTTCCTCTGCCATATCAGCAAAGGTTGCCGGGTAAATTGGAAGTGCGGAATGGAACTGTCTCTTCTTTTCGGAGTGTACAGGTAGTTTGGAGGGGGTGAGGTGTGGAGAGGGGGAACCGTGCAAATCCCGTTCCCTCAGTCCTGTGAAATGGGCAGACTGCCCCCTTGTGAGTGGTTATCGTTCCTGTTCCCGTTGGCGTTTCCGATAGAAGTCCAGAGCCTTAACGATGGTATCCTCAATCTTCTGCGCGGGCGTCCCCGGCGCGAAGAATTTGCTGATGCGCTCTTTTGGAATTTTGAACTGCTCCTTCTGATTTGGCTTTTCCTCCTGCATGATGGAGAAAATCACATCCATGTTCAACCGCCCTTCCTCTGAAAGTTTCCGCATTTTCATGGCCTGAACATGAGAAGGGGTGCAGTCCTCCGTTGTCATGGTTTCATAGAGATCATGCTGCTCCTGCTGGGTAAGATAGGACAGCTCTACCGCAGGCCGGAGGGCAATTTGCAGCTTGTCCTTCTCTTTCAGGACGGAGTTGTCTACCAAGTCCAAAATTTCGGGGATAAGTGAAGTCAGACGGATATACTTGCGAACTTGCTCATGGCTTTCACCAGCCTGTTCTGCCAGAAGTTCACGGGATGTTTTACCGCTGAAATTCTGCAACAGTGTTGCAGAATTATCTCGGCTGGGCCTACCCGCCTGCCTGCGCATCGCTTCCAACTTCATCTTATAGGCAAAGGCTTTCTCCGACGGCAAAAGCTGTTCCCTCTGCAAATTAGAATCCACCATAATTACGGTCGCTTCCTCGTCTGTCAGCTCCCGGACAATGCAAGGCAGGTGCAGCTTCGCAATCAGGGTACACGCCAGTTTGCGGCGGTGACCGGCAATCATTTCATAACGCCCACCCTCTTTGGGGCGCACAATAACAGGAACCAGAATACCGTGCTGTTTCACACTGTCTGCCATCTCCATCATGCTTTCATCCATTCGGACTTTGAACGGGTGATTGGGGAAATCGTCGATCTGGTCAACGGGGATTTCCTGCACTCTGGGCTGACTGGCAATGTCCCGCTCCTCCTGGGTGGTGAACAGGCTATCGACTGATGTCAGAAGGCTTGCTGCGCTGTTTTTCGCCAATGTCCATTACCTCCTTCACCAGAGTGCGGTAGGCTTCCGCCGCGCGGCCTTTCGGCTCATGCTTGAAAATGCTGTGGTCTGCAGTGCTGATTTCCGCCAGCCGAACTGTTGACGGAATCACGGTCTGCATGATTGGAAGACGCTTGCCGTAGGCGGCTTTGACGGATGCCACAATGTCCTTGCGGAAATTGGTTTCGTTCGCCATGGTCATAAACACGCCGCCGATTTTCAGCTTGGGATTGATCTGCCGCTTGATGCTCTGCACCGTATTGACCAGTTCCGTCATGTTCTCGGCAGCAAAATACTCTGCCTGAACCGGAATGAGAACATAATCCGATGCGGACAGAGCATTGATGACGAGCATGCCCAGGGATGGGCGGCAATCCAGCAGGACATAGTCGTAGTCCTTTTTAATCTGATCCACATACTGCCGCAGCACCGTCTCCCGGCTCATGACATTCACCAGACCCACCTCAACGGCGGACAGTGTGCGGTTGCCGGGGACAAAATCAAATCCCTCATGATGGTGGCAGATTTCGGGATGCTCGCCGCCGCTGACACCTGCCACGATGTCGTTCATGGCATTGCCCAGTGTCAGCGGCAAATCATTCGGTTTTCGAAGACCCAGCATTTTGGTTAAGTCCCCCTGTGGGTCAACATCCAGCAGAAGAACCTTCTTGCCTTGCATCGCCAGATCAGCGCCCAGGCAATACACCGTAGTGCTTTTCCCCACGCCGCCCTTCTGGTTGGCAACGGCAATGACCTTTGTTTTTGCCATTTGGGTTTCCTCCTTAAATAGATTTAGCCGCCTGCGGTGAAGCAGACGGCTATGTACTGGAAATAGAAAAACCGCTTACCTGAAAACAAGTAAGCGGCTAAGATATGTATAAATCTCGTAGAAACAGCATCCATTTTTTGTCTGGGCATGGTTTGCTTGTTCCGTGGGATACTAACCCAGAGGTGATAAAAATGGCAAAAAAGGATATGACCCATCCCGATGTGACTCGTGGGCCAAGAAATGAGACTTCCCCTGTCCCCCAGATTCAAGGCAAGGCAAAAAGCGGCAAGGAAAAAGCAAATCCCATCATTGCCGGAACCACCGGTGCAAATCAGAAGGTATGGCACGAAAAGCCGATTTCCAAAGCTCACGGAATCATTGACACAGACCTGGCAAGGGATAATCTGGAGAATGACATTCCTTTCGCGGATTTGCAGGACTTGTAATACCCAAAGCAGGGCGTACTATCACCCGCTTACCTAAAAACTGGTAAACGGGTTGGTATGTATTAGACTCTTTTCACGGGTGCGGTAATAACTTTCTGAATCAGCTCGTCCACACAATCCGCAAAGCGTCCCTCTCTAATCAATCGGTTTTTCATTTGGACAAGGCTTTGTAGAAGAACCCTGAAATCTGATTGCGACAAATAGAGATAATATTTCTTCTGAAACATCGCGCATTCCCCTTTTTCTCATAATTTCACTACAATACTTGGGCTTTGACGATATGATACCGTAACCCTGTAATATGTGTTGGTGGCTCTTTTACGGTACTTCATGTTGCCTGTATTGGTGAGGCGGTACAGCTGCTTCGGGAAAAGCTGGATCAGAAGAATGTATACTTTATGAATCCGGCACTGGACATGTAAATACTTGGGGAGCGGCGCTTGCCGTTCCCCTTTCTGCTTTGTATGATTTTGGCCGGATAGCGCACACTGACACTATGGAAGTTCTGAATATCTACGAAAGAGGGAAATTTCCCATGAGGAATGAAAAGCTTTACGATGTGATCGTTATCGGCGGCGGCCCGGCGGGGCTGACGGCGGCGCTGTACCTTGCCCGAGCGGGCTGTCGGACGCTTGTGGTGGAAAAACGGGGATACGGTGGGCAGATCGCCATTACCGACGAGGTAGTAAATTACCCCGGTGTCCTGACGACCAGCGGCATGGAGCTTACCGATACCATGCGCCGTCAGGCGGTGGACTTCGGCGCGGAATTCCTGATTGCGGAGGCGCGGGAACTGTCCCTTTTCGATGCAGAGAAGACCGTGAAAACCTCTGCGGGGGATTTTCGCTGCATAGGCGTACTTCTGGCCACCGGGGCGCAGCCGAAAATGGCGGGTTTCCGGGGCGAGGAGGAATTCAGGGGACGCGGCGTTTCCTACTGCGCCACCTGCGACGGCGCGTTTTTCCGGAATAAGGACGTTTTCGTGATCGGCGGAGGCTTTACGGCGGCGGAGGAAAGCGTTTTTCTGACGAAATTTGCCCGACATGTGACCATTCTGATACGGAAAAATGACTTTGCCTGCCCCGCCTCCGTGGCGGGCAAAGCCAGAAACCACGAGAAAATCACCGTTCTTTTCAATACCGTCGTGCAGGAGGTTTCCGGCGATGACGGCCTGCGGCGTATCCAATACCAGAATACCGTCACCGGAGAGATCACCGAATACCAGAGTCCGGACGGCGAGACCATCGGCGTGTTTGTCTTTGCCGGGTATGCCCCGGACACGGCACTGGTTTCCGGCATTGCCGAGCGGGACGCGCGGGGATATATTATCACCGACGAAAATCAGAAAACCTCTGTTGAGGGACTTTACGCGGCGGGCGACATCTGCGTCAAGCCCCTGCGGCAGGTCATAACCGCTGCGTCGGATGGCGCGGTCGCGGCAGCCGCGCTGGAAAAGTATTGCGGGGCGCTGCGGGGGGAATCTTGTATTTGAATCCCCCCTGTGGTACAATATCAAAAAGACGGCAGAAAATTCTTATGATAAATTTGCAACCAAAAGCAAAGTTCTGCGTATAGAAAGGTGAAATGCTCAGAAAAAGGAGGGCTGCAAATGAATGACGATCAGATCATTCAGCTATATTTTGACCGCTCAGAGCAGGCGATCAAAGAAACGGACACCAAGTACGGTGGCTACTGCTACAGCATTGCCTACAACATTCTGACCAATCCGGAGGACGCGGAGGAAAGCGTCAGCGATACCTACCTGTCCGCGTGGAACGCCATGCCGCCCCGGCGTCCTCCGGCGCTGGCGGCATTTCTGGGGAAAATCACCCGGAATCTTTCCATTGACCGATGGAGAAAGCACCGCGCCTTCAAGCGGGGCGAGGGGCAGATCGAGCTTGCACTGGAGGAACTGCGGGAATGCGTCAGCGGGACGGAAAGCGCCGAGGAAGCGGCCATCCGGAAGGAAATTCTGGCAAGCCTGGACCGTTTCCTCGGCACGCTGAAGGAGGCGGAGCGGAGCGTGTTCCTCTGCCGCTACTGGTATCTGGATTCCACTGAGGAAATTGCGGAAAAGTCCGGCTTTACGGTCAGCAAGGTCAAATCCATGCTGTTCCGTATCCGCAAGCGGCTGTATGCGCAGCTGACGGAGGAGGGACTGGTATGACGGATATGGAACTGCTGGACATTCTGGGCGGCGTGAAGGGAAAATACATATTGGAAGCTCAGAAAATGCGCGAAGGCCGCAAAAAAGCGCCCCGCTTCCGCTATGTGCGGCAGCTGGCGGCGGTGATCGCCCTGATTCTGATATTGGCGATTTTCCTGAACACCGCACCCGGCGCGGCGGCCGTTGAATACGTGAAGGAAAAGGTCGCCAGCCTGATCGAAACCCTTTTCCCGCCGAAAAAGATGTCCATGGATATCGAGGGGTTGCCGTATGAGGGCGATTACGCGGCAGACGGCGTGGAACCGCAGGCCACCGCCGAAACGCCCCAGCCGGGATTTGCGATTTACTATGATGTTGACAACTACACAATGGTGAAGGATGGCGACGTCACCTATATTCGCCCGTATCAGAAGCCCATGACCCGCGAAGAGGTGCTGGAAGCCTACGGAGATTATCTTTCCCAGTTGCCGGAAGAAGAACGGGAACGGCAGATCGACGCCCTTATGAATCCCCAGCCGGATACCTCTTTGCCCACCTGCGAAATCGAGATCGTTCATCTGGATATGCCCTATGAAGATGCCGCCTCTCAGGAACGCGCAGAGCTGGAAACGCAGTGGGAAATTCAGGAGCACACAGAAAGCAACCGAATCACGTTCTCCATGTACAGCGGCAGCGAATGGAATTCTCCTTTAGAAGTGCGGGACTATATTTCCGATGAACAGAGCGGCTGCTTCCGCATTATCCGCCGATTCTTCATGGAAGCGGCGGAGGGGCATGGCGTGCGATTCGCGGCCATGGTGGATACATTCGCCGTAATTCAGCCTCCCCAAAACGGCGAATGAAAACCAGCGGAAATGCTCCTTGCGATTTTTCAAAAAATTTCCTCCCGGCGCGCAAGATTTTCCTTCTTTTTCCGTGATGATAAGTGAAGGGCGCTTCAAACAGACACAAGGAGGTGCTTGCTTTGGACGATCAGAACATCATCGCGCTGTATTGGGCGCGGTCGGAAACCGCCATTTCCGAAACCGCGCAGAAATACGGCGGCTACTGCTTTTCGATTGCCAAAAACATCCTGACAAACCACGAAGACGCTGAGGAAAGCGTGAATGACACCTATCTCACGGCATGGAACGCCATGCCGCCCCGCCGTCCTTCCATTCTCGCAACCTTTCTCGGCAAGATCACCCGCCGTCTCGCCATCGACCGCTGGCGCTACCGGAACGCCTGCAAGCGGGGCGGCGGAGAGGTGACGCTGGCGCTGGACGAGCTGGAGGACTGCGCGTCTCAGGACAGTCTGGAAAAGGCCATGGACCGCAAGGAGCTTGCCGTGGCCTTCAACGGCTTTCTGGAATCCCTGCCGGAAACGGAACGGCTGGTGTTCCTGAGCCGGTACTGGTACTTAGACCCCATCGCGGACATCGCCGAGCATTTCGGCTTCTCCGTCAGCAAGGTCACCTCCATGCTCCGCCGCACCCGAGGTAGGCTCAGACAGGCGCTGGAAAAGGAGGAATTGCTGTGAACGCCAACGAAATACTGGATATGATCGGCGACGCCAAGGGTACATACCTCTGGGAAACCCAGAAATACAGAGACGGCACGGCGGGCGCGAAGCCCCTTCCCCTGCCCCGGCGCAGGCTCTGGCTGGTGGCCGCCGTGATCGGGCTGATGCTACTGCTTGTGGGCTGCACGGTGGCGTATATGCTGCGGCTTCAGGACTTGAAGGTGGCCGAGTACCGCCCCACCACGCCCACCGTCTACGACGAAAACGGGGACGTCATTTCCCTGCCGACGCTCCCCCAACGAACCCAGATCACGCTGCAAGGCGCCAATCAGGAGGCGCTGGCGGAATGGAACAGCTTTTGCCGGGACTATGACCCGGATGGCGCCATTGTGACGGCCAACGACAACAATGAGCTGGGAATCCCCAACCCATATTATATCCCTTATGGATGCTACAGCTGGGAAATGGTGAACAAGCTGGACGAGATCGTTCAAAAATACGATCTGAAGCTGCTGTCGCCGGACGTGGGCTGCCAATCCTATGAATCCAGCGTGCTGTTTTCCTCGCTGGGCATTGACGGCGTGTTCCATGGGGATGTGGAATACTTGGCCGGCTATTTTTACCCGGAGGGAACCTTCAATATCGCGCTTCTGTTCCAGCCGGACACCGACCAGTGGCCATATGAGGACAACCTTGCGGAATATTATTATTCCGTGAAGGAATATTTTGACCCTGTGTACTACGAGGTTGCCGACCTGGAAAACTGCACCCAGTGGAACTACACCCGCAGCGACGGCAGGACAGTGCTTCTTGTGATGAATGACGAGTGGGCGCGGATCATTGCCGACCTTCAGGACGCCCTTGTCACCGTGTCCTTCGCTTCGTCCAAATGGGACGGCGGAACCAAGGTGCAGATGACGCAGAGCGCGCTGGAACAGATCTCGGAACAGTTTGACTTTTCCATCCAGCCCCACCCGGCGGACATGACCAAGGTGGATGCACTTATGGAGGCAGCTCAGGCGGCCTACGAGGCGGAGCGCGCGGCAGCCGCCGAAAATCTGTACACCCAGCTATACACCAAGGGCTATGAGCGGTACATTCAGCAGATACTGGATACAGCCGATAGCACCTATAGCCGGGACGGCCTGTTTTACTCCCTGTATGATCTGAACGGGGACGGCGTGATGGAGCTTCTTCCCGGTGGAAAGGGATCATCGGTCGTTGAAATTTTGTCTATGCGGGATGGCGAGTCTTATCAGTACGCGGATTTCCGCAAATTCATCTTCCTGTCAGATTTGTACTTTACGGTTTGCGAAAACCATGTTCTGGAACTGGAGAAAACAAAGGACAATATTGCCGAAATACGGTACTATTTTCGGGCGGAAGCCGATGGGCTGACGTATCTGGAAGGGCTGGAAAAGGTGGAAGACTCCTGGTATTCCCTGCCCGTTTCCCCTGTGGAAGACCCCAAAACGGAGGTACAGACAGCGATCACGGAGCAGCAGGCGCAGGCGATCATCGCGTCCTATATCCCGCTGGAAACCCAGCCCGAGCGGCAGCAGATGAAGCGCTACGGCGAGCCGGTGAAGCCCATCCCCTCATGGACAGACCCCTACGCCATGTACATTGCTGAAGCGCTGGAATGGTACGAGGATTCTGGGAAATTTGCCTATGCGCTGATAGACTTGAACGGCGACGGGATACAGGAGCTGATTGCCAGAAATGTGTGGACGATACCGACGGGCTGCACGGAGCCAGAGTACGCCCTTTCTGTGCATACCATTGTGGACGGAAAGCGGGTATTGGTGTCAGAAGCTTCGGTAACCGATGTCTGCGAAGGTGGCATTCTGATGTACAGCCAAAAGGATGGGCTGTACTACGCATTTTTCCGTATGAAAGGTACGGAGCTGGAATTGATTGAAGAGATTTTTCAGGATTCCGTACAAAAATACTGGTGGCGCGTGGTCGAAGGCGAGAATCCCCAGTCGAGCCACTGCTCCGAAGAAACCGCCCGGTCTTACATCGCTCAATATCACCCCATCGAACTGAATATGAAGCCGTTTTCCGAGTATCCATTCAGCTGAAAAAATCCCCTCTGCCCACAATAAACGGGCAGAGGGGATTCGTTAATTTTCCAGCGCCGCTTGCTGACTGCGGTAAAAATATGTTTCTCCGGAACCGTCTTTCGACCCGCACAGGCGGTCGCCGTCGGTGCCGTGTATGAGGTACAGCTGCCGCGGATTTTCCAGCCCGGCTACCCCCAGAGAGAAAACCGTCACGGAATCCCGGTCAAAGCAGTACGCGCCGCACATGGCATCAATGGTGCCGGTGAGCAGATTATGCTGCTCGCAGCTGACCAGCCCGTCCTGAAACCGGAACAGCTCCCCGGTTTCCGCGCAGTACCAGTCCCCCGAAAACTCCCCCGGATTCCATGCCGTGGCGCACAGACCAAAAGCCAGAATCACCAGCACCAAAACCAACCCAATGGGTATCCATCGCTTCATGCGTTCCCTCCATCCTTCTCTTGTGCCGCTATTATACCCTACCCCGCCGCCCGCCGCAATTTGGAAAAATGGACAAGAATTATGTAAACTTTTGTGAAATATTTTCCTTGACATTTTTCGCATACAAAAGGAGCCGCCCTTGTGGGCGGCTCCAAATGGAAAAGAATCAGGCGTCAATGGTGGAAATGCCCAGAGTGATCTCTTCCAGCACGTCCAGCAGCACCCGCACCGTGTCCAGCGCCGTCAGCATGGTGACGCCGTTTTCCACTGCGCAGCGGCGGATCTGGCTGGAGCCGGAATGCACATCCTCACAGCGGACGTCCATGGTGTTGATGACGTAGGTGACGTAGCCCTGACGAATGGAATTGAGAATTTCGTCGGAGCCGTCGTCCACCTTCGCCCGGACGCGGGTCCTGATACCATGCTGGCGCAGGAAAACCGCGGTGCCAACGGTTGCCTCAATGTTGAAGCCCAGCCGGTAGAACCGGCGGATCAGCGGAAGCGCTTCCTCCTTGTCCTCGTCGGAGATGGTCACGAATACGGTGCCGTAATTTTCCAGCTTCATCCCAGACGCCTGCATTGCCTTGTACAGCGCGTGGGTCAGGTTGTTGTCGTAGCCGATGGCCTCGCCGGTGGACTTCATCTCCGGAGACAGGTAGGCATCCAGCCCCCGCAGCTTGGAGAAGGAGAAAGCCGGGGCTTTGGCATAGTACCGCTTCTGCTCGTCGGGGTACAGCATGTCGATGCCCTGCTCCTTCAGGCTCTGACCCAGCGCCACCAACGTGGCAATGTCCGCCAGAGGGTAGCCGGTGGCCTTGCTCAGGAACGGCACGGTACGGGAGGAACGGGGATTGACCTCGATGATATACACGTGATCCTCCGGGTCAACAATAAACTGAATATTATACAGTCCCTTAATGCCGATGGCAGGCCCCAGCTTCTTCGCGTACTGCAAAATAATGCCCTTGACCTTATTGGAAATGGAGAAGGACGGGTACACGGAGATGGAGTCGCCGGAGTGAACGCCGGTGCGCTCCACCAGCTCCATGATGCCGGGGACGAACACGTCCGTCCCGTCACAGATGGCGTCGATCTCCACCTCTTTGCCCCGGATATACTTGTCTACCAGCACCGGCTTGTCCGCGTCGATCTCCACGGCGGTGTGGAGGTAATGCCGCAGCTGCTCCTCGTTGGCGACGATCTGCATTGCCCGTCCGCCCAGCACGAAGCTGGGGCGCACCAGAACGGGATAGCCGATCTCCCGGGCGGCGGCGACGCCGTCCTCAATGCGGGTGACGGCCTTTCCCTTGGGCTGGGGGATATTCAGGGAAATCAGAAGCTTTTCAAAGGCGTCCCGGTTTTCCGCCTTTTCAATGGCGGCGCAGTCGGTGCCGATGATGTTCACGCCCAAATCCGTCAGGGGCTGCGCCAGATTGATGGCGGTCTGGCCGCCCAGAGAGGCAATGACGCCCTCGGGCTTCTCCTGCTCCACCACGTTCATTACGTCTTCCACCGTCAGCGGCTCGAAGTACAGCTTGTCGGAGGTGGTGTAATCCGTGGAAACGGTTTCCGGGTTATTGTTGATGATGATGGCCTCATAGCCTGCGTTTTTAATTGTCTGGATGGCGTGGACAGTGGAATAGTCGAACTCCACGCCCTGGCCAATGCGGATGGGGCCGGAGCCGAGGACGATGACCTTCTTCTTGTCGGAGACCACGGACTCGTTTTCCGTCTCGTAGGTGGAGTAAAAATACGGGATATAGCTGTCGAATTCTCCTGCGCAGGAGTCGATCATCTTGTACACCGGGCGAATATTGCTGCTCTGGCGCAGGGCGAACACCTTCCGCTCCGGGATGTTCCAGATCTGCGCCACCGCCCGGTCGGAGAAGCCCATCTTCTTTGCCTGATAATACACGCTGCTGTCCATGACCGCGCCGGAAAGCTCCCGCTCCATGGAGATGATGTTCCGAAGCTTGCGGATGAAGAATGCGTCGATGGTACTCTTTTCTACGATTTCCTCCACGCTCACGCCCATACGCAGCAGCTGGGCGATGGCGTAGATGCGGTCGTCGGTGCCGATTCTGATATAGTCCAGCAGGTCTTCCCTGCCCCAGCTGTCGAATTTTGGCATGTGCAGGTGGTACACGCCAATCTCCAGAGAGCGGATGCCCTTGAGCAGGCTTTCCTCAAAGGTGCGGCCGACGCTCATGGTTTCGCCCGTGGCCTTCATCTGGGTGCCGAGACGGTTGTTGGCATCGGAGAACTTGTCGAAGGGAAACCGGGGCATTTTGGTGACCACATAGTCCAGCGCCGGCTCGAAGGCCGCGCAGGTGTTGGCAAGACGAATTTCATCCAGCGTCATGCCCACGCAGATCTTCGCGGAGACCCGGGCAATCGGGTAGCCGGAAGCCTTGGAGGCAAGTGCGGAGGAACGGGACACTCTGGGGTTGACCTCGATGAGGTAATACTGGAAGGATTGGGGGTCCAGCGCGAACTGGACGTTGCAGCCGCCCTGAATTTTCAGCGCGCGGATCAGGCGCAGGGCGGAATCCCGGAGCATGTGATACTCCTTGTTTGTCAGCGTTTGCGACGGGCAGACCACGATGGAGTCGCCGGTGTGGATGCCCACGGGGTCGAGGTTCTCCATGTTGCAGATGGCAATGGCGGTGTCGTTGGCGTCCCGCATGACCTCGTATTCGATTTCCTTGAAGCCCTTGATGCTCTTCTCCACCAGAACCTGATGGACGGGCGACAGCACCAGAGCGTTTTTCATGATCTCCCGGAATTCGTCCTCGTTATCGGCAAATCCGCCGCCGGTGCCGCCCAGAGTAAAGGCAGGGCGAAGCACCACGGGATAGCCGATGGTTTCCGCCGCGGCAAGACCTTCCTCCATGGTATTGGCGATCTGAGAAGGAAGCACCGGCTCGCCAAGGCGCTCGCAAAGCTCCTTGAACAGTTCCCGATCCTCCGCCTGCTCAATAGATTCGCTGGGCGTTCCCAGCAGCTGCACGTGGCATTCCTTCAGAATGCCCTTCTTCTCCAGCTGCATGGCAAGGTTCAGTCCCGTCTGGCCGCCGATGCCGGGGATGATGGCGTCCGGCCGCTCAAAGCGGACGATACGGGCGATATATTCCAGCGTCAGCGGCTCCATGTAAACCTTGTCCGCGATGGCGGGGTCGGTCATGATGGTCGCGGGGTTGCTGTTGCACAGAATGACCTCATAGCCCTCTTCTTTCAGTGCGAGGCAGGCCTGCGTGCCGGCATAGTCAAATTCCGCCGCCTGACCGATGACGATGGGACCGGAGCCAATGACCAGAATTTTCTTCAAATCGGTACGTTTCGGCATGTTACTTTCCCTCCATCATGGCGATGAATTCATCGAACAGGTAGGCGCTGTCCTGCGGGCCGGGGGCGCTTTCCGGATGGTACTGGACGCTGAATATCCGGTCGGCGGCGCACTTCTGCCCCTCCACCGTACCGTCCAGCAGGTTGACATGGGTCACGGTCAGGCCGGTTCCCGCCAGAGAATCCGCCTTTACCGCGTAGGAATGGTTCTGGGAGGTAATCTCCACCTTCCCCGTCTGGAGATTTTTGACAGGGTGATTTCCGCCCCGGTGGCCGAATTTCAACTTGTAAGTGGACGCGCCGTAGGCAAGGGCGATGATCTGATGTCCAAGACAGATGCCGAAAATCGGCAGCTTGCCCCGGAGGGCGCGGACAAGGGCAATCACCGGCTTTGCGTCCTCCGGGTTGCCGGGGCCGTTGGAGATGAACAGGCCATCCGGGTGCATGGCCATCACTTCCTCGACGGTAACCGTCCACGGAACGATGGTCACTTCACACCCCCGGGCGTTCAGACTGCGGATGATGTTGTGCTTGATGCCGCAGTCAACGGCCACAACGCGGTGCTTTGGATTTGCACAGGCGGATATCCACGGGGATTTCGTACTCACCACGGAAACCTGATTGGTGGGCAGAGCGGTGGAGCGCATTTTCGCAAGGCAGGCGATGCTGGGGGTCTGCGCGTCCACGATCAGCGCCTTGCAAGTGCCCTCATCCCGGATGTGGCGGGCAAGGCGGCGGGTGTCCACTCCGGCGATGCCCACAATGTCATACTGGATCATCACATCCTCCAGCGTCCGCGCGGCGCGGAAATTGGAAGGCTCGCTGTTGAATTCCCGGACGACCAGACCGCTGATGGTGGGTCTGTCCGTCTCGTAGTCTTCATTGCACATGCCGTAATTGCCGATCAGGGGATAGGTCATGACCACGGCCTGCGCGGTGTAGGAAGGGTCCGAGAGGATTTCCTGATAGCCCACCATGGAGGTGTTGAACACCAGCTCCACCAGCGCATCTTTCTTGGCGCCAAAGCCGTAACCGTAAAATTCGGTGCCGTCCTCCAGAATGATTTTTCTGTCGAAGTTCCGATTCATGGCTTTTCACCGGCCTTTCTCTGGGAAAGCTTCTGCTCAAACTGGTCTTTCCGGGTGTCCTCGGGAATCGATGTGGGATAGTCGCCGTTGAAGCAGGCGCTGCAATATTCTTCGCTGCCGCAGAGGTCACGCAGATTCCCCAACGGCAGATAGCCCAGGCTGTCAACGCCGATGATCTCCCCGATTTCCTCCACGGTATGATGGCAGGCGATCAGGTGCTCCCGGGAGTCGATGTCGGTGCCATAGTAGCAGGGATGCAGGAACGGCGGCGCGGAGATGCGCATGTGAATTTCCTTCGCCCCCGCGTCCCGCAGAAGCTGCACAATGCGCCCGGAGGTCGTGCCGCGGACGATGGAATCGTCCACCATCACCACCCGCTTGCCCCGGACTTCGCTTTCCACGGGGCTGAGCTTGATCTTGACCTGATCTACCCGGTGATCCTGCCCGGGGGCGATGAAGGTCCTGCCGATATATTTGTTTTTGATCAGGCCGATGCCGTAGGGAATCCCCGATTCCCGGGCATAGCCCATGGCGGCGTCCAGACCGGAATCCGGCACGCCGATGACAATGTCCGCGTCCACCGGATGGGTCTTCGCGAGGATCTCCCCTGCCCTGACCCGGGCATCATGAACGCTGACACCGTCGATGACGGAATCCGGCCGGGCAAAGTAGATATATTCAAAAATGCACATCTTTTTGGGTGCGGTGCCGCAGTGGCTGGTGTCGGAGTGGATGCCGTCGCAGTCAAAGGTCAGGATTTCTCCAGGCAGAATGTCCCGCTGGAATTCCGCGCCCACAGCGTGGAGGGCGCAGCTCTCCGATGCGACGATATACGTCCCGTCCTTCATTTTTCCATAGCACAGCGGGCGGAATCCGTGGGGGTCGCGCACCGCAATGAGCTTGGTAGAGGACATCATGACCAGAGAAAAAGCGCCCTCCAGCCTGTCCACCGCGCGGCTGACCGCCGCCTGAATGGAGGGAGCGGTGATCCGCTCCCGTGTGATCACATAGGCGATGGTCTCCGTGTCGGAGGTAGTATGGAAAATGGCGCCGGAAAGCTCCAGCTCCCGGCGGAGCTGAAGCGCGTTGCTCAAATTGCCATTATGGGCAAGCGCCAGCTTGCCTTTTAAGTGGTTGACCTGAATGGGCTGGCAGTTTGCCAGATTGGAGCCGCCGGTGGTGCCGTAGCGGGCGTGGGCAACCGCCATTTTCCCCGTGGGGAACTGCTTCATGACACTGCCCGTGAACACCTCGCTCACCAGCCCCAGACCCTTATGGCCGTCAAAAACGCCGTCGTCATTGACGACAATGCCGCAGCCCTCCTGCCCACGGTGCTGTAAGGAATACAGACCGTAGTAGGCAAGGCTCGCTACATCCTCCTGACGCTGGCTGTAAACGCCGAACACGCCGCATTCTTCGTGGATACTCATGGTTATTCCCCCAGGCTGGCCTTGACAAAGCCCAGGAACAGCGGATGGGGCTTGTTGGGACGGCTCTTGAATTCCGGATGGTACTGCACGCCCACATGGAAGGGGCGGTCGGTCAGCTCCACAGTCTCCACCAGACGCCCGTCCGGGGAGGTACCGCTTAAGGTAAGTCCGGCCTTTTGCAGAACGTCCCGGTAATCATTGTTGAATTCGTAGCGGTGACGGTGGCGCTCGTGAATCAGACCCGCGCCGTAGCACCGCGCCATGGTGGTATCCGGGGTGATGACGCAGGGATAAGCGCCAAGGCGCAGCGTGCCGCCCTTATCCACTTCGTCGCTCTGTCCGGGCATGAAGTCGATGACCTTGTGCTCGCTCACCGGGTCGAATTCGCCGGAATTGGCGTCCGCCAGACCGGCAACATTCCGGGCGTACTCAATGACGGCGATCTGCATACCAAGGCAGATGCCGAAATAAGGCACCTTCTTTTCCCGGGCGTACTTCGCCGCAAGGATCATGCCCTCGATGCCCCGGCCGCCAAAGCCGCCGGGAACGATGATGCCGTCCAGATGGGACAGCTTCTCATTGACGGTTTCCTCCGTCAGTGTCTCCGAATCGATCCACTGGATGTCCACCACGGCGTCCAGCGCGTAGCCCGCATGGCGCAGAGCTTCCGCCACGGAGAGATAGGCGTCGTGGAGCTGGACGTACTTGCCAACCAGGCCGATGGTGACGTGCTTGCTGCTGTTTCTGATTTTCTCCACCATCTGAATCCATTCCGTCAGCTCAGGCTTGGGGGTCTCCAGACCCAGCTCCCGGCAGACAATGCCGGACAGATTGGACTTTTCCAGCATCAGCGGGGCTTCGTACAGCACGGGCAGGGTGATATTCTCAATGACGCAGTCCGGCTTAACGTTGCAGAACATACTGATCTTCTGGAAAATGGAGGATTCCAGCGGCTCATCGCAGCGCAGAACGATGATATCCGGCTTGACGCCCATGCCCTGCAATTCCTTGACAGAGTGCTGGGTGGGCTTGGACTTATGCTCGTCGGAGCCACGGAGGAACGGCACCAGCGTCACGTGGATGAACAGGCTGTTCTCCTTCCCTACCTCCAGCGCAATCTGGCGCACCGCCTCCAGGAAGGGCTGGGACTCGATATCGCCGATGGTGCCGCCGATTTCGGTGATGACCACATCCGCGTCGGTCTTCCGGCCGACGCTGTAGACGAACTCTTTGATCTCATTGGTCACGTGGGGAATGACCTGAACCGTGGAACCCAGATACTCGCCCCGGCGTTCCTTGTTCAGCACGTTCCAGTACACCTTTCCGGTGGTCAGGTTGGAGAACTTGTTCAGGTCTTCGTCGATGAAGCGCTCGTAGTGACCCAAGTCCAGATCGGTCTCCGCGCCGTCCTCGGTGACGTAGACCTCGCCGTGCTGGTAGGGGCTCATGGTGCCGGGGTCAACGTTGATGTAGGGGTCCAGCTTCTGGGCGGCGACCTTCAGTCCCCGCGCCTTGAGAAGACGGCCAAGAGACGCCGCGGTGATGCCCTTGCCCAGACCGGAAACCACGCCGCCGGTCACAAAGATGTATTTCGTCATTGGTGATCTCTCCTTTACTCTACTGTAACGGATTTTGCCAGATTTTTCGGTTTGTCGATATCACAGCCGTTTTCCTTGGCCACGTAATAGGCCAGCAGCTGTAACGGGACGATTTCGGCCACCGCGCACAGCAGCGGGTCGATTTTCGGCACAAAGATCATGTCGTCGGCCAGAGAAACGATCTTCCCGTTCCCCTTGAAGGCCACCGCGAGCACCTCCGCGCCCCGCGCCTTGACCTCCACGATGTTGCTCATGGTCTTCTCCATGACCGCGTCGTTGCAGCACAGGGCGATCACCGGCTGCCCCTCGTAAATCAGGGCGATGGTGCCGTGTTTCAACTCGCCCGCCGCGTAGGATTCCGCGTGGATGTAGGAGATCTCCTTCATCTTCAACGCCCCTTCCAGAGCGACGGCGTAGTCGGTGTTTCTTCCGATGAAGAACATGGAGGGGCTACTGTGGTACTTCTTTGCCAGAGCGGGAATGGCGGGGTTCATGTCCAGCGCCGTCTGCATCTGCTTGGGCAGGGAGCGCAGCGCCGTGAGCAGCCGCTTGTACTCCTTCCCCTCGACAGTCCCCAGAGATTTGGCCGCGTACAGGGCAAACAGATACAGCACCGTCAGCTGGGTGGTGTAGCCCTTGGTGGTGGCCACGGCAATCTCCGGGCCTGCCCATGTGTACAGGGTGTAGTCGGCGATTTTCGCAATGGTACTGCCCACCACGTTCACGATGGCAAGCGCCTTCGCACCCCGGCGCTGGCATTCCTTCATGGCGGCAATGGTATCCGCCGTCTCGCCGGACTGGGACAGGACGATGAGCAGCGTATGCCCGTCAATCAGGGGGTCTGCATAGCGAAGCTCACTTGCCAGCTCCGTAGTCACGGGGATACGGCACAGTTTCTCGATGGTATATTTCCCCGCGCACCCGGCATAATAGGCCGAGCCGCAGGCCGTAATGACGATTTTATGGATTTGGGAAAGATCGATGTTCAGGTCGTCCAGAACGATCTCCCCATTCCGGATTCTGGGGGTGATGGTCGCTTCCACCGCCCGGGGCTGCTCCATGATCTCCTTGAGCATGAAGTGGTCGTAGCCGCCCTTTTCCGCCGCCTGGATGTCCCATGTGATGCGGCTGGCCTTCTTGGTGATGGGGTGGCCTGAGCAGTCGTAGACCTGAATGGAGTCGGGCGTCAGCTCCGCAAGCTCGCCGTCCTCCAGATAGATGACGTTCCGGGTGTGCGCCACCAGCGCGGTGACGTCGGAGGCAAAGAAATTCTCTCCGATGCCCACGCCGAGAATCAAAGGGCTTGCCTCCCGGACGGCGAGAACCGTATCCGGCGCGTCCGTGCAGACAATTCCCAGAGCGTAGGAGCCAACCAGCCGGGAAGAAGCTTTCATGACGGCTTTCCGGAAATCGCCGGCATAGTACATTTCAATCAGATGGACGATGACCTCGGTGTCCGTCTCGCTCTCGAAACGATAGCCCTTCCGGAGCAGTTCTTCCCGAAGCTCCATGTAGTTTTCGATAATGCCGTTGTGAACGACGGCGAATTTTCCGTCATTGCTGGCATGGGGATGGGCGTTTATATCGTTGGGCGCGCCGTGAGTTGCCCAGCGGGTGTGGCCGATCCCGGTGGTACCGGGAACCAGCCGCCCGTCGTCCGTCTTTTCCCGGAGGTTCTGAATGCGTCCCGTGACCTTGCTGATGGCGATTCGGTTCCCCTGCACCACAGCAATTCCGGCGGAATCATAGCCCCGGTATTCCAGCTTTGAAAGTCCGTCAAGCAGTACCGGCGCGGCGTTCTGCGTGCCTGTAAATCCTACGATCCCACACATAATAGACCTCCTTGTTGTATCTTCCTACAGCAGCGCTTACTCCCATTCCACCGTTGCTGGGGGCTTACTTGTGATGTCATACACAATGCGGTTGATATGGGGTACTTCGTTGACAATTCGTACCGAGGCGCGGTCAAGCACCTCATAGGGAATCCGCGTCCACTCCGCCGTCATGAAGTCGCTGGTCGTGACGCTGCGAAGGGCGAGAACGTTTTCATAGGTGCGGCCGTCGCCCATGACGCCGACGCTTCTGGCGTTGGTGAGAACCGCAAAATACTGGCTGCAAATGTCTCCCAGGTCGGCCTTGGCAATCTCCTCCCGGAAGATGAAGTCCGCCTCCCGGAGAATGTCCAGCTTTTCTTTCGTCACGTCGCCGAGGATACGAATGGCAAGGCCGGGGCCCGGGAAGGGCTGACGGTGGACAAGATAATCAGGAAGCCCCAATTCTTTGCCCAGCAGCCGGATTTCGTCCTTGAAAAGATGATCCAACGGCTCCAGAACGGCCTTGAACTGCTCAATGACCTCTCTGGGCAGGAGCTTGTTGTGGTGGCTCTTGATGACGTCGGCATCCCCCGCGCCGGACTCGATGACGTCGGGATAGATGGTGCCCTGAGCGAAAAAGTCCTCTTTGGTGATGCCGAATTTCACGGCTTCATCCAGAAATACATACCCGAATTCCGCGCCAATGATCTGACGCTTGCGCTGGGGGTCTTCCACGCCCTTGAGCTTGTCCAGGAAGCGCTTCTCCGCGTCCACCCGGACAAAGTGGATGTTCCACTTGGCAAAGGCGGCTTCTACCTCGTCGCCCTCATTTTTGCGCATACAGCCGTGATCGACAAAGACGGCGGTCAGACGATCCCCTACCGCTTCGGCCAGCAGCGCCGCCAGAACGGAGGAATCCACGCCGCCGGACAGCGCCAGCAGCACGCGGCCCTTGGGGCCGATGGTGTCCCGGAGCTGTGCCACGGTATTTTTGCAGAAATCACCCATTGTCCAAGTGCCCTTGGCGCCGCAGATTTCGTAAAGGAAGTTGCGCAGCATCTGGCTGCCGAACTGGGTGTGATTCACCTCCGGGTGGAACTGAACACCGTAGAAGCCCCGGCTCTCATCGGCAATGGCGGCATTGGGGCAGGCGTCGGTATGGGCGACCAGCGCAAAGCCCTCCGGAACCTTCGCCATGTAATCGCCGTGGCTCATCCACGAAATGGACTGCTCCGGGATGCCCTTGAACAGCTTGCAGCCGGTATCGTAATAGGTGACGGTCTTGCCGTACTCCCGGGCGGTATCCTCCTGCGCGGCAGTGACCTGACCGCCCAGCGTATGCGCCATCAGCTGGCAGCCGTAGCAAATACCGAGGATGGGAACACCCAGCTGGAACACTTCCGGGTCAACGTGGGGAGATTCCTCCAGATACACGCTGTTGGGGCCGCCGGTGAAAATGATGCCCATGGGCGCAAAGGCGCGGATCTCGTCCAGGGTCGTGGTGTAGGGCTTGATCTCGCAGTAGACGTTCTGTTCCCGCACCCGCCGGGCAATCAGCTGATTGTACTGTCCGCCAAAGTCCAGAATCAGGATTTTTTCTTGCATACAGTGCTCTCTCCTTCCCTGCCGCGACGCCGGTTAAATATTGATCTCCGCCTGTTCGCGGTCAATACCGGCGATCAGAGGGGCTACCTTTTTCACATAGCTTTCCACTTGCTCCGCGCACCGGCCGGTGTACAGCATGGGGTCGAGAACGGCTTCCATCTCCTGCTTCGTCATGCCGAATTCCGGATGGTCGGCCAGATCGGCCAGAAGATCCCAGCGTTCGCCGTTTTTCATCTTGGCCGTGGCGTCCATGGAGCAGGTGCGGATGATCTCATGCAGCTGCTGACGGTCGCCGCCGTTCTTGACGCCCTCCATCATCAGATTTTCCGTGGCAATGAAGGGCAGATATTCCCGCACGGTCTTCTCCACGATTTTTTCGTTCACATGCAGACCGTCGGTGACGTTCTGTGCCAGCCTGAGAATGGCGTCGGCGCAGAGGAAGCCCTCCGGCATGGAGATACGCCGGTTAGCGGAATCGTCCAGCGTGCGTTCCAGCCACTGGGTGGAAGCGGTCATGGGAGCGTTCAGCGCGTCCGCCATCAGGTAGCGGGACAGAGAGCAGATGCGCTCGGAGCGCATGGGGTTGCGCTTATAGGCCATGGCGGAGGAACCGATCTGGTTCTTTTCAAAGGGTTCTTCCACCTGACGGTCGTGCTGCAAAAGCCGAATGTCGTTTGCCATCCGGTAGCAGCTCTGGGCGATGGAAGACAGGCAGTTCAGGATGCGGCTGTCCAGCTTCCGGGGATAGGTCTGGCCGCAGACGTCGAAGCACTGGGTGAAGCCGAAGTCCGCGCTGATGCGGCGGTTCATCTCGTCAATTTTCGCCGTGTCCCCGTCAAACAGCTCGAGGAAGCTGGCTTCCGTGCCGGTGGTTCCCCGGCAGCCCAGAAACTTCATGGTTTCCACGACAAAATCCAGCTCGACCAGATCGCTGACCAGATCCTGCATCCACAGCGTCGCCCGCTTGCCAACTGTGACCAGCTGGGCAGGCTGATAATGGGTGTAGCCCAGCGTGGGGGTCGCCTTATACGTTTCCGCAAAACGGGAAAGGTTGGCGATGACCTTCAGCAGCTCTCCCCGGAGGTATTTCAGGCCGTCCCGGTAGAGAACGATGTCGGCGTTATCGGTGATATAGCAGCTGGTGGCGCCCAGATGGATGATACCGGCGGCGGAGGGCGCGGCCTTGCCGTAGGTATACACGTGGGCCATCACGTCGTGGCGAACTTCCTTTTCCCGGGCAGCGGCACAGGCAAAGTCGATGTCCGTGATGTGGGCTTCCAGCTCCTCGATCTGTTTCTCGGTGATAGGCAGCCCCAGAGAATGCTCGGCCTTGGCAAGAGAAATCCAGAGCTTCCGCCAGGTCTCAATCCGCTTCTGCTGGGAAAACAGGTGCAGCATATAGTCGGAGGCATACCGGGAGCTTAAGGGGGATTCGTATTGATCCGTCATAGTCTGCCCCCCCTGCTCAGCGAATGATGATGCTGTCCCGCTCCGGGCCTACGGAAACGTAGCCGATGCGGCAGCCGATCTTTTCTTCCACGTACTGCACGTAGTTCCGCGCCGCTTCCGGGAGATCTTCCCACTTGCGCACGCCGGAAATGTCACACTTCCAGCCCTCCATGTATTCCATCACGGGCTTGGCGCTGCTTTGCAGCGTGGGGAACGGGAATTCGTCGATCACTTCCCCGTTCAGCTCGTAGTGGGCGCAGACGGGGATCTTGTCCAGATAGCTCAGCACGTCCAGCTTGGTCAGGGCGATGTTGGTCGCGGCCTGCACCTGAACGCCGTAGCGGGTGGCTACCAAATCGATGGGGCCGACCCGGCGGGGACGGCCGGTCTTCGCGCCGTACTCGAAGCCCGCCTTCCGGAGGGCGTCCGCTTCGGCACCGAACATCTCACAGACGAAGGGGCCTTCGCCCACGCAGGTGGAGTAGGCTTTCACAACGCCGATGACCTCGTCGATCTTGGCGGTGGGCAGACCGGAACCCACAGGAGCGTAGGCGGCAATGGCATTGGAAGAGGTGGTGTAGGGGTAGATGCCGTAGTCCAGATCCCGCAGCGCGCCCAGCTGGGCTTCAAACAGGATCTTCTTCCCTTCCACCTGCGCCTTGCGCAGGTATACGCCGGTGTCGCAGATGAAGGGCTTGATCTTCTCACAGTAATTGTCCATCCACGCTTTCAGCTCGTCCATGGTGACAGGCTCAGCGCCGTAAACGCCGGTAAGCGTCAGATTCTTCCACTCCAGCAAATCCTGCAAATGCTCATAAAGATGCTCGGAATGCAGGAGTTCTCCCGCCATAATGGTCTTTTTCTGGTATTTATCGGAGTAAAAAGGCGCAATGCCCTGCTTGGTGGAGCCGTACTTTTTATCCTTCAGCCGGGCTTCCTCCAGACCGTCCTGAAGACGGTGCCAGGGCAGCAGCAGAGACGCCCGGTCGCTGATTTTCAGATTGTCCGGAGTGATGGGTACACCTTTTTGGGCAACATCCTGCATTTCCTGCCACAGGTTTTCCGGGTCAACGGCGACGCCGTTCCCGAGGATATTCACGACACCCTCCCGGAAAATGCCGGAGGGCAGCAGGTGCAGGGCAAATTTGCCGTGCTCATTGATAACGGTATGGCCGGCATTGCCGCCGCCCTGATAGCGGATAACGATGTCATAGTTTTCGGTCAGCAGATCGACCATGCGTCCCTTGCCCTCGTCACCCCAGTTGATGCCGACGATTACAGTATTAGCCATTTGGATTTCCTCCGATTCTAAAGTTGTAAGGATCGATGACAGCACGTTTACAGGGCGGAGGAATCCCTCCGTCCTGTAAAACTGCACTTATTTCAGATGTTCTTCCAGACGCTTCATGATCTCGGCGTAGGCTTCTTCCACACCGCCCATGTCGCGGCGGAAACGATCCTTATCCAGCTTCTCGTGGGTCTTGCTGTCCCACAGGCGGCTGGTGTCGGGGCTGATCTCGTCAGCCAGAACGATTGTGCCGTCGGACAGGCGGCCGAATTCCAGCTTAAAATCCACCAAAGTCACGCCGCAGGTCAGCCAGAAGGCTTTCAGCGCGTCGTTGATCCGGAAGGAGTAGTCTTCAATGGTCTTGATCTCTTCGGGGGTCGCCAGCTTCAGAGCGAGGGCATGATAGGTGTTGAGCAGCGGGTCGCCCAGCTCGTCGTTTTTATAGGAGAATTCAATGGTGGGCTGCTCGAACACAACGCCTTCCTCCACGCCGTAGTGCTTGGAGAAGGAACCGGCAGCGATGTTGCGGACGATGACTTCCAGCGGAACGATGGAGACCTTCTTTACCAGCGTTTCCCGCTCGGACAGCTCCTTGACAAAGTGGGTGGGAATGCCCTGCTTTTCAAGATAAGCCATCAGGCGGTTGCTCATCTGGTTGTTGATGACGCCCTTGCCTGCGATGGTGCCCTTTTTCAGCCCGTTGAAGGCGGTGGCGTCGTCCTTGTAATCCACGATCAGGAGTTCGGGATCGTCGGTGGCGAAAACCTTTTTGGCCTTGCCCTCATACAGCTGCTGCAATTTTTCCATTTGTGTTTACCTCCATATGTGTATTCATTGTCGGTTTCAGGAAACGGCGGCAGCCCACTGCGGCCCCCATCTCACACTCTTTAGAATACCACAATATGTGGCGGAACGCAATCATCATTTCCACGATATGTGCCGCTTTTGCGGGGCGAAAATTGGAACTTTTGTCTGCCCGTGCAGCCGCGGAAACCCGGTTATTTCCCGCTGTCGCCGTAGTTGGCAAGGACGCGGGCGGAGGGGTCGTTCACATTGCAGCCCTCCCAGGATTTGTTGGGCATCCAGAAGTCCACGATCATCTGGCTCTGCCCCGGATAGTATTTCTCAAAAATCTCCCGGTAAAGCAGGGACTCTTTGGTAAACGGCTGGGCATGGGTATACTTTGCCCGTTTTTCCTCAAATTCTTCCTGCGTATAGACGGTTTCGGCATATTCCTTGAGATAGTCCACCATGGAGTGACCCACGGCGTCGGAGAAAGCCGCCTTTTCCCGCCAGAGAATGTCGTGAGGCAGGTAATTGCCCTTTTCAAAGGCGTGACGCAGCAGATACTTGCCCTTTCCGTATTTGTTCAGCTTCATCTCCGGGTCAATGGCCATGACGTATTTGACAAAGTCCAGATCACCGAAGGGCACCCGCGCTTCCAGAGAGTTGACGCTGATGCACCGGTCTGCCCGGAGCACGTCGTACATGTGCAGCTCCCGGATGCGCTTCTGGGCTTCCTCCTGAAACGCCTTGGCGGATGGGGCAAAGTCGGTGTACTTGTAGCCGAACAGCTCGTCGGAGATCTCGCCGGTGAGCAGAACCCGGATGTCAGTCGTCTCATGGATGGCCTTGCACACCAGATACATGCCGATGCTGGCACGGATGGTGGTGATGTCGAAGGTTCCCAGCAGCTCCACCACCGGTTCCAGCGCGGCAAGAACGTCCTCTTTGGAGATGATGACCTCGGTATGGTCACTGTGGATGTAGTCCGCGACCTGTTTCGCGTATTTCAGGTCAATGGCGTCCTCACTCATGCCAATGGCAAAGGTGCGGATGGGCTTTTCGCTTTCCCGGGCGGCGATGGCGCACACCAGAGAAGAATCCAGTCCGCCGCTGAGCAGGAAGCCGACCTTGGCGTCGGCCACCAGACGCTTTTTCACACCGGCCACCAGCTTGTCGTGGATGTTGGCGCAGACCGTTTCCAAGTCATCGGGAAGCACATGGTCTACCGCTGCGATGTCGCAGTAGCAGACGAATTTCCCGTCGCAGTAATAATGTCCCGGAGGAAACGGCAGGATTTTGTCGGTCAGCCCCACCAGATTTTTCGGTTCGCTGGCAAACAGGATCGTGCCGTTTCCGTCGTAGCCGTAATACAGCGGGCGAATGCCGATAGGGTCGCGGGCGGCGATAAACTTTTTCTGCTTTCCGTCATAGAGAATGCAGGCAAACTCCGCATCCAGCTTGGCAAACATGCCGACGCCATACTTTTCGTACATGGGCAGCAGCACTTCGCAGTCGGACTCGCTGGTAAAGGTGTAGTCCTTGGACAATTCCTTTTTAAGCTTTTCAAAGCCGTAAACCTCGCCGTTGCAGACCACCCAGCTGCCGTTCAGACCGAAGGGCTGCATTCCTTCCGGGTGAAGCCCCATGATGGAGAGTCTGTGAAAGCCGAGTATCCCCTGCCCCACGTCGATGACGCGGGAATCGTCAGGGCCCCGGGAAACCGTTCTGGCGAAGCCTGCCTGAAACGCGGTCAGATCGGCGGGCCTGCCGCAATACCCAATGATGGAACACATAGGAATTCCTCCTCAAATAGCCCGCGGGAGAGCCTTGCGGCTCTCCCTTGGGTTCTCTTTTTATTCAACGTCCTGAAGCGCGTCGTAGCCTTCCTCCCCGGTGCGAACCTTGACGACATTTTCAACATCGTAGACGAAGATCTTGCCGTCGCCGATATGTCCGGTATACAGCACCTTCTTGGCGGTCTCGATCACGGTGCGGACAGGCACCTTGCTGACCACAATTTCCACCTGCACCTTGGGCAGCAGATTCGTCTCTACCGGCACGCCGCGGTAATACTCAGGCTTTCCCTTCTGGATGCCGCAGCCCAGAACATGGGATACGGTCATGCCGGTGATGCCAATGGAGATCATGGCGTTCTTCAGGTTTTCAAGGCGGGATTCCTTGCAGATGATCTCCACCTTGGTAAACTTGGGCGCGCCCTCCTCCCGGAAGTCAGGAACCTTCTTCACGGGAACCGCCTCGGCAGCGGGAACATCGCCGGAAACGACCACGGGAGCCTCATCCGCCGTAGCGGTGTCAGGCAGCATGGCGAAACCAGCATAAGCGGTGGGAAGGCCATGCTCACAGACATCCAGACCGGCGATCTCCTCGTCGGCGCTGACCCGCAGCCCGATGGTCTTTTTGATAATTGTGAAAACAACGGTAATGATCACTGCCACATAGGCCATTACGGAGACGACACCAAGGCACTGAATCCCCAGGAAATGGAATCCGCCGCCGTAGAAAAGACCCTTCTCCGTGGAAACACCTGTGGCAAACAGGCCGGTAAGGATGGTGCCCAGCGCACCGCATACACCGTGTACGGAGACAGCGCCAACCGGATCGTCGATTTTGGCAATCTTATCAAAGAATTCGACGGAAAGGACAATAACGATACCGAACACCGCACCCATGATGGCAGCGCCAAGGGGAGAAACGGCGTCGCATCCGGCGGTAATGCCCACAAGGCCGGCCAGAGCCGCGTTATAGGTCATGGACACATCGGGTTTCCCGTAGCGAATCCAGGTGAACACAAGGGTCACGCAGCAGGCAACCGCCGCAGCCAGATTGGTATTGAAGAAAATCATACCGGCGCTGATCAGCGCGTCGTCGGAATCCATGGCTACCGTGGAGCAGCCGTTGAAGCCGAACCAGCAGAACCAAAGGATGAACACGCCCAGCGCAGCTGCCGTAATATTATGTCCCAGAATGGCTTTCGGCTTGCCTTCCTTGTCGTACTTACCGATACGGGGGCCGAGCATGGACGCGCCGATGCAGGCGCAGGTGCCGCCGACCATATGTACTGCCGTGGAACCGGCAAAATCATGGAATCCCAGCTGACTCAGCCAGCCGCCGCCCCAGATCCAGTGTCCGGAGATGGGGTAGATAAACAGGGAAATACAGGCAGAGTAAATGCAGTAAGCGCTGAATTTGGTGCGCTCTGCCATGGAGCCGGAAACAATGGTGGCAGAGGTCGCGCAGAATACGGTCTGGAAAATGGCAAACGCCCACAGAGGAACGCCGGCCGGGGTAATAAAGCTGTAATCCTTGGTGATGCCGGGATCCAGCCAGCCCACGACCGCGCTTCCCGCGCCGAACATAATGCCGAAGCCGAACAGCCAGAAGCATGGCGTGCCAATGCAGAAGTCCATCAGATTCTTCATCAGGATGTTGCCGGTGTTCTTCGCCCGCGTGAAGCCGGCCTCGCACAGGGAAAAGCCCGCCTGCATGAAGAAGACCATTGCAGCGCCCAACAGTACCCAAATGGTGTTTACGGAACTCAGTGTCATAGTGGTTACCTCCTCATTCTCTCTATTCAGTTAACGTTTCATCTCCTGTTCCCCGCTGCCCGCCCGGAGGGGGTGGTCAGTCCCCTCCTCTGCCGCCGTGATCGGCATGGGCAGCCGTGAAAAGAAGATTTACTTCACGCCAAACAGCAGTTCGCCGTAGGTGGGGAACGGCCAGTAATCGGAAGAAGTCTGGGTCTCCGCCTCGTCCGCGACAGCCCGGAGGGCTGCCATCTTGCCGAGAATGGTGTCCCGGATGGCGAAGGACTCTTCCTTGACACTCTCCGCATTCTTCAGCTCCAGAACGGCGGATTCCAGCTCGTCGGTCTTCTCGGCAATCTGGTCGGTCAGGCCGGACAGCTTGGTGACAAGGCCGGTCTCATAAGCACAGGCCAGATTGGGCGCGACGGCTTTCTTCGCAGCCACGGAAGCGGCCAGCTCGGCGGCATAGCCTTCCACTGCGGGGAGGATCTGCTTTCTCGCCATGTCCACCATGGTGTTGGCCTCGATGATGACGGCCTTGCAGTAGTTCTCCAGCATGATGTCGCACCGCGCCTGAATCTCGGATACGGAGTAGATCTTGTGGGCGGTGAGCATATCCACGTTCTTCTTGTCCAGCAGATGGGGCATGCAGTCGGGGGTCGTGGGATAGTTGCACAGGCCGCGAACCTCGGTGGCTTCCTTGATCCATGTGGCATCGTAGCCGTTGCCGTTGAAGATGATGCGCTTGTGATCCTTGATGGTCTTCTTGATCATGTCATGCAGGGCGGTCTCAAAGTCCTCCGCGCCTTCCAGACGGTCGGCGTAAATTTTCAGGGACTCGGCCACGGCGGCGTTGAGCATGATGTTGGCGCAGGCGATGGAATTGGAGGAACCCAGCATACGGAACTCAAACTTGTTGCCGGTAAAGGCGAAGGGCGAAGTACGGTTCCGGTCGGTGGTGTCTCTGGGGAAGCGGGGCAAAACGTCCACGCCAAGCTTCATGGTGGTCTTCTTTGTGCCGCTGTAAGGGGCGTCGTTCTCGATGGCGTCCAGAATGCCCATCAGCTCGTCGCCAAGGAAGATGGAGACCACGGCGGGAGGTGCTTCGTTGGCGCCCAGACGGTGGTCGTTGCCTGCGGTAGCCACGCTCAGGCGGAGCAGATCCTGATAGTCGTCCACGGCCTTGATGACCGCACACAGGAACAGAAGGAACTGGGCGTTTTCATAGGGGGTTTCGCCGGGAGACAGCAGGTTCACGCCGGTATCGGTGGCCATGGACCAGTTGTTGTGCTTGCCGGAGCCGTTGACACCGGCGAAGGGCTTCTCATGCAGCAGACACACCAGCCCGTGCTTTGCCGCGACCTTCTGCATGATCTCCATGGTCAGCTGGTTGTGGTCGGTGGCGA
>OLZC01000057.1_pt1 | contig 61090 bp, 65 predicted proteins | sample 1644391 | NCBI WGS metagenome assembly OLZC01 (sample SAMEA103958140, study PRJEB25191) | human gut metagenome | biome: human-associated habitat [ENVO:00009003]; feature: intestine environment [ENVO:2100002]; material: feces | place: Germany | collected 2013/2015
CCTCCACTTCCTTCAGGGCTGCACGGTACTTGGCATCCTTTTCGATGACCTCATCCACCAGCGGCAGCTTGGCGTCCTGAAACTTCTTTTTGATGTTTTCCTTAACGGCGTCCGGGTTCTCGCGGACAAATTTGATATCCAGCATGATTGACTCTCCTTAACTCTATTGGGCTTGCAGCGGTGCGCTTGCGGCTTTCCGCTGCCGTTCAAAGGCGGCTGTTCCCGCCTTGGATCGCATGATTATTCGGTTTCCATCTGGTACTGTCCCAGCAGGTTTGCAAAGGCGCGCAGCTGCTCGTCGGAGTAAAAATGCACCGTCAGCTTGCCCTTGCCGCCGTGGTAGGCCACGTTCACCTCGCTGCCCAGCACCTGCTTGAGGCTTTCTTCCACCTCCACCGGCAGGGTGCCGCGGGGCTCGGGCTCTTTGGGCTCCTTTGCGGGCTTTGCCAGCTTCTTGCAAAGGGCCTCGGCCTGCCGGACATTCAGCTGGTTGTCCGCAATGATCTGCGCCGCCTGCTCCTGCAGCTCCTGCCGCAGGGGGCCTTCGCCAATGATTACCAGCTGCACATCCGGGCAGCGCTTGTGCAGCTCCGGGAAAACCCGGAGAATCTTTTCGATATTCTTTTCCTTTGCCAGCCGCCCGATGTTCAACAGCACCCGCTTTCCCTCCGGAATGCCGCATTCCACCCGGGTTGCCGCCTTTTCCTCTGCGCTGTGCCTTTCCGGCGAGAAGCGCTCCAGGTCCATGCCGCTGGGGATGATGTCAATGGGTGCTTCCACCCCATACTGCCGCAGCAGATTCTCCGTTTTGGCCGTGGGCACAATCACCCTGTCAAACCGGTCGCACCACCATTCGCTGTACTTTTTGGCAAAGCTCTTGGCCGTATTGTCCCCCAGGCCATGGGTGACATAGTATGTATAATCCTCCCACACCGTATGATAGGTATGGACGCGGACACAGCCCGTATGGCGGGCAATATAGGTTCCCAAAAAGCCCATGACGAACTCGCTGTTGGTATGCACCACATCAAAGTGCATATCCAGGGCCTGCCGGATGGTCCCCATGCCGGGGAAGGCCACATTTCTATCCTTTAGAAGAATAAACTGCGCCGATTCCAGATAGTGAACGGTATCGCTCTGAAGCGCTTCCCATCCCTTGCACTTGGGTGCGTAGACATGGACCGTATGGCCCCGTTTCTGCAATTGCTGATAAAGATTCAGGCAGGAGGTGGCCACACCGTTGACCTCCGGGTAAAAGGTATCCGTAAAAATGCCAATAATCATAGCTTTTTCCTTTCAGGGTCGTTTTTACCATTCTCAAGGATTATAGCATAGCCGACCCGGAAACGCAAACCACATATGCAAAAATAAAGAAATCTTAATTGTTTTCTCCGATTCCATCATCTTTTTTCATTGATTTACCCTCACAAATGGATTATAATGGAGAAAATAAAGCAAAAAGGAGGCTGTCCATGGATTCCAAAGAACTCTCTCAAACCGGCAGGCAGCTTTTGAACAAAGGAAAAAAGGGCTTCATCCGGGCTGTTTTCAATCGGAAAACGCTGCTGTTCGTCTCCCTGCTGCTGCAAGCCGGGATTCTGTTTGCCCTGTACTTCTGGTTCGAAGACAATATTCCATTGTTCTTAGGCGGCAGCGCGCTGTTTACCGTTGCGGTCATGCTGATTCTGGTGAACAGCTCCATGGATGCCAGCGCAAAAATCACATGGCTCGTCGTGATTGACTTGCTCCCCGTATTCGGCTGTGCCCTTTACATCTGGACGCAGAGCGAATGGGGCCGCAGAACATTACAGGCCCTGGTAGCCAGAAGCGAGGTGCTGTCCCACCACCTGATTCACTCCCGGGAGGATACTCTGGAGCAGCTTCAGCAGGAAGACCCAGGCGCGGCAGGCCTGGCCCGCTACATTGGCTCCTGCGGCAGCTTCCCGGTCTACACCAATACCCAGGTCACCTATTTCCCCCAGGGAGAGGACAAATGGGCGCAGATGCTCATAGAGCTGGAAAAAGCGGAGCATTCCATCTATCTGGAATACTTTATCCTCCGGGAAGGCCTTATGTGGGGCAAGGTCCTGGAGATTCTGGAGCGAAAGGTGCAGCAGGGTGTGGATGTCCGGCTGCTGTATGACGGCACCTGTGAGCTCACCACCCTGCCGGAGGGCTACCCGCAAAAAATGGAGGCCCTGGGCATCCGCTGCAAGATGTTCAGCCCCATCTCCCCCATCGTTTCGTCCCACTACAACTACCGTGACCACAGGAAAATTCTGGTAATCGACGGCAAGACCGCCTTTACCGGCGGGGTCAATCTGGCGGACGAATACATCAACCATATAGAGCGCTTTGGCCACTGGAAGGACACCGCAATCATGCTCAAGGGCGACGCCGTAGAGAGCTTCAGCCTCATGTTTTTGCAGATGTGGAACATCGACGAAAAGCTGCCCCAATTTCCGGAGCAGTTGGACGTTCCGGAGCCCGCCCCTGCACAGGGCTACGTCATCCCCTATGCGGACAGCCCCATGGACAAGGAAAAGCTGGGCGAAATGGTCTATATCGACATTCTGAACCGCGCCCACAGCTACGTCTATATCATGACGCCCTACCTGATTCTGGACGGAGAAATGGAAACCGCCCTGAAATTCGCCGCCAAGCGGGGCGTGGACGTACGAATTATCCTTCCGGGTATCCCGGACAAAAAAATCCCATACGCCCTGGCCAAGACCCACTACAAGGCCCTGCTGTCCGCCGGCGTGAAGCTCTATGAGTACACCCCCGGCTTTGTTCACGCCAAGGTCTTCCTCAGCGACCGGCGGGAAGCCGTGGTAGGCACCATCAATCTGGACTACAGAAGTCTGTACCACCACTTTGAATGCGCCGCCTATCTGAAGGACGTGGACTGTCTGGAGGACATCTGGCAGGATTTTCAGAATACAATGGGCTCCTGCCGCCCAGTCACCTGGCAGACCCTCCGGCAGGAGCCCTTCCTAGTGAAGCTGACCGGGTACCTGGCCAAGGTCATAGCGCCGCTGCTGTAAGCATGAATCAAAATAGGAGGATATTTTATGAATGTATTGATGATCAACGGAAGCCCCCGAGGAAACGGCAATACCGCCATCGCCCTGCGGGAAATGAAAAATGTCTTTGCCCAGGAGGGCATCGAGGTCACAGAGCTGAATGTGGGCGTCAAGGCCATTCGCGGCTGCATCGCCTGCAACAAATGCGCAGAGCTTGGCAAATGTGTCTTTGACGATGCCGTCAACGAAGCCGCCCCCCTGCTTGCCAAGGCAGACGGTGTGGTCGTGGCAAGCCCCGTGTACTATGCCTCTGCCAACGGCAATCTGATTTCCTTCCTGGACCGGCTGTTCTACAGCTGCCGGTGCGATCTGACCATGAAGGTAGGCGCCAGCGTGGTCTGCGCCCGCCGGGGCGGCTGCTCCGCCACCTTTGACGAGCTGAACAAATACTTTACCATTTCCGGAATGCCGCTGGCCTCCAGCCAATACTGGAACAGCATCCACGGCCGCCTGCCCGGCGAGGCAGAGCAGGACGAGGAGGGCAAGCAGACCATGCGCGCCCTGGCGCGAAACATGGCATTTCTCATGAAGAGCATCGCTCTCGGGAAGGAAGCCTACGGCCTGCCCGAAAAAGAGCCCCGGGTTGCTACCCACTTCATCCGCTAAGAATGCCAATGCACTGAAAAATGGAACAATTATTGATCGTTGAAGATGATGCGGGCTTAAACCAAGGGCTGTGCAAGGCGCTGAACGCGGAAAATCGGCAGCTTATTTCCTGCCGGGACCTGAAAGCGGCGCGGGAACAGCTGCTTTGCGGAAAAGCATCCTTGATTTTGTTGGACATCAATCTGCCGGATGGCAGTGGACTACAGCTGCTGCGGGAAATAAAAGAGGGTACGCCGGATGTTCCCGTCATTCTTCTGACGGCAAATGACACGGATATGGACATTGTAGACGGGCTGGAACGGGGCGCCGACGATTACATTACCAAGCCCTTTTCCCTTTCGGTTCTGCGGGCAAGGGTAAACACCCAGCTGCGAAAGCAGGTGTCGGTCCTCAGCAGTGGGGCGGTCCAAATCGACCATTTCCGCTTTGATTTTGCGGCCATGTGCTTTTACGCAGGAGATGCAAAAGTCGAACTGAGCAAAACGGAGCAAAAGCTGCTGCACCTGCTTGTAGAAAACCGGGGCCAAACCGTGCCCCGAAACGTACTTGTAGACCGTATCTGGACGGATGGCGCGGAATATGTGGATGAAAACGCCCTCTCCGTTGCGGTAAAGCGTCTGCGGGATAAGTTTGGCGCACAGGCATATATCAAAACGGTATACGGCATTGGCTACAGCTGGGTAAGGGCGGATGAATAAGACAGAAGTTGTATTTTTTCTGCTGTGCTTTCTTGCAGCCGCCGCCATTGTATGGCGGGAGCTGCGAAAAAGCCAGAAAACCATGGAGCATATCGAAAAAATGCTGGATGCCGCAATGGACGGTTCCTTTTCTGAAACCACCTTTGATGAGAGCAAGCTCTCCGCATTGGAGACAAAATTTGCCCATTATCTTTCCGCAGCGGAAACCTCCTCCCGAAACCTGGCCCGAGAAAAGGACAAAATCAAAGCACTGGTTGCCGATATCTCCCATCAAACCAAAACGCCCATTGCAAACCTGCTGCTATACAGCGAGCTTCTGCAGGAAGAAGCCCTTCCTCCATCGACCGAGGCAAATGTGGACACACTCCACGCGCAGGCTAAGAAGCTTCAATTTTTGATTGATGCTCTCGTGAAGCTGTCCAGGCTGGAAAACGGGATCATTTCCCTTTCCCCAAAACGCACAGCACTGCAGCCGCTGCTTCAAAGCGCCGCGGAGCAGCACGCCGCCAAAGCTGCCGAAAAGGGATTGGCCCTGCACCTATACGATACCGAAGCTTCTGCCGTTTTTGACCCAAAATGGACGGCAGAAGCCCTGTCGAATCTGATTGACAACGCAATCAAATACACCCGACACGGCGAAATTACCATCCGCGCGGACAGCTACGAAATGTTCGCGCGAATCGACATCTCGGACACCGGCCCAGGCATCCCGGAATGGGAACAGGGAAAAATATTTACCCGCTTTTACCGCGGGGGAACCGTGCAGGAGCAGGAAGGCGTTGGCATTGGGCTATATTTGGCCCGCCAAATCATCTCCGGCGAAGGGGGCTACATCAAGGTTACCTCTGCCCCCGGAGAAGGGAGCACTTTTTCCGTATTTCTGCCGAAATAACTTCGATTCTTTCAAAACTGATAGAATTCATTTTCTGCCGGAAAGAATGTGGAAAGAATCCTATGCGATAATCTGTATGCAGCAAAAGATGTTTTCTTTGCGTGCATACAGATTTTTTCATGGAGGTACTCATTTATGGCAATTCTACAGGCAACGGGGCTGAAAAAGATCTATGGCTCCGGCGAAAATGCGGTTCACGCCCTGGATGGCGTTGATCTGCGTGTGGAAAAAGGTGAATTTGTCGCCATCGTCGGCACATCCGGCTCCGGAAAATCTACCCTGCTGCATATGCTCGGCGGGCTGGACCGGCCTACGGAGGGTACGGTTACGGTTGACGGGCAGGAGATTTTCGCCTTGAAAGAGGAAGCGCTGACCATCTTCCGCCGCCGGAAAATCGGCTTTGTCTTTCAGAGCTACAATCTGGTTCCGGTGCTGAATGTATACGAGAACATCGTCCTGCCCATTGAGCTGGACGGCTGCAAAATCAATAAGGCATTTGTCGGGCAGATCGTACAGACCCTGGGGCTGGAAAAAAAGCTGGATGCGCTGCCCGGCCAGCTCTCCGGCGGGCAGCAGCAGCGGGTGGCCATTGCCCGGGCTTTGGCGGCGGCCCCTGCCATCATTCTGGCAGACGAGCCAACCGGTAATCTGGACAGCAAGACCAGTCAGGATGTACTGAGCCTGTTGAAGGTGACCAGTCAGAAATTCGCCCAGACAATCGTGATGATCACCCACAATGAGGAAATCGCCCAGCTGGCTGACCGGATCATCCGCATTGAAGATGGCCGCATCGTCACAGGCCGCTGAGGAGGTGGCTGTGATGAAGGTTTCAAACCAGAAATGCATCCGCAGGCTCAGCTTCCGGTTTCTCCGGGCCAACCGGCGGCGGAACCGGATCGCAGTTTTCGCCATTGCCTTGACGACACTGTTATTTACGTCTCTATTTACCATTGCCCTGTCCCTGAATTCCAGCTACGAAACCTACCAGTTCCGGCAATTGGGCGGCTATGCCCACGGTACATTTAAGGACGTATCCCCGGAGCAGGCAGAGCGGATCGCTGCCCACCCGAACGTGAAGGAGGTGGGCGCGCGAAAGGTCATCGGCATCAGCACAGAGGGCGTTTTTGCCAAAATCCCGGCTGAAATCAGCTATATGGATGCAAACTGCACCAAGTGGAGCTACGCCACCCCCACCACCGGGCGCATGCCCACAAGCGGAAAAGAAGTGGCCATGGATACTGCGGCCCTGCAAATGCTTGGTATCACGCCGGAATTGGGAGCAGAGGTCACCGTTTCCTATTCCGTCACGGACAAGGATCAGACAGCCTTCCCTGTGACGGACACCTTCACCCTGGTGGGCTTCTGGGACTATGACGACCTGATGCCTGTTCACTACATCAATATCCCCGCAGACTATGCCTCCTCCATTGAAGCCCAGGCAGCGGAACAGGGGCTGGAACCTTTCCGTGTGGATTTGAATGTGATGATGGCGTCCGCTGCCAACATTCGGGGACAGATGGAGCAGGTAGATTCCGACCTGGGTTACACCTGGGACAGCTACAGCGATCCCAACAGCGTTCGAATCGGTGTCAACTGGGGCTATACCACTTCCCAGTTGGCATCCCAGCTCGAACCCCAGACGGTGATTGCCATAGCGGCCTTTCTCCTGCTGGTGATTTTCACCGGATATCTGATCATTTACAACATCTTCCAGATCTCCGTCACCGGGGACATTCGATTTTACGGCCTGCTGAAAACCATCGGCACAACGCCCCGCCAGTTAAAGCGCATCATCCGCCAGCAGGCGCTGCTTCTGTGCGTCATCGGCATTCCGGCGGGTATGCTGCTGGGCTACGGCGTTGGCGCAGTCCTGACCCCTGTTGTGATGGCCAGAACAACCTTCGGCGCCGGGGTCACCACCATCAGTGCCTCTCCCCTGATTTTTCTTGCCTCTGCTTTGTTCGCCCTGGTCACCGTTCTGCTGTCCTGTTCCCGTCCGGGTAAGATTGCCTCAAAAGTTTCTCCGGTGGAAGCAACAAAGTACACGGAAATTGTAAGGAGCAAAAAGGAGCGCCGTACTACCCGTGGTGCAAAAGTACATCAAATGGCTTTTGCCAACTTGGGGCGCAATAAAAGGAAAACTGTTCTTGTGGTTATCTCTCTTTCGCTTTCTGTGGTACTTCTCAATATCCTGGTCACTTTTGCTGGTGGTTTCGATATGGAAAAGTATCTGGCAAAACAAACCTGTGCGGACTTTATAGTAAGCTCAACGGACTATTTCCGTTATAACTATACTCCATGAGCTTCCGTCATTATTCACCAGGCTATAGTTTTGTGCTTCCCATCGAGAAACTCAACCATGACAGCCAGCACGAAAGTATCCCGATGTATTATCTGTTCGATACGACCGATGACATAAGCGAAGCATCCGCGGAGAATTACCTTGCTGATTTAACTGCTGACAATTTGTCCGGATTGATGTATGAAAGCAAAGCAACACTCCGGGCAGAATTTGAGAGCTTCCAGACCATGTTTCTGCTGCTGGGTGGGCTGCTCTGCGCCATTGTCGGCCTTGTTGGCGTTCTCAACTTCTTCAATGCCATTATGACGGGGATTTTTTCCCGCAGAAGAGAATTTGCGGTTCTCCAGGCGGTGGGAATGACCGGCAGGCAGCTCAATACAATGCTTGTTTACGAGGGATTATTCTATGCCCTGGGCTCTGCCGGGGCCGCACTGGTTCTTTCGGTCATGATGAGTCCCTTGCTTGGAAAACTTATGGAAAAAATGTTCTGGTTTTTCAGCGCCAGATTCAATGTGATCCCCGCGCTTGCCGCCATTCCCCTATTCGCGCTGCTGGGCTGGCTGATTCCCACCGCCATGCATAAACAGGCGATGAAATACAGCGTGGTGGAACGGCTGCGGGACGCAGAGTAATTCCCCATAACAAAAGACATCCCTCTGCCGCAATGGCAGAGGGATATTCTTATAGACGTGGTTTATGCCTTTACGGCGTTCAGGATGCACTTCACCAGTTCGTCCCGGCCGTCGCCCTTCTCGGCGGAGAAGGGGATCACAGGGCAGCTCTCGGGCAGCTCCAGGTCGGCGCGGATGGCGGCGAGGTTCGGCTCCAGCTCGCTTTTTTTCAGCTTGTCCTTCTTGTTGGCAAGAACCACAAAGGGGCAGCCGGAATCCAGGAACCACCTGGCCATGGTGATATCGTTGTTCGTGGGCGGATGGCGGTAGTCCACGATCAGCACCCCCAGGGTAATGCGGTTGGCAGCAAAATAGTCCTCCATGAGCTTTGCCCAGCGGTCCTTTTCCGCCTGGGGTACCTTTGCAAAGCCGTAGCCGGGCAGGTCCACCAGATAGCAGGTTTTATCCAGCAAAAAATAGTTCACATGGACGGTCTTTCCCGGCTTATCCCCCACCTTTGCCATGCTCTTGCGCTGCAAAAGGCGGTTGATGACGGAGGATTTGCCCACATTGGACTTGCCCGCAAAGGCAATCTCCGGCAGCCGTTTTCCCGGGAAATCCTTGGGCGAGGCGGCGGAAATCAAGAATTCTACGTTCTGAAAATTCATAGCCGCCTCCTTACTGCTGCAGCTCCGGCCGTCTTGCCTTGGCGGAAACGTCCTCAGGCAAGCTGCCCAGAATGGCGGGGTTCATCTCCGCAGTCCGGTTCAGCGCCGCATTCAGCACCGTATCCACCGTGGAAGCGCTGACGAAATTCAGCTGCTTGCGGACGGTCTGGTCGATCTCTTCCAGGTCCCGCTCGTTGTCCTTGGGAATAATGACCGTGCGGATGCCGTGGCGAAGCGCCGCCATGGTCTTCTCCTTCAGGCCGCCAATGCGCATGACCCGGCCCCGAAGAGAAACTTCGCCGGTCATGGCCACATCCCGCCGGACGGTGGTATTCGTCAGGGCGGAGACGATTGCCGTACAGACCGTCACACCGGCACTGGGGCCGTCCTTGGGCACAGCGCCCTCCGGGAAATGCACATGGATATCCTTGGTCTTATAGAAGTCCGCGGGAACGCCCAGCTTCTGGGCGTTGGCCCGGATATAGCTCAGGGCGGCATGGGCAGACTCCTTCATGACGTTGCCCAGGTTGCCGGTGAGCTCCAGCTTTCCGGATCCCTCCATCACATTGACTTCCACTTCCAGGGTCTCGCCGCCTACGCTGGTCCAGGCCAGGCCCGTGACCAGGCCCACCTGGTCGCTGCCCGGCAGACGGTCCGGCAGGAATTTGCGGATGCCCAGGAAGTCCTCCAGATTGCCGCCGGTGACGGTGATTTTCTTGGGCTCCTCCTGGGAAAGCAGCTGCATATCTGCCTTCCGGCAAATGGCCCCGATTTCCCGCTCCAGGTTCCGAACGCCGGATTCCCGGGTATAGCAGCAGATGATCTCCCGAATGGCATCATCCGTAATGCGCAGCTGGGTCTTTTTCAGGCCGTGCTTTTTCAGCTGCTTGGGCACCAGGTAATTCTTGGCAATCATGAGCTTCTCTTCATCGGAATAGGAGCCCAGTTCGATGATCTCCATACGGTCCAGCAGGGGTCTGGGGACGGTATCCAAGGTGTTGGCGGTGGTGATGAACATCACATCGGACAGGTCAAAGGGGATCTCAATATAATGGTCCCGATAGGTGCTGTTCTGCTCCGCATCCAGCACCTCCAGCAGCGCCGCGCTGGGGTCGCCCCGGTAGTCTGAGCCCATTTTGTCGATCTCGTCCAGCAGGACAACGGGGTTGGAGGTCCCGGCCTGGGTCATGGCCGTCATGATGCGGCCGGGCATGGCTCCCACATAGGTCTTCCGGTGGCCCCGGATATCGGCCTCGTCATGGACGCCGCCCAGGGAAATGCGGACCATCTTCCGGTTCATGCACCGGGCAATGGAATAGGCAATAGAGGTTTTGCCCACGCCGGGAGGGCCTACCAAGCAGAGAATCTGGTGCTGGCTGTCCGGGGCCATCTGCTTGACGGCCATGGTCTCCAGGATCCGCTCCTTCACCTTTTCCATGCCGAAGTGATCCTTGTCCAGCACCTTGCGTGCAGCGGCCACGTCCACCCGGTCCTTGGTCTTCACATTCCACGGAAGATCCAGCACCGTGTCCAGATAGTTGCGCAGGACGGAGGCTTCGGAGGAGCCGAAGGGCTGCTTCTTCAGCTTTTCGGCATCCTTGATCAGCTTCTTCTCCTGCTCCTCGGCAAGATGCAGCTTCTTGATGCGGGCAATGTCCTCGTCCAGCTCTGCATTCTCGTCTTCCTCGCCCAGCTCTTCCCGAATGGCACGCATCTGCTCGCGCAGATAGTAGTCCCGCTGGTTCTGGTCCATATTGACCCGAGTCTTGTCCTGGATTTCGGATTCCAGCTTCAGAACCTCAATCTCCCGGCGCAGCATGGCAACTGCCATTTCCAGGCGCTTGGTGGGGTTCAGCTGGGCCAAAAGGGCCGCCTTGTCCTGGATGTCCAGGCCGGAATTCTGGCCGATGGAATCCGCCAGAAAGCCGTCCTCATCGCTGGCAAGCATTTTCAGCTGAATCAGCTGAGCCGGGTGCTCCGTGTACTCCGTATAGGCGGCGTAGAGGCTGTTGGCCTCCCGGCGCAGCGCATGGCTTCTGGGGCCGCTGCCGCTCTCCGGGCAGGAGACAGACTCCACCTGCCCGGCCAAATACGGCTCTGTCTGCCGCATTTCCGTAATGCGTCCCCGAGAAAGGCCGGTGACCAAGACCCGCAGATTTTCATCCTGGGCCTTCAGCACCTGCTTGACCTGGACAATAGTACCCACGGTATACAGGTCTCCCAGCTTGGGGTCGTCCACCATGATGTCCTTCTGGGGCGTCAGAAAGAGGGTCTGATTCTCCTTCATCGCCGCCTCCAGCGCCAGGGCAGACTTAGGCCGGCCCACATCGAAGTGGACCGTCTGATCCGGGAAAATGGCCAGCCCCCGCAGGGCCAAGACCGGCATATTCCCGGCATAAATCATCTCGCTCATTGTATTTTCCCTCCTTTGTGGAGTTAATGGCACCAAAAAGTACCTATGAAGACAAAAGGGGGCAGATTTCTCCACCCCCTTAAAGCATTATTTCTTCCCGTTCAGGGGCTCTCTGGGATGAGCAGGATCTCGCACAATGGTAGGCTGCCCACCCTCGACGCATTCCGGTGTCAGAATCACCTTCTGGATGGTCAGATCCGAGGGAATCTGGAACATGATATTCGTCATGATTTTCTCCAGAATTGCCCGCAGGCCTCTGGCGCCGATCTGGCGGTCAATGGCCTTCTTGGCAACGGCCTTCATGGCATCCTCGGTGATCTCCAGAGCCACGCCGTCCATCTCCAGCAGCTTCTGATACTGGCGGACAATGGCGTTCTTGGGCTCTACCATAATGCGAACCAGGTCCTCCTGGCTAAGACTCTCCAGGCAGGCAATCATGGGCATACGGCCAATGAGCTCAGGGATAATGCCGAACTTCATCAGATCGTGGGGCTCCACCTGGGCAAGCAGCTTGCCCACATCCCGGTTCTTCCGGCTTTCCACCGGCGCATCAAAGCCGATGGTGCTCCGGTCCGTCCGGGCCTCAATGATCTTATCCAGCCCATCGAAGGCACCGCCGCAGATGAAGAGGATATTGGTGGTATCCACCTGGATCATCTCCTGCTGGGGGTGCTTCCGTCCGCCCTGGGGCGGGACATTGGCAACGGTGCCCTCCAGGATTTTCAGCAGCGCCTGCTGCACGCCCTCGCCGGACACATCCCGGGTAATGGAGGTATTTTCGCTCTTGCGGGCGATTTTGTCCATTTCATCGATGTAAATAATGCCCCGCTGGGCCAGCTCCACGTCAAAATCCGCAGCCTGCAGGAGGCGAAGCAGAATGTTCTCCACGTCGTCGCCCACATAGCCGGCCTCGGTCAGCGTGGTAGCGTCTGCGATTGCAAAGGGCACGTTGAGGATCTTGGCCAGGGTCTGTGCAAAGAGGGTCTTGCCGCAGCCCGTGGGGCCGATGAGCAGAATATTGCTCTTCTGCAGATCCACATCGGAATTGTCCGGGAACGTAATGCGCTTATAGTGATTGTAGACCGCAACGGACAGGGCGATTTTGGCCTCTTCCTGACCAATGATATAGTGGTCCATGAAGGCCTTCATTTCCATGGGGGTCGGCAGCTTTTCCAGCTTGGGGGCACCGCCGCCCACATCGATCTCATCCCGCAGCAGCTCGCTGCAGGCCTGCACACAGTCGCTGCAGATATACACGCCGGGGCCGGCAATCAGCCGACCGGCCTGGGACTCCCGCTTCCCGCAGAAGCTGCATCGAACCGGCGGCTCACTTGTTCTTGCCATTTTCCGGCACCTCGTTTCTCTTAAAAATCAATGATGCTCCAGAACCCGGTCGATGAGGCCGAAGGCCTTTGCCTCTTCCGCATTCAGGAAATTATCCCGCTCGCAGGCGGCGGTGACCTCTTCGATGCTCTTGCCGGTATTCTCGGACAGGATGCGGTTCATCCGGGTCTTGACGTTTTCCAACCGCTTCAGATGAATGGCCATGTCCGTAATCTGACCCTGGGTGCCCGCAGAGGGCTGGTGGATCATGATTTCAGAATTGGGCAGAGCCATCCGCTTGCCCTTGGTGCCGGAGCTCAGCAGGAAAGCACCCATGGATGCGGCCATGCCCACGCAGATGGTTGCAACATCGCACTTGATGTATTGCATGGTGTCATAGATGGCCATACCGGCCGTGACACTGCCGCCGGGGGAATTGATATAGAACTGAATGTCCTTATCCGGATCCTGCGCTTCCAGATACAGCAGCTGGGCAACTACCAGGCTGGCTGTGGTGTCGTTGACTTCCTCAGACAGGAAAATAATGCGGTCATTCAGCAGACGGGAAAAAATATCATAGCTGCGTTCGCCGCGGCTGGTCTGCTCAACAACATAGGGTACTAAACTCATGGTGATGTCTCCTTTCAATTGACAGCCATGGAAAACACACGGCGGACCGTGGGGGCCTTTTGCTTCCCCCGCGATCCGTATTTTTTGTTTTCAAGCCGGCTGCCTAGGCTTTGCCGTGAAACATTCTAACCATTTGGAAAGAGGCTTATTCCTCGGTCTTCTCCTCAGCCTTGGGGGCAACAGCAACGGCGCTGTCCACGATCAGCTTCACGGCCTTGCGGGTCTTCAGGGACTCGGTCAGCTCCTCAACGGGAACCAGCTCCTTGACCTTGGAAACCTCCATCTCGTACTGCTTGGCCATGCTCTCGAACTCTTCCTCGATGTCCTGCTCGGTGACGGTCAGGTTCTCCACCTCGGCGATTTTCTCCAGGGTGACGGAGATCTTGGCCTGCTTCTCAGCGGTGGGCCGGAAGGCATTGCGCATGGTGTTCACATCGCCGCCCATCATCTTGGCGTACTGCTCCATGGAGTAGCCGCTCATCTGCAGCTGGTAGCCGAAGCGCTCCATCTGCACATCCAGCTCCTTCTCAACCAGAGCATTGGGCATATCCACGGTGGTGTTCTCGGCGGCCTTCTCAACGGCAGCGTTCTCGAAATCGGAATCCAGCTGCTTCTGGGCCTTCTCCAGAGCCTTGGCACGGATGTCGGCCTTCAGAGCCTCCAGGGTATCGAACTCGGAAACGTCCTTGGCGAACTCATCGTCCTGCTCGGGGATGATGTTCATGGTCAGCTTGTTGACCTTCACATGGAACACAACAGCCTTGCCGGCCAGGTCCTTGTGATAGTCCTCGGGGAAGGTGATGTCGATGTCCTTCTCCTCGCCCACGTTCATGCCGACAATCTGCTCCTCAAAGCCGGGAACAAAGGAGTGGCTGCCCAGGGTCAGGTCGAAGTTCTCGCCCTTGCCGCCCTCGAAGGGAACGCCATTGTCGAAGCCCTCGAAGTCGATGTTGGCAGTGTCGCCCATCTCAGCGGGACGGTCCACATTCTCGGTGGAAGCCACGTTCTTGGCCATGGCGTCCAGCTCGGCCTGAACCTGTGCGTCGGTAACGGTGGGCTCAGCCTTCTCAACCTCCAGGCCCTTGTACTGGCCCAGAGTGACCTCGGGGTAAACGTCGGTGGTCAGGGTCAGGGTGACGGTGTTGTCGTCAGCAATCTGCATATCGGTCAGGCTGGGGCGGCCAATGGCCTTGAAGCCATCCTGGCTGGCAACGGCGAACTCATAGATCTCGGGGAAGATCTCCTCCAGGCCGTCTTCATAGAAGACATGGGCACCGTACATAGCCTCGATCATCTTCCGGGGAGCCTTGCCCTTGCGGAAGCCGGGGATCATGATGCTCTTACGAGCCTTCATGTAAGCGCTGTTGACACCGCGCTCCATCAGCTCCTTGTCGATCTCCACCACGATGGTGGCCTGATTGCCGTTTCTTTCTACGCTCTTAACATTCATGTAAATATACCTCCTGATAGGTGCTTTGGAACGCACCCTTTATTTATATTTTTACATAGCCGATATATTCTATCAAATAAAGCAGGAATTGTCCACACTTTTCTTAAAAAGTTTTCATTTGATTACCGGCTGAGGCTGGAAATTCACATAGTCCGCAGACAGCAGGCGATAGAAAATGCCATCCCACAGCCCTTCCAGCGCCAGCTTGTGGCTTCCGCCGTGCAAATGCCCATAAAAGCACTGCCGGACACCATATTTCTCCAGAATATCCAGAATCTCCTGGCAGGTGTATCCCTTGTACCTGGGCGGATAGTGGAGAAACACCAGCTTCTCCCGGTCCCCTGCCGCTTTCAGAGACGCCTCCAGGCGCATCAGCTCCCGGCGGAACACCTTTTCATCGTGGGTACCGGACTTTTCCTCCTCGAAAAACCAGCCGCGGGTACCGCAGATGGCATAGTCCTCATAGAAATAGCAGTTATTATTCAGCAGATACATCTGGGTAAATTCGTTTTCCCGGCAAAATTTCTCGAATTTCGCAGCCGTGCTCCACCAATAATCGTGATTTCCCTTTAGAATGATTTTTCTGCCAGGGATCTGCTGAATCCAGGAAAAATCTGCCCTTGCACTGGGAAGGTCCAGTGCCCAGCTCAAATCGCCCATAAGCACCGTGGTGTCCTCCGGGCCGATCACCCGGAATCCCTGCCGGAGCTTTTCCATATAGCCAACCCAGGCACCGCCGAAAACATCCATGGGCTTCGGCGCGCCCAGGCACAGATGCAAATCGCCTATGGCATACAGCGCCACACACTCACCTCCCCGTATTCAAGTATTCCCTGACCGTTGCCCCGGGCACATCCAGCAGCATAGAAATGGTATCGCCGTCCGGTTCCGGGCTGCGCTCCGACAGGAGCAGCGCCCTGCGGTTCTCCCCCGCCTTAGAGCGATAATCCTGCACCCCGGCATAGAGAATGGCCGTATAGGGGCTGAGCAGGCAATCATAATTTTTCAGAACGCCCGTCAGCGTCAGCGTCAGGCGGCTCTCGCTGGTCACGCCCACAAACAGTGCGCGCTGCATTTGCCGCAAAAGGCTCTGTTCCGGCTCATAGGCCAGGCCCATATAGGAAACCTTGGCATATTCCACTGCCGGTTTTGGGCCGCCCATGCAGTACAGCAGGTGCTCCATTCCCATGGGCAGCACCACATCCGCAAGCGGTGTGCGGGTCTTTTCGCAGACCCCATCGGTCCGCAGCTGCCCCAGGTGTACCAGCTCCCAGGGGCTGTTGTTTTCATTGCAGCAGCAAATGATTTTCCCTACCGGGAAGCCCATTTGCTTCAAATACACCCCTGCCAGCACGCCGGAGAAATCTCCGGACAGCACCGCCAGATCTGTCTCCTCCTGCTCCATCCGGGAGAGCAGCATGCCCATAACCGACAGCTTGACGCAGGTTTTCGCCCAGAAGCCGCAGCTGCACCCCAGCCGTTCCGACAGAAAGCGCAGAACGTAGCTTAGCTCCCCCTCCGGATTGTGCCAGCACTGCGCCAAAACCGTCCTTCGGTCCAGCTCCCGGGCACGAACCCAGCGGCGGCCTACGGAGAAATCCAGGTCCCAGGCAGTAATCCCCAGGTCAAGGTACATACCCAGCAGCCGGACAAAGGCGCCGTTTTCCGGCAGCTTTCCCAGATTCCGGATCTCCTCCCCGCTCAGCCGGGGCACTGTCTCCGGCACATACAGCCCGCCATCCGGGCTTCTGTCCTGGGAGAATGCTTGCTTTGCATCATAAAGGGGTTCCTTACTTCTTGTTGTTGCGTACCGCAGCGTCCATCACTCCCAAAGCATTGTTCCAATAGAGATTCATAACCATTTCCTCCGTCAGGCCCCGCTCCAACAGGCGCTGGGCCAGAGTCGGATAGCTCTGGACACCCTCAAAGCCCTGGGCCAAAGCATCACAGCCGTCCAGGTCGCCGCCCAACGCAATATGACGGCACTCCGGGTCAATTTCCAGAAAATGGAAAATATGGTCGCAGATCGTGTCCAGCGTGGGCTTTTCCCCCAAGAATTCCGCAAACTGGTTGATACCTGCCACGCCGCCCGTATCCCGGATGGCCCGGAACATATCGTCCGTCAGGTTCCGGGCATGGGGACAGACGGCCCGGCTGTTGGAATGGGAGGCTATCACAGGCGCCTGAGTGATCTTCATAATATCCCAGAAGCCTGCATCGCTGATATGGCTCACATCCACCAGGATTCCTAGCTCCTGGGCATTGCGGACATATTCCCGCCCCAGGTCTGTCAGGCCCTCTCCGGTCTGGTTGGAGCCGGTGAGGACGTTGCTTTCATTCCAGCCAAGGGTAGAAATGCGGAAGCCGGCCTGGAACATGCTTTCCAGCAGCTCCGGGTCAAAGTCAAAGCCCGCCGGGCCTTCAATGGTCAGAAGGGCGGACATTTTTCCCTTTTCGTAGTTTGTCCGGATATCATCGGCGCTATATACCAGGCCGATCTTTCTTTTGTTCTTGTCGATCTCCCGCTGGATGGTGGCAATTTCCCGTTCAAAAACAACAACGGGAGATAGGCCGTACCAGTCCTTTTTTTCCATATAGGGCGTTGTAAAGCAGGCAAAGCACTGGCAGTAGCCGGAAAGCTCTGCCGCCCGCGTCAGGTCAATATGACCGCCATTCGCATTCAGGCTTCCTGCCTGATTCACGTCGTCGCCCAGCAGCCGCAGGGCGGTGTCGCAGTGCAGATCAAATACCGGAAAATTCATTCAAATGCATCCTCCAAATGATTGATAATCAGCTTTTTTGTCTCCGTTCCCTGGGGTGCATAGATTTCGATCACATCGAACCGGGGCTGCAAGCTTGTGGGATACCGGGATAAGTACATGGACGCCGTGGTGCGGAGCCTTTGCTGCTTCCGATAGTCCACAAATTCCCGTGCCTGGGCAAACTCCGCATTTTTGCGCAGCTTGACCTCCACGAAAACCAGATAGCGCCTGTTTTTGACGATCAGGTCGATTTCCCCGAATTTGCACCGGTAATTGGATGTCACCAGTGCATAGCCCTTTCGGCGCAGAAATTCCGCTGCCTTTTCTTCCCCCCAGGGGCCCAGCAGATTAGCCATAGAGCTTTTTCAAAAAGGTCCTTCTGTGGATGGGGCAAGGCCCCAGCTTTTCCAGGGCCGCATAGTGGGCCTTGGTGCCATAGCCCTTGTGAATTTCAAAGCCATAGCCCGGGTATTTTTCCGCAGCTTCCACCATCCAGTTGTCCCGGGTGACCTTGGCCAGCACGGAAGCGGCAGCAATATTGGCGCTCAGGCTGTCGCCCTTGATGACCGTCTTGCAGGGCACGCCGAAGTCCGTCTCCCGGTTGCCGTCGATCAGGGCGAATTCCGGCTGGGGGTTCAGCTGCTCCATCGCCCGGCGCATGGCCAGAAAGGTGGCCTGCAGGATATTGATCTCGTCAATCTCCTCCTGGCTTGCAAAAGCAATGCCAAAGCTCACCGCCTCCTGCTGTATGATTGGAAACAGCTCCCGGCGGCGCTTGTCGGAGAGCTTCTTGCTGTCGTTCAGCCCCGGGATCACCAGTCCCTTGGGCAGGATGACCGCTGCCGCACACACCGGTCCGGCCAGAGGGCCTCTGCCCGCCTCGTCCACACCGCAGATCAGCTCAAACGGGAGCTCCGACTCGATCTCCCAGAGATTGATTTCACTCATAGCTCTGCCTCCTTGGGCTGCTCCAGGGTAAATTTTCCCAGTTTTCCGCTGCGGAATTCATCCAGCAGCACCTTTGCCATCCGCTCCGTGTGGATCTCCCCCCGGGCGAGCAGATAGCCTCTGTTCTTTCCTGCCATTTCCAGCAGCTCGTAGCCCCGGGTTCCCTGGGGGGCTTCTACCTTGTAGCGCTCCTTCAATGTTTCCGGATAGTATTCCAGCAGCAGCTCCATCAGGCGACAGGCCAGCTCCTCCACATCGATGACGCCCTCCTTGACGGCCCCCGTAAAGGCCAGCATCATGCCAACCTCCTGGTCTTCAAATTTGGGCCAGAGGATTCCCGGGGTATCCAGCAGCTGCAATCCCGCGTCCACCGTCACCCACTGCTTGCCCCGGGTCACACCCGGGCGGTTTTCCGCCTTGGCGCCTTTTCTGCCGGAAATCTGATTGATGAGGGTGGATTTGCCCACATTGGGAATCCCTACCACCATAACCCGCAGGGGTCTATTCATGCCCTTCGCCGCATCCCTTTGGAGCTTTTCGGTGCAGGCCTTCCGGGCCGCAGGGGTAAAGCCGGAAATGCCCCGCTTGGTCTTGCAGTCCGTGGCAATGACAGCCATGCCCTTCTTCTCAAAATAGCTTTTCCACCGGCTTGTGGCGGCAGGGTCTGCCAAGTCCATGCGGTTCAGGACGATCATTCTGGGTTTGCTGCCGCAGATGGCGTCAATATCCGGGTTCCGGCTGGATAGAGGAATCCGGGCGTCTACGATTTCGCAGACCGCATCCACCTGCTTCAGGTCTGCCTCGATCTGCCGCCGGGTTTTTGTCATGTGGCCCGGATACCACTGAATATTCATATTCTCCATTTAGTTTACCTTTCCGATTCGCTGAAAATCCCGCTTTTGGGAGCCGCCATCCGTTCCCGGGAAGAGAATCAGGGCAACCTTGCCCAGAATCTCCCGCTTATCCACCTGGCCAATCTCCAGGGAGCGGCTGTCCTTGGAATTGTTGCGGTTGTCACCCATGACAAAGACGCAGTTTTCCTCCACGATCTGTGGGAACACAGCCCCCTCGTCCAGATTGGTCAGGGTGTTGGTGTAATCCTCCTCCAGAGGGAGGCCATCTACATAGACAATGCCGTTTTCAAAGTCCATGTCCACGATCTGCCCTTCCGTGGCGATGACGCGCTTGACAATGGGCTTCCCGTGATCATAGGCCTGCTTGCTGAGGACCACAATGTCCCCCTGTTTCGGCTCCCGATAGAAGAGATTGCCGGTCAAAAGCAAATAGTCCCCATCCAGCAGCGTCTGCCGCATGGAAGGGCCGGACACCACGATGATGCGGAAAAAAACAAGAAATACGATCATAACCACAGACAGCATCCAGCACAGATCGTGCAGATACAGCACAAGGCTCTTTTGAAACCCCGGATTTTCCTGCTTTTCGGATTCGAATCGTGCCACTTTTGTTCCCTCCTGTTTCTCTCCAGGCATAATATGGAATATTGTACCACAGTTTGTAGGTATTTTCCAGAAATAAAAAGCAAAATTTTCGTCAGAGCATAAAAAAAGAGGGCAAAGCCCTCTTTCTTTATGAAAAGCAGAATTAAACCTTCTCCTTGATCTTGGCAGCCTTGCCGAAACGATCCCGCAGGTAGTACAGCTTCGCGCGGCGAACCTGGCCCTTACGGACGGTCTCGATCATAGCCACGTTGGGAGAATGCAGGGGGAAGACCTTCTCGCAGCCGACACCGTAGGAAACACGACGAACGGTGATGGTCTCACCAATGCCGCCATGCTTGCGGGCAATGATGGTGCCTTCGAACACCTGGATACGCTCACGAGCGCCTTCCTTGATGCGAACGTGCACACGGACGGTGTCGCCAACCCGGATCTCGGGCAGCTCTTCCTTCATGTACTGGCTGTTCAGTGCTTTTACCAAATCCATTTTATTGTCCTCCTTAAATATTAGGCGTTCATGCCCGCGCTTTTTCGCGGCAGAGGACACACCTTGATTTCAGACCGACTTATTTTAGCATAGAATCATAGGAAATGCAAGCACTTTTTTCGCAATTTCTTTGGATATTTGCGCTGTTATTTTATCCAATTCTAAGGTATCGGCTCAGCACTCCGTGAACGTGTAGCGGACCATGCTCCCCTTGCCGTCGCCGGTGATGATCAGCAAATCGCCGGTTTTGGTCTGCACCCGGTCCATAACCGGGTAGGGGGCGTTGGCCTGCACATAGCTATCCGGGCTTTCGCACTCCGCCTCAAGGATCTCCTTTTTGGCGTGGGCTTCCCCGCCGCAGGGATTGATGGTCTCCACCAGGATCTCGTATTCCTTCATAGAAAAAACTCCTTTTCCTTTTTTCATAAGGATATCACAGTCGGCTCAGATTATGCAAATAGGCATTTTCCACAAGAATGCTATGCCAGGATTGTGCAAATCAACTCTGCGCACTTTTCAATGCCCAGCTTTCCGCTGTTCAGCGTCATATCATATGCCTGAACCTGCCCCCATTTCTGGCCGGTATAGAAGCGATAATAGGTGCTTCTGCGCTTATCCTTATCCTTCAGCCGCTGCTCCGGAGTCTCGGTCCGCTCGCCGTACTCTTCCACAATGCGCTTTGCCCGGAAGGCCATGTCTGCACGAACGAAGACCTTCAGCACATCAGGACGGTCCTTCAGGATAAAGTCCGCACACCGGCCGACAATGACGCAGGGGCCTTTCTTTGCCAGATCCGCAATGACATTGCATTGAATCTGCCAGAGAATATCCTCGTTGGTGGGGCCGCTGTTGCGGTTTGTCAGCAGTGCGTCCAGAAAGCCGCCGGGGGTGTACTCCCCTGCTTCCTTCACATAGCTTTCCGCAAAGCCGGACTGTTTCGCCATTTCGGTAATGAGCTCTGCATCATAGCAGGGAATGCCAAGCTTCTGTGCCACCATCTTTCCAATGGTGCGGCCGCCGCTGCCAAACTCCCGGCTGATGGTAATAATGCCCTGTTTCATTGCTTTGCCACTCCTTTTTCATTCAATTCTCTGTAGGTTTGCGCGATGATCACTGCGGAAATCACAAAGGTCAAAATATCCGACACAGGCATGGAATACAGCACGCCGTTCAGTCCAAAGAACAGCGGCAGCACCAGCGCGAAGCCAACGCCGAAGACCACTTCCCGGAACATGGACAGCATAGTGGAGGCGAAGGCCTTTCCCAAAGCCTGCAGGAAGATAAAGCAAGCCTTATTGACACAGGCCAGAACCATCATGCACAGATAAATCCGGAAGGCCTTGATTGCAAACTCCGTATAGTATGCGCTTTCGTTGGCTGCGCCGAAAATGGCGATCAGCTGCCGGGGGCACAGCTCTACCAGCAGCAGCGCAATCAGGCCAACCAGCGCTTCATAGGTCAGAAGCTTCGTAAACAGCGCCTTGACCCGCTCTTTCTTCCCTGCGCCCACATTAAAGCCCACAACGGGGATGCAGCCGGCGGCCATACCCACAACGATGGAGATGACGATCTGGAAGAACTTCATAACGATGCCCACCACCGCCATGGGGATCTGGGCATACTGCGCCTGGCCGAAAATGGGGTCTAATGCACCATACTTGCGCAGCATATTGTTGATGGCCGCCATGGCAGCCACCAGGCTGATCTGAGACAGGAAGCTGGTAATGCCCAGCGACAGCGTCCGGCCGCAGATGTTTCCCTGCAAACAATAGTCATGGGCAGCAGGCTTGATGATGTGCATATGCAACAGATACCAGACAGCAAGGATCGCCGTCACCACCTGGCCGATGACGGTAGCGAGAGCCGCGCCCATCATGCCCCACTTAAAAGCAAAGATGAAGATTGGGTCAAGAATGATATTGATGATTGCCCCCGCCAGGGTGGAGGCCATGGCGAACTTCGGATTGCCGTCCGCCCGGATAATGGGGTTCATAGCCTGACCGAACATATAGAAGGGGATGCCCAGAGTAATATAGAAGAAATACTCCTGGCTGCACTGGAAGGTTTCCTCATTTACCGTGCCGCCGAACATGGCAATGATGCTGTCGGCAAAAATCAGATAGATTGCCGTCAGAATGACACTTGCCGCAACGATCAGCACAACCGCATTGCCCACGCTGCGCCTGGCCTTCTCCGGCTCGTCTCTGCCCAGGGCCATACTGACGAAGGCGCAGCAACCGTCGCCCACCATGACCGCAATGGCCAGCGCCACCACCGTCAGCGGGAAGACAACGGTATTGGCCGCATTGCCGAAGGAGCCCAGGTAGCTGGCATTGGCAATGAAGATCTGGTCAACAATGTTGTAAAGCGCGCCTACCAGAAGGGAGATGATGCAGGGGACGGCATAGCTCCGCATGAGCTTGCCGATGGGCTCTGTGCCCAGGAATGTGTTTTTTTCGTCCATTGGAACCACCTTTTCATAAAAAATGCGTAAGCCCAGATCATTACATCCGGACTTACGCATTTCGCAACACGATGAATATGGGGCTTGACGAAGAAAGGGCGGGTATGCCCAACTGGATTTACGCATACCCGCCACTCGCTGTAGCGCTATTATAGCAGAACTTTATTCATTTTTCAAATGTTTTTTCTGTAAAAAGGTTATTCTTCACTCGGACAGATACAGGTTCAGGCTCTGCAATGCCTGATTCACCGCCTCTTCTGTGGTGCAGGTGCCCCGCATACTGGCGGCGGCCTGGTCGGATACCAGCTTTCGGACGGTGCGGTCCGTCATGGCGGGCGTTGTCAGCGCATCCACCCAGGAAACCAGCTGCTTGCGCTCTGCCGCACTTGGATAACGGGCAGCTACGGAGATCATATTGCCGTTTTCATCGGAAGAGGCAAATTTGTCTTCCACGGTTTTGTCCTCCTGAATCTGCCGATCAAAAGCAGCCCGGTTCACCGGGAAGCCATAGGACAAGGCGTTTTCCTGGACCTCCTCGCTTATGACAAACTGCACAAATTCCCTGGCCCCGTCCTCATTTTCCGTGGTTTTCAGAACACCGTAGAGCTGTCGGGGCAGGAACACGCCGGAGGTCTGGAGATTCAGAGGCATCAGCGCGTAGCCCTCCAGCCGGTCCTCGCCTGCCAGGGCGCCGGCCCATTGCTCCATGCTTTCCAGGGTTCCCGCAGACAGGGCTGTGCCGTTCATCACGATGTCTCTTGCACCGGAAATGCTGGTATAGTCGCCGGGGGTATAGAAATTATCCCCCTCTGCTTCCAGCTGCTTGAGATAATCCGCGTACTGCTCCCGCATGGGCGCGTCCAGGTCGTAAATTGCCTGCATCGCATTGAGAAACGCCCCCAGGGCCTCAGCGTCCAGCGTACCGTCCTCCTTTTGCCAGGCGGCGGAGCAGCTGTCATAGAAGCAGTCCGTCACAAGCTGGGGAATCATACCGTTCATCAGGCTTTTGGCCTCCGGATTTTGGGCGAGAGCCAGGGTAGCCGCATTCACCAGAGAATCCAGATCCGTGATCTGGGAAACCAGGTCACGGGGACCGTAAATTGCCGGAATTGCAAAGGCTGCCGGAAGGATACAAACCTTTCCGTCGGGAGCATAGCATTTTGTGATCTTCTCGAGCGTTGGCGTTTCCGTCAGAAGATCAGACAGGTCCAGCAGGATGTCCTTTTCCAGGTAACTTTTCGTGGACATCCCGTCCAGCCGCAGAATATCCGGGCCGGAACCCGCCAGGATCTCCGTGTTCAGCGTCCGCAGGGCATCCGCTTCCGTCATACCGTCCTCACCGGTCAGGCCAATTTCCAGCGTCACATCGGTCTCCGGATGGGACTTCCGGAATCTGGCAATGATCTGCCGCAGATCGTCGTCCTCATAAAGGCTATAGACCTTCAGCTGCTTGGTGGCCTGCAGAGGTGCATCGGCATCAAAGACATACCGGCACAGCACGGCGCAGCCGTCCTGCTGCCCCAGTATGTAAAACACGCCGTCTTCCGTGCCCTCCAGAACCGTAGGCTGAAAACTGGGGTCTCCCAGAGAGCTCCTGTCGGCACTGATCAGCTCTTCCGTAACGCTGCCCCCGGGCACAAAGCTGAACAGGCCCTCATTGGTGGTGAAGAACAGATAGCCCGCCTGATTCTGCCAGAGGCAGCTGCTGCCGGGGATTCCGGCGGTGGACTGGGCCGCTGCCATCAGCTGCTCTCCCAGCACATCTGTCAATAGCTCCTGCTTTCCGTCACGCAGGCGGGCACAGCCGTCATCGCTGAGCAGGAATGTATCCTCCCCTGCACAGCGCAGGGCATCCAGTCCGACCGAGAGGCCGCATTCATTGAGATTCCCGCTCAGGCTGCCGTCCGTCAGGTTGATTTCCCGCAGATCATCGAAGGAGAAAAGGAGCATCAAGCGCCCATCCTCCGTCACATCACCGCCGCTCAGCAGGTAGCCCGCAGTCTCATCCGCCTCCGGGTAGGTGATTGGCAGCTCCCGCAGCCCTCCATCCGGTGACACAATCGCGAAATGGTACTGATACACCCCGTCTTCGATTTCTTCAACACCGGAGAGGAACACGGAGCCGTCCCGGAACAGCCGCACCAGGTCAAGGTCTCCCAGGGTCTTCGCGCTCTCCGGCAGTCGCAAGTCTTCCGACCAGCTGTCGTCCGTCTCCCGGGTGAAGAAGCGGTATTCCCGTTCCCCGGTCATGAGTCCCAGGCGGAGTCGTCCGTCCTCCAGGGTGGTCATGTCCAGAGGATAGCCCAATGTCGGAAGGGAAAGCTCCTGCTCCACATAGCGGCCCTTGGCCACGGTGGCCTTGGGCATGACCGTCTCCTGTTTTCCGCACCCGGCCAGGCCGGTGAGCACCAGAACCAGGGCGAGTAAAATTACCAATAAACGTTTCTGCATTGTATTTTCTCCTTTCCGCCAACGGCTTATCCCGCCGGCGATGGGATAAGCATAGCAGGCCATTCTCTAAAGCACCTCCAGATTTGCTCTAAGGAAGCTCTAAGATAAATACCGCGCCGCTCCCCGGGTTATCCTCCACCCAGAGTCTTCCCTGATGGGCAGCCGCAATTTCTGCGGCAATGCTCAGGCCAAGGCCGAAATGGTTTCGGTCCGTGCGGGCCGTCTCGCTGCGGTGGAACCGCTGGAATATCTGCTTCTTCTCCCCGTCCGGCACGCCGGGGCCGGTATCTGCCACAAAGATGCGCAGCTTCCTGCCACCGGTCTGCAACCCCAGCGTGACGGTCCCGGGGGACGGCGTATAGCTCAAAGCATTGTCCATAAGGATGGAGAGCGCCTGGCTGATTCTGTCCGGGTCCGCCGTTATTTTCGGCGACTCCTCCGGCAGAAGCAGACGCAGCCCCAGCCCCCGCTCCTGAGCCTGGGGCGCAAAGGTTTCATAGCATTCCAGAAGCAGCATATCCGGCTCCACTGGGCGCTTATGCATCTGCCACCCGCCGCTGTCGGCACTGGCCAGGGCCAGCATATCCTCGATCAGCTGCCCCATGCGGCGCCCCTCCCGGGCGATGACCTGGGAGAAGGTTTCCCTGTCCTCCCCTTCCGCCCGTTCCATGGCGGCGGCGGCCGAGAGGATGGACGTCAGCGGCGTGCGCAGCTCATGGGAGGCAGCGGCAATAAACCGGGTCTGCCGCTGTCTGCTCTCTGCCACAGGACGCAGCACCCGGCCCGTGAAGCCCCAGGAAAAGGCGCCCAGCAGCCCCACCGCCACGGCGGCACCCAGGCCAACACGCAATCGCTGGCGTACAAACCGCTGCTCCAGATCGTCTAGGGGCCGCAGCAGGGTTAGCTCCAGGGCGCTGTCCCCTTTCGGAATTTTGGCTACCGCCGCAAAATAATCCGTGCCGTCCTCTGCCGTCATGGAAAAGATGCATGAAAAGCTCTGGTTGCCTTTGGGCATTCCGTATTCCCGGGCGGCGATGACCCTGGCCATATCCGCGGCGCTGCCGGTGCGCTCCGGGTCAAAGCCCACGGAAAACAGCGGGTAACCCCCATCCGTCACCGCGGAATGGAGATTCCCCGCAGACTCCAACTGGGAAAACCACTGCATACGCACCCGCTCCTGCCCCCGCAAATATGTTGTAGCTGTGGCAAGCTGGGTGCCAAAATTCTGGAAAGCTTCTGCCCGCCCGCTTTCCTCTGAAATGCCCAGGCACAGCGCAGTCAGGCACAGCAGAATTGTGCCGGTGATCAGCGTATTAAAGGCCGTCAGCTTTATACGGAGTCTCTTCACGTATCCCCCTCCTCCAATCGGTAGCCGATCCCCCGCACTGTTGTCAGACGCAGGGTGCTTCCAACCTTGCGCAGGCTGCGCCGGAGAAAATAGGTATAGTTATCCAGATTGCCGTCCTCCACCTCTGTCTCCATACCCCATACCCGCAGCAGAATGGTCTGCCGGGGCAGGGTCTGGCCGGGATTGCGCAGAAACAGCTCCAGCAGGTCCCCCAGGCGCTTGGAAAGCGCCGTGGAAGCCGTTCCCCGGCGCAAGGTCAGACTGCCGGGGTCATAGGTTACGTCCCCATAGCGCAGCAAATCGCCCCCCGAAAGCACCGCAGGTCTGCGCAAAACGCAGCGTATTCTGGCTAAAAGCTCGTCATAGGCAAAGGGCTTCACAATATAGTCATCCGCGCCGGCATCCAGGCCGCCGGTTTTGTCGCCGAGCTGGCCCAAAGCCGTCAGGAAAATGACAGGCGTGTGAATGCCCTCCCGCCGCAGCTGCCGCAGCAGGGTCAGCCCATCCATGCCGGGCAGCATACGGTCCAGCAAAATCAGGTCGTAGCCCTGCTGCCGTGCCCAGAGCAGGCCTTCCTCTCCATCATGGCAAGTTTCCGGCGCAAAGCCATCCTGCCGCAGCTGATAGCTCAGCGACAGGCACAGGCTTTCATCATCCTCAATCAGCAGCAAGCGCATACCCTACCTCCTTCCGCCAATGACCGCCGCAAGGGTTCCGGCCATAGCGCACAATACCGATTTTATCATATTCTGCTCCATTTGCAATGCCCGCTCCACCGGAGCCCAGGCAAAAATAGACAATAGGTTCTCTTTTTGTGCCCGGAGCCAATGCCCCCAAAAGGAAAAATCCGACCAGACCGAGGGAATGGCGTCCTCCGGGACGATCACCCACTTGCCCAGCAAAGCCGCTCCCGTCAGGCCCACCAGCCAGCCGAGCCACTTCACTCGCTTCCCGACCAGGCGGCACAGAGACAGCAGCAGCACCCACAGCGGCAGCAGGCAGAAATTCCTGACAAACACAAGCAGCGGATAAAAATTCAGGATTTCCCCGGAAAGTCCGTGGCGAAACAGGAATTGTTCCGCCGTCTGCCCGCCGTTTCCATCCCACCCGGCGAGGATGCACCGGTTGAGGCGGGTTTCCTGTTCGGCAGAAATCAGGGCAACGGGTGTCAAAGCAGGGCCAGCCGCCAAAACCGGAAGGGTTTCATCCCCCAGTACCACCTGCTGGCCGCCCACGGCATCCGTACCAAAAAGGGCCTGGGCTGTGTTGCCGTCCAGAACGCAGCCCTTTGCCCAGGAAAGGGCATCCGCCCCCAGCAAGCTTCCGTTTCCATAAACAGGCACAACCGTCACCTCTGCCGTCTGCCCGGTGTCCGGGGAGGTCAAGCGCTGCCCTTCCAGGATGGTATAGAAGCAAAAGCCGACGCTTTGCGCCTCTTCCGCCTCCTGGGCCGAAAGCTGCGCCGCCTGAGTGGCAGAAATGGGCGTTTCCAGCTGCAAAAAAATCCCGCTGCCCCGCTTCTGTGCCAGCGAGGCAAAGGCAAAGGCCGCTGCGCAGAGCAGCGCGGCCAGTACAAGAAAAAGGCGTCTCATTCCACCCGCACCCGACTTCCGCTGTCCACCGCCCGGTCCGCGCCGATAATCACCTGCCGGTCTCCAATGTCGCCCACTTCCAGCGCTGCGGTGGTTTCGTTTTTGTCCAGCACCGTCACTGAGGTCTTGGCGGCTCTGAGCTGCTTTCCCAAAACCGTGTCCACCTCTTCCAGCGTCAGCACATAGGCCCGGTTCTGAGCATCCATATGCAGGGCAGAGAGGGGCACACAGCACCTGTAGGCCTGGGATTTCCTGGTGAAGCACAGCTCCATCCCGGCTCCAAGGGGTATGTCCGCCGCCGGAAGCTCCACCGTCAGCGTGCCGCCATCGTCCTTGGGAGAAAAGGCGACGACGGGAAGATCCTTATATTCCTTTCCGCTGCTTTCCAGACGCAGCTGCACCTTGTCGCCTGTACCGATGTACTTGCTCTGCTCCCGGGTCACCTCTGCGGTAAACCGCCAGCCCTGGCTGCTGTCCGCCAGCAGCAGCGCCGTGGTTTCCGAAGTCATCTGGCCGGTGCTGACATAGCAGGCGGTTACAACGCCGTCCGCCGGAGCGAGGACTTCTCCACCGGAATCGCGAAGCGCTTCCAGCTTCTCCAGCTGGGCGCGCAGCTGTTCATAGGTGATCTGACCAATCTGGGCACCGCTGCCGGCGCTTTCCGGCAAAGAGGCCGTGTCCAGCGCCTGTCCATAGGTGCGCACGGTGTCTTCCAGCTGGGCCTGTGCCTGCTCGAGATTGCTCTCTGCCAGTGCCAGAGCATCCTTCAGCTCCTGTTCAGAGTGCTGCTCTCCCGGTGTAAAGTCTGCCAAGGCCTGCTTTGCCTGCTCCTCTGCCGCCTGGGCCTGGGTCAGCGCCGTCTGCGCCTCTGCAAGGGTTGTGGCGTACTCCGCCTCTATCCGGGCTTCAATTGCCGCCCTCTCCTCCTGCGTCAGGGGCGCTTCCCCGGTATCCGCCTGGGCAATGGCCTGGTCTATGGCTGTCTGCCGCTCCTGCATCAATGCATCCAGAGCACCCTGGGCAGCTGTCCGTCCCGCTTCTGATTCCCGGACAGCCACCTCCAAGGCCTGCTTCTTTTCGCTGTCCCCGGAGGCACCGGCATAGAAATCCTCCATCTGCTTCTGGGCCTGCTCGAGAGCAGTTCTTGCCTGATTGCGCTTCTGTTCTGCGCTAAAAACGGCTGCATTGTAGTTTTCCTCTGCCTGATTTTTTGCATTGGCCCGCTGCCGGGCCTGGGCATTGCTTTGGCTCCAGGCATCCTGCACGGAGAGCTGCTGCTTTCGCACCTCCTGGCTTTGCTGCGTGATCTTTTCCTCCAGGTAGTCCATATCCAGGCAAAACAGCACATCCCCCGCCTTGACCTGCTCCCCTTCCGATACCAAAACCGCCCCAATCCGCAGCCCCGGCAGTGTGGTCACAGCAAGTGCCTGCTTCTGGGTCGTTTTCCCCTGCAAGCGTACCGTATGATTTATGGTGCCGCCCGTCGGGGAAGCCGTCTGCACAACCGCCGTTCCCTGCTGATAAACCGCTCGGGACAGCAGGGTAAACAGTGCCATGACTCCGAAGAAAATCCCAAGAGCCTTCCAAAGTGTTTTCTTTTCCATCATTCTTTTCCTCCTGACAGGGCAATTCCCTGTTCCAATGCATTCTGGCACAGTCCAAACAGCAGCAGCGCCGGAATCAGCATCAACAGCGCTGCGGCAAAGCCCAACCCCACATCCGCCAAGGTCGTTTCCGGCAGGAAAAGGGACAGCGGCCAAAGCGCCCGGCTCTTCAAAAAGGTCATGGGCTGCTCAATCAGATTCCAGGCATCCAGAAAGCTCAAGATTCCCACACTCAACAGGCCCGGCAGCCCCATAGGCAGGGCAATGTGGAGAAAAATCTGCCATTCCCCTGCCCCGTCCAGCCGTGCCGCCTCCAGAATTTCCTCCGGAATTGCCGCAAAGAACCTTGTAAGCAGGAAGACAGGGCAGGCAGAGAAAATTCCGGGCAGGATCACTGCCCAAAGGGTATCCAGCAGGCCAAGGGCGCGCAGTACCAGGTATTCCGGATACATGAGCACCTGAAAGGGCAGCAGCATCAGCACCATATAGAGATTGCCCAGGCCCCTGGGCAGCCGAAGCTTGGCCAGCGCCCAGGCAGCCGGGACCGCAAACACGCACTGCCCCAAAAGGATTCCCGCCGTGATTGCAACGGAATTCCAGAACATGGTAAAAAATCCCGGACTGTCCAGCAGCACCTCCACAAGAGCGCGCAACGTTGGGCTCTTCGGCAGCAGCGTCCACTTGGCCAGCCCCTGACTGCTGCCCAGAACCGGGCGCAGATTCTCCGTCAGCTCCCATTGAGACGAAAAGGCCCCTGTCACCGCGATCCAGATTGGCAGCAGCATTCCCAGCGCCAGCAGCCCTAACAATATCCAAAGCAGCTTTCGCTTCATGTCTGTTCCTCCCGGTCCCAGCCCCGCCGCAGCAGGGCGATCAACCCCAGCACAACGCAGCTGACCAGCACAGAGGCCGCCGCGATTTTGTCATAGTCCAGCTCCCGGAACCAATTGTTATACAGGTGCTGCACCAGATACATCCGCTCCTGGGGATAGTCTCCCGCCACCAGCCAGGCCTCCCGGAACACCTTGAAGGAATTGAGCAGGGACAGCACAGCAATGGAATACGCGCTGGTTTTTAAATTCGGCAATGTCATACGGAGAAAGCATTGCAGTGAATTGGCTCCATCGATCTGTGCCGCCTCATAAATGCTTCCGGGAATCGCCCCCAGCGCAGCCGTCCAGAGCACCACGGTATAGCCCAGATTTTTCCAGAGATAGCTGATGATCAGCACCCAGAAGGAGGCCCCGGAGCCCATCCAGTTCACGCCCTGCAGGCCAAGGCTTTGGAACGCCCCGTTCAGCAGCCCGTTCTGATGGAAAAAGAGCTTCCACACCAGCACCACAGAGGCCGCCGGAACCGCCATGGGCAGCAAAAACGCGCTGCGCAGCTGCCGCCCGCCCCAGACCCGCCTGAGCCCCAAAGCCAGCAGCAAAGAAAGCATCAGCAGCAGCGGAATGCACACCAGCATGAATTCTCCCGTATTCCGGGCCGCCAGACGAAACGCACGGTTTTCCAGCACCGTGCAGAAATTCTGCAAGCCCACCCATCTGCCGCCAACCGCGGACCGAAAGGCCCCAAGGAGCACTTCCAGCATGGGAAACAGCGCAAAGACAGCCACTCCCAGCAAATTTGGCAGCAGGAATGCCCATGCCGCGTATCTTTTTCGACCTTTCACAGCGTTCCTTCTTTCTGGCACTCAATTTGAGCATCAGTATAGCTGCCCCATCTCTAAAAGGCCTCTAAAACGAAAAAGCGCCCTGCCGCAGAAATTACTCCGTGGTAAGGCGCTTTTCAAAGACATGGAGAGAATCTGTCAGGGACATTCCTGTGCAAATTCCGTCCAGCCGGAATTTGGAAACAGTCCACAGGACTGTTTCATCCAATGGGTTCGAATCGGGAACCTATTTTACAAAACAAGAAAACGCAGGAGCTACTGACTCCTGCGTTTGGTCCGAGTGACTGGATTCGAGTACACTATGGAGCAAACACCGTCTAGCCGGTGTTTGGCAGAAGTCCACCGGACTTCTGCATTTGATGGGTTCGAATTATTTTAGCGCTGCCGCACGTTAAAAGGCAGGAACCACTAAACAGTTCCTGCCTTGGTCCGAGTGACTGGATTCGAACCAGCGGCCTCTTGAACCCCATTCAAGCGCGATACCAAACTTCGCCACACCCGGATATTCACTTGCTGTCCCCTGACAGCTTAGATATTCTAGCATAGAATAAGAAAAATGTCAATCCCTTTTTTGACTTTTTTCCTCGCGGGATGGGGCGGCCCAAGGGCCGTCCCAAATCATTTTGCAAGAACAATTGTCTCCCGCAAGTGAGAAAGCGCATTACTCTCCCCGCTCACTGGTGACGACCTTTCCGATATTCCACAAACGGATGACCATCTGCTCGGCGGACTGCTTCTCCTCCTCGTTATTGTACTCCACATAGACCGTGTGGGCAGAGCAGTCGGCGCACTCCACCTGGACGTTCCAGCCGCCCTCGTGCATCAGCATTCCGGGGCCGCGGCAAATGGGGCATTCTTCCAGAAAAAATTTCTCTTCCATGTTCATTTCTCCTTATCTGAAAACAGTTTGTGTATTGTCAAAAATTTCTTTTCGGGCAATGCGGGAATGGTTTGGGGCAAATTCCGGCAGATACCGGCAGACGGCCCCCACAAGAAGGGCGGGGTTCAGGGTCGGATTCTGGCAACAGATGACTGCGTCCAGCATAAGCTCCCCGGGTGCCGCCGCTGCAACATCCATGCTGCGGATCATGGGGCGGATATCCTGCTCTACCGTGCCATTCTTGCCTTTCTTTTCCACGGGAATGCTTTCCCTGGCAAAAAGATCTCGGATGGCCTGCCCGGCCCCTTCCGGGATACCGGTGTCGTATTCCAGGGTTACCCGGCAGCGCAGCAGGCTCAGGTCCCGGAGCTTGCGGCCGTTTTCGTAGCACTCCCGGACGCAGACTCCGGAAACAAGGGCTCCATTCAGCCGGTCCCGAATCTCCTCCACAGGGACGCTCTCCCCTTCCAGGTCAAAATCCAGCAGCTCGCAGACGCTCTCCACCCCAACGGACAGCGGCAGGGCAATGGACACCGAGGGTCTGGGGTTGAAGCCCTTGGTATGGGTCAGGGACAGCCCCGCCCGCTTGAAGGCCCGCTGGAACACCCGCATCAGATCCAGATGGGACATCCAGACGGCAGTGCCCGTCTTCTCAAACAGAAGTCTAGGCATCGCAGGCCACCTCCTTTAGCAGGCAATTGGCCCCGCAGCCCGCGCAGCCCTTGCGGCAGTCCGGGGTCACCGTATCGGCATAGGCCCGCTTGCGCTCCCGGAGCAGGAACTTCTTCGTCACGCCCACATTGATCATATCCCAGGGCAGCAGCTCCTCTTCGCCGTAGCCGCGAACGGTATAGAAATTCGGGTCAACGCCGCATTTACGGAAGGCCTCCTGCCAGATATCATAGCGGAAGTATTCATCCCAGCCGTCCAGTCTGGCCCCCATATTCACGGCCTCTTCAATAACAGGCCCCAGGCGGCGGTCACCCCGGGCAAAGACAGCCTCCAGGCGGCTCAGGTCCGGGCTGTGGTAATCGTACTCAATGGATTTGGAATAGAAGTGCTCCTTCAGCAGCTTGCAGCGGCGCAGATACTCCTGAGGGCTAATCTGCTGCTCCCACTGGAAGGGCGTGTGGGGCTTGGGCACGAAATAGGCCGTCGCCACATGGACACGGAGCCCCCGCTTCTTATTAACCGCGTGCTCCTTCCAGGCCAGGATGACCTTGTAGACCAGCTCCGCAATGCCCAGCACATCCTCGTCCGTCTCCGTGGGCAGACCCAGCATGAAATAGAGCTTCACGCTGTTCCAGCCTCCGGCAAAGGCCTGGGTGCAGGTGGAGAGGATCTCCTCCTCCGTCAGGTTCTTATTGATCACATCCCGCAGCCGTTGGGTTCCCGCCTCCGGGGCAAAGGTCAGGCCGGATTTGCGCACGGCCTGGAGCTTCTCCATCAGCTCCCGGGAGAAGTTGTCCGCCCGGAGAGAGGGCACGGAGAGGCTGATGTGGTTTGCCTCGCAGTAGGGCAGCATTTTGTCCGTCAGCTCTTTCAGCCCCCGATAGTCCGAGGTGGAAAGGCTGGACAGGGTGATCTCATTGAAGCCGGAGCTTTCCAGCAGCTTCACGGCCTGATCGTAGAGTACCTCCGGGCTCTTCTTCCGCACAGGACGGCAGGAGAAGCCTGCCTGGCAGAACCGGCAGCCACGGATGCAGCCACGGAACACTTCCAGATTGGCCCGGTCGTGGACGATTTCCGTGGAGGGGACGATCATCTCCGTTGGGAAATAGGCCTTGTCCAGGTCCTCCACAATGCGCTTGGTAACCGCCTCCGGCGCGCCGTCCTTGGGCGTCACCGCAGTGAGCACGCCGCTTTCGTCATAGGTGTGGGTATAAAAGGAGGGCACATAGACCCCGGGGACCTTGGAAACGGCCTCCAGGAAACGGGGCTTGTCCCAGTTTTCCCGTTTTGCCCGCTTATACACATCCAGGATCTCCACGGTAATGTCCTCTCCCTCCCCCAGAGAGAAGAAATCCACGAAATCCGCCAGAGGCTCGGGATTGAAGGCACAGACGCCACCGGCGAAGACCATATTTTTCAGGCCCTTCCGGTCCGCAGAATGCAGCGGGATACCGGCAAGGCGCAGCATATTGAGAATATTGGAATAGGACATCTCGTAACCGATGGTAAAGGCCACCATGTCGAAGTCCTTCACCGGGTCTTGGCTTTCCAGCGCCCACAGGGGAAGGTGATTCTCCACCATGGCCTGCTCCATATCCCCCCAGGGCGCGAACACCCGCTCGCACCACACATCGCTGATCTGATTCATGACCCCGTAGAGAATGCGCATCCCCACATTGGACATGCCGATCTCATAGGTGTCCGGGAAGCAGAAGGCCACGCGGACGGCCATCTCTTCCTTCTTCTTGCACACCTGCCCCCATTCGCCGCCCACATACCGGGCCGGCTTCTGCACCGTGGGCAAGATGCGGCTTTTCAAATCTGTCATCTTGTTACCTCTTTGCGTAAATTGCCCATATATTGTACTCGGTGCAGGCCATGTTTGCAAGTTATTTTTCGAAATTTGGCGGATTTCCTTTCCTGCTTTGGATTTTTTCTTCTGTGCACGCTCTGTTTCCCCGAATCCAAGCCGCCAGGAACACCACAGCACCGGGCAAAAATCCCAGCCGAAGACAGAAAAACGTACCGCATAGCGCAAATGCAAAGCCCGTCCAACAGGTAATCGCCGCTGCTGCGCGGTCCGGAAGCGCCAGTTCTAGTGCTCTGCGCAAAATCCGCCCACCATCCAGCGGATAAATGGGCAGCAGGTTGAAAAGCCCCTGCACCAGGCCGCAGAGCGCCAGCCTTGGGAAGAAACGGCCCATCAGCATCAGACTCAGGCTCCCCACCGGCCCCGCCGCAGCGGCCAACAGCTCTCGGACAGGACTGAGACAGCCCAATTCCATGGCCGCTCCGCCAGAGCCCACGGCAATTCTTCCCACCTGCCCGCCCAAAGCCGCAATGGCAAGGTAGTGGCAGAGCTCGTGGACAGCGGCCGCCAGAACTGCTGCCGCTACCCAGGGCAGGGGCAGCACCAGAAGCGTCAGCGCAAGCGCCACACAGCCCCATCCGGAAACCCAGATTCTATCCAAGCCCCGCCCCCTGCACCACGGTTTTGCAGAAGGTACTCACCGCCTCCCCTGCCCCGATCCCCTGCCGCAGCTGCGTGAGCAGCATTTCCAGCGCCCGGCCGGTCACCTCCGGGTCACCCGGCAGCAGAAACTGCCCAAGCCGTTGCCGTAGAAGCACCAAGCCGCCTATCGCCAGCAGAATAACCCAAACCGGAACCCCTTTTGCCTTTTTCTTCCCGGGATATTCGATCCGATACGCCACGTCCGTATCACCCCCCTGCTCTATGGTATGCCACCCGGAGGAGCACCATGCACTGCCGATAGAAAAGCGGGCAGGCTTTCCTTTTGGGGATGCCTGCCCGCCTCATTTCTTGTTTTTTTAGAGTTCCGGTGTGCTGCCAACCGCCTGCTGCGCCTGCATACGATAGGTCACCTTTGCCAGCTTTCTGCCCTTTACCGAGCCCATAATGGTGGGCACTGCGCCGATCAGCATAAACAGGTACAGTTCCAGAAGGCTCCCCATGTATGCCCCACCTTCAATAACCTCCTCATCGATGAGATAAGGAATTGCCCGGTAGGCATCCAGCAAACTGGCCTCAAAATACTGGGCCACGGTGATTGCCCAATCCAGCCGGTAGCCCACATAGGTCATCACCAGCATCAGCACGCAGCCAATGACAATGCCCTTGGTTGACAGTTTCCCGCCCAGGAGCTCATAGCCCTTCAACGCACAAACCGCCATAACAATTCCGGACAGGGCCGCCACATAGCCCAGCTGCCCCAGCAGCACGATGCAGCCCACGCCAAGGATACTGCCCAGCAGTGCGCCCACTGTACCGGCAACCGCATTTTCCGGCTTTTTGGCAGCCTCCTGCTGTTCCTGGTTGGCTCCCAGCTGCCGGTAGCAGCTGTCGCACAGCAGCGAGGGAGCGCCTGCCATCACGCAGGCCTCCGCCTCCACCGCCTGGCCGCAGCCCTGGCAGCAGCTTTGGTATCCTCTGCTGCGCAGAAACGCGACGATCTCCTGGGCCGCCTGCTCCAGCCGATCGATCTTCTTGACACTGCCAAAGGCCGCTTTCAGGACGAATTCTACCCGGTTCCTGCGGACAACGCAGTTCACCACCAGCTTATTGCCCTTGGCAAAGGTCTTCATCTCCGCTGCATCCGGCTCCTGTCCGCCGCGGGTCAGAGAGAAGACCAGCGCGGCATAGTCTCGGTTGACCGTGCTGGGCATCAATATCATTTTCAGCCCACCCTGTTCCCCAAAAAGGGTACCGCTGCGCTCATCTACAGACAGATGCAGCCGCTGGGCCGTCTGGGTCAGAAAATCACTCTGCTTTTTGTTCATAAAAACGCGCCTCCATGTCTCATTTCTCTCCAATCTGCCGCCCGTCCCGGGCAGCAGGACACCTCCGTGAAAGGTGTCTGCTTCCGATTCGATTGTAGCATAAGCGCGCCAAATCGTCAAGGAACATTCCACCGCCTCTCGCGATTTCACAAACCCCGGTAATTTTCTGCAAATATCCCCCCAATTTTTCTGCCCCGCAATTTTCTGTCAGAAGACTTGACACACTGCCAATAATTGAGTATAATAGCAAGGCTATCGGGGTGTGGCGAAGCTTGGTATCGCGCTTGGTTCGGGTCCAAGAGGCCGCGGGTTCGAATCCCGCCACTCCGACCAAATCCCATTATACGATTCGTGCCGGACGAAATCGTATTTATCTCCGGCATTTTCCGGCTAACGTTCACAAGGCCTGCCCACTAATGGGCAGGCCTTGTGCTATTTTTACTTGCCGCGATACATTGCCTGCATCGCCACTACCTTGGCGGATGCATCAATGTGCATCTGATGCAGATACTCATACAGCTCCGGCATCCCGGGTGGAATTTCCTCGCCGGACTTGCGGCTTTTTAGCGATTGCCTACCGTTATAGGAATGCGAAGCCGGCGGAGCTGCTGCTTCATTTCGGGCGTGATACGGTAGCTTTCCACTGCCTTTTGAATGGTCTTGTTGTGCGTCCAGGCATCCAGCCGCTGCTCTGTGAGCCAGGGCAATGTTTCCTCCGGCTGCTTGGCCAGAGCCGTTGCGAAGAACCAGGCCCGCATCATATTGAGATAGTATTCTTCGCTGTGTACGCCCGTCACCCAGGCCAGATATTCCGGCTGAAACGCTTCATCCAGATAATATCGCATCAGCATTCCCATGGCATAGCGCACAGTATAGAGCCTGTCGGAATCCAGCCACAGGCGAATGCTCACCAACAGTTCTTCTTTATGCTTTGCAAAAACCTTGGGGCAAAAGCAGTCGCAGGTGGCCCAATTGTCAATGTAAGGCAGGAATTTCTCTGTTTCTGCCAGTGCCCTATCATAGTGCCGGATGTTTTCCACGAGAAATGCATGGAGGTTATTCTCCTCGTAGTATTTGTGGGGCAGACTGTGCAGAAAGGCTTCCGCCCGGGCCGTTCCGGAGAGCTCCTTTGCAAGCTTCCGCAGCAGCGGTGTGCGCACGCCGATGATCGTTTCCGGGGATATGGTGGGCATCAGCTTGCTCTGAAAAGCCTGATAGGTTTCGTCCTGCAAGGCAAACAGCTTCTGCGTAATCGCTTCATCCATAAAAAACGTTCTCCTTTGCATTGTTTTCGTTTCCCGCCTTGGCTCCCGGTTGCAGCAGTTCCGCTCTGCCGCGCCGGACCAGTGCGGACAGAACTTTTCGGCCGATCCCCTTTCCGCGGTAACAGAGATCTCCGATGACAATGGGCATATCCTCCTGCTGCGGGCATTCATTCCGTGCGTTGTTACAAATCGATCCAAATCCCCTCATCCCTGATTGCAGCGCAGGGCAGACTGCGGTAGAACCGCTGGGCATCTTCATTGGACGCAATCAGACCGATCAGCGTATCAACGCCCTGTGCTTTCAGCTCCTTGCCCAGGGTCTGCATCAAGGCCTGGGCAACACCCCTATGGCGATAGCTTTTGATGACACAAATCCAGTCCAAGTAGGCCTTGGTGGAGCCGTCAAAGTGGCTGCAAACCTTGGTAGAGTCGATTCTGCCCACGACTTTTCCGTCCATATAGGCAAGCAGGGACAGAGAATCCGCAAAGGCGGGATTTTCAAAGCTCGCGGTCACATCCGCTATATACTTCTCGTCGATCTACCAGCCCCATATGCTTTCTTCCGTGCGTAAGTCACGCTCAAACCGCAAAACGTCGGGGATTCGGTCTTTGGTGTAGCGTTTGATTTCCATTCTATTCAACTCCGTCGCAAGCGAAAAAATCATCACAGAAGCGATTCCATTTTATTTCATATTCATCGTGGCTCACTAAAGTCATTTCTTTCGGGGTGTAGATTCCCCGTTTTTGTGCTTCATCCACCATTTTATATATCCAATCATCAGAGGTCTCTACTATAGCACGGACGCAGTCCCAGCCTTTCAAAAACGCATAGTACAGCCGGGTATGCCCATCCAGCGAAATATACCGCTCCTTATCTGGAAATACCTGGATGATAATGTCTTGCGGCTTATGAATGAAGGAGCTGATAGCATTAATCTTATCTTCATCCACATAGAATTGTGACGGCTGAATCTGTTCTAAGCGCAAAGTCAGTAAGGATAACCGTGGATACTCCATAACCTTCTTCCCATCTTTGTCATAGAACTGTGTAATATGCGGAGTATAGAAGCGAAATTCTCCAATAACCGCTGTATATGCGGCTTGATTTTCTCCCCGGATTATGGCTTCATAGTCGGAAATGATCTCCACTTCATATGGCTTTCCATCTACTAAAAAGCAACCGTGTTGAAGTAGAACTGCCTTGGAAAATTGGTTATCATTGTATGTATTTATTCGCTGAATGTCCATTAAAGCCTCCGGCCGTTGCGCAAGGAAAAGCATCATTCAAGATACGTTCCCGTTGAACTTGAATAGATTCAAACACCAATGGGTTATGACAGTGCCATCACCCAAAAGTCTTCGATGCAGTCGGAATAGGCAATTTCATCCTGTATGGTTTCCAAATATCGGAAACCAGCCTTTTGGTAGGCTTTAATTGCTCTTTGATTGCGGGCCGAAACACGAAGAAGCACTCGTCCTTTGTGGCCTTTGACACGGCAGAGTTCCTCGACACACCGGCCTACAAACGCAGCACCGTTTCCTTTTCCGCAGAACTGCGGTGCCATAGACCAGCCGACCCACAGATCGTCACCCTCATACTGGCAAGATACCTGTCCAAGAATGGCACCTCCACCAACCAAGCAGAACTGCTCTATTCCCCAAGTAGATTCATCCATTAAGTATTCATCATGATGTCCTTTGATACTATAGGCTTCATAGGGCGTTTCGTACTCCCATTGGGCTATTTCCTCTGCAACATCTTTGGTAAGTGGTTTTAGAGAACCGTTTTCCAAATTAAACTGGTTTTCCATTTACATTCCTCCAAAATTTTCTTCGGAGGGTTAGGAAGCGTGAACCCTCCATACACGATTCATCTTCATATAAAACACCCTTTCTAATGTTAATTTGTATGCAGACACCTACATTTGGTGTTGATACTGTTGTTCAGACCAGCTCCAGTTCCATGATGATCTCATCTTCATCACGGTCAATTTCTACGAATCCAATGCTCTCATAGAGTCTTCTGGCAGTTTCATCGCCCTCAATATAGCACAGGACTGTCTTATCGTACTTTCCATCCTGTTTCATCGCTTCCAGCACTGCCTTCGCTGCGGCCTTGCCGTACCCTTTGCCCTGATAACGCTCGTCAATGAAAAACTGGCTGAAATCATAGGCATTCCGTTCCGGGCAATCATAGTACAATCCCATTCCTACCGGGGTTTCATCGTCGCAAACGACAAACGCGCGGCTTCGCCACTCCCGGTAGGCGTAGGCTCTTGCCAGCAGAACAGCAGAACCCGCAACATAGGTTTTCTGTGCTTCCGAAACTTGCAGCTTTAACCGCCAGTTATCAGGGGTAATGTCTACCAAGTGAACCACCGTTGTTACCTCCTGTTACACCTTGATTTCCGCGCTGTTTTTATCCCAGGCGCGGTACAGCGCTTCCAGCTCCGCGATTACCTCATCCCTGGGACGGAGCAATCCCTTGTAGTGGCTGACCAGCAGATACGGTGCTTTCAACCCTTTCAGAACCGCGATTTCCTCTTTTACCAGCTGGGCATTGAAAACGTAGTAACCGTCCCGGGCTTTGCTGTACAGGGCATCCCCTACGAATGCATAGGTTTCGTCCACTTCCAGGCCCAGGCAGCCCTTGCAATGGCTGGAAGGCAGGGGGAAAATATGCAGACCGCCAATAGAAATATCCTTATCAACCACAGTTCCCATTCGGACATGGCGCTTGGTTTCAGGGGATACAAAGGCTTCCGCAATGGAAAGCTTCCCCAGATTGCCGGTATGATCCTGGTGGAAATGGGACAGGACCACATGATAGCTGCCCGTCAATTGGGAAATCGCCCGCTCGCCGCTGCCCACATCGTAGAGCCACAGGGCATCCCCCTCCTGGATGATTCCAATATCTGCCGACAGAGGATTCTCCGAGCACGCGATATAGCTTATTTTCTCATTGATGGCGATTTCTTTCACTTTCCGTTCCCTCTTTTCTACCCAATTGCCGCCTGCGCAATTCCGCAGTTTATTCGCTAAGCGATTTAATACAAGAATCATACCACACAAGCACGAATTTTTCCATATTTTTTCGTAAAAAACAGGAGCGCATCATTCAAGATGCACTCCCGCTAAAACCTAAATTCCGGCGTTTTTTACCATATACACGCTCTTAAAAGTTTTCTTTTCTCATATATATTGCATTAGAGTGCTGATTATTTCGCATGAAAATTAGAAATTTCTTCTAATGCCTCGATAATAATTGTATATTTAATTAACACATACGACGCATTCGATAAGTCGTCAAAAAGTTCTGAGCATGCCACAAAACGAATATAATTTTGAACATAATCATCAAGAAAAAAATTCGCTGGTTAATTTTACGGGAATTTAGGATCAAGAATAGTTCCAATAACCCCAGAATAACATGTATAACCAACAAAAACGCCATGGATTTTGCATCCACGGCGTTTTCTTATCTGGTGCGAGAGAGGGGACTCGAACCCCCACGGCATAACCACACGCACCTCAAACGTGCTTGTCTACCATTCCAACACTCTCGCAAGTGCTTGAGTATTATACCGTATCTTCCTCATTTTGTCAATCCTTTTTTCAGGGAATCGGACGGTAGGAATTTCCTTCGATCAGGTAGCCATAGCCGGGGGCGGGCTGCCACTGGTAGCGGCTTTTGTTCTCCTCCGGGAACAGGTGCTCTAGAATGGCGGCAATGACGCCGCCGTGGGTTACGAGCACCGTGTCCTCCTGCAGAAGCTCCGGCAGGGCTTCCAGAACCCGGGCGAGCATCTGATTGCCGCTCTCCCCTTCCGGCGGAATGTTGGCCATATTGTCCCCGGTAATCCAGGCTATATAGGCCGGGGCGTCCTTCAGCTCCTCATAGGTGTGCATTTCGAAAATGCCGAAATCCACCTCCCGGAAGGCGGGGCGCTGTCCGTGGGGTACGTCTCCAAAGAGGATGGCAAGGGTCTGCTCTGTGCGCAGCATCCCGGAGGTCAGGAAGCGGACGGGGCCGATATCGTAACGGAGCTTTTTCAGGGCCTCCCGGCCGGGCTGAGACAGGGGCAGGTCCGTGCTGCCGCAGTAGCGGTGCTGCAGGTTGGCCTCGGTATTGCCGTGACGAATCAGGTAGAGTCTGCTCATTTCAGTCGCTGCTCCAATCCGCAGTAAATCCGGGATACGCTGTCGGCATTCCTGGCCAAATACTGGCAGACAAGCCCCGTGGTGTGCCGCCACAGGCGCATGGTGGCATCGATGGGCACCACGCCGCAGAAAATATCCATGCAGATAATCACCTTATCTGACAAATCCTGCCCTTTCAGCTGCTCCATAGGGTCAATCCCCGCCCGGACGCAGGCAAGAACATAGTCCTCCAAACGGTCAATGCAGGGCTTGCTGAAATCAATATGGGTATCCTCGCAGGTGAAAATCTGCGTTTCGGGAATGCCAAGCTTCTCCATGGCAAAGGCGCGCTTTCCCTGATACGCGCCGCCGATAATCAGTTTCATACTTGCCTCCTTACAAAATCGCCAACGCCCCAAGGGCGGAAAGCTCTGAAAGAGTCAGGGCATAGCCGGAAATATCGCCGTTCATGCCCTCCAGGGAGCGGTAGGCCTTGCGCAGCGCCAGCCCATAGCCCGCAGCCTGCACCAGAAGGACCATCCCGCAGCGGAAACGCAGCGAAAAGGCAAAGGCAAAGGCCAGCGCCCCCGCCAGAAACGCGCAGGGAATCCAAATATCCGCCGCCTTCGCCTGCTTGCGTACGTACTGGCTGGTGGACATCTTGGGAAGCAGGGCCACCGCCAAGGCGCTGCCGCAGCGGCTGACCACCGGAATGACAATCAGAACACGAATGTCCGTTTTCTGGTTAAAAGAGACACAGAAGGCGAACTGGCACAGGATCAGCAGCACCACACCAATGACCGCAAAGGAGCCCACATGGGAATCCTTCAGAATCTCCCGGCGCTTTGCCAGATCCCGGCAGGAGCCCACCGCATCGGTGACATCCATAAAACCGTCCAGATGGATAAAGCCCGTGGCGAAAAAGGGCATGGCGCACAGGGCAATACCGCTCACCGCCTGGCTAAGCCCCAAAAAGCGGCACAGCAGCCCGAGGCACCACCACAGCAGGCCAATTTCCAGTCCCACCAGGGGCAGGCACCAAAGGAGCTTATCCCTTGCCTCCTCATCCCAGATTTTACAGGGACAGGGAATGGCGCAGAACATGGACTGGCACATAAAAAAGGCGTGAAAAAAAGACTTCATAGCTTTCCTTCTCCTTTGTGGAAGATATGGCTCCCGGCGCTGACCTCGATAACCGCATCCGCAATTCCCGCCAGAAAGCGGTCCAGCCGGGCAAGGCCCCGGCGATAAGTTTCCGTCTCTTCGTCGTATTTGGCCGCATCGGAATAGATATAATCGCTGACCAGCACGATATTTTGGACCTGATTGCAGAGCGTCTCCAGCCCCTTTTGGCAGCGGTCGGGAGCGTCTGCATCCAGCTTCCAGGTGGTGGGGTCTGGGTAGAGCTCGTTGAGGAGCAGCGCCGTCACGCTGTCCAGCAGGAAGGTGCCTTCCCGGTCTGCCCGCTCCAGGCAGCGGGCAATGTCTCTGCCCTGCTCGACGGTTTCAAAGCCCAAACCGGCCCGGTCCGCAATATGGTGGCGGATGCGGTCATTGTCCTCTTCGTCGCAGGGAATCATGGTTGCCAGATAATAGTGCTTCCCGCCGGAAGCCAGCTTCACCGCAAGGTCCTGGGCATAGGAGGACTTCCCGTTCTTTGCGCCCCCGGTGATAAAGACGATCACTTGCTCGCCTCCACGGTGAACTTGTCCCCTTCCCGGATTTCATCCAGATACCCATCGTCAATGCCCGCCTGATCAAAGGTGACCATGTCGTTGATGACGGCACAGGCGGCGCTGAGCACCTGGAAGGCCAGGGGGCAGCCGCTGCCCTCGCCCAGGCGCATGCCCAGCAGGAAAATGGGCTCCAGGCCCATGGCCTCCATGGCAAGCTTATAGCCGATCTCGTAGGAGGCATGGCTGGGCACCAGATAATCCCCCGCGGCAGGACACAGCCGGACGGCGCACAGCGCCGCCACCGCAGAGATGAAGCCGTCGATGACCATGGGCCGGTGGCTGGCAGCGCCCCCCAGGAACGCACCGCACATGGCGGCTAAGTCAAATCCGCCCACCTTTTGCAGCACGTCCACCGGATCAGAGGGGTTTGGCTTGTTCAGCGCGATGGCATCCGCAATGACCTGCTTCTTCTTCCGGAAGGAGTCGTCGGTAATGCCGCCGCCCCGGCCGGTGACAGTCTCCACGCTGACCCCCAACAGCACGGAGAGAACTGCCGAAGATGTGGTGGTGTTGCCAATGCCCATCTCTCCCACGCCCATGGCATCCGCTTCCGTCTGCATGGCAAGCTCTGCCCCGGTAAGAATGGCCTGAATGGCCTGCTCCCGGGTCATGGCAGGTCCCTTTGCGATATTTTGGGTGCCGAAGGCGATCTTTTTATTCAGGACCTTGGGCTCCTGGATAACGGCGTTGACGCCCACATCGCAGACCGTAATCCCGGAGCCGAAGTGCTTGGCAAGCACCGACGCACCGGTCTTGGCCCGGGTCAGGTTGACGGTCTGCATCAGCGTCACGGATTGGGGCGCACTGGAAACGCCCTCCTCCACAACGCCGTTGTCTGCCGCGAAAACCAGCAGATGGGTCTTGTCCATGGAATTGTGGACCTTTCCGGTAATGCCCGCCAACTGAACGGACAATTCTTCCAGCCGCCCCAGGCTCTCCGGGGGCTTGGCAAGGGCAGCCTGCCGCTGCCTGGCGGCAGCCATGGCCTCCTGAGAAAGGGGGGCAACGGATGCAACTAAGGTTTCCAGGGTCATGTTTCTTCCTCCAATATTCCCTGCCGCAGAAGCCAGTCCACGTCCCGCCTGCCATCCGTCACCTCCAGGGTGAAGGTGGCATCAGGGCACAGGGCATCCGCGCGGGTCAAAAAAGTTTTCATGGGAATGGTCCCCTGGTCCAGGGGGCTGTGGGTATCAAAGCTGCGGTCATTGTTATGAATGTGGAAGTGGGTCAGCCAGGGGGCCAGGGTTTCCAGCCACTGCATCACACCGATTTCCGAGCACACATGGGCGTGGCCCACATCCAGGCACAGCCGGAACCGGGGGTCATCCACCCCGGCGGCGATATCCGCCATCCATTGCGGGTCAGATTCCAGCACATTTTCAATGCAGAGCACCGTGTCCGCCGGGACGCGCTGCAAAAATTCCTTCCAGAACAGAACGGACTGCTCCGTATACCAGCAGGAATAGTACACATGGGGCAGGTATCCGCCGTGGAACACCAATCGCTTGACCCCGTACTGCTCTGCCATCCGGAGCGCCTGGAAATAGCGCCTGGCTGCCAGCTCCCGGGCCAAGGGGTCAATGGCACAGGGGAAGAGCTCATTGAAGGGGCCATGGAGCATCCGCCGCTTTACGCCCTGCACCTGGGCATCCACCCGGGGCTTCGTTTCCGCGTAAAGCGAATCCATGTTGACAGCGGTGCAGTAATCCGCAATTTCCAGGCCCAGGCCGCAGTCCCGGGCCGCAGCACCTGCGTTTTCGTCTATGGTGGATAAATAGAGCTGCTCTCTTCTCACTGTGCCTGTCCCCCATCCATCATGCCGTATTTTTTCTGAATTCGGTTCAGCTTATACAGTAGGGGCTTCGTCAGCACCATCAGCGTCACGCCGCAGCCAATACCATGGACGGTATTGACGGGGACGCCCTGGCCGAAAATAAACAGGACATTTTTCCAGGTAAGCTTGCTGAGCACCGTAAACACGGTACAGCAGTCCAGCATAGGGCCAACCAGCAGCAAAATGGAAAGGAAGCCGAAAATGCCCAAAATCCAAGGCTTGCACCACTTCTGGCGGCCATGGAAGATCAGCCCCGCCCAGAAGCCCGCAAAGCCATAGGCGAACATCTGCCAGGGCGTCCAAGGTCCCTGACTGAAAAAGAAGTTGCTGGCAAAGGCCGCGATGGCCCCGGTGAGAAAGCCCGCCTGGGCGCCGAAGGCAATGCCCGTGATCATGATGACACCGGTGATGGCCTTGAAATAGGGAATGAACACGAAGGCCACCCGGGAGGCTGTGGCCAGCGCCGCCATGACCGCCAACGTCACCAGTTCTCTTGACTGGGGCTTTCTCGACTCGAAGGAGGCGAAGAAGGGCAGCATAATTTCGATAACCACCAGGGTGCTGGTGAGATAGTACCAGCGGCCCTTGATGTGACGGCCCAAAAGCAGGGTCGCGGGAACCAGCAGAAAAATGGTCAGGATGGAAAAGAGGGTAGATTTTTTCATGCCTTCTCCCCCAGATTCTCCCGATAAAGGGCGGCAACGTCCTGGGCCGTCACGGCATTTTCAAAAATGCAGCGGCTCATGCGGTTGGAGGCTGTGGTATAGAAGCTGTTGGAGCCGAAGAACTCCCGGGGGGTGCCGGAGGCGATGATCTGCCCGTCAAAGAACATGGCGGCTATATCCGCATTTTCCGCGCAGAACTCCACATCGTGGGAGACCATGACAACGGTCATGCCCTCGTCCGTAAGCCGTTTCAGGGTTTTGGCGAACCGGGCCTTGAAGCCGCAGTCCAGGCCCTTGGTGGGCTCGTCCAGCAGCAGAAGCTTCGGCTTCGTCAGCAGCACCTTGGCAAGGGCCACCCGCTGCTGCTCGCCGCCGGACAGATCATAAGGGTGGGCATCCAGCAAATGGGTGATTTCACACAGCTCGGCCACTCGCAGCTGCTCTGCCTCCTCCCCGTTCATCTCCTCCAGCTCCGCCCGGACGTTCTGCTTCACAAAGAGGTTCGTGGGGTCTTGGGGCAGCATGGAAAGACAGTTCTGGAACAGCTTTCCCTTGGGGTATTTCTGAATTTCCCTGCCGAAAACCTCGATTTTCCCCCGATAAGAGCGAGTTGCGCCGCAGACGGTGCGGAGGGTGGAGGATTTTCCCGCGCCGTTGCCGCCTACAATGGCATACAGGCATCCGGCGGGCACTTCCATATTCAGCCCCTTCAAAACGTCCGGGGACTGCCGCTCATAGCGCATCCATACATCCCGGATGCGCAGTGCAGGCTCCCCGAACTGCTTTTGGCTGGCTGTGGGCAGAGAACGCACCGTGGGCACTTTCTCCCGGAAGCAATCCGTCAACCAAGTACGGCCCTCCCGGACCGTCAGAGGGGCCTGGCCGCTGCCGGCGCACTGATAGAACACCCGCATAGGCGCAGGGAGCATAGGAAACAGGGGGCTATTCCGGTCAAAGAGGCTCTGGCCGATCTGCCGGGGGCCGTTGTTGGCCACAAGACGTCCCTTCTCCATAACCAGCACCCGGTCGGCCACGGGGAAAATATCCTCCGCCCGGTGCTCGGTGATCAGCACCGTGGTGCCCAGCTCCTGATTGATCTTTTTCAGGGTATTCAGGAAATCCGAGGCAGCGATGGGGTCCAGCTGGCCGGTGGGCTCATCCAGGATGAGGATTTCCGGCTGCATGGCCATAATGGAGGCCAGATTCAGCAGCTGCTTCTGGCCGCCGGAGAGCTGGGACACATCCCGGTGATACCAGCTCTGAATGCCGAAAAAGCTGGCCATTTCCGCAACCCGCAGACCGATGGTCTCCCGGGACACCCCCAGGTTTTCCAGGCCGAAGGCCAGCTCGTGCCAGACCTTGTCCGTCACGATCTGGTCGTCCGGGTTCTGCATCACATAGCCAATGGCACTGGCCTGGCGCTTGGCATCCACTTTGTCCAGGGGCACGCCGTCAAACAGAATCTCCCCGGTCCGGCTGCCCGTTGGGGCCAGAACGGATTTCAGGTGCCGCAGCAGGGTGGTCTTTCCACAGCCGCTGTTGCCGCACAGGAGCACATACTCTCCCTTTTTTATGGTGAGGGACACATCCGAAAGGGTCTGCTTTGCAGCATCCGGATAGGAAAAGCTCAGGCCGCGAATTTCAAATTGTTCCATACAATTGCCTCCCGAAGATACATCGTCGAGGGAATCAGCAGCAGAACACAGTAAGCCGGAAACCCGAGCGTAAGATTGTCACAAGCATATTTAGGCGTAAAGGTGGTACCCGTACCGCCCAGGGACAGCACCAGCACAAACAGCGCCCCGATCAGCGCGCACAGGCAGCCATCCCGCCAGGAAAAATGATAGATATGAAAATTGGTCCGGTGACCGCAGCCGTAGCCCCGGGCTCGCATGGAGTCGGCGGTGACAATGCTGCCCTCCAGAGCCCAGTCCGTCAGAGAGGACAGAATGCTGACGCCGCTTTTCACCTGCTCTTTCCGGGAGGCGGAATTCTCCGTTCCCTTTCCAATGGCGCTGCGGGCAGCGGAAATCTGCTTGGTCTTTCTGGTAAAGGCGGGAATCAGCCGCAAAACCATCACCAGCAGCAGCGACAGCGCCGGGATGAGATTGCCGAACAGCGCCGTAAATTTATCACTGGTGAGCACCTCGCTGTAGCAGCCAAACCAGACCATGGTCAGGGCAAAAATCAGGCCCAGAACCGCGCCATAGGCCATGGCCTCGGCGGTATAGGGGCGGCCGAAGAGCAGAAACAGGGTGTGCTTTCCGGAGGTATTGATCAGCGGATTCAGAACCGTGATCAGCACCATCATACCGGCCATGGAGCCGATAAAAGAAACGCCTTTCTTTCCTTTCAGCAGCAGATAATAAACCGAGGCCCCTATCAGGCCCGCAATGGCATAGGCCGGGTGCTGAATGGTGACCCCAAGACCGATGACAGCCACGAAAAAGAGGAAATTCGCCGCCGGATGGCACCGGGAAAAGGAATCCTGTGGCATTGCCTCACTTCCTTTCTTTTCACATTTATACAGATTATAACAAATACCATTGTGAAAAGCAATAGCGAGGCTGGGACGAACACGGCGATTGCTGTAGGTGAAAGAAAAAGCAGTTGCCTTTCCGGCACAAGTGTGCTATAATATATCGGCATTTTGAGGATGCAATATTTTGAAAAGGAGAAAAAACACAATGAAAAGAACTGTTTCTTCCATTCTTTGCCTGATTATGGTTATGGCTCTGTGCTTTGGTCTGGTTGCCTGCGGCAGCAAGCCCGAGGCTCCCGCCACTACCGATGCTGCTACCACTGCCGCTGCTTCCGAGGAGACCACCGCGGCCACTGAGGAAACCACCGAGCCTGCCGAAGAGACCACTGAGTCCGCTGCCGATGCTGCCGACGAGGACGGCGTTGTCATCCTGGAGGACGGCAAGACCTATGGCGAGGGCGCTACCAGCTTCACTTTTGTCGTGACCGACAAGGACGAAAACACCGTGACCGTGACCGTCAACACCGATGAGGAGACTGTTGGCGCTGCTCTGGTTGCCCTGAACCTGGTTTCCGGCTCCACCAGCGAGTACGGCCTGATGGTCGATACCGTTAACGGCATCACCCTGGACTACAACAAGGATGGCATGTACTGGAGCTTCTACATCAACGGCGAGTATGCCATGACCGGCGTTGACGCCACCCCCGTGGAAGCCGATGCAACCTACTCCTTCGTTGCTACCGCTGCATAATAAAGCCTAACCCCTTCCAGGCCCCGGAGAAATCCGGGGCCTTTTTGACAAGCCGGAAAGGCCTTGCGGGCTTTTTGACAGACTTCCGGCTCTGCAAAGATTGACAACAGTGCCAAAATGGATTATATTGGTCACAGCAATATCAAGAAGGAAAGGTGAACACAATGTACTTAGAGGATTACAAGCGCTGGGCCGCTGCGGAACTGGAAGACCCTGCTCTGGCCCGGGAGCTGGAGGAAATCGCCGGGGACGACGAGCAGATCAGGGACCGCTTCGCCGTTGCTCTGAAATTCGGCACTGCAGGCCTTCGGGGGGTGCTGGGTGCCGGTACCAACCGGATGAATATTTATGTGGTCCGTCAGGCCACCCAGGGCCTTGCCAACTGGGTGAAAACCCAGGGCGGCAGCCAGAGTGTTGCCATCTCCTACGACAGCCGCATCAACTCCGATGTATTCGCCAAGACCGCTGCCTGCGTGCTGGCCGCCAACGGCATTCACGTCCGGATTTATGACGCACTGATGCCTGTGCCCGCGCTGAGCTTTGCCACACGGTACTACAAGGCCAACGCCGGCATCATGATCACTGCCTCTCACAATCCCGCCAAGTACAACGGTTACAAAGCCTACGGCCCCGACGGCTGCCAGATGACCGACGACGCGGCGGCCATCGTCTACGCGGAGATTCAGAAAACCGATGTACTCACCGGTGCCAAGCGCATTCCCTTTGAAGAGGGGCTGTCCTCCGGCATGATTCAGTACGTAGGCGAGGACTGCAAGGAAGCCCTGTACGATGCCATCAAGGCCCGGTCCGTGCGGCCCGGTCTGTGTAAGACTGCCGGGCTGAAGCTGGTCTATTCTCCCCTGAACGGCTCCGGTCTGGTGCCCGTGACAAGGGTACTACACGACATTGGCATTGACGACATCACCATTGTGCCGGAGCAGCAGTATCCCGACGGCCACTTCCCCACCTGCCCCTACCCAAACCCTGAGATTTTCGAGGCGCTGAAGCTGGGCCTGGAACTGGCGGAAAAGAGCGGCGCGGACCTGATGCTGGCAACCGACCCCGATGCAGACCGGGTAGGCATTGCCATCCGCTGCCCGGACGGCAGCTATGAGCTGGTCTCCGGCAACGAGGTGGGCGTGCTGCTGCTGGACTACATCTGCCAGGGCAGAATTGAAAAGGGCACCATGCCTGCAAACCCCCTGGCCGTCAAGTCCATCGTCTCCACCCCCCTGGCCGATGCGGTGGCAAAGAGCTACGGCGTGGAAATGCGCAATGTGCTGACGGGCTTCAAGTGGATTGGCGACCAGATTGCCCGGCTGGAGGCCGCCGGTCAGGTGGACCGCTTCATCTTCGGCTTTGAGGAGAGCTACGGCTACCTGGCAGGCCCCTATGTCCGGGACAAGGACGCCATCATCGGCTCCATGCTCATCTGCGAAATGGCCGCCTACTACCGCTCCATCGGCTCCTCCATCAAGGAGCGTCTGGAAGAAATCTACGCCAAGTTCGGCCGCTACCTGAACAAGGTGGATTCCTTTGAGTTCCCGGGCCTGTCCGGCATGGAGAAGATGGCGGGGATTATGGACGGTCTGCGCAAAAATCCCCCTGCCGAGATTGGCGGATATAAAGTCACCAGCGTCTCCGACTACCAGGATACCGAAAAGACCGGCCTGCCCAAGGCAAACGTACTGATCTACGCCCTGGAAGGCGGCGCAACGGTTGTCGTCCGTCCCTCCGGCACGGAGCCCAAAATCAAGACCTATTTCACCACCCTTGGCAAGGACCTGGCCCAGGCCCAGGCCCAGAAGGACCGGCTGGCCGCAGCGCTGAAGCCTCTGCTCGCCTGATTTTTAAGCCTAAAAAATTGCGTCCCGTTATCGGGGCGCAATTTTTGTGCTCTTTTTCGCTTTACGGTGTGACCACCTTGTCCATGAGGTAGCTCAGGGCCGCCTGGAGCTGGGCATCGTTCTCCGGCTCCAGCATTCCATTGTAGAAGAGAGCCTCGGATTCGTCATCCAGCTTGATCTCTTCATCCGGAGTCAGGCCGATCCCCTCCAGGTTGTTGCCCTGGCTGGTATAATAGCGGCCAACGGAAATGCCCGCCGCAGAGCCGTCGGCAAACTGGAACACGTACTGGTAGAAGCCCTTGCCGCTGGTCAGCTGGCCGAAGAGCTTTGCCGCGCCATACTCGCTGAGGTCCGCCGCGAAGAGCTCGGCAGCAGAATAGGTGTTTTCATTGATCAGCACGGCCATAGGCACCTTGACGCAGGAAGCATCGGAGGTGACGGTCTCGTCGCTGCCGTCGGTGCCGACGGTGCGGATCAGGTCACCCTCCGGGAGCAGGTAATCCAGGACCTTGGTCAGTTCGTCCACATAGCCGCCGGGGTTGTTGCGAACATCGAACAGAAGCATATCGGCCCCCTGATTCAGGAGCGCTTTCACCGCCGCGATGGTCTCATCGGCGCAGCACTCGTCAAAATTTTGGATGGTCACCAGCCCCACGTGCTCGTTCAGCAGCTTGGAGGAGGCCACGGTGGTCTCCATGCGCTTGCGGGTCATGGACATGGTGATCCCCTCGCCGCTGCGCAGAACCGTGATGGAGACCACAGTCCCCTCTTCGCCCTTGATCATGGCGGAGATCTCGGTGACCGTGCGGTCCTGGGCAGACTCTCCGTCCACCTGGATGATCACGTCCCCCACCTGAACACCGGCTTCCTCCGCCGGTCCGCCCGGCTGCACGGCAATAACCATCAGCCCGGAATTGTCATCCGTGGCCTGAACCGTCACGCCAATGCCCACATAGGCATTCTCGGAATTTTCCAGAAAGCTGGGCAGCTCCGAGGCGGGGATGTAATAGCTCCAGCGGTCGCCCATGGCGTTTACCATGGCATCCGCAGCGGCATCCTCGATTTTTGTCTTGTCCGCATCCCCTGCAAAGCTGGTCAGAATCAGATTTTCCAGGTCCTCCAGCTTGTTGTAGTCGGTGGATGCGGAGACAAAGAAAAGCGTCGCGCCGCAGGCCAGAGCTGCCACCAGCACATAGGACAGGACGATCAGAACTTTCTTTTTCATTTCTTTCGCTCCTTTTGGGTTCAACAACATGAATAATAGCATTCTTCCCACATTCCGGCTTGGAAATGTGGGAAGAAACACATTACAGAGAAACGTAGGCGCAGGGGTTCACATAGGCGCCGTTGTAGGCAATGCCGAAGTGCAGGTGGTAGCCGGTGGTAATGCCGGTCCGGCCCACATAGCCGATCAGCTGACCGGCGGAAACTGCCTGGCCGGAGCTGACCACAGAGCTTGCCAAGTGCATATAGATGGAGGAGAAGCCGTCTCCGTGGTTGATGGTAATGTAGTTGCCTGCCGAGCCGGAATAGGTATTGGCGGTGACAATGCCGGAGCGGGTGGCGTAGACCGGCGTATTGGCAGGGGCCGCCAGGTCAACACCCTGGTGGTAGCTGGATGCACCGGCCGTGGGAGAAGTCCGGAAGCCGAAGGGGCTGGACATATAGGTATAGCTGCAGGGCCGCAGCCAAGTCCCACCGGAGGACGGAGTGGAGGTGCCGGTATTGCCGCTTCCGCCGGAGCTGCCGCCGCTGCTCGCGGGGGCGGTGGTGGCAGGGGGAACGGTGGTATAGGTCGCCATATAGGCCAGCCACTCCTGGTGCTTGGCGGCGGTGTATTCCTTTTCCATCTGGGCAATCTGGTTCAGCAGGTCCTGGTCCTCAGATTCCAGCTCTTCCTTCAGCCCCTCGATTTCCTGGGCCTTCTCCAGCAGCTCGGCGATAACGCCGTCTGCCTCTTCCCGCTTGGCATCCAGCTCTGCCTGGGTGGCATCCAGCTCCTGCTTGGAGCTCTCCAGCTCCGCCTTTTCCGTTTCCAGCTCCTGCTGGGCCTGGGCCACGGCCTTGGTGGCCTCGTCCAGGGCCTCCAGGCGGCGGGTATCCGAGGCGGCGATTTCTTCAATCATGCTCATTCTGTCCAGCAGATCGGAGAAGCTGTTGGCCTTGAAGAGGACCTCCCAATAGCTCAGGGAGCCCTCCTCCTCCATGGTGCGGATACGGGTTTTGTATTCTTCGTTCAGCGTATTATAGTTTTCCTGGGCCGCGTCCAGCTCGTCCTGCTTGTCCGCAACCAGAACGCCATAGGCGGTAATCTGCTCGTTGATGTTGTCCACCTGGGCATGGAGCAGGGTCATTTCCTGGTCAATCAGGTTCTTCTTTGCAACGATGTTGGAAATCTCGTCCTTGTTCTCCTGATACTGACTTTCCAGCTCCTTCATCTTGGACTTCATTTCCGTCCGCTGCTCCTGCAGGCCGGTAATCTGCTTGCGGATTTCGCTGGAGGAAGCGGCATAGGCCCGGGTGGGCAGCAGGCTGAGAATCAGCGTCAGAACCAGCACGGCCGCCATAACGCCGGCCAGAATGGAAACAAGCTTCTTGCGATTTTTCATAGAGACTCCTTTGGATATTATCCGATGTAGGCCATTGGGTTTACATAGGTACCGGCGTAGGATACGCCGAAGTGCAGATGGGGCCCGGTGGAAACGCCGGTGCTGCCCACATAGCCGATCAGCTGTCCGGCAGCCACGCTCTGGCCGCTGGACACCACGTAGTTGGTCATGTGCATATAGATGGAGCTGAATCCATCTCCGTGGTTTATGCTCACATAGTATCCGGCACCCCCCGCCTGATAGGAGGCGGTGGTCACCGTTCCTGCCCGGGTTGCATAGATGGGGGTACCCTGGGGGCAGGCCATATCAATGCCATTGTGCATCAGAGCGTATTTGTAAACGGGATGGATGCGCATTCCGAAGGCGCTGGTAATGGTATAGCCAGATACCGGGGTAATCCAGGTGGCATTGGAGGGAGGGTTCTGGCCCTGCAGGGCAAGCTTTGCAAGCTTTTCCTCATACTGGGCGTTGGCAAGCTCCTTTTCCTTCTGAGCGATTTCCTTCATCAGGGCATCCTGCTTGGCTTCGGAATCGTCCAGCAGCAGCTCGAATTCCTCCTTCTGGGCCGCCAGACTCCGCAGAAGCCCGTCCGATTCCGTTCGCTTCTCGGCGAGCAGGCTCTCGCTGTCGGCAAGGGTCTGCTGTGCCTCGGCAAGGGAACGCAGCTCCTGCTGCATTTTGGCCTGGGTGGAGGACAGGTCGTCCGCCGCCTGCTGAATTTCCTCCAAACGTCTCTGGTCCGACTGGGCGATTTCCTCAATCATGGCCATTCGGTCCAGGAAATCCGTAAAGCTGCTGGCCTGAAACAGAACCTCCCAATAGCTGACCGTGCCGCCCTCCTCCATGGCGCGGATGCGGGCCTTGTGCTTTTCGTTCAGCTCGTCCAGCCGCTGAGATTCCTCATCCATATCGTCCTGAGCGTCCGCAATCAGCTGGCCATAGGCAATGACCTGCTGGTTGATGTTCAGAATCTGGCTGTGCAGCAGCGCGATTTCCTGGTCCACGGCGTTTTTCCGGTTGACCAGATCCTGAATCTGGTTGGAAGCCGCCGTATACTGCTGGCGGACCGCATCGATTTCCGCCTGAATATCGGCGTTCTCGCTTTTCAGGCTGCCGAGCTCATCCTCGATCTTGTCCGTCTTCTCGGAGGCTCCGGCCTGGATTGGAACGCAGCTCAGCACCAGCGCCGCAGCCAGCACCATGCCTAACAGCGCCTTGGATTTTCTTTGTCGTTTCATCTCTGTCTTTTCGGGGCAGAGGCTCAGACGTCCATGAATTTCCGAATGGAAGTCCAGCTGCCGACGATGCCGACAAACAGTCCGGCGGCACCGAAGACAATAACCATAGGTACTATCAGATTCTCAAAGGGAACGAAGGTAAAGAGCTTCAGCGCATCCACCGTGGAAATCTTCTCAACCAGCGCGTCATAGCTCACCCACTCCAGGCCGAAGGCCAGAATGGCGCCAATCATGCCCAAGGTGAAGCCCTCCACCATAAAGGGCAGGCGGATGAAGCCGTTGGTAGCGCCCACCATTTTCATAATGGCGATTTCGTCCCGCCGGTCGTACATGGCAAGCTTCACCGTATTGGAAATGATCAGCAGGGAGATCACCAGCAGAACGGCAATCAGCGCCACGGCGACGATATGCAGCACCTGCTGAATGGTGGTAAAGCCCTGGGCCAGGGCGTAGGCGGCCTTGGTATCTGCCACGCCGGGAATCTGCCGCAGCTGGGCGTCGGTCTGCTCCATGAGGGTATTGTCCTCCAGGGTCACCACATAGCGGTGGCGCAGGTCCGTTGCCTGGACGCCGTTGAAGGCCTCATCGCCATTGTGATCGGCAATGAAATCCTTCAGCGCCTCCTCCCGGGAGACGAAGGTTGCCTGCAAAACATTGTTCAGCGCGTTGATCTTCGTGCCGATGCTTCTGGCCTCGGCATCGGACAGGTCGCTGTCCACATAGACCAGGATTTCGCTGGTCTGGTTCAGGTCCTGGACCATCACGTCCAGGTTGTAGGCCAGAATGGAGAAGCTGCCCACGATGATCAGGCAGGCCACCGTGACGCACACGGCGGCGAAGGACATAAAGCCATGGAGAAAAATTCCCTTGAAGCCTTCCTTCAAAAGGTATCCGATATTGCTGAATTTCATGGTAACTTACCTCTCTCTTCCGTCGCTGACCACATAGCCGTCATCAATGGCGATGACGCGCTTGGCGAACAGCTCCACCAGGTTCTTCTCGTGGGTGACCACAAGCACCGTGGTGCCCAGATTGTTGATTTCCTGAAGCAGGGCCATGATCTCGAAGGAGCGGGCGGGGTCCAGGTTGCCGGTGGGCTCGTCGGCAATGATGGTAGAGGGGTTGTTCACCAGAGCACGGGCAATGGCCAAACGCTGCTGCTCGCCGCCGGACATCTCTCCGGGGTGACGGTTCGCCTTGTTTTCCAGGCCAACCAGCTCCAGCACATAGGGAACACGGTCCCGGATCTCCCGCTCCCGGGCACCGATCACACGCATAGCGAAGGCCACGTTGTCATAGACCGTCATATTGTTGATCAGGCGGAAGTCCTGGAACACAACGCCGACGGTACGCCGCAGCAGCGGGATCTCCCGCTTGCGAATGCGCTCCAGCGCATAGCCATTGACCTTCACGGTGCCGGAGGTAGGCCGGAGCTCACCGGTGATGAGCTTGATGATGGTGGATTTTCCGGAGCCGGAGGGGCCAACCAGGAAGCAGAACTCGCCGTCATCAATCTGCATGGTCACGCCGTTCAGCGCTTTATTGCCCTGCTCGTAGCATTTTACGACATCTGTAAATTCAATCATTTGCATGTATCTCCAGTCGAAGTATCCGCATTTTTCGAAAGGCCGGGCAGCCCGCCCGCTCCGATACTCTGCGCGCAATGTATCCGAATTGTAACACAAAACGGCCGAAAAGTCAATGACGTACCGAGGAAACGGCGGGAATCCCTGATTTTTTAACAAAAATTTCCGATTTCCGTCACAGATTTCAGCACTCAGGCACAAGATATGGCAGTTTTAGGAAAAAGCTGTACACAAGTGGGTGTTTTCTGGCGGTAGACATAAAAATGCAGCCGTCCCTTCCTGGGGACGGCTGCAAAAAGCCTTCGCGAATTGCTTATCTTGCCTCGCGGGAGGACAGGTATTTGCGGACCATCAGCGCGACCTTGAACACAATGGCATGGTCAAACTGGCGCAGGTCCAGACCGGTGAGCTTCTTGATCTTTTCCAGACGGTACACCAGGGTGTTCCGATGGACAAAAAGCTTCCGGGAGGTTTCGGAGACGTTCAGGTTGTTTTCAAAGAACTTATTGATGGTGAACAGGGTCTCCTGGTCCAGACAGTCAATGGAGCTCTTCTTGAAGATCTCACTGAGGAAAATCTCGCACAGGGTGGTAGGCAGCTGGTAAATCAGTCGGCCGATGCCCAGATTCTCATAGCGCATAATGCTCTTCTCGGTATCGAAGACCTTGCCCACCTCAATGGCGGTCTGGGCCTCCTTGTAGGAATCCGCCAGCTCCCGCAGGTGCTCGGAGACGGTGCCGATGCCGATGGAGGTCTTGATGCGCAGCTCATTTTTCAGGGTATTTTCAATGTCCTGGGCGATCTTTTCCAGCTCCTCACTGGGGGTATTGGCGGTGATCTGCTTGATCACCGCAACATCGCTCTCGTTGATGCTCAGGACGAAATCCTGCATCTTGTCCGGGAACATGCCAGACAGAACATCTACGGTAGCCACATCGCTGCGGCCCACCTGGCGAATCAGGAACACAGCCCGGGGGGCGTCTGTTGCGAAATGCAGTTCCTTGGCGCGGATATAAATATCACCGGGCAGGATATTGTCCATGATGATATTCTTGACGAAGGTGCCCCGGTCATGCTTCTCCTCATAGAAGACCTTTGCGTCGTTCAGGGCGATATAGGCCATGGAGCAGAAGGATTTGGCCAGCTCGTCCTCACCGGAGCAGAACACGGCGTACTCATACAGATTCGAGCTGCCCACGATGGCCTTGAAGCATTTCTGGGCAAAAACAGTAATGCCATCAACCCCACCGCCAATCCGCAGAGCAGCGTCCGGCCAGCGCTCTCCCAGCAAAGAGACGTCGGTACAGGACACAACGCAGCCCTCGGTATCGATGACGCCGAAGGTTCTGTCGGAAATATCCTTTAATTGCACGATCACGCTTTGAAATACACTGTTGGACATATGGGTGCCCCTCCTTAGAATGTTGCATAAATACGCATTCCACAAAATTGCAGTCTTATTATACACAAGTTTTGCGCATATTGCAAGTGCAATTTGACATTTTATTGCAAATTCTCTCTTGCTTTTTAGGTATTCTTCCCAGTGTGTTGTCAAATGTGTAAGAAAAAGGCAAATTGATTCCAGCAATTTGCCGATTTCTTTTCTGCAATTTTATCGGTCCATTTCGCTCAGACCCAGGCTCGCCAGCTCTTGCTCGGTGAGAACCCGTGTCTGTCCTCTGGGCAGGCCCTCCAGAGTCAGCGTTCCTTCCCGGATGCGCTCCAGGTAGATAACAGTCAAGCCCCGGGAGGCCATCATCCGGCGGACCTGGTGATATTTCCCCTCGCACACCGTAATCCGGCTTTCCCCGGGCCCGAGAGGCTCCAGCCTGGCCGGGAGGCAGACCGTGCCGTCCCGCAGGGTCAGCCCCGCCGCAAAGGCCGCCGCATCCTCTGCGGTCCCCTGCCCCTCATGGCGGGCGTAATAGACCTTGGGCACCTCCTTTTTGGGGGAGATCAGCCGGTGCAGCAGCTCCCCATCGTTGGTAAAGAGCAGCAGCCCCTCGGTCTGCTTGTCCAGGCGGCCAATGGGCTTTAAGTCCCAGTGCCGCATCTGCTCCGGCAGAAGCTCCATGACGGTTTTCTCTTTTGCGTCCTCCGTGGCGGTGACATAGCCCATGGGCTTGTTCATCATCACCACCCGGCGCGCATAGCCGCCCATGGCGCTGCCGTCCAGCAGCACCGCGTTCACCGCCGGGTCGATTTTTCTGCCGGGGTCTTTCTCGGGCTTTCCGTCCACGCTTACCCGGCCGGCCTTCAAAAGCTGCTTTACCTGGCTGCGGGTTCCCGCGCCGCTGTCACACAGAAATTTGTCCAAACGTTCCATATTCTTTCTCCGTTCTATCCCCTGGGGAAATCCCATACACTGCATTGAAACACAGCTTTCGGGAGGGATTTCACTATGGTTGTATTGACCGCAAAGGTGGATTTTAAAAAAATCATGCTGATCCTGGGGGCCGCCGCAGTGGTGCTGCTGGCGCTGATTCTGTTTTTCGGCAGCAGCGAGCAGACCTTTGGCGCCCAGGACGTCTCAGGCAATGAGAAGCGGGTTGCGTTTCTCAAAAGCTTCGGCTGGGAGGTGGTCAGCTCTCCGAAGGAATCCGGCCAGGTGCTGATTCCGGCCCAGTCTGGCGACGTTTTCGACCGGTACAATGCCCTGCAAAAGTGCCAGAGCTACGATCTGAGCAAATTCGCCGGCAAAAAGGTCATGCGCTACGTCTACGAGGTCAAGAACTACCCCGGCGCCACAGAGCCGGTCTACGCCACGCTTCTGGTGCACAAAAACAAGGTCATCGGCGGGGACGTCACCAACACCGCCCCCGGCGGCAAAATCCAGGGGTTCCAAATGCCAAAGGGTGACGCTGCCCCCACGGCCCCAACCGGCCAGCCCACCCAGAGCACCCAAGGCACCGATTTTTAAAGGATTATATCACAAAAAGAAGTCCTTGACAAGAAAGCTTCCTTGTGCTATGGTTGTGGCAACTGAATACTGTGTCTTCAGGGCGGGGCGAAATTCCCCACCGGCGGTAAAGTCCGCGAACGCGCAAGCGCCGAATCGGTGTGATTCCGATACCGACAGTATAGTCTGGATGGAAGAAGATACGCAAGTCTTGCGTTTTTTCGCGCCCTGAGTGTATGCTCAGGGCGCATTTTTTACGTTGAGGTGACAAAAATCATGAACGAACTACTCTCTCAGGCCAAGGAAAACCTTTCTTTTCTCGGAATCACTGCCGCCGTCATTATTGCGCTGGCCGTGATCTCCAAGCTGACCGAAAAGAAATTCACCCATCTGCGCCATGTAAGCCCCGCCAGACGGGTCAGCATTATCGGCATTTGCTCGGCCATCGCCGTGGTGCTGCACATTCTGGACTTTCCTCTGCCCTTCCTGGCCCCGGAATTCTACAAGCTGGACTTCTCCGAGGTGCCCGTGCTGCTGGGCGGCTTCTTCCTGGGGCCAAGCGCTGCCGTCGCCATTGAGGGCATTAAAATTCTGCTGAAGCTGCTGCTCAAGAGCACCTCCACCGCCTTTGTGGGCGACTTCGCCAATTTCTTCGTGGGCTGCTGCTTCGCGCTGCCCGCCACCGTCTGGTACCATCTCCATAAAAACAAAACGGGGGCCATTGTAGGCCTCGTCCTCGGAACCCTGACCGCCAGCGTCATCGGCACGCTCTTCAACGCCGTCTACCTGCTGCCCAAGTTCGCCCAGCTCTACGGCATTCCCATGGATGTGCTCATCGGCATGGGCACCAGCATCCACAGCAGCATTCACGGAGTCTATTCCTTCGTGGCCCTGTGCGTTGCGCCGCTGAACGTTGTCAAATACGGCGTTGTATCCCTGCTGACCATGCTGCTCTACAAGCGGGTTGCCGGCCACCTGTTCCGGGTGCACGAATCATGACAATTGCACGAATAAGCATTTCATGAACAGTTTCGAAAAACACCGATACTACATCGGCCCGCAGCCTTACAGACGTGAGCATTACAAGCAGCGGAAACAACCAATTGGTGACCATTTTCATTATACCAAAATGTTTAAAACCCGACCTTTCGGGTCGGCGATGGCATCAGCCTCGTTCTTTTATACACAACTTTGCGCCTGAAAAAATCAAGAGGTGGAAGC
>OLZC01000061.1_pt1 | contig 58401 bp, 51 predicted proteins | sample 1644391 | NCBI WGS metagenome assembly OLZC01 (sample SAMEA103958140, study PRJEB25191) | human gut metagenome | biome: human-associated habitat [ENVO:00009003]; feature: intestine environment [ENVO:2100002]; material: feces | place: Germany | collected 2013/2015
CCTGCCGTAAGCATTTACCGAAACGAGTATTTTGGTGGGGTTCGAGTCCCCTCGACTTAGGCATTGGGGATTCCGACTGATAGGATGCGACGTTATTAGTTTTGACGCTTACGTCTGTCCAGTACGGTGACAGCCCCTTTCCCGCGTCAGCGGTCGCAAAAGGTATTGGGTACACAAGGTAATCAGTAATCTGAAAGCATTCCTTCAGGGAACATATCACGGAAGGTGCACCAAGCTCCAGGCATATCTGGACGAGTACTGTTTCCGTTTCAACCGCCGCATGACGGGCAATCAGATATTCCTGCGCTTGACCAGAGCTGTCGCTACATCTTGTAGCGTGCTGAGTTAGGTGATAAGGTGGTTCCGCTGATACTGCGCCGCCCTGCTTAAATCTGAATATTAGGGCTTTGAGGACTGTTAGTACAAACCGGAGACAGTTCCGTGCCCGGCATAGGGGAGACATGTCAGTTCTGCTGTTTTGGTTCGGTTGCAAAATCGAACCGGGCTTTTGATATTCGACCTTGTCGCACAGAAAAATGACATTCTAAAGCAGACATTGTATAGCATTTCAAATGATCATCTGATAGAATTAGGATATTAAAGATGTGCTTCTATACACATTTGGACATTGGAGGGGCTTATGAAGGCAAAAAGAACACCCAAAGGACGCAGGTTGTCCCGTGAAAGATTCGGTCAATTTATCCCACTTTATTTGATGCTGATACCCGGCATCGTTTACCTTATCATTAACAATTATATGCCTATGTTTGGCTTGGTGATTGCTTTCAAAAAGGTGAATTATCGGCTGGGTATTCTACAAAGTCCTTGGTGCGGTTTGGACAATTTCAAATTCCTACTAAAAACCGGTGATGCCTGGATTATGACCCGGAACACGATCCTGTATAACCTGGCTTTCATCTTTGTCGGTAATGCTTTCGCTATTCTGTGCGCAATAGCAATGGATGCCATCAAGCAGAAATTCTTCAAACGATTTTCGCAGGTTGTAATTCTGATTCCATATCTCCTGTCTTCCGTTATTGTCAGCTACATCGTTTTTGCGTTTCTGAGTCCTAAATCTGGTTTTATCAACCATACAGTCTTTGGAATGCTGGGGCTGGAACCGGTCAACTGGTATGCCAATTCGAAGCCTTGGCCGGCGATTTTGATTATCGTTTATATCTGGATGAGCTTCGGCTATCAATCCATTTTGTACTACTCTACGCTTATCGGCATCGACAAATCACTGTATGAAGCGGCGGTTGTCGATGGAGCTGGCGTTTGGCAGCAAATCTGCAATGTGACCATACCATGCTTAAAGCGAACCGTAATTATCCTGGTGCTGCTGGCCGTAGGACGTATCTTCTTTTCTGACTTTGGGCTGTTCTATCAGGTGCCTATGCACAGCGGGCTGCTATATTCCACGACACAGACCATTGATACTTATGTGTATCGCGCGTTGCTGGAAGCCAACGATATTGGCCGTTCCTCTGCTGCTGGTTTTCTTCAGTCCTTGCTGGGCTTCATCTGCGTTATTACCGCGAATACTGTTGTCAGAAAGATTGATAACGAAAGTGCTCTATTCTAATAAGGTCAGGTGTATACACTATGATTACAAAAAACAAGCCTTTTACCATCTGTATGTACTTCCTGATGGCATTTATGACCATAGCCTGCATTTTTCCTTTTTTGCTGTTGTTTATGAGTTCCATTACTGACGAGGCATGCCTCGCACAGAATGGCTATTCAATGTTTCCGGAAAAATTCAGCCTGGATGCCTACAAGTTTCTGTGGACGACTCGCAGCAGCCTCCTCCACTCCTTGAAAATCAGTTTGATTGTGACTACCGTAGGTGTATGCTGTAATGTAGCAATGACTGTGTTGTTTGCGTATCCTTTATCCCGCAGAAGTTTGCCGGGCAGAAACTTTATATCGCTGTTTCTATTCTTTACCATGCTGTTCAATGGTGGTATGGTGCCAACCTATATGATTTATGCCAATGTCCTGAAAATCAAGAATACCATCTGGGCGCTGATTGTTCCGTATTTGCTGATGAACGCCTTTTATGTCATCACCATGCGCACTTACATCAACTCCAATATAGCCGAGGAGATCATTGAGGCCGCTAAGATTGACGGTGCGAGTGAAACCCAGGTTCTTACCCGAATTGTGCTGCCTTTAAGCCGTCCCGTTATCGCAACCATCGCCTTACTTTCTATGATCAGCTACTGGAACAACTGGACCAACGGCGTGTACTTTTTGTCAAGCGACAAACTTTACGGCGTGCAGAACTTCCTAAACGAGATCATCACCAATGCCATGTACCTGGCGACAAAAACTTCCGGTTCTTCCATGAGCGTGCAGATACCAAGCGTTGGCACCCGCATGGCTATTGCAGTAATTGCTGTGCTGCCCGTGCTGATGGCATACCCTTTTTTCCAGAAGTCCTTTGTAAAAGGCATTACTCTGGGTTCCGTGAAGGGCTGATAAACAAATCAGGGAGTGCGTCATTATATGAAAAAGATAGAAAACAAAGTTATGCTCATTACTTATGCTGACAGTATGGGTTCAAATCTAAAAGAATTGGAAAGCGCCCTGGAAAAATATTTTCGGGGTGCAGTGAAAGGCCTCCACATCCTTCCTTTTTTCCCATCCTCCGGAGATCGCGGCTTTGCGGTTATCGAGTATGACCGAGTGGATCCTGCTTTCGGCAATTGGTCGGATATTGACCGGTTGGCAGAGAAATATACCTTGGCGGCGGACTTTATGCTGAACCACGTATCTATCCGCAGCGCTGAATTTCAGGACTATATGGAAAAAGGGGATGCTTCTGAATTCCGAAATATGTTTATCCACTGGAATACGTTCTGGCCTAACGGGGAACCCACTGAGGAGGAATTCAACGCTATGTATCTGCGCCGTCCCGGCGGTCCCACCAAAGAATTCACCAGGGCGGATGGAAAAGTAGTAAAGCTTTGGAATACCTTTTTTGCCGAGCAGGTAGATATTGACCCCTATGCCAAGGCAACGCAGGATTACTATCAGAGAAACCTTGGCAGGATTGCAGGTCATGTCCCACTGATCCGGTTCGACGCCTTTGCCTACGCAACCAAGCGTCCCGGCACCTCCTGCTTTTTTGTGGAACCGGACGTATGGAACGTGCTGGATATTGCCATGAAGCCCCTGCGTGATACTGGAACGCAAATGTTGGCAGAAATCCACGAAAACTACACGATCCAAAAGAAAATGGCAGAAAGAGGCTATTGGGTATACGACTTTGCTCTGCCCATGCTCCTGCTTCATAGCGTGTATTCCGGCCGCACAGACCGACTGATTCACTGGCTTGAAATTTGCCCCCGCAATCAATACACCACCTTGGATACCCATGATGGAATTGGAGTTGTCGATGTGGCGGGATTGCTGGACGATGATGAAATTGACCTGGTTGTGGATAACGTGGATCGAATTTTGGAACCTGCAAAGCCGTTTTTTCCCACCGGCTACATGGTTCGCTCCGACGGAAAAGCCCGGCGGTATCAAATGCGCTGCACCTATTACAGCGCGCTGAACTGCAATGACGCCGCTTACCTGCTGACGCGCGCCGTTCAGTTCTTTACGCCGGGCATTCCGCAGGTGTATTATGTTGGTATGCTGGCGGGCGAGAATGACATCGCCCTCCTCCGCAGCGGCGGAGAAGGGCGCAGTATAAACCGCCACAACTTCACTTTGGAAGAAATTGACGCAGCGGTTAAGAAACCGGTAGTTCAGAAGCTGCTTAAATTAATGCGGTTTCGCAACGACTATAACGTGTTCGATGGGGAATTCTCCGCAAAGCTTGCAGGCGGTGAAGGAAGCATTCGCATGACTTGGGTGGATGGCATGCTGCGAGCAAGTCTGGATGCTGACTTTAAGACGCTGACATTTCGTATCACATATGCTGACCCCAACACAGGTACCGACCGGATGTTGGAGCTGTAAAGAAGGTAAGCAGTATGAGCATTTCAATTCCTTTGATTTTTCAGAACAATATGGTACTCCAGCGAAGAAAACCGATTTCCGTCTGGGGTACCGCTGAAGACTGCGCTTCGGTTACGCTGGAATTGGGTGGAGCGAAAACAATTTGCCCGGTTGAGGACGGCTGCTGGAAGGGGTACCTGCCGCCCATGGAAGCTGCTGTGGGTCTCTCATTGACAATTTCTTCAGAAGACCATACCGTGGTTATTTCCAACGTGGCTCTGGGCGAGGTGTGGATTGCAGGCGGCCAGTCCAACATGGAGTTTCTTTTGAAGTATGATGCGGAAAAGGAGACTGCCCTTACCATAGAGGACACAGATATCCGCTGCTTCGAGATCCCCAAAATATCCTTTCCTGGTCAGGAGAAATACTACAGGATGTCTGATGCGGGCTTTTGGCGGAAAGCCTGCCCGGCGGAATCGGGTGGTTTCAGCGCTGTCGGCTTTTACTTTGCCCTTGCGCTAAAGGAAAAGCTGGGGGTCCCGATTGGGATTATCAACTGCACCTGGGGCGGAACCTCCGCTTCCTGCTGGGTCGGCGAGGAATACCTCACAGGAGACCTGCAATTTTACCTGGATAAGGCACACGAGGTTCAGTCCGGGATGGATTACGGCAAGGAGCTTCCCAATTACATCGATATTCAAAAGCGGATTCTGGAAAGTGGCATTGATATGGGCAAGCCGAATCTGGCGCCCATTACTCCGCTTATTGATGAGGCGATGCACGAACGGCTGATGACCATGAACAACTGGCCGTTCTCGGCGTTTCGTCCCTGCGGCCTGTATGAATTGATGCTGAAAACCATTGTACCATTCACCGTCAGCGGCGTTATTTGGTATCAGGGCGAATCGGATGAATATTTCTCTGAACACTACGAAAGCGCAATGAAGGCGGTAATCCGCTGCTGGCGCGATCAGTGGAAGCAGACGCTGCCTTTTATTATGGTACAGCTGGCGTCCTTTGAGGTCATGGCAGAGTATCTGGATTTTGTGGCAATTCGAAAGGCACAAGAGCGCATTGCCAGGACGGTGGAACAGACATATATGGTAACTGCAATGGATGTAGGTATGCGCTACGATATACACCCAAAGCGCAAACGTCCGATAGGCACCCGACTCGCGTGGCAGGCATTGGATAAGGTGTACGGCTGGCATATTTGCGCAGATTCCCCGACGGTGGATCGGGTGTTTTTTTCTGGAAATAACATTGTTGTTTCCATGAAGCACACCCACGGTGGCTTGACTGTGCAGGGGGAAAAGCCGAAAACATTTGAGGTATTCCTGGATGAAAAAAAGGATGAAAATGTTCTGGTTCAGGTCAGCGCCGGCAGCATTACCATTCAGACAGATAAGGCGGCACAGACTGCGCGGATAGCGTTCTGCCAAAAGCCATGGTGCGAATTGAACGTGTATAGCAGTCAGGGACTCCCTGTGTTGCCCTTTGACGTGACCGTTACAAGATAGGAGCTGCTATGGGAGGAACATTGAAACGCTATATCATCACGGATAAAAGCTTCTACTGGGAGGCAATTTTGATTATTGTTCCGGTAGTACTCCAGGCGATTGTTAATCAGGGCGTAAACATGATGGACACCATTATGGTGGGCAAGCTGGGGGAGGCCGCAATTTCCGCATCCTCCCTGGCAAATCAGTTTTATAATATTTACACCTTCCTCTGTATGGGGTTGAGTGCTGCCGGACTTGTTTTAACAGCTCAGTACTGGGGAGCCGGAGACAAGGTTACGGTCAGCAGAGTGTTTGATCTGCTGATTCAGATCATTGCCGCTGCCAGTATTTTGTTCGGCCTGGTCAGCTTTTTCTTCGCCAGAGAAATCATGTCCATCTATACACCAGATGCGGAAGTTATCGAGATGGGGGCCAGATACCTTAAAATTACCGCATTCGTCTACTTCCCCCATGGGATTGCACTGGTAATTTCCAATATTATGCGTTCTGTTGGTAATCCCAGAATTGGGCTGTATGTTTCCATTGCATCCTTCTTTATCAATATTGGCACCAACTATGTGTTCATCTTTGGAAAACTGGGGTTTCCGGCAATGGGTGTAGCCGGCGCTGCGGTTGGCACGCTGTGTTCCCGTATTGTGGAATTTGTGGTCTGTGTCCTCTTCGTCTTATTCGTGGACAAGCAGCTGCAATACAGGGTGACCGGCCTTTTAAAGCTTCCAGGAATATCCCTGTTCAAGGAATTCGTCCGGTTGGGGCTCCCGGCAATCATCAGTGATACAATCCTGGCTTTCGCATCCAGCGCCATCAGCATTATTTTGGGCCATATGGGCAAAGAGTTCGTCAGTGCTTATTCCATTGTAATGGTCGTAGATAGAATGTGTACCCTGGCGACGCAGGGTGTTGGCAGTGCCGCTGGCATTATGGTCGGCCAATCCGTTGGCGGCGGACGCCACGAAGAGGCAAAACGCAGGGGGTACTCCTTCCTGATGCTTACCTCTATCCTTGGTATAATCGGTGCAGTGCTGATCCTGATCATCGGTGACTGGTCTATAGGTTTGTACGACATCGCGCCGGATACGGTAGAGATTACCAAAACCATGATGCTGGCAAGTGCCATCGTGGTTCCGTTCCAAAATATTGCATCTACGTTGGGTAAAGGTGTCCTCCGGGGCGGTGGAGATACCAGATTCCTGATGGTAGCAGATGTAATTTTCCAGTGGGTGGCCTCTATTCCACTGGGCTATGTGGTAGGTCTGGTACTGCATGCATCCCCATTTATTGTGTTATTGACAGTCCGGATCGACTACGTACTCAAGAGTATCTGGTTTATTTATCGGATGTCCACGGATAAATGGATTCATCAGGTAAAGCGCCAGACACACAACGCCTGAATAACGAGAAACTGCCGAGGAATGTTTTGATTCCCGGCAGTTTTTGTCAAGAGGAAGAAAAACTTGACAAACTAGTGTATAATAAAAGCACATTGCAAAGACTTAATCGTTCTTCCCGGCTTGAGCGAAACTCACAAAGTCGAAAAAAAATCTCTCGTATAACTGTGCAAAAGTCTGAAAAACGATATTGCAGGTCAGAAATAGAGTGGCAACTACGGCTCCTCTTTTGGTAATATAGTGCCAGGAGTTAGCGAACTCCAAATAAAGGAGGAAAAAATATGAAGAGACTGTTCGCCCTATTATTGGTAGTAGCTATGATCTTCTCTCTGGCCGCATGTAGCGAATCCGGCGAGAATAATGCCAAACCTGCATCTTCTAATAACAACACTGTGTCTGACGCAAAACCGGATACCAATGTCGATGTCAAGGACATGCCTGTAGTTAGGATGTGCATCAACAAGCCCGGCACTGGTGAAGACGAAGAAAAAGTCGAAGCTGTTGTTAACAAGATCCTGGCGGAGAAGTATGGTATCCAGATTGACATCGTGCTGAAGCAGGATAATACGCAGCTGAACCTGATGCTTACCGGCGGTGAAGATTCTGTGGATATCTTCACCTCTTTCTGGTTCATGTCTCAGAGTACACTGTACACAAACGGGCAGCTGCTGGATCTGGCTCCGTACATGGACACCTATGGTGCCGGCATTGAGGAGCTGTTCAAGGATTGGCCTGAGATCCTGAGCTGCGGTAAAATTGGAGATGGCCTGTATGGCCTGCCCGCCTATACCGCATGGTCTACTCCGAATATCTACACCTGCAAAAAGAGTGTTTCTGATGCGGCCGGTATTGACTGGTCCAAGGTTCACACTTTAGCCGATGCAACCGAAGCAATGGTCGCAATGAAGAAGGCAACACCTTCCACGTACCTGATTCCCGGTGCAACTCAGACCTACTGGGTACCCAAGGATCTGGATGATTTGGGTGACAGCAAATACTTGGGCGTCATTCTGAACCCCGACGTTTCTACAACGGTTGAGAACTACTATGAGTCTGCTCAGTTCCTGGACTTTATGGATCAGGTTAAAATCTGGAAAGAAAACGACATTATCTCCCCCGATCCCATGAGCAATGATCAGGCAACCCTGTTTAACGTTATGTATGGTGTTACCGATGGCACTCCCGGCTATTCCTTCTCCATTGACGAATTCTGCTATGAGTCCAATGTTCAGCAGAACCTGAACGGCGACATGGTCGGCGCCGAAATCGGCGGCCGCTACATCACTACCGGTACCGTTCAAACCTATATGTGGCATGTCTCCTCTTTCACTAAGGTTCCCGAAGCTGCTGTTACGCTGTTGAATGCTCTGTATACGGATACCGATCTGGCATTTGCGCTGGCTTACGGCATTGAAGGTGAGCACTATGTCGTGGACGAGAACGGTCAGCTGCGGTATCCCACCGATGCCAACGGCAACATGGTCGGTGCGTTTGACGACAAATGGTGCGGCATGCCTATGGACTACTGGCCCAACATCTCCGGATGCCCCACCTTCTGGTATCAGCCTGAAAATAAGTCGGAGATGATGATGGAGACCAACCACGAGGCGAAAAAGTCCCTGGCTCTGGGATTTGTGTTCGATCCCAGTCCTGTAGCGGATGAAATGGCCGCCTGCTCCAGCGTAGTTGACCAGTACTATTTGCCACTGATTAACGGCGAAATGGATCCCGAAAGCGGTTTGGCTACGCTTCAGCAGGCACTGAAGGACGCCGGCGTCGATAAGATTGTTGCAGAAAAACAGGCGCAGCTGGATGCTTGGCTGGCTGCAAAATAAAGATACGATTCTCTTACCCTTTCAGCTTGGAGAGAGGCATCCTCGGGTGCCTCTCTCCTCGTGGCATTTTCAATACAGAGACAATACTGCACAATTGTACTGCAAGCGAGTCTTTTCCGGGTTATACGGCGTACGTTTCAGAAGACAGTTTCAGGTATTTACCGAAAGCACCCCGAAGCAGAAAGGATGGAAACCTCGATGAAAGCAGATAGCCTGATAAGCAAAATTATGGGTGGAATTTTGGATCAATTGATTCTGAATTTCCTTTTCATGATATGCTGCATTGGGGTAGTTACGTTTCCCGCATCCGTCAGCGCATTATATGCAGTGGAACTGGCTATTCATCGAGGGGAAGAACCAGGCGTATTCTCTGCCTTTCTCCGGGCACTTCGGGGAAACTTTCTCCAGCCACTTGGGATTGCAGGAGTTTTATTGGCAGCAGTTGCTCCGGCATGCTTGATTCTTGTGCTGGATGTTCTGCTTCGATGGAACCTTTCTGGTTTTTGGGACTGGATCCTGATTGCGTGGATCATCTATGTGTATGCAGTGGGAATTTGGGCAATGAATTTAAGCGCCCGATACAGAAATACACTGAGGAAAACGCTCCAAAACGCGATGATCCTATGCGTGTCTATGCTGCCTTGCACCTTGATTATTTTAGGAATACGGTGTGCGTTTTATGCTTTATACGCCATAATGCCCGGAGAATTTCTGTCGGTATATACGGGAATCATGGTTTTCTTTTCAGCAGCGACGACCGCCAGACTTACGGTGATTCCCATAAGCCGGGTGCTGAAAAGGCTGACGCCGGAGGAAAAAGAAGATGAAAACAACTAATTTTCGTTCCCTGAAGGCGCCTCTGCACAGCTGGTTGATCACACTGATTGCGGTATGCGCTACGACAATTCTCTTGTTTTTTATTGGATCTGTTGCGAAAAGCTTTCAGTACATGAAGGAGAAAAACCAGCAGAGTGTAGAAACGGCTGCTGCAAGATTGGATGATACGCTTTCTACGCTCCGTGGCTATAGCGAACGCTTAACAGTGGAAAATATACAATTTCGTACGCTGGCACAGAAAAATGCGGCGGAAGCAGCTTATGTCACATCGGAGCTATACCTCAAGGAGCTGATCGTTACGCAGACTCCAGCCTATGGGGTTTCTTTGATTTACAATAGTGATACGGACAAAGCCCTGTTTTACTATGGCACAAGCGTAAAGAATGATCGTGCTATCTTACAAAATATGAATTTCATGCATTATACGGGCAGCCTGATTTCAGATCAAAAAAACTACAATTTTAACCAGTGGTTTTTATATCAGGAAGGAGGATCCAACATTCTATTGCTGGTCAACGCCTATCGGAGCCTCTACTACTGTACAATGGTAGATTTGGACAAATACTTTGAACTGTATCCAGTGGACTCCTACAATGGTCTTGGGAAAATGCTGGTGTACTACCAGGAAACGCCGCTGATTGTCCAAACTGAAGATGCCTCTGTTATCGACGGGGAGGGAGCACTGCAAATAACCGGCTGTACTGTCACCGCAAAGGGGCTGTCGGGTTGCCCTGTTTTGGTGGCGATTGCCATGCACAATAGGACAATCGTGGCGGATCAGCTTCCTAGTGTACTCCTGGCCTTGGGTATTGTCGGATTGCTCCTGGCCTTCCTGCGAATTGTCATACGGGATCTGGATCAGTCTCTGCTGTTCCCTATTCAGGAGATTGGCAGGCAGATTGCAAGACTCAGCGGCGAAGAGAGCGTGGAAAATCCACCCATTCCCGGAGAGTATCAGGAGTACGAGGATATCCGTGTTGCATTGACTGAACTTATTCGTCAAAAAAATAAGTTGGAGGCGCAGAACTATGCAAGCCGTCAGCAAAAGGAACATGCACTTCTTCAATACTACCAGCTGCAAACTCGCTCTCATTTCCTGATTAACTGCTTGAAGAGCCTGTACAGCATGTCAGAGAATAGCAACCGGTTCCAGATGCAATCTATGATTATTGCATTTTCCAACCATTTACGCTATATTTTTCATGATAATCTGGAGTGTGTCCGTCTTCAGGATGAGCTTCAGGAAGTTATGGATTATCACCGCATTATCAATTTGGACTCAGTGGTGCCACTCTTATTGATTCAAAGCGTACCCCAGGATTTAATGAGTGTTCCCGTGCCGCCGCTGGTCATCCAAACCTTTCTTGAGAATACATTCAAATATGCAGATCGAAGCAGTGGAATGCTGGCCTTTCATATTGAAGCACAGAAGGTGCTTTATCATGAGGTTCCTTACCTTCGGCTGCATTTGTTTGACAATGGCCTTGGTTATAACGAAGATGTGCTGGAACGTTTGAATTCTGAGCAGGCAGATGTATTCAGTGATTACCAAGTTGGCATCGTTAATCTGAAGCATCGGATGAGGCTGCTGTATGGAATGTCCTGTAAAACCGCTTTTTATAATGAAGAAAACGGAGGCGCACACTCCGTGCTGTATATCCCTTTCCCGAAGGGATATACAGCAGCGGATGCCCCATGATTCCGGAAACGCTGGAAGGAGATAGTTATGAATGTTTTGCTTGTAGACGATCAGGTCAACGTGCTCAATGGCCTGACATCCGGAATAGATTTTTGTAGAATCGGATTTGATGGGGTATATACTGCATCCGGCGTGGGGGAAGCACTGAAGGTTCTGGAAGCACTTCCAATTGACGTGCTGGTATCCGATATCGAAATGCCAGAAAGAAATGGCATGGAACTTAACACCATCGTGCGGGAAAAATATCCCGATACACTGCGAATCCTGCTGACCTCTCATGCCATATTTGCATATGCTCAGGAGGGATTGAAGCTGGGATGCTTTGACTATTTGGTACAGCCGGTTCCCTACGCGAAAATCGAGGAATCTCTCTCCCGAGCCAGAGCCAGGATTTTGCAGGAAAAAAAGCATCGGCAAGTTCAGAGCTTAGGAAGCCTTTTTGATTCCCATCGAGTGCAGTTCCTTAACAACACTATGATGGACCTGTTCTCCAGGATTCCTGAGCGTCGGGATGAGAGTATACCCATTCTTAGGGAAGCTGGCTACCACATCACGGATTCGTCTTTTGTAAAAATGCTTTTGGTGGACGTGCTGAATTTTGACTTTGAAGCGGCAACGGCGGATCAAGTATCCGAAATGATTATGAGCATGAAAGCGACTATTCGAAAATTGGACATTCCACAGAACGTGGAATATATCATTGGCAAAACCAAATACAATCAATTTGTGGTACTCTTCTTTAGCCTGGAAACTTTTGCGTTCAAAACCGACCTGCTGGAAACCCTGTATATGAAGCTGGAAGCGGTGCTCGGAAGCCGTCTTGCCTGCTACGTGGGGTGGACGGCTCCTTTTTCGGAGATTCGGGTGCTCACAGTGCGGATTCATGACAATATGCAGAACAATGTATCCCGAAAACCGGGGCTAATTTATGTTCATATGCTGGCAGAGCCGGAGCATATACCCACCTCGCTGGATGAATTTATTGTGCGCTGGGATGGGCTTCTTAAGGCTGGGCAGCAGGGGTTGCTGCGCCAGGATATCTTTTCTTATTTGGACCGGAATCTGGAAGGATCTTCCAGCCAATATTTGGATTTGTGTATGCTGCATCAACGAATTTCTCAAATGTTTTTTACTTACTTCTACGAGAAGAAGTTGGATGTGGCATCGCTGTTCAACGAAGACATGCGATATGACCGCTTTATGCAGAGCTACAACAGTACCGATGCGCTGAAGGAAGCGGTAGACTTTCTGATTGCTGGTGCCGAGGCTGGGACTGTAGAATCCCCGGAAAGCAATTATGTGGAACGGGCAAACAATACGGACAAGCTACTAACTGTAAAGGATGTTTCGAGGTATATCAGCCTGAATCCGGAATATTTCACCCGCTTGTTCAAAAGAGAAACTGGGTATAATATTAAGGACTACATTATACAATGCAAGGTTACGGTTGCAAAAGATTTGCTGATAAATTCCAACCTGCCCATAAGCATGGTGGCATTGGAGCTGGGTTACGGTAACTTCTCTCATTTTACGCAGATGTTTCGCCGTGCAGAAGGTGTTACCCCCAAGGAATACCGTGTTTTGCACAGGAAGAAGTGAATGTCAGAAAACGGAAGTTTCCTGGTGGCATGATTGTAAGTTTTATGATATGGTTGCGGCGGGCTGCAGAAATGATGCAGTCCGCTTTTTGCCGGTTTTTGCGCATCATACAAGCGAAGTAGAATATGCCCGTTATCCTTCGTATGGCTTTCTGAAAATACTGTTTACAATCAGAAAAACAACACATCAGGTCAGAGAAAAGGTAGCGGCGGAGCGAAGAAATGAGATATCCTGTATATGTAGATTCTTAGGGATAGGAGTACAGAATTATGGCGTATTTTGAATTTAATGCCTTATCTGTTGTGCTGGGCGGCTCTTTTACTGCCCGCGTTTTTTTGCCGGGGCTGGATAAACTCAGGTTGGATGACAAGGTGCATGCTAAACGCTATCCTGTGGTGTGGCTGCTGCATACCGATGGCGAAACTTCTCTGCAATTTATGCGGACGCCTATTGAAAATCTGGCAGAGAAATACGGCTTCATTGCCATCGCACCGGATATGCACCATGCAATGGGAACAAATATGAAGTTTGGCCCCAATTACGAAAAGTTCCTGGTCAAAGAAATTCAGGGCATTTTCCGAAATGTCCTTCCTATTTCAGCGGAGCCAAAAAATCAGTTTATTGGAGGCGTGGGCACAGGTGGCTGGGCGGCGTTGAAAATCGCCGCAAAGTACCCCGAGCTGTACAGCAAGGGATTCTCTCTGAATGGAATTTTGGACATGGAGTCCTTGATTCGCCGGACTGCTGCGGGGGAGAAAACCGGTGTTCCTCAGACACCCGAAGCATTTGAAGCAGTATTTGGGAGCTTGAAGGAATTCCACGGAGGTAAAGATGACCTGTTTGCGGTTGTGCTAGGAGCCGGCGATGGAAGTCTTTACCTCAGCGCCGAAAGAGATTTCCCGTATTTTGGGGATAGCGAGGCTTTTGCGGCAGTGGCTGGGCAGAGGGCGCTGTTTGTTCCGCTGCTCCCCGGACAGGATTTTGAAAGCTTTCAATCCAGCTTTCGTTTTGTGACAGCTTGGCTCTTTGATGGGCGGGAGGTGTGATTTTTGGCAAACATTCGGCTTTACTATCACTCTGACACTCTAAAAATGGAGGTCGGCGTAAATGTGATCATCCCGGAGAACACATGGGGACACTCTTTGGCGGATCGTCCGGAAGGCTACCGGTATCCGGTATTGTGGCTTCAAACCGGCGGTGGATTTGATTACACGGATTGGGCTCGGTATACAGCCATCGAACTGTATGCGGCCGAGGCGGGCATCGCTGTGGTATGCAGCGGAACCTTTTGCTCGGCCTATATGGATACGGTTCACGGGAATTTTCAGTATTTCTCGACATTGTCGATTGAAACGCCTAGGGTCGTGCGTCACCTGTTTCCCCTGTCCGAGAAACCAACGGATAATTTCCTGGCAGGCTTTTCCATGGGAGGCTTCGGCTCCTTGAAGTGGTGGGTGCGTGACCCGGAACAATTTGCAGCAATCGGCTTATTCTCCGGTGTGAAAAACATCGTCGAAATGGGGCCGGCTTTGGCCGCTTCCCCCAACAAGGCAGCCATTACCGACACAGAGGTAAAAAGGGTAGAGGAAGACGACTATATGTTCCGTTCCGCTATCGGCGACGCCAAGCTCCTGGAAGGTACAGAGAATGACATCAGCTACATGATCCAGAAGCAGATGGCAGCGGGCAAAAAATTTCCCCGCGCTTACATGGCAACCGGTGTGGAAGATACCCACTACCAGGATAACAAATATTTTATTGAAAAATACCAGAGCCTTGGCATCGACGTGTATAAGACCATAGACCATGGCGCACACAACTGGGAATACTGTGACAAGCACGTGAAAAAATACTTGGATTGGCTGGTGGCAGAGGGAAAAATCCGCCCCGTGTTTTCCCGAAACCAGGAATGAGGGAAGAAATTGTCATGAACAAGAGAGTCTTTCTGCGTCCCGGCGTCCCCAATGACGATAATCGGGAATATCTGCCTGAAGCTATCAAGGAAAGCAGCATGGTCGTAAATGAAAACGGAAACAATTCCATCCCATATCCCATTGGCTTGGAAGAGTGCCATGGAGTCCTAGTGGATGACGGTGAGCCGGATACTTGGTATGTGTATGTTCCAAAGACTTACGATCCCGAAAAAAAGACCCCGTTGATTTTTGGAATGCACGGTGGCCTGATGACCGGCTGGGGGCATGCCGTTTATACCTCCTGGACACTGGTTGCAGACCGGGAAGGCTTTATCTGTGTGTTTCCTGATGCCCACATGGCTCGCATGTGGCAAGTGGAGGGCATTCAGCACGAGCATCCCAGCCCTGATCTGCCTGTTATGCCAGAGGCTAAGGACATCGGCGCTACCCATGATACCAAGATGGTATTTGCCCTGATTGATTTGATGAAGAAGCGCTTCAATGTGGACGAGAGCCGCATTTTCATGCAGGGTATGTCCATGGGCAACTTTATGACCGGCCAATTCTCCCGATTCTACGGCCAGATATTGGCGGGTGCAGCCGGCTCCGGCGGGCCCTGCCGTCTGCGGCTGCTGTTTGAAGATGACGGAACCGTAAAAAATGTGGCTGGCCCCGTAGCGGTGTGGCAGTCCAGACCGGAGAAAAATGGGCTGCCTCCCCGAGCGGAGTATAATGAAGAACTCATCAATAAATACAACCGCTTTTATTGGATGCTGATCAATGGAAGCAATCCTGTTCCGCAGATTCGCATTGAGGGAGAGAACAATATTGCTTTCTATACTGGCACTAGGGCACCACTGACCTATATAGACATTAAAAACCGTGACCATGGTCAGACGCTGGATGAAGCCTTTCTGTATTGGGATTATATGTTCTCCGGTCTCCATCGGGAGCCGGACGGAACCATTGTGTTTGGGAAGACCCGTTTGCCCCGCACCGGCGATTCATATGCTGCTGCTTTTACCCCCGGAACAGCAAAGGTGTGGTGGCACAATCGGGTGCTGCCTCTTTCCACAGCTCCCGTGCAGTGGAAAAAGATGAAATACCACGGACTAAACGGCGGACAGAAGATTCGGGGAGAATATCTGTGCGTGCCGCTGCAATTCCTGGCAGAGATGGCAGATGCCAGGTATCAGCCCTCTGCGGACACCCTGACAGCTTCGCTGTTTATGCCGGATGGCAGAGAGCTTCAGTTTGCGCGGGGCAGCATCGGCTGCGTGATGGAAGACACGCTGCGCAGTATGTATTGTGAGGCGCTCCACAGGAACGGCGAACTGCTGGTCAGCGTGGAATGGTTCTGCAAATATGTGCTGAATATGCATGTGAGTGTATGTAACGATGTGGTATATGTGGCGGATCACTTTATTGATTTGAGTTTCTTCATGGCGGATCTTATCAAGGATTTGCTCCATAACAATGCTGAGCCGGAAAAATGGCTAGAAAATGGCTTCCGGGAAAATTAAAAATGTTTTGGAGGATATAAAACATGGCACTTTCTCAATTTTTCTTCGAGAGCAGATATCTGCGGGGCAACACTTACGTGGATGTAATCCTTCCGGATCTTCCCGAACGGCTGGACACGGAGGAGTTTTACCGCAGCGGAGCAAAATATCCCGTTCTGTGGTTACTCCACGGCACCCACGGTGATGCCTCCGACTGGCAGCGGCGCACCTGCATTGAACACTACGCATGTGAACGGAATGTGATTGTGGTTATGCCGACTGCCCAGAACAGCAACTACTCCAACTGGGAAAACTACGCAATTGGCTACAATATGTACGATTTCATTCTGAAAGAGCTGATGCCCATTATTTATGGCTGGTTCCCTGCATCGGACAAGCCTGAGGACAATTATATTGCGGGGCTTTCCATGGGAGGCCGGGGAACCATGAAGTTTGCGTTCAATCATCCTGAGCTGTTCCATAAGGCAGCCATTCTCTCTGCCTGTCCTGTGGATTACAGTACGCTTAGCCCGGACAATACCAACCCGGTGCTGAACACCAATAATTATCGCATGAAGAACATCGTTGATAATGCTGGCGGTCTGGAAAAATTCCTTGATTCTTATGAGAATCTGTGGAAAATCTGCGAGGAGAAGGGGCCGAAGGGGGAACTTCCCGACCTGTTCTTTGCGGTCGGTACCGAAGATACACTGATTTATGAAAACATGAAGGTGTTCAAAGCGCACATGGACGAGATTGGCTTCCATCCTGTTTATTATGTGGAGCCTGGCTATCGGCACGAGTGGCGGTTCTGGAATCTGGCCATTGAGAAGGCCTTGGATTGGTTTGGACTGGAAAAGACCGGAGACAGCAAGTTTTAAGATGAATTTCATAACAAAGGAGCATGTGAAAATGAGTACAAGAATCAAACTTTTGGCAGGCGTACCCAATGACGACAACCGTGATTACCTCCCTGATGCCATTAAAGGCACAGACATGACTGTAAACGAAAATGGCAATAGTTCTCATCGGTATCCAGAGCGGTTAGTAGAGCGGCATGCCGTACTGAACGGTGTTGAAGGCACCTGGTATGAATACGTTCCTACTACCTATGATCCAAGCAAAAAGACACCTTTGGTGATTGGCAACCATGGCGGCCTGATGACTGGCTGGGGACATGCGATCTATACATCCTGGGTACTGGTTGCGGAGCGCGACGGCTTTATCTGCGTGTTCCCTGATGCACATACTAAGGGTATGTGGGTGATTGAAAGCGCTGGCTCCGGTAGATCCGCAAAGAAGGACAAAGACGGCAACCCTGTTCCCAATATCGACATCAAGGACAATCCGGATTGTAACTTTGAGCTTGGCTTGATTGACCTGATGAAGAAGGAGTACAACATTGACGAAGGTCGAATCTTTATGCAGGGAATGTCTGCCGGCAACCTATTTACCCATCAGTTCTGCCGTTACTATGGACATCTACTGGCAGGCGCCGCAGGCGCCAGCGGTCCGGGCAGCATCAAACTTTGCTTCGATGAAAAGGACGGCACCCTGATTAACCGGGGTGGTCCTCTGGCAATCTGGCAGACCCGAGCTGAGCACAACGGTTTCAATGTCCGTGATTATGAGGTTGACGCCTATGTGAATAAATACAATCGTTTCTACTGGATGCTCATTAACGAGTGCGATCCCATTCCTCAGATTAAGCTGGACGGCGAGGACAACTACGCGTTCTACAAAGGCAAAAAGGCGCCCCTGGTTTACTTGGACGTGAAAAACCGCGACCACGGACAGACCCTGGATGAGGCTTATCTGTACTGGGACTACCTGTTCTCCGGTATCCACCGTGAGCCTGACGGAACTATCGTCCAGTCCGAGACTGTTTTGCCTCAGACCGGTGACGCTTACGCTGCAGCCTTCACCCCCGGTGTCAGAAAGGCGTGGTTCCATAATGAGATTCGGGAGATGGATGCGACCTGCGTCTTGTGGCAAAAACTGAAGTACCACGGCCTGAATGGCGGTGCAAAGGTTCGCGGGGAATACTTCATGGTTCCCTTGAGCTTTGTTGCCCAGATGGTGGACGCACAGTATAAGCCCGATAAGGAAGGTCATACTGCAGTGCTGACACTGAAGGACGGAAGAGATCTTCAGTTTGCCCGCGGCGTGATTGGTTGCATGATCGACGATACGCTGCGCAGTATGTACGTTGAAACCATTGAGCGGGAAGACGAACTGCTTATCAGCGTGGAATGGTTCTTCCGCTACATTATGCAGATGCAGGTTTCCGTATGCAACGGCGTGGTATATGTTACTGATCATCATGCGGAACTGTCCTATATGATGGCGGATCTAATCAAGGATCTGCTTAATGACAAGGCTATGCCTGAAAAGTACCCCGAAGACTATACAAATCTCATGGAAACCGGGTGGTAAAAATGACTGCGAAAAATATCAAATTGTTTACTGCAATGCAGGACTATGGTCAGATGATCGACAAGATCACCTTCTCCGTAGAAGGAGATGTTCCCCAAATGGAACCCTCTGATTTCGTCTTGACAAACTGCTTCTATGATTTGTCCGCCAAGAAATCCATTTCGGGAATCAAATCTGTCAGTGTAGAGGGCGAAACTGTTACCTTGACCATGGATAAGTTCCTCTATCGGATTGATGATTTCAAAATCACCGGAAAGGGAGTCGCCGAGGGCATCGAAATAACCAAGACTGCAGCAGAGTCCGTGGAACTTCTTCACAGCGATTGGTTTGACTACTGTGTTGAAAACGGCGTTAATTACCGTCTATATACGCCGGAACGAGCCTACGGTCCCCGACCGCTGGTGCTGTTCCTTCACGGCGGCGGCGGGAGCGGCGAAAACAACGAGACACAGTTGACTGATACCGTGGGTGCCATCAAGCTGGCGGAACGGTGCCCGGATATGTACATCATGGCTCCTCAGGCCCCTGCTGGCAAACTGACCATGCAGGAGATGTTTGCACGTATGATGTCCAAGGGTGATCCTTACAATGTGCATGTCGGATCCGATCCCTGCGAGGAGTTTGACTCACGCGGCTGGACCCGCTGGTATCTGGGTAAGATTGCCGATATTATTCGCAAGATGATTGCCGAGGGTTCTGTGGATTCTCGCCGGATTTATGTCATAGGCATGAGCATGGGTGGCGGCGGAACGCTGAAAATGATGTCTGTGGCGCCGGATTTGTTTGCGGCGGCAGTGCCTATTTGTCCGAGCATGAATAGCGAGTCTTGGCCAATCCTCAATTGCCTGCCTAATATTCCTACCTATGTGGTTTCCGGATATATTGACCATTCTCCTTCTCGCCATGCTTATATTCTTCGCGCGGTTCAAAATCTGTGGAAGCAGGGACGGACAGATGTAGAATATCTTTTGTTTACCGAGGAAGAACTGGCTGCCTACGGCATCGGTATAGACCGCAGTGTAACTACCCGAGAACTTTATTTGGAGAACCACAACAGTTGGATCCTTGTAATGCACAACGAGCATTGCATTCTGGACTGGATGTTCTCCCATGTAAAGGGTATGTAGTGCCATCAGGGACTGTTAATGAATGCGACTGCCACGTCTGAAGTGGGCTGGAACCGGCAGGACTTTCTTAACGGTCCCTTTCAACCGAACAAAACATATACACAGATGCCAAAATGGAAGGAGTAGTCCCAGTGAACTTTGAGAGAGTTGCAGCCTATATCGATACTTTGGGGGAGAAGTACGGCCTGTCCGGTGTAGACTGCCGGGTTATGAAGGACCATGAGGTCGTATTTCGCCGGATGTGGGGGTGGAGCGACTATGACCGAACCAGACCTGTTACCGCAAATGACCTTTATGATGTTTATTCGTGCACCAAGATCATTACCATGACTGCCTGTATGCAGCTGGTGGAAGCGGGCTTGATCCACTTGGACGATCCGGTGGAAAAATTCATTCCTCAATTTGCATCCATGACTGTTTCTGATGACTTTGTTCCGTTTCAGTGGCCGCTGAAATGGCCGACCTTGGAAGACTGTCAGCATCCGGCACCCGGTAAGGTCACACTCCGGGAACTTATGACCATGACCTCCGGCCTTTCCTACGACCTGGACTCCTGCGCCATCAGGGATACCATCGCCAGGACCGGCGGCAAGGCAGGGACGGTGGAATTGGCAGAAGCGATTGCCCAAATGCCGCTTCTGTTTGATCCGGGTACGCGATATTCTTACAGCTTGGGTCATGACATTATGGCGGCAGTGGTAGAGACTGCAACCCATCAGCGCTATCAGGATTATCTCCGGGAGCATATTTTTGATCCGCTAGGACTAAAGAACATGTTCATGCATGTGCCGGAGAGTGAGAAAAACCGCTTGAGTGCTCAGTATGGCAGCGTAATTGGATCCGGAGAAATCCGACGGATGGATGTAGGAAACCGTTATCGCCTGACTCCCAACTATGACAGCGGCGGTGCCGGGCTTGCCTGTACGGTTGATGATTATAGTCTGTTGCTGGACGCCCTTGCAAACGGTGGCGTTGCATTTAACGGCTACCAGTTGCTGTCTCAGGAGAGCATTGATGAAATGCGGAAACCGCAGCTGTGTGAGCAGGCGCAGGCTGACTTTGCTCGCAGCGGCAAGGTGGGTTATGGATATGGACTGGGAGTGCGTACCCTGATTGACCATAGCAAATCCAAGAGCCCTATTGGCGAGTTTGGCTGGGATGGCGCGGCAGGTGCCTATGCACTTGTTGATTCGGAGAACCATCTAAGCATTTTCTACGCGCAGGAGGTTCTTGGCATGATGAAAGCATACAATGAAATCCACCCGACGTTGCGTGACCTGGTTTATGAAGCAATAAAAGAGACTTAGGAGAGAAAATATGAAGACTTTACAGGAAGTGCATGAGTATCTTAACGATGTGGGATTCTTCTATTTGTCTACCGTGGACAGAGAGAAGCCAAAGTGTCGGCCTATGGGGGTGCATATGCTGATTGATGGGCAGCTGTATTTTGCGGTGGGTAATTTCAAGAATACCTACGCCCAAATGCTTGCAAATCCATATGTTGAAATAACCGCAGCCAAGCGCCCTGACTGGATCCGAGTATTCGGCAAGGCCGTGTTTGAGGCCGATGATAAAATCGCTGAAAGCCTTTTAACCCAGCACCCTGCACTGCGCAATATTTACTGCGGCGACCGGAAGCTGAAGATTTTCCATCTGGAGCAGGCAACAGCGCAGTTTCGATCTATGCTGGAAGTTGAAGAAGAATTCCACTTCTAAGAAAGGCGGTACCCATATGAATTCTAATGTTTATGAGCCAGTAAAGCCGATTGTACAAACCAAATATGGCTTGCTTCGAGGTGTGACTTATGGTGGCGTAAATATATTTATGGGGATCCAGTATGCAACAGCAGGGCGATTTGCAATGCCCCGGGAGCCGGAGCATTGGGATGGCATAAAGGATGCACTGAAGTACGGTCATATTTCTCCTTACCTGAGTGTACCCGATGTTCCCTTCTACTACCGGGGTCTGTTTCTACACCATTGTCCCGGTGAGGACTGCCAGAATCTGAATATCTGGGCACCTAAATCCCAGGCAGAAGGGAGAAAGCCTGTTTTTGTCTGGTTCCACGGTGGAGGCTTTGCCTCCGGGAGTTCCCTGGAAGAATACTCATTTGATGGTCTCCACCTAGCGCAGGAAGGAGACATTGTTTTCGTATCCGTGAATCATCGCCTGAATATTTTGGGCTATATGAATCTTGCGGAGTATGGAGAGGCGTTCAGCGAATCCACAAACCACGGTATTTATGACTTGGCAATGGCTCTGCGCTGGATTCACGACAACATTGCTGCTTTTGGCGGGGACCCGGGGAATGTGACGATATGCGGTCATTCAGGCGGTGGAGCAAAGGTTCTCTCTATGTTCCAAATGAAGGAGGTAGCGGATTGCTTCCAGCGCGGTATTTGCCTGAGCGGTACCAATCCGGCGCCGCCCCCTACGGAATGGGAGGATAGTCTGGCATTGACTAGGGCTATGCTGGATACCATTGGGATTACCAAGGAGAATATTCAGGATATCTATACGGTGCCGTATGAAGTGTTGGTTGGCGCTTATAAAAAAGTCGCTCGCCAACTGTGGAATGAAGGACGCTATGTGGTGTTTGAGCCGCAGAAGACTGCCAAATTCCCAGGAATACCTCCATTTGACCCATTTGAGCCATGCTCTGCCCGAAAGCCCCTGCTTATCTCCACCACATTGGGTGAATTCGGCCGCTGTTCTGTATCAGTCGAGGAAAAGCACACCATGACCGTAGAACAAAAGGAAGCATATTTGCGGAGCAAGTACGATTCCAATGCGGATAAATTGATAAAACTTTTTCGTGGCGCATTTCCGACCCACGATATTCTGGATCTATCATATCTGGATACCATTTTCCGGGTGCCTGCTCTGAACTGCGCAGACGCCAAATCCGCCCAGGGCAGCAATAATACCTATGTATATTTGAGCGCCTATAATATGGCGGAGGATGAAGGTATTCCCATGTGGCATGGCGGCGATGTATGCTATGCGTTTTTAAACGAGGATCGGGTATACGTGGCAAATGAAGCAGTGGACGGTCCCCAAAAGGCAAACATTTTCAGCTCTGTCATTCTCAATTTCTGCCGTAACGGCAATCCGAACAATTGCTACCTGCCCGAGTGGCCTCCCTACACTCCAGGCAATCATGTTACCATGGTCATCGACCGGGAGTCTTATGCAAAGGCAGATGTGGACGCCGAACTTGCAAAACTGGCTTTGGAAATAAGCGGTCCCTTCCGTGTCCCTCCCATGCACGCCGATGAGAGAGCAAAGCCTCAAATCGGAGTTTAAAACAGAAATAGAGTGACGAATGGAGCCCTTTATGAGCAGAAACGCACTCAAGGCGCTTGCCGCTACCATACATGACTGGCATCCTCCCGCCATCAGCGAAGATATCCTCTGCGGAGACATGCCAGGGGATAAGGTGCAGATCGAGGAAGGGCATGTAGAAAAGGCAAACACGATTTTCCCGATTCTGGTGCCTATGGCGGCGGGACGCGCAAAATGGGAGAGTTGTTATTGCGGTATGTGGTGGATCCGGTGTTGGCAAGTCGGAAATTGCTTCCTTGCTGAGCCACTATTTCCGCTGTGCCGGCATCGATTGCTACACTCTGTCTGGCGACAACTATCCCCGGCGAATTCCTATGTATAATGATGCGGAGCGTGTCCGTATTTTTCGGACGGCCGGACTGCGGGAACTGGTGGATGCAGGCGAATATACCCAGTCGGCGAAAGAGGCCCTCTTTGACTTGTGGAGAGTGGAGCAAGACGCAAATCCGGAGTTGACCGCCCAATATCCCTGGCTGGCAACTTATCAGCAGAGAGGCCGCGAGGCTTTGTCTGAGTACTTGGGAACTGATTTGGAGCAGGATTATCAGGAACTCGGCAGTATTATCCGCCGATTTAAGGACGGGGACAAGAAGCTTTATTTGAAGCGGATGGGTCGAACGGAAGACCAGCGCTGGTACGATTTGGTGGATTTCTCCAGTACCCAGGTGCTGATGATCGAGTGGACCCACGGAAACAGTGATTTTCTTCAGGGCGTGGATATTCCTATACTTCTGAACAGCACCCCGGAGCAAACGCGGGAGCACCGCCGTTCTAGAAACCGGGACGGCAAAACTGACAGTCCTTTTACTACTATGGTACTGGAAATCGAACAAGCCGAGCTTAACAAGTGCGCACATAAGGCGGAAATCATCATCGCCAAAACCGGCGAGAGACTGACATTTACTCAGTATAAATCTGAAATGGGGGAAGAAGGGTGGTAAACAAATTTTCAAATGGGGCTATGCTGAATGCCTACCCCGACAGCATCGGTGGCACTCTCCATGACATTGTCACAGTACTCTCTCGCCCAGAGTTGAAATCCGCATTTACCTCCTTTTACATTCTACCCAGTATCTTCAATACGGACTTGGATCGCGGATTTCCTCTGATTGACTACAATCTGAACCGGCTGCTAGCTACAGACAAAGATTTGGAAGCACTGAGAGAGCAAAACATTGATTTAACATTGGAATTTATTTTGAACCACGCCTCCGTTCTTTCCAAAGAATTTCAAGATATTTAAAAAAATGGGGAAAATTCAATTTATCAGGATTTCTTCATCAACTGGAATAGCTTTTGGGAAGGCCACGGAGAAATGACCCCCGAGGGGTATATTCAACCTGCTGCAAATCTGATAAAGGATATGTTTTTCGAAAACCTGGGCTACCGATCCTGATGGTTCGATTCCCGGACGGCCGGGACGTGCCCTACTGGAATACCTTCTATCAGAAGGTGGAGTATGATCGGGTGGATGCGCAGGATTTGCTACAGGAGTGCGACCTACAGTATGGTGAGGCGGTTGTGCTGGCAAATCAGGTGAACACTGCCTTGGCGGAGGGAAAGACCCCTTCTCAAATGGAATTCGGGAGCCTGAATTGCTATTGTGAGAAAGTCTGCCGCTACCTCGAAAGTCATCGTAAGTATTTGGGCCAGATGGACTTGAATATCCAATCTCCCTTGGTTTGGGACTACTATCAGAAGACTTTGGAGACTTTGGCAAACTACGGCGCAGCAACAGTCCGGCTGGACGCTTTCGCCTATGCTCACAAAGAGGTAGGAGCCAGAAATTTTCTGAATGATCCGGGGACTTGGGATTTGCTTGACCGTGTAGCAGCCATTGCCAGGCCTCTTGGCTTGACCCTGCTGCCGGAGATCCATGCCAGCTACGGCGAGAAAATCTATGATCTGCTGGCCTCAAAGGGATGTATGGTTTATGATTTTTTCCTCCCTGGTCTGGTGATCGATGCCATGGAACGGCACAGCGGAGAATATTTGAAACTCTGGCTGGATGAAATCGTGGAAAAGAAAATCCACACGGTGAATATGCTGGGCTGCCACGATGGGATTCCGTTGCTGGATCTGAAGGGACTGCTGAATGAAAAGCGTATCACCGATCTTATCGATGCTGTGGCCAGACGCGGCGGCTATGCCAAGAATCTTCATGGGCAAAAGAATGTGTACTATCAGGTCAATGCCACCTATTACAGTGCATTAGGGGAGGATGACCGAAAAATGGTTCTCGCTAGGGGAATTCAGATGTTTATGCCCGGCAAGCCCCAAGTGTGGTATCTGGATTTATTTGCAGGCCAAAATGATTACGAGGCCATGCGCCGTGCCGGTAAGGACGGGCACAAGGAAATCAACCGAACTAACCTTTCTACCAAGGATGTTGCTGAGCGGTTGAAGAAGCAGGTGGTGCTGGATCAGCTGGAGCTTCTGCGAATGCGCAACAGCTTCAGGATTTTTTCTCACGAAGCAAATATTTCTGCAGAATCGGTTGGTAGCCGTCTGACCGTATGGTGGCATTCGGAAGACAGCACCGCAAGATTGACTGCGGATTTTGCAGATACCAGTTTTTTGATCATAATTCAGGACGGAAAAAGTACAGACGAGACATTCAGATTCGAGCAAAAATAAAGCGCAACTTGAACTTGTAATTTGCGAATTTTTAAAAGTATCAACTGTGACAACACAGCCCACCGATCATCACTGACCGGTGGGCTGTGCCACGTTTATTCGCTTGTAATACTAAAATCTAGTAAAACACTTGTAAGCGCTCAATAATCCCCCGCCTAGCATTTCCCCCACCTCTATGAGATAATATCCCAAATCTCAAGTAGCTGAGTATCAGCTATTTGAGAAATTGGAAAATGGGGTGATCAAATGGGAGATATCCTTGCCGTTCGGGATGAATACCGGCAAATCCAATGGGCGGCGGTAATTCAGGAGTGCAAGGCCAGTGGGTTGACGAACAAGGAATACTGCATCCGGCACGGGCTTTCCGAAAAGCGCTTCTATTACTGGCAGAAGAAACTTCGCACGCAAATTGCGGCCTCCGCACCGGAACTGGTTCCGCTGGAAGTGGCCTCGCCTGTTGAGGCGGAGCTTCAAATCCGGTATCGTGGGGCGGAATTGAAGCTGCCGTCCGGCGTAGATATGGATGCCGTTGCGGCGCTTTTGCGTTCCGTTCAATCGCTATGATGTACCTGACCAAAGTCCGCAGCTACTACATTGCCTGCAGCTACACAGACCTCCGACTTGGGATTGACGGACTGGCCGCAGTGGTGACCCAGCAGTATGGTGGACAGCTGAATGAAGAAAGCCTCTTCCTGTTCTGTGGCCGCCGGACAGACCGGATCAAGGCACTGTACTGGACAGGAGACGGCTATATTCTTCTGTATAATACTAATTCTTAATAAGTCTATTTAACTATTCGCAACGATGTGATATACTATATCTGGGTGATGAATATGGCTTCCAGATATAGTATATCACATCGTTGCGAATCTGCGAAAGATTCAGTAGCCTTTTTACAATTTCTGGATTGGCTACTCGGCTTTTTGCAACCGTGCGAAAAACTGAGGTTCGTTCAATAGACATTATTGTAGATCAGCCAGTCTAGCTCAGACCGCTGAACCATATTGTCGGCAACCTCATTCTCCACGGCAATGGTGTCGATGGCGATCATACTGCCGTCAGTGAATTTCAGTTCCACACAGGCAGTATCCATATTGAACGCACAAGAAGTCAGCTTTTTCATATCAATACCCCTCCTAAATGGTGATAGAAGCTATGTACCGAATTTCGATTTCATGCCCCACAGCAGTCCTGTCCTTACGGACATAGTTCGCAGTTCGTACAGGTATCATCTTCTTGACCATCTGTCCGCCCACAGAGCCGGCCTCGCGGGAGGTGAGGTCGCCGTTGTAGCCCTGCTTCAGGTTGACGCCCATCTCCTGGGCTGCCTGCATCTTGAACTTGTCCATGGCCTCCCGGGCCTGGGGAACGTTGATCTGGTTGCTGTTCTTGCTTGCCATCGTAAATCTCTCCTTTTCCGTTTCTTTTGCGGCTTTTGTCCGCAGTCATAGGTTGCGCCGAAACGGGCGGGAAATGTGTGGATTTTTGAGGGAAAGGTGGGGGAGAATGGAAAAACAGCAGACTTTTTGAGATAGCTTTGGGAAAAATTTTGTAAAAAGAAACCGCCCTTGGCCTTTTCATTTCCTGCCAATTGGGCATTTCGGTATGTCTCAGCCCGGGTCTGCCCGCTGGAAGCGGACGGTGACACGGGTCTGGCCGCCGGGGGTGCAGGTGAACAGGGTCAGATCCCACTGGCCGGTGGTCATGGCTTCTTCGTCGTTTGGTTCCAGGGTCTCCCGCTCTACCATCTGAAAGGAGACCACCTGGTCGTCCATATCCGTAAAGAGCAGGGTGTCCCCGGGTTGGAGGGTTTTGAGCTTGCCGAAGTGGGAAGCGTAGTTGTGGGCGCAGATGACCAGGTTATTCTGGTATAGGGAGCCGGAATAGCGGCAGGGGGCCACTTTGAGATTGGGGTAGCTCCACCGGCTCAGCACCGGCAGTTCCAAATCCAGAGACGGAATGCTCAGTACGCCAATATAGTCCCGGCCGCCCACGGTTTTTTCCGGCATCTCCCGCTGGTCATCCAGCAGGTATTCAGGCAGCTTGACCGCCGAGGCATCTTCCTGTTCCGGGGCAGCCCCCCCTTCCGTTGCCGCCTCCTGGGTCAGGGACTGGGTCAGTTCCGTGATGACCTGTTGGGCGGAGTCTCCGGCCCTGCGGGATTCCTGGCCGTTGTAGGCCCACAGAAACAGGGCCGCTGTCAGCAGCAGCAGCCCCGTATTGATCCAAATTCTTCCTGGGTCAGTCTTCATCCCCGGCCCTCCGCTTCCGAATCAGCCCCACCACGATGCAGCCCAGCCCGCCGCAGGCCAGCACCGGCACCGGCCACCACAGCTGGCCGGTCTGGGGCAGCTTCCCGCCGGAGGAGGCGGCGGGTTTTGTGGTGGGGCTGGTGGTGGGCTTGGTGGTCACGTCCCGTTCCAGGTCGGTTTTGGGCTGACTGGCCACGTCATATTGGTATTCCCCCTCCTCAAGGTAGGGAAGGCTTACCAGAAAGGGCTCGGTTTTGCCGTACCCGGCAGGGGCGGTTTTCTGCACCACCAGATACAGGCCAAAGGGCAGGGAAGAAAAGGTCACTTTGCCATTCTCCCCCACCTTTTGGGGGAGAGGGGTCACCGGGGTCAGCTTGCTTTCCAGTTTAGAAAGCTTCCCCGCCAGTTCCGGGGACTGGATGTCTCCAAACTGGGCCAAGTCCTCCCGGATGGCTGCCACGGGGACAAAGGAATAGTTGCCGTCTTCTTCCTCCACGTCCCCCACCTTGTAAAGGGCCAGGGTGCCCCCCGGGAGGGCTTTTTCCTGATAGGTCATGGTCACGGTAATGCTGCAATGGCCGTCTTTTCGTTCATCGGGCACCGGGTGGGCAGCGGCAGACAGGGGCAGGCTGAGCAGGAGCAGCAGTGCAAGCAAACTTCTCAGATGTTTTCTCATAACATACCTCCTATTTTTTTCTGCGCCGGGGCAGCAGCAGTACCAGCAGCACCAGCAATATGGGAATGGCCACAATGGGGGCCACCAGCATGGGCTCTAATTGGACGGCATCGGCGGTGACCCGGATGGTTTTTACTTCTTCCAGATTGTCGATGCGGTGTCCCCGGACCAGCAGCCGGTGGCTGTTGATGCCGTAGGGGGTGCAGGTCACCAGGGTGCAGTAGTCCTGGCCTTCTACAATTTCCAGGGCGGCGGTGTCCTGAGGCTCTACGATCAAAATCTGGTCCACCTCGTAGGTCAGCACCTCGTCCAGCACCCGCAGGAGGAAGATGTTCCCCTCCCGCAGCCTGTCCAGATTGGTAAAGAGTTTGGCACTGGGCAGACCCCGGTGACCGGAAAGCACACAGTGGGTACTCTCCCCGCCCACCGGCAGGCTGGACCATTCCAGATGGCCCACGGCCACCTGCAAAACCGAATCCTCCGTGCCGTGGTAAATGGGCAGACTCACGTCAATTTCCGGGATCTCGATATATCCCATGACCCCCTGGCCGGAGATGTCCAAAAGGCTTTTATATTCCGCCTGCTGTTCTTCGGAGAGGATATAGCCGTTGTTCCGGCCCAGCAGCTCCCGGTTATAGGCCCTGGCGGCTTCCCAGAGGGCCTCATAGCTGGTGTTATCCAGGGCGGCCACGTTTTCGGCGTAGGTGGTAATGGCCTTGGTCTGGTGGAAGGAGTTCCAGTAGTCACTGACGGTGGGATACAGCAACAGGGACAGCCCTATGAGCAATAGAAAAACCAGAATCACCGTTGACAAATGTTTTCGCATACAGGGTTCTCCTTGTGGCTGCGTGCCGGGGAGGAACGCTCCCCGGCACGGATTCTGAGGGAATAGAAGAAATAAAGGACTGTTCAGCGCACCCGGCTTAGCCCTCGTTCCGGCTCATGCGCTTCTTGGTAACCAGCAGCACCCCGGCCCCCACGACCAGGACAGCGCCCAGTACATAGAAGACGGTGGTGCCCATACCACCGGTGGAGGGCAGGAGCGTACCGGCCTGGTTCTCGACATTAGCGGTAACAGAAAGCTCCTCTACTGTGTCGCCGCCCTTTACCACAACTTTTTGGGCCTCAGTCATCTGATTGTAACCGGCGGGGGCCTTGGTTTCTACCAGCCAGTAATCGCCGTTGGCAAGGCCGTCAAAGGAGGCTGCGCCGCTGTCGTTGGTAGTCTGGGGGGTGGCCTGAGCCTGCGCCTCGACCCACTCGACCTTTGCGCCCTCAGTCGCTGTAGCGTCGGTATACTTATAGTAGCTTCTGGAATAATATGTAGTCTTACCGTTGTTATCGGTCACGGTGTCATAATCCCCGCTGGTCGGCTGGACTTCGGTTCCTTCACCGCGCTTGTACAGCACGAAGATCGCACCAGGCAGCTTGGTGGAAGGAGCATCCTTCTCGTACTTGTTGATGACGATTTTGGAGCTGTAGACCTCTTGCTCCTGCGGGGGCTTGGGGGTCGTCTGGTTCGAATCGGTAGGATCGTTGCTGTATCTCAGAACTGCCTGGTTCTTTGCAATATTCGCAACGGCCTTCTCATTGACAACGGCGGAGTATGTAATCTTGATCTCAGTGCCCACCTGATTCTGATAGTCCTTTACAGGAATGGTCAGTTTAAAACCGGTAGCGCTCTCTGCGGCGGGCGTATAGTTGATCCAGTTTGTAACTGTGGCAGCGGTGATCTCGGTTGTGCCAATAGAAACCTTGACATCCTTCTGGAAGGTCAGGCCTTCGCTCATGGTATCGGTGATTTCGTAGGTATACTCTTTAAATCCCGTGGTATCAGGTACCTTGCCGGTGATGGTGTAGTTGACCGTCTCGCCCACATTGGCGCTAACCTTATCATCGGTCTTCTCAAAGGGCATGTCGTTCTTATCGTGGATGATGACAGCGGGGTTGGTGGTGGTCAGGTTACACAGTGCATCGTTGGCATTGCTCTTGACAAAGTAGTAACCCAGGGGGAGACCACTGGCAACTTGCTTCCCACTCTGTTCCTGCAACTGGTATACATCGGTAGTAGGATTGGCTGTTGCCAAAGCATTCTTCAAAGTCGCAGCAAAGCTGGGGGCACTGAATTTGTTTTCGTCAAACGTAACGACATAAGTATTCGCAGTCGTGTCGGCAACGGGGGTCAGGGTCAGGCCGTTCGCCTCTGTAGCATAGCCGCTGACAGTGGGATACCATGCGCTGTCGTCCTTGATGGTGTAAGAATAGTGGTTCTTAGTCGTCGGTTCTTCATAGACCACATCAAAAATCTTGTAGGCGGTATAGGTCCGTCCAGTAATGGGATTATCCACGGTAATGCTGCCCTTGTTGGTGTTTGTAACTGTACCATCGGCGGCAGCCGTGGCGGCCAGGGCGAAGACCAGGAGCAGGGCCAGCAGGAGGCTGGTCAGTTTTCTTGGGGTTTTCATGGTTTGTTTCTTCCTCCTTCATCAATGTGCGTTGGGTTTGTTTCCTTTTTTATGGGTTTGCCTGGTGATTTTTTCCTTGGCTTCAGGAAGATGCCTTCCCCCCCTTTCGGCCTTTGCTGTGGATATACAGTAGGACTGCCCCGCTGAACATCAGCACCAGGCCCCCTGCGGTATAAGAAGTCGTCCCGGCCCCGCCGGTTTCAGGAAGCTTATACCCCCAAGGGGTGTCCTGAATGGGAAGCATCAGCTCCTTGGAGTCGGTGGTGGTTTGGAGTGTCAAAGGCGTTCCGGTGTCGCTGGTTTTTCCCAACGTCCCGTCCTTCTCCGTAGCCGGGAAGATTGTGGCATTGCCGTCCGCCTCCACTTTCAGAATCCACGGCCCCGCCACCATGTGGTTGGAGGGTGCGACTGTTTCACGGAGATAGTATTCTACTCCCCGCTGGATGCCGATAAAGGTCGCAATGCCGTATGCATCGGTGGTAGCATCTCCAAACTGAACCTTCGTCACTGCATCTGTCAAGGTAAATGTTGCACCTTGCAGCACATCACCGCTCACGCTGTCCGTCTTCACGATCCGCAAATCCAACCGGGTCGTCATTTTGTTGGTAAAGGCGTCTCCAGGGATTTCCAGGGTATAAGACCCATCCGCATTGGCCCCCCGACTAACGCCCCCAGTCTCCGCAGAGCCGGTGTTGGCGGTGTTACTTGTTACTCGGTCAAACTCGAACCATACCTCTCCTCCCGGTGCATAGGGGATGGATTCCAAATCTCTTGTCTGAGTCGTTCCGACAGCTCCACCAGTTCCATCGTTGAAAACATAATTGTAGGTATCCGTTCCGGAAACCTGAAAATCTGCAACGTAATAACCATCCGTATCCAGTTTCATTTCTATTCCCGGCCACTGACCAAATATAGGATTATTATCCTTGTAAACATGCATGTACACTTTAGACCAGTTTTTTGTGTTCTTAAAGTGAACCGTGAACGTCCCCTTCTGGGTATCCCCCCCGGATTCAGAGCCGGAAGAATCGCCGACTTCTTTGCCATCGACAGTAACGGACTTCACATAGTAGCTTGTGAACTGCACTCCCAAGAGTGTAAAGTCTTTCTTACCAACAGTCACCTCGATTTTATACTCTTTATTATCATAGGTGACACCGGTTTGATTTTCTTTGACCTCGCTGAGATAGTACGTATAGGTTCTATCGTCATCAAACATGATGTCGGAAAACGTAAATTTACCGGTAGTACCGTCGGATGTTGCCACTTTGACAGCCGTTCCCGTACTTTCACTTACCGACTTGTCCCTCAGCTGGAACTGGAAGTCCAGCCCGCTGGTCTGCGCTTTGCCGTCCTTGAGCAGGGCCTTGGTGCCGATAATGTCCAGTTCCGGCGTAGCCGTTACAGTCTTTCCGCCCGGGTCACCCAGAATCAGGCCGCCGTTGGTCATGATGCCGCCGCCGTGAACACCGGAACTGTTGCCGGTGATTATGACCTTTGCGGCACCGACTGCGCTATTAACAGCGGAAGCATCAGGGTGAGCCTCTAGTCCAAACAGATACTTTGCAGCTGCATAGCCGGTCTTGCCGATGGTAACAGGCTGTTCGTCACAGCTACCCGTCCAGTTCGCCGCCCCGCCGCCAGCCATCAGGCCGGTGACAAGAGAAATAGGGGCGTTTGCACCATTTCTATCACGGACACAGAAGTAATCCTTGTAGCCGTTGGCCTTAAAAACTTTGCTTGCTAGTGCCACATCGGTATCATAGGTCTTGTCATTACCACCGCCAGACATTTGTGTACCGGTAGCCGTGTTCCCGTAAATGGCCGCACCGTCTTTATTGACGATCATGGTCTCGCTCGTAGGACAGGTACCCACACCGCCGCCAAAGCCGCCCGCAGTGTTGTTCGTAATCAATGCATTGAAAACAGACAGGTTGCCCTTATACTGCACGAAAATACCGCCACCGCCCCAGTCATCCGTGGTAAGCGTTTGATTATTGGTAATGTATACCTTTCCATCTGTCCGAATCACGCCAGTGGTGCCGCCAGCGATACGAAGACCGCCGCCCTCGCCATATTGGACGCAGTTGCTGGCAATGGTGCCGCCGGTCATCTCAAACTTGGCTCCCTCACCCTCTGTAAAGAACCCCGCATAAATGCCGCCCCCTGCCAGACCGGAATAGTTGCCGGTAACATAGCCGCCGGTCATGTTCATGGATGAAGTTCCATTCAGTGCGATACCACCACCGCCGTGTTTATTGTTCTTATCACTCTGGCAGTCGTTACAGTCGCAATACTTGTAGTTGTTGGTCACATAGCCATCGCCGGACAAATTCAGCGTTCCGCTGTTGACGTAGATACCGCCGCCATTGTCATGGCCACTGTTGACCCAGTTGCCCGTTACCGCACCGCCGGAGATGTTCAGCGTTCCGTTTTGAAAGAAGATACCGCCGCCGGAACTGCCACGGTTGGCCGCAACAACACCGCCCCGGATATTCACCGTTCCGTTGTCAACATAAATACCGCCGCCGGGCTTGTCGTCTCTGCCGCCGCCCACAATATAGCCGCCATTTACGTCCAGCGTTCCGCGGTCCACGGTGACTATATGTTGGCCGCCGGTGTTTTGGAGTACACCGCTCTGTAGTTCCAATGCACCCTTGACCAGAATCGCCTGATCAGAAGCCTCCTGACACAGAATCTTTCCTGCGCGGGTGAGGTCGACGGTATGCTGTTCCAGCGTTTCCGTGGTGCCGGGGGCGGTGTCGTTGGGTGTGGATTTTGTGATATAATACGTCAGGGTATCATTTTCCAGTGTCGCCTTATTGCCGTAAAGCGGCTTTTCACCGTCCGTGGTCACAGTCTCCCCAGGGGCTTGCGAGTCCATAATGGTAAGCTTCGCACCGTTTTCCACAAAAAAGTGCTGACCGGCCTTGCTGATGGTCAGGGTATGCCCGTTCAAGTCAATGGTGGTGTTCTGTGAGATGGTCACTTTGCTAATACTATCGTCCGTCTGGACATCACCGCTCAGTGTAAACGCACCGCCATCTTTGAAAGCATCTTCCCCGATAATACCCTTTAGCTCTCCCTCTGCCACAAGAGAAACAGCATACGTAGAGAAATGATCCGTATCCACAGCCACGTCGCCGGTCTCGGTTTTTTCCGCTTCCATATCCTTGACGGTCTGGTTGTCGGTATCAATATGGTAGACCTTGGGGTAAAGCCCCTGGGTGTCCAGGCCGCTGAAAGTCACGGTGACGGGGCCTACCGGCTCGATTTCTTCTTCCCCCCGGCGCAGGGTGATGTCCAGCAGGAAGCTCCGGCCGGGTTCGGCCTGTTCCTCTCCCAGAAGCTGGTCCCGCACCGCCCGGCTTTCCTCGTCCACCTTTTCGGTCACTGCCAGCGTGATTTCCCTTGCAGCAAAGGGCAGGGACTCCCGGGGGCCGGTAACGGTCACGGTAATGCCGGATTCTGACTGGGCGGTCAGGGTAAATTCCTTAGGACCCTGGGGCAGAACCACATAACCAAGGATCGCAGAGTCTGCCGTCTCATAGGCCCTCTGGCCTACGGCGTGTTCCGCATTGCCCTCAATGGCGGTAAAGCCCTTGTCTGTAACCTCTGCCACAATGGCAACCCGGTCCGCTGTGCCGTCGCCGTCCCGGTCAAAAAGCACCAGGTCTCCCGCCGCCGGGGTGTAGTCCTTGGGGGTTCGGAAGGCTTCCGACCAGGCCGTGGCCCAGCCGCCCCAGTCCCCCGCCGGGGGTACATCCTGAACCTGGGCATAGTGCAGGCAGAAAGCAAGGAAGGGGGCGTTCCATTCGTCATAAGGGGTTCCCTGCCAGGCACCGTAGCGGGTATAGCCCATCAGGGTCTGGCCGTCCTCTGCCAAAACATAGTTCTTTGTACTCTCGGCATAGCCCAGCTGGCTTTGGGCAATGGCCAGGGCATCCAGCCGCCAGTTGCCGGTCAGGGCCACATCCCCAAAGGTCTTCTCCCAGATTTCCGCCGTCTCCACATCCGCCGTGGGGTCTGCGTAGCAGGCCAGGCCGTGGGTATGCTCCTCCAGGGTGCAGGTCAGCTCCCCCTGTTCATCCCGGCAAGTGTCCCCATGGGTATGGGGCTCTTTCATGCAGAATACCGTTTCCTCCGGCTCGGTGGCCGTGCAAGCCTCGCTGTGGGTATGCTCCTCCATACCGCAGGTCAGCTCCCAGGTGCCGTAGCACAGGGCGGTGTGGGTGTGGGTTTCATTCTCAGGAAGGGTGCAGGTCAGTGCTTCGGTGTCCACCGGCTCCTCCACCGTTTCAAAGCAGGCTTCGGTGTGCTGGTGCTCTACAACCTGCGGTTTCCCGCAGACCAGATTTTTCCCTTCGGCATCATAGCATCCCGGGTCCTCCTGGGAAACAAATGGCTGGTGGGTATGCAGCTCTATTTCATCCTTTTCGCAGGTCAGTACGGGCTGAGCCGCTTCCGTGGACTTGTCGCATGTCAGAACCTGATTCAGGGAATAGCACTCGTCCGTGTGCTGATGGGCCGGTTCTTCTGTCTGACCGCAGATCAGCTGCCGGGATACTTCATAGCACGCCTCCCCATGGACATGCCCCTGAGACTCCTCCTGACCGCAGATCAGATTGCCTTCCCCGTCATAGCATTCTTCCCCGTGTGTATGGCCGGTGCTTTCCGACATGCCGCACACCAAATCCCGGGTTTCCTGATAACATGCCTCGGTATGGGTATGCTGGGGCTCTGTGGACTGGGTGCAGATCAGATCTCCCCGTTCCGATGTATAACAGGCTTCACCATGGGTATGGACTTCCGGAATTGTATAGCAACTGTCCGTATGCCGGTGAAGTTCAATCTCCGGCAGCGTACACACAAGACTTCCGTTTTCGTCCCAGCAGGCGGAGTCATGCTGGTGAACCACAACATCCGCTTCCACCTGGCAGGCCAAAACGCTTTTTTCCCGGGAGGTTACTTGCGTATAGCAGGCTTCCGTATGGGTATGCTCCGGGATCTCGCATTTCTTTTCCATGGTGATGGCCGGTAAAATCAGGGCGTAGGTGGTGCAGAATACCACCACACCGGAAAGCGCCGTAACGGCCCGCTGCCAGCGGCGCTTTCTTTTATGGGCCAATGTGTATTTTTCCGCATTCCGCAGAAGGACATCCTTCATCAAAATACTTTACCCGCCTTCCTTGCTCATTTGAGCACGCCAAAACCGGAAAGAGGCCAGACCCGGAACATGATTTTTCCCACGATTTGCTCGTCGGAAACGCAGCCCACCGCCGTATTCCGGGAATCCACCGAGGTCGAACGGTGGTCACCCACGCAGAAGTAACGGCTCTCCGGCACCTGATAGGGCAGGGCAATGTCACATTCGCCCAGGGCTTTCTCCGTCAGGTAAGGCTCCTCCAGCAGTTTCTTATCCACATATACGTTTCCGCTTTCATCGATATCCACCCATTGCCCGGGACCGGCAATGCAGCGCTTGACCAGGATCTTGTTTCCCAGATAAAAGGCCACCAGATCCCCTGGCTCAAAATCCGAGCCTTTCACCGAAACAACAATATCTCCTTCGTTCAACGTCGGCGTCATGGACGCTCCGTATATTTGCAGAACCGGCATCCAGACCGTAGCGACAAGAACGGCAACCGCCGCCACGACAATCAGCATGTAAAGCGTGCTGCGCAGAACAGCGCGGTATCGCGAACGGTACTTTACCCGCTTCAACTCTGCTGCAAGCTGCTCCACGCTGGGATAATCCACCGGCTTTTTCCGAATAGGTTTCATTTTGCGCTTCCGCTCTCCTCTGCCATGCGGCGAATCGTTTCAAGATACTCCCTGGCTGCTCTGTCTGCCGCTTCAAATACGCCGTTCAGCTGCAGGGCCGCCTCTGCCATGGAACCGGCACGCTCCTGAATGAATTTCCTATCTGACAATTCCTTGCGCGCCTGCTGTAATTCCTCTGTCAGCCTTTCGTTCTCTATTGTCCGTGTGATCAGCATTTCAAGCAATTCCCTGCGGCTGAGTCTGCGCAGTTCCTTTTCTGTCATAAGCTTCTCCTCTTTCTCATGGTCACTGGATCTTTCAGAACACTTTGCTTTGTGCGAACTCCTGAAAACAAGCCAATCTTGTATGAATCTTTTACGCGGCCGCACAAATATACAACGAAACCGTTCGAATGGTATTATAACACTACCGTTTTTTAAAGTCCACGTTTCCCGGGCATTTTTTAACAAATAACAGTTGTTTTATGAAATGCGCTATATTTCATGCTCAAAATTTGTGCAGTTTTCCGCATAAAAATTTCGCTTGTCTTGCATTTTCTACAAATCTCGTCATGTAGGTGTTACAATGATGTGTGACAGATGAAAGGAAAATAAAAAAAGGCAGCGAATAGGAATGGCATGTGCTATGGTTGAGTTGCTCAGACAAAGCCGAAAGGCAGGTGCCACCCTATTATGGAGCGCCAATCTACCCGTCAGGCAAATCATAAATCGTTTTGAAATTGCGGTACTTTATACGGCACAGCCTTTTTTGATATGTACCCTCAATACTGGACAGCTAGTATTGGGGGTATTGCTATATGAAATACAGCTATGCGTACAAGAGAATGTGTGTGGAAATGTATTGAGGAGGAAAATGGCCGGAGACACCAGAGGGTATTCAGGAAGAGAACTTTCGAAAAATGATTCGTGAATGGTTCAGGATGGAAAAATCCATTGCATACGAATGCTGCCATATGGTATGATATGGTTAATTAAGGAGGTGCCTATTGATGATTCAACAGTTGCAAAGTCTTTACCGGCAATATGATGCGGAAGCCGCGTTGGTTCGCAGACGAAGTTCCCTGGTGGATGGCCTGTTTGGCTTTGGCAAAGATCCGAAGAACCATCCCTGCCATGAACTGTTTTATGAGGATATCGGCAAATGGACGAGAACCTTTCTGAAGACCCGGCCGGACACAAAGGACAGCTTTGAGGCGATCCGGTTCCTGATCGCCGCACCCAAGGAGTACTCTAACCGGGAGAGCTACTGGATGATGTGCGCAGCTCAGGGCTGGTGCCGGGAACTGGTGGATCTGCTGGATGCCGATGGGTGTGCGAAACTGCGGGAACTGTTTGATGAGCTGTATCCCAAACGCGACAGAATGCCGGTTCAGGAGGAATTGTACAAAGCTCTGAAAAAGAAATCGGCGAAGAGATAAAACGCGCAAAGCAGAGGCAGCGGCGGAAGCCGCGAGCCTCTGCTCTTTTTTTGTCGAAGCAGGAACTTTCACGGAACAGAGCAAAATAGTCTAATCGATAATCAAAATTCCATGCCCAAATGAAATTATTTAAGAAGGAGAAAGGAAACGCATTCCTTTGGACGCTGACATCGGTTGTGGGCCTGCTGCGGTCAGTCCTTGGCCGCCGGGTATTCGGTGCAGAGCAGCCGGTAGGGGGGCTCGTCCTCCTCAATGGCCGGGAAGCGGCCCATGGGGGGATTGAAGCGGTTGTCAATGCTGTCGTCATTGCACTGGCTAACCTCGCCCAGGAGCACATCGCCGGTGCCGGGCTCCACCTCAAAGTCGTGGTACAGCCCCTGGGTGATGTAGATGCTCTCGCCGGGGGTCAGGCGGATCTGGGTTCCGGCGGGGACTGTGTAGGCTCTGCCGTCCGTATGGACGGTGACGTCGGAAGTGTAGTCGATGGATTCATTCGGCAGAGAGTTGTATACCCGGATCAGCACATTTCCGCCGCCCCGGTTGATAATGTCCTCGGTTTTGTACCAGTGGAAATGATTGGGGGAGTACTGGCCCTCCTTCAGGAACAGCAATTTTTCGGCATAGACCTTGGGATATTTTTCCCGCATAGTCTGGCTGCCGTTGCGGATGGTGATGAGGGAGAAGCCAATTTTATCGAAATTGCCCTGGCCGTAGTCGGTGATGTCCCAGCCCAGGCAGCACTCCCGGACCTCGTCATACTCGTGGCCTTTCGTTTCCCATTCCTCCGGAGTGAAATTGCAGAAGGGGGGCAGATAGCAGCGGTACTTTTCACACATGGCCTCCAGCTCCCGCAGAGCCTTGTTGATTTCGGAACGCTTCATAAAAGAAACTCTCCTTCCTTTATTTTATGCTGCTCGCGTATAGGTTCACTGTAGCATTCTGCCGAGGCTTTGTCAAGGCCGGGAAAAGGGCTGTTTCCGGGTCTGCACGCTGCCGAAAAAACCGTGGACATTCCGAGGTGTCTGTGCTAAAATTCCCTGTAGAATCTTAGGGAGGCGGCACAATGAAGCGCGGTACGGCAACAAAACAGATCACGGAAGGAGTCATCTGGAAACAGATTCTGGCCTTTTTCTTTCCCATCCTGTTGGGGACCTTTTTCCAGCAGATGTACAATACGGTGGATACCATCATCGTTGGGCGCTTCGTCAGCACCCAGGCCCTGGCGGCGGTGGGAACCACGGGGCCGCTGGTAAATATCTTCAACGGCTTTTTCACGGGCCTGGGGTCTGGGGCCACGGTCATTCTGGCCCAGTTCTATGGAGCCGGAAACAAGCAGGGCGTCCGGGACACCCTGCACACGGGTGTCACGCTGTCGCTGCTGCTGGGCCTTCTGATCATGGTCCTGGGCATTGGCCTGGGGCCGGTGGCGCTGAAATGGATGCACACCCCTGCGGACTGCCTGGATATGGCCTCGCTGTATGTGCGCGTTTATTTCGCCGGAGCGCTGGCCTCCATGCTCTATAATATGGAGGCGGGCATTCTGCGGGCTATGGGCGACTCCCAGCGGCCGGTGATCTCTCTGATCGTAGCCTGCCTTGTGAATATTGTGATGGACCTGGTGCTGGTGGTTGGCCTGAAAATGGGGGTTGCCGGTGCGGCGCTGGCGACAGTCATCTCCCAGGTGGTCAGTGCGGTTATGCTGCTGGTGGTACTGCTGCGGGAGAAGGAGAATCCCCTGGAGCTGTCCAGGCTGGGCATTCAGCCCAAGCTCCTGAGGAGAATCCTGGCCATCGGCGTTCCGGCGGGGCTGCAGCTGGTGATGTTTGACCTGTCCAATACCCTGATTCAGTCCGGTATCAATTCCTTCGGCTCCACGGTTATGGCCTCCTGGACCGCCTATACGAAGACCGACGCTCTGACCTGGATGGTCTCCGGTGCCTTTGGCGTGGCCATCACCACCTTTGTGGGCCAGAACTACGGTGCCCACCGCTACGACCGGGTGCGCCAGAGCGTCCGGGTGTGCCTGGCTATGAGCATCGGCACGGTGGGTGTCATCAGCCTGCTGATGACTGTCTTCCGCCGGGTCATTCTGGGAGTTTACACCACGGATACCTCCGTCATTGAAACCGGCGCGTACATCATTTCCGTCATCGTGCCCTTTGCGGCCACGTTCATGCCAGTGGAGATTTTCGCGGGCACCATGCGGGGCATGGGGGACTCTATGCGTCCTACGGCCATTATCTGCCTTAGCGTCTGCGTGGTGCGGGTGCTGTGGATCATGACCATGGTAAAAAAATATCACACGCTGCTCATGCTCTGCGTGTGCTATCCCATGACCTGGGTACTGTGTGCATTGGTGTTTATTGTTACCTATTTGCGGTCCTTCCGGACAAGGTTGGAAACGGTATGAAAAAGCTGATATTTTTCGTGTTAACGGCCCTGCTGCTATCGGGCTGTATTCGGGCAGTGCCCGCAGGGGGAACATCGGAAACGGTGCAGGAAACCACCGCCCCGGAGACCACAGCTGTGCAGACACAACCGCCTGCGGAAACGGAGCCGCCCCGGGATGTGCTCCGGGAGAAGCTCGACGCGATGACCCTGGAAGAAAAGGTGGGGCAGATGTTCCTTGGCCGCTGCCGGTGGGAGACCGGCGCTGAGGATATTGAGGCGTATCACCTGGGCGGCTTCGTCCTCTTCGGACGGGACTTTGATGATCAGACCCCGGAGAGCCTGCGGGCCAGACTGGACAGCTACCAGAATGCAGCCAACATCCCGATGTTTCTGGCTGTGGATGAGGAGGGCGGAACGGTGTGCCGGGTCAGCAGCCATACCGCCTTCCGGGAAGAAAAATTTCCATCCCCCCGGGAGGCCTATGCTTCCGGCGGCATGGAAATGGTACTGGCCATGGAATGGGAAAAGGGGTATCTGCTCCACAGCCTGGGGCTCAACGTGAATCTGGCCCCGGTGTGCGATATCTCCCAGACTCCCGGAGCCTTCCTCTATAATCGCTCTCTGGGCGCCGACCCGGTGACCACAGGCCAATTTGTGGCGGGAACCCTGGAACGCCTGGCGGAGAACGGGATAGGGGGCGTTATGAAGCATTTCCCGGGCTATGGGGACAACGGGGACACCCATGTGGCCTCCATTGTGGACAATCGCAGCCTGGAGGCGCTGGAGAGCAAGGACCTGGTGCCCTTCGCCGCCGGAATCCAAACCGGCCTGGGAGCAATCTTGGTCAGCCATAATATTGTGACGGCGCTTGATCCGGACCGCCCGGCTTCCCTGTCGCCGGCGGTTATGACCTATCTGAGAGAAACCATGGGCTTCGACCGGGTCATCCTGACGGACGACCTGTCCATGGGTGCGCTGGACGGCTATACCGCCCAGAAGGCCGCCGTTCTGGCGGTACAGGCCGGGGCTACCATGCTGTGCAGCACGGATTTTGATATCCAGATTCCCGCCGTTTTGGAGGCCGTCAACGCCGGAACCGTTTTCGAGGCAGCCATTGACGATGCAGTGATGCGAATTTTGCAGTGGAAGCAGGATTTGGGGCTGCTATAAATATGGCTCCCCCTTCTTCCAGGGGAGCCATATTTAACAATTATTCCTTCGTAAACCGTGCCAGGAAGTCCCTGGTTTCCTGCTTTTGGGGATTTCCGAACAGCTCTGCGGGGCTGCCTTGCTCGCAGATGACGCCGTTTGCCATGTAGACCACGTGGTTGCTCACGTCCCGGGCAAAGGCCATCTCGTGGGTTACCACCAGCATGGTCATGCCCTCCTGGGCCAGAGACTTCATGACGGACAGCACCTCGCCCACCATTTCGGGGTCCAGGGCAGAGGTGGGTTCGTCGAAGAGCAGCACTTCGGGGTGCATGGCCAGAGCCCGGGCAATGGCCACCCGCTGCTTCTGGCCGCCGGAGATCTGCCGGGGCTTGGCATTGATATAGGGGGCCATGCCAACCTTGGTCAGGTAGGCCATGGCGGCCTCTCTGGCCTCAGCCTTGCTGCGCTTCAGCACCTTGATCTGGCCGACCATGCAGTTTTCCAGCACGGTCATATTGTTGAACAGGTTAAAGGACTGGAACACCATGCCCACGTGGCTGCGGTATTCCGGTTGGTTCACACCCCGGCCCACAACGTTCTTTCCGTGGTAGAGGATTTCTCCCGAGGAGGGGGTTTCCAGCAGGTTGATGCAGCGAAGCAGGGTGCTCTTGCCGGAGCCGGAAGCGCCGATGATGGAGGTGACGTCACCCTTTTTCACGGTGAAGTCAATATCCTTCAGCACCTCGTGGGTGCCGAAACTCTTGGACAGGTGGTTGACCTGCAAAATCAAATCGTCCATATCAGCGTTCTCCTCTGTTTCTTCCGTGTCTGACGTTTTGGTATTCCCGGTTCTGCTCATCAAAGGGGGTGCCTCTATCCGGGTGGTTGTAGGTGCCGGCGGTCATGACCAGGGGGTCCACGGCCACCAGCTCATAGTCGCCCTTGCCGTCCATTCTCTTTTCCAGCCAGCGCAGCAGGAAGGAGGCAATCAGCGTCATGGTCAGATACCCAATCATCTCCACCGTGGCAGAGGGGAAGTACAGGTAGCTTGCGCCCACTGCGGCCCGGTGGGCAGAGAAGAAGTCCGGGAAGCCAATGATGAACATGACGGAGGTATCCTTCACATTGATAATGAAGTTGTTGCCGATCTGGGGCATGATGTTCCGCAGGGCCTGGGGCAGGATCACGTTCAGCATGGTCTGCACATGGGTCATGCCGATGGCCTTGGCACCCTCGGTCTGGCCCGGGTCAACGGAGATGATGCCGCCCCGGACGGACTCGGCCATATAAGCGCCGGTGTTGATGGAAACCACCAGAATGGCGGCGGCCCAGATGTTGTCAAACCGCTGGGCACCATTTGTGAAATAGGGAAGACCGTAGTACAGGAACACCGCCTGCAGCACCATGGGGGTGCCCCGGAAGACCTCCACATAGATGCGGACAATGGCCCGAATCAGCTTCAGGAAAAACTTCTTCACCGGGGAATCGCCGGGGGCACAGGGAATGGTGTTCAGCACACCGCACAGAAAGCCGATGACGCAGCCAATGGCTGTTGCCGTCAGGGCAAGGATCAGAGTGTTGCGCATACCGGTCAAATAGGAAGCGCCATATTTGGCCCAGAGCTTGCCAATATCATTGACAAGCTGAATCAGAATTTCCATGAAAGCAATTTACTCCTTTTCTTTGTTGAAACACATGGGCAGTAAATGTGTCATTGCGAGCCAGTGACATCGGTCACTGGTTCGCAATGGCCTCAATTTTTTTACTCGCTCAGGGGCTGGATGGCGATGGCCTGCTCCATGAGGGCGTTCATGTCGTCAGCAGTCATGGTGGACAGCACGGAATCGATCATGTTCTTCAGCTCGGTGTTGCCCTTCTTGACGGACACGCCGATGTTGACATTCTCGGCCCGGACCTCGTCGGAGAACTGGAAGTCGCCGTCAGTGCCGGAGAAGTCCAGAATTGTCATATCGGGATAGGCGGCCACAGCGCCCTGGGCGGTGGGCATGTCGGTGCAGATGAAGTCCACGCTGCCGGTCTCCAGGGCCATCAGCATGGCGGGAGCGGTCTCAGCGGCGGTCTGGACCAGAGCGCCGTCGATCTGGGGCAGGCACTGGTCGTACCAGATGGTTGCAATCTGGGCGGTGCACTTGCCGCCAGCCAGATCAGCAATGGAGGTGGCGGTGGCATAGGGGCTGTCCTTCTTGGTGACGCAGACGATGGAGGCGTAGAAGTAGGGGCCTGCAAAGTCCACCTGCTCGCTGCGCTCGGCGGTCATGGACTGGCCGGCGATGACGGCATCGTAGATGCCGGTCTGGACGCCGGGCACCAGGGAGTCCCAGTCGGCCTGGATGACTTCCAGCTCCCAGCCGTTGGCCTCGGCAATCTTCTTGCCGATCATTACGTCATAGCCGTTGGCATAGGAACCGGGGACGTTGGAGATGGGCACGGCACCGTTGGAGTCGTCGCCCTGCATCCAGTTGTAGGGTGCATAGGCGCACTCCATGGCGATGGTGAGAACGCCGTCTTCCACGCCGGTGGAAGCGGAGGCAGCGGCGGTTTCGGCTGCATCGGCAGCGGCGGTGGTGGAAGCGGTGGAGCCGGAGCCGCAGGCGGCCAGGGACAGGGCCAGCACCAGGCTGAGCACCAGGCAAGTGATTTTTCTCATTTTCTTTTACCTCTTTTTTGATTTTTTCCGAAAATTGTCGGATACAAAAAACCGGATCGCCTATGCAGGCGATCCAGGTAAAATACGACGAAACAAAGAAACTTGTCGGCCGGATCCTACGATAGCGCTCCACATAAACGTGACAGTCCGGCAGATGTTCTCTGACGGCCCAGCGGGAAAAGACCTTGCATTCTTTTCGGGCTTCGGCGGCGTTTCCTTTTGCTCTCTCCGGCTGCAAGACCTTGGAGAAAGGGACTCATAAGCACCGCGCCTCTACCATAAGCGATTCAATTTGTGACCTTATGGTACTCCTAAAAAAAACAAATGTCAATAGAAAATTCTTAAAATGATTGGATTGTGCGGAAGTCTGTGAAAACCCTCTTGCAATTCTTCCCCCCTCTGTGGTAAAATTGTGAAAAATGTCGGAAAGGACGCATCTTTATGGATAAGAAGATCACGACCGTTGTGTTTGATATGGGCCAGGTTTTGATTCACTGGACGCCTTTCAAAATCGTGGAGCATATGGGGCTGACGGAGGCAGATAAGGCGCTTTTGATGACGGAGCTCTTCCAGAGCGTGGAGTGGGTGCAGACGGACCACGGCACCATTGAACTGAGCCGTGTGGTGGAGCAGGTGAATGCCCGCTTGCCCAAGCATCTCCACGGCGCTGTGGAGGAAATCGTCATGGGCTGGTGGCACCGTCCGCTTCTGCCCATGGAGGGCATGGGAGAGCTGGTGAAGGAGCTGAAGGAGCAGGGGTACAAAATCTATCTGCTCAGCAATGCCAGCGTGGATCTGCGGAAGTATTTCCATCGGATTCCAGGGGCTGAATATTTTGACGGGCTGATGGTCTCCGCCGAGGAAAAGCGCATCAAGCCACAGCACGAGATTTTCAATGCCCTCTACAGCCGGTTCCATCTGAACCCGGAGCAGTGCATTTTCATTGACGATTCCCCTGCCAACATCGAAGCCGCCCTCTGCACCGGCATGGACGGCATCATCTTCCGCGGCAGCGCCGAGAGACTGCGCCGGGAGCTGCGGGAAAAAGGAGTAAATGTTAAGGAGACAATAGAATGACCATTGATGAACTGCGAAAAAAGCTGGATGAGACCAGCTATGTATACGATGACAATATGCTTACCATCCTCTATGTGGCCCTGACCCTGGGGCGGCCTCTGCTTATTGAGGGCGCGGCGGGGGTTGGCAAGACCGAGGTGGCCAAGGTCATGGCCCAGGCTCTGGGCCGGGACCTGGTGCGGCTGCAGTGCTATGAGGGGCTGGACGAGAGCAAGGCCCTCTACGAGTGGAACTACCAGAAGCAGCTGCTTGCCATCCAGGTAGACCGGGGCCGGGAGGAGAAAGAGACACTGACCAGGAGCCTTTTCAGTGACGAATACCTGCTGGAGCGGCCCCTGCTGAAATCCATCCGGTCAGAGGCCCCCGTTGTACTGCTGATTGACGAGATCGATAAGGCCGATGAGGAATTCGAGGCCTTTTTGCTGGAGCTGCTGTCCGAGATGCAGGTGACGGTGCCGGAAATCGGAACAATCCGGGCCAAGACCACCCCCTTCGTGATCCTCACCTCCAACCGGGCCCGGCCCCTCTCCGAGGCCCTGCGCCGCCGGTGCGCCTACCTGCACATCGACTATCCCAATATGGAGAAGGAGCTTGCCATTCTGCGCAAGAAGCTGCCCCATGTGGACGACCGCCTGGGGGCCCAGGTGGCGCTGGCGGTGCAGAAGCTTCGTTCCACCGAGGCCATTCTGAAAAAGCCCTCCATTGCGGAAACTCTGGACTGGGCTGCGGCGCTGGATGCCCTGGGCATTGCCGAGCTGACCCCGGAAGCCATCCGGCAGACGGCGGGCTTTGTACTGAAAAACAACGAGGACCTTCTGACGCTGGAAGAGCAGGGACAGGAGCAGGCCCATACCCATTGCGGCAGTTGCCAGGGGCACAGCCATGGCTGAGCCTACGGTTTACCTGGAAAAGCTCTCCGCCTTCGCCAGGATTCTGCGCATGGAGGGGCTGCCGGTGTCCCCCAGGGATACGGAGGATGGGGCGGCGATCCTGACGCAGCTTGGCTTTGCGGACCGGGAGACGGTGAAAACCGCCCTGATGACCATCTATGCCAAGTCCCGGGAGGAGCAGCTGAAATTTTCGGCTGCTTTCGACGGCTTTTTTCTCTCGGAGGAGGCCATTCGGGCCCAGGCCCGGGAGCGGGCGGAGCAGGAGCAGCAGCGGCAGGCCCAGCGGCAGCAGGCCCAGGAGGAGCTGGAGCAGATTGGCGACCGGGTAAAGCTCAGCGACAAGGAGCGGCTGGACTACCGGGAGCTGCCTGAGGAGGCCCGGCAGAAGCTGAAGGACTTCCTGAACCGCTACAAGGGCAATGTGGACCGCAGCCCCCAGCTCTACAGCGAATTCATCCACTCCGTGTTTGCCAAGACCATGATGGAGCAGCAGATGCTTCTGGAAAATGCCGGGGTAGGGGCCGAAGAGCTTGACCCGGAGCTGGGGCTTCTGTGCCGGGACATCGGGGCTTTCCGGGATTCGGAGATTCCCAAGGCCATCGATCTGATTCAAACCGTGGCCCGGCAGATCAATGGGGAGCTGTCCGCCAAGCGCCGGGGGCAGGCCCATTCCGGCAAGCTGGATTTTCGCCGGACCATCCGGGGGAGCCTCAGCACCGGCGGAAGCCTGCACCGTCTCTATTTCCGCAAGCCCCGAACCCGGAAGCGAAAGCTTGTGATCTTGTGCGATGTGTCCGGCTCCATGGTCCAGTTTTCGGAGTTTGCCCTGCGGTTTATCCAGTCCTTGAACCAGGTGGCGGAGAGCTCCAGGACCTTCCTGTTTTCGGAAACCGTTGTGGAGGCGGATGCCTTCCAATTGCAGAATATGGACCGCTTCCGGGATACGGTCCGCGCTTCCGGTATCTATGGCCGGGGTACGGACTTAGGGTTTGCTCTGAAGGAGCTCTGCGACAGCCGCCCTCCGATTCTGAACCAGAACACCACCCTTTTGATCCTCTCGGACACCAAGACAGTGGATACGGCCCGGGCACTGGCCTGGCTGCAGGAGGCTAAGCGCCAGGCGGGAAAGCTCCTGTGGCTGAATCCCATCCCGGAGCGGAACTGGAAGTATATCAAAAGCGCCGGTGCGGTCCAGAGCATGGTCCCCATGATCCCCTGCTCCACCCTTGGAGAACTGGCCGCCGCCTGCCGGAGGCTGTAAAAAGCTTCTCCTCCGGGCGGTGCCCCTTCCCCGATGGGGGAAAGTTAAGAATTACGACCAGCCCAGCCGGGAAACCGGCTGGGTAAATTTTTTGAAAAACCGTAAATACCTCTTGACAAACAATACTACGCAATGTATAGTATTACTCGAAGGGAGGTATTCCATGGACATTCAATTGAAACGCGGCCTGCTGGATGTGTGCGTTCTGGCGGCCATCAAGGATGAAGACAGCTATGGCTACCAGATCATCAAGGACATTCACCCCTATGTGGAAATTTCCGAATCCACATTGTACCCCATTCTGCGGCGCATGGAAAACGCCCAGCTTTTGACGGTACGTTCTGCCGAACACAACGGGCGGCTGCGGAAATACTACCATATCACCCCGACCGGATTGGAGCGGCTGGAGGCCTTCCGGCAGGAATGGCAGGAAATGGTGGCAATTTATAAATTTGTGACCCGGGAGGAAACGCATCATGAATGAGGCATTGTATCGGAATTTCGAATTGCAGCAGCTGCTCCAAATGGAGTCGGATCTCCTTGAGAAAAAGAATTGGCAGGACCTTCTCCGGGAGGAGCAGCCCCGGAAAAAGAAAAAGGGCTTTGTAAGGAGGAACGGAAGATGAAAAAGCAGGAATTTCTGGATGCTCTGGGTGCCGGGCTTTCCGGCAGCAGCGATGCCGAAGAGGTGCTGGACTTCTACCGGGAGATGATCGAGGACCGGATGGAGGACGGCATGGAGGAAGAGGCTGCGGTGGAGCAGCTGGGGGCCGTAGAGGACATTCTTGCCCGCTGCGTCCAAGGGCTGACGGTTCCAAAAGCGGTTTGTGAGACGACTGCGGGCAGCGGCATTTCCCGGGTGGAGATCCGGGAAAAGGAATTTGATGTGACCGTCTGCGAGGGCACGGAGGATACCTACCGCCTGGAGGAAAGCAGCGAGGGCTATCACGATGTGTCGCTGGAAAATGGGGTGCTGCGCATTGTCCGCAACAAGCGGCAGCCGGAGCGGCGGCTGTTCTTCTCCACTTCCGGGGAGCTGACGCTGTACCTGCCCAAGGGGCTGATACAGGCCCTGGATGTGACCACGTGCAGCGGCGATATGGAAGTACGGAAGGATTTTGAAACCGTTCATGTCACCGGGGCCAGCAGCGATGTGACATTGTCCGGCAGCTATTCCGGCAAGGTCGCAATCCAGACAGCCAGCGGAGATGTGACGCTGGAGGGCATATTTGCCGGGCCCCTGGAGCTCCAGACGTCCAGCGGCAGCCAGGAGCTGAAGGGACGCTTCCATTCCGGAAAGCTGCGCGCCGCCAGCGGCGATATCGAGATCGCCCAGGTCAGCGTCACAGAAGATCTGGCGGTGGAAACCGCCAGCGGCGATGTGGAGCTTACCAATGTGAAGGCCCAGGAGCTGCGGCTGCGCAGTGCCAGCGGTGATGTACATCTGGAACGGGTCTGTGCGGAGCTACTGGCGATCGAAAGCAGAAGCGGCGATCTGGAGCTGCAGCAGGTGCTTGCCAAGGAGGAGTTCCTGTGCAGGAGTACCAGCGGCGATATCTCTCTGACAGGGTGCGACGCTCCCAAGATAGGCTTTGCCACGGTTTCCGGCGACATCACCGGCAGTCTGCTGCACGGCAAGCGGTTTTCCAGCCGCACGGTCTCCGGGGATATCCACCTCCCCGGCGGGACGTCTGAGGGAGAGTGCACCATCTCCACCGTCTCCGGCGACGCAAATCTGCGGGTGGAGGAGTAAAAGAGGAAGCTTTTCCGCCTGTCGGCATTGTCCGGCAGGCGGTATTTTTGAATGAATTGTTAAATCATAAAATTCCTCTTGCAAATTCAAAAAAAATTGCTAGAATATTACGTAGCTTGCTACGTAAATCAAGGGAGGTGATTGTGGCATGTTAACCTTTGGCCGCATCTTCCGCAGCCTGGACTGTGCGCTGGGGCAGCGGATGGATCAGGCCCTGTCCGGCATGGACCTTACCTTTTCCCAGGGCCACATCATGGGTTACCTCGCCCACCGGGATACACCGCCCTGCGCCAAGGACATTGAAGACCGGTTCCATCTGAGCCATCCCACTGTCTCCGGGCTTCTTTCCCGACTGGAAAAGAAGGAGTTCATCCAATTGCGGGAAGATCCGGAGGATCGGCGGCGAAAGCTCGTCTACATTCTGCCCAAAGGACAGCAATGCAACGAAACCATGTACGCCGTCATCCAGAGCGGCGACAAGAAGCTCCTGGAGGGCTTCACGCCGGAGGAGGAGGCGCAGTTCCGAGAGTACCTGCTCCGGGCACTGCACAACGTGTCTCCGGATTTTGACATCGAGAAAGTGAAAAAGGAGGAATCTCGAAAATGATAAAACGTTTCGCCCAGTGCCTGCGCGAGTATAAATGGACGGCACTGGTAAGCCCCGTCTGCATGATCGGCGAGGTGGCCATGGAAGTGACCATCCCCCTGGTTATGGCAGACCTGTATGACTACGGCATTGCTGTGGGCAATATGACTGTGGTGTGGCAGAAGGCGCTGCAGCTGCTTATCTGCGCCATTGTGTCGCTGATGTTTGGCGTTATGTCCGCCAACTATGCTTCCAAGGCGGCCACGGGCTTTGCCCGGAATCTGCGCCACGATATGTACTACCGGGTGCAGGATTTCAGCTTCTCCAATATTGACAAATTCTCCTCGGCCTCCATCGTCACCCGGCTGACCTCGGATGTGGCCAACATCCAGATGGCCTTCCAAATGATGATCCGTATGGCCATTCGGTGCCCTATGATGCTGATCCTTGCCATGGTCTCCTCCATGCGCATCAGCCCCAAGCTCAGCACCGTGTATCTCATTGCCATTCCCATTCTGGCCGCCGTGCTGCTGGGCATTGTGCCCCTGGTCTTCAAGATTTTTGACCGGGTGTTTAAGACCTATGACCGGCTGAATACCGTGGTGCAGGAAAATGTCCATGGCATTCGCGTGGTCAAGAGCTTCGTCAGAGAGGACAAGGAGGTCAGCAAGTTCAAGACAATCTCCAAATCCATCTACGATGATTTCTGCAAGGCAGAGCACATCCTGGCTGTGAATGCCCCGGCCATGCAGATCTGCGTCTATGCCTGCATTCTGACCATCTCCTGGGTGGGCGCCAAGATGGTGGTTGCCTCCGGCAACAATGCCGCCCTGGGCCTGACCACCGGCGAGCTCAGCTCCATGTTCACCTACACTACCCAGATTCTTTCCAGCCTGATGATGCTCTCCATGGTCTTCGTCATGGTCATCATGTCCCAGGCACCCATGCGCCGCTGCTATGAGATCTTGCGGGAGGAGCCCAACCTGACCTCTCCCGAGAACGCCGTGGAGGAGGTAAGCGATGGCTCCATCGACTTTGAGAACGTCTCCTTCCGCTACTCCCAGAAGGCCAAGCGGCCCGCGCTGCAGGATGTGAATCTGCATATTCCCAGCGGCGCTACTGTGGGCATCCTGGGCTCCACCGGCTCCTCCAAGAGTACCCTGGTGCAGCTGATTCCCAGACTGTACGATGTGACCGAGGGCAGCGTCAAGGTGGGCGGCATTGATGTCAAGGACTACGACCTGGAGGTGCTCCGGGACAATGTGGCCATGGTGCTGCAAAAGAACACTCTGTTCTCCGGCTCCATCAAGGAAAACCTGCGCTGGGGCAATGCCAACGCCACAGATGAGGAGCTGATCCACGCCTGTAAGCTGGCCTGTGCCGATGAGTTCATCACCTCCTTCCCGGACGGCTACGATACCCACATCGAGCAAGGCGGCAGCAATGTCTCCGGCGGCCAGAAGCAGCGGCTGTGCATTGCCCGTGCCCTGCTGAAAAAGCCCAAGATCCTGATTCTGGACGACTCCACCTCCGCTGTGGATACCCATACGGACGCTATGATCCGCAAGGCCTTCAAGGAAGAAATTCCCGGAACCACCAAGCTGATCATTGCCCAGCGTATTTCCTCCATTCAGGATTCCAACATCATCATTGTCATGGAAAACGGCCAGGTTGCCTGTGTGGGTGACCACGAGACCCTGATGAAGAATTCCGACTTCTATCGGGACATCTACGAATCTCAGCAGAAAGGAAGTGAAGACTGATGCCCGGTCCCGGACAAATGCGCGGCGATGGCCGCAAGGCGGCAAACCCCGGAAAAACCCTCCTGCGTTTGCTCAACTATATGAAAAACTATACCCCGCTGCTGGTATTCGTCTTCCTCTGCATCATTGCCACCTCTGTGGCCCAGGCTCAGGGCAGCCGTGCCCTGGGACCTCTGGTTGACGAATATATCCTGCCCATGGTGGCCACCGGCTCTACGGATTTTGGCGCTCTGAAAGCCTACCTTGTGAAGCTTGCCTGCATCTTCGCCTTTGGCGTTGTGGGCACCTTCCTCTTCAACTACCTGATGGTCGGCGTGACCCAGGGTGTGCAGAAAACCATCCGTGACGACCTGTTTGCCAAGATGCAGCGCCTGCCTCTGCGCTACTTCGACAGCCATGCCGCCGGTGACATTATGTCCCGCTACACCAGCGATATCGATACCCTGCGGCAGGTGATCTCCCAGTCTATCCCACAGTGTGTGTCCTCTGCGGTGACGCTGGTGGTGGTGCTGTGGAACCTGATCGATACCTCCTGGATCTTGACCATCGTCATGTGCTTCACCGTGGGCCTCATCATCTATGTGACCAAGGTGCTGGCAGGCAAGTCCGCAGGCTTCTTCATCGGCCAGCAGCGTGCCCTGGGCGCGGTCAACGGTTATATCGAGGAGATGATCTCCGGCCAGAAGGTGGTCAAGATCTTCAACCACGAGGAGGTCTGCAAGGAGGACTTCGACAAGCTCAATGAGGAGCTGCGGGTGAACGCCTACAGCGCCGGCAAATTCTCCAATATGCTGGGCCCCATCAACAATAACCTGGGCTATGTGCAGTATGCGGTGCTGGCCGTTGTGGGCGGACTGCTGTGCGTCAAGTCCAACAACTCCCTGCTGACCCTGGGCAATCTGATGGCCTTCATGGTGCTCTCCCGGAGCTTCAATATGCCCATCTCCCAGATCTCCAACCAGATCAATGCCATTGTCATGGCTCTGGCCGGTGCCGAGCGCATCTTCGCTCTGATGGACGAAGAGCCCGAGCGGGACGAGGGCTATGTGACCCTGGTCAATGCCCATGTGGATGCGGACGGCACCGTCCACGAGTGCCCCGAGCACACCGGCCACTGGGCCTGGAAGCACCCCCACCAGGGGGACGGCTCCGTCACCTATACGGAGCTGAAGGGCGACATCACCATGGAGCACGTGGACTTTGGCTATGTGCCGGAGAAGACCGTGCTGCATGACGTGACCCTCTATGCCCATCCCGGCCAGAAGATTGCCTTCGTGGGCGCTACCGGCGCCGGCAAGACCACCATTACGAACCTCATTAACCGGTTCTATGACATTGCCGACGGCAAGATTCGCTACGACGGCATCAACGTCAATAAGATTGCCAAGCCCGATCTGCGGCACTCCCTGGGCATTGTGCTCCAGGAGACCAACCTGTTCACCGGCACCGTTATGGAGAACATCCGCTATGGCAAGCTGGATGCCACCGATGAGGAGTGCATCCGGGCGGCCAAGCTGGCCAACGCAGACGGCTTTATCACCCGTCTGCCCGATGGCTACGACACCATGCTCACCGCCAACGGCGGCAACCTGTCCCAAGGTCAGCGGCAGCTGATCGCCATTGCCCGGGCGGCTGTGGCCGATCCCCCCGTTATGATTCTGGATGAGGCCACCTCCTCTATTGATACCCATACGGAGGCCCTGGTGCAGGCCGGCATGGACGCTCTGATGAAGGGCCGCACGGTCTTCGTCATTGCCCACCGGCTGTCTACGGTCCGCAATTCCGACTGCATCATGGTTCTGGACCATGGCCGCATCATCGAGCGCGGTACCCACGACGATCTGATCGCCCAGAAGGGCACCTACTATCAGCTCTATACCGGCGCATTTGAGCTGGAATAAAGCCCAAATAACGGAAAACCCCCGCCTCGTGACTTGCGAAGCGGGGGCTTTACTATGTTGTGGGGGCTTAGAGAACGCCCGTATATCCGGCCAAAACCAGAATGGAATTGTGTACGCCGTCGATGTGGCTGCGCTCGTAGCCGTGGGAGGCGTAGACACCGGCGCCGATGAGGCCGTGGCGGATGTCGTAGCCCGCGCGCAAGGTGGCTTCCACATCGGAGCCGTAGTGGGGGTAGACGTCTACGGCATAGTCGGCACCGGTCCGCTTGGCGGCGTCGATGAGCTTGGAGACCACCTCGTAGCTGTAGGGGCCGCCGGAATCCTTGGCGCAGATGGAGACCTGCCGCTCGGTGCAGTCCAGACCTTCGCCCACGCAGCCCATGTCCACGGAGATGGCCTCGGTGACACCGGCGGGAACGCTGGCGCTGCCGCCATGGCCCACTTCCTCATAGACCGTGATGTGGGCATAGAGCTTCCGCTCCGGCTCCACGCCTGTGTCTTTCAGGTACTTGGCAAAGCCCAGCAGAATGCCCACAGACAGCTTGTCGTCCAGGAAGCGGCTCTTGAGGTAGCCGGAGGCGGTGCGGCGGGTGCGGGGGTCGAAGCACACAATGTCGCCAACGGAAATACCCAGGGCCTTGGTCTCCTGGGCAGAGGACACGTTCTCGTCCAGGACGACCTCGATGGTATCATAGGTGCGCTTGGTGTCGGAATAGCTGCCGTTGACGTGGACGGAGGCGTCCACCAGCTGGCAGGTGCCCTCGTAAATTTTGCCGCTGCGGGTATAGACCTTTACGTTCTCCGCCTCGGCATTGTTGGGGCTCATGCCCCCCAGGGGAGTCAGCTTCAACCGGCCGTTGCCCTTGATCTGGCAGACCATGGCACCCAGGGTGTCGGTGTGGGCCTCCAGCAGCAGGGCATTGTCCCCATCCTTGCCGCCCAGCTCCGCCAGAACGCCGCCCTTGGCAGTGATTCTGGCAGGGCAGCCCAGGGCCTCAAAGGCATTCTTCACCCATTGGGCTGCGTTGGCGGTAAAGCCGGAGGGAGAATCCACTCCCAGCAGCGCGGCAGCCTGCTCCCAGGCAAAGTCCGCGTAAGATTTATCAATCACGATAGTTTCCTCCTAACAGAATATAGTGCCAAACTCCGGCCACCTCCCGCATGAAGTGGTTGATTTTCTGAGAAAGACGGGAGGTTTTTGCGGGAATACCCACGAATTCTACGCCGTTTTTTTTGGCAAACAGGCTGGCCCGGAACAGGTGATACTCGCTGGAGAGCACCCCTAAGCGGGTGGGGCGGGTGCCGGTGTTCTGCTCAATCAGGTCCAGGCTGTAGCGGATGTTTTCCCAGGTGGATTCCGCCCGGTCCTCGGTCCAGATGCGGTTCCCGTCAATGCCCAGGTTGGTCAGCTCCACATACATGCAGATGGCCTCGCTCATGGGCTCGTCCTTGCCCTTGCCGCCGGAGACCACGGCGACGGTGTTGGGATGGGCTTCCAGATAATCCCGGGCGGCGTAGATCCGGTCCCACAGGGAAACGGAGGGGCCGTCATCCCGGACCTTGGCCCCCAGCACCACCACATAGTCCACGTCCTGGTCGGGGCTGCCGAAGCTGGCCTTGATGATGATGCCCTCCGTCACGCCGCAGATGAGAAGACCCACAATGAGCACGGCGGTGACGCAGCGGGTGAGCAGCTTTGCCGTTTTCGGGAACCGCTGGCCCAGAAAGGGCATGGCCACATAGAATAGAATCAGCGCCGCCAGACACAGGCACACCAGGGCGGTGAAGCTGTAGCCCGGCAAAACGAATTTGCAGAAATAATAGACGGTGCCCAGGGGCAGCAGCAGCCACAGAGGCCACAGCCGAGTTCTTTTTTGCTGGTCCATTAAACGCTGATCTCCTCGATTTTTGCCAGCTCCTCGGCGGTGAAGCTTGTATTCTCCGCTGCTTTGATGTTGTCCAGAATCTGGCTGGGCTTGGAAGCGCCGATGAGCACGGAGGTGACGGCCTCGTGGTTCAATAGCCACGCCAGGGCCATCTCCGCCAGGGTCTGGCCCCGCTGGGCAGCCAGCTCGTTCAGCGCTTTGGTTTTGGGCAGCTTCTCCACAACGGCGGCTTCCTTCAGGAACCGGCCGTCGGTGCGGATGCGGCTGTCGGCGGGGATGCCGTTTAAGTACCGGTCCGTCAGCATACCCTGGGCCAGGGGGGAGAAGGTGATGAGGCCCTTGTGGAGCCGCTGGGTGGTTTCCAGCAGACCGTTGTGCTCAATGGTCCGGTCGAAAATGGAGTAGCGGTTCTGGTTGATGACGAAGGGCACATGGAGCTCATTCAGAATGGCCGTGGCCTTCTCCAGCGTCTCGCCGTTGTAATTGGACAGGCCCACATACAGGGCCTTGCCGCTGCGGACCGCCTGCTCCAGAGCGCCCATGGTCTCCTCCAGAGGGGTATCGGCGTCCATGCGGTGGTGGTAGAAGATGTCCACATAGGGAAGCCCCATGCGCTTGAGGCTCTGGTCCAGGCTGGCCAGCAGATATTTCCGGCTGCCCCAGTCTCCATAGGGGCCGTCCCACATGGTGTAGCCTGCCTTGGTGGAGATGATCAGCTCGTTCCGATAGGGGGCCAGATCGTCCCGGAAGATCTTGCCGAAGTTCTCCTCGGCCGCCCCGGGCTGGGGACCGTAGTTGTTGGCCAGGTCGAAGTGGGTAATGCCGTGGTCAAAGGCCGTGCGGCAGAGATCACGCATATTTTCGTAGGGAGCCGTGTCGCCGAAGTTGTGCCAGAGCCCCAGGGAGAAGGCTCCCAGCTTCAAGCCGGAAGCGCCGCAGCGCCGGTAGGGGATCGTCTCATAGCGGGAAGAAGCCGCCTGATACATGGAAATCACTCCTTCATTTTGATTTCCCTTATTATAGTATAATTTTCGGCGCATTGCAACAGAAAAGCTTTTCCCCTTAACTGCAATTTCACAAGGAAAACCCGCTTTTTTCACGTATCTTTATTGATTTTTCCCGGATTGACAGCAGGAAAAAATGGTGGTACTATTTGCGCCTGATAAAGCATTTTTGGGGAGGAAGACATATGCCGAAGGATCGGACAAGAGACATGACTGTGGGCGCGCCCATGCCCATACTGCTGTCGTTTATTCTGCCGCTGCTGCTGGGGCTGCTGTTTCAGCAGTTCTATGCCATGGTGGATACGGTGGTTGTGGGCAATTTTCTGGGGATGGAGGCCCTGGCGGGGGTTGGCTCCACGGGCTCCATCAATTTCCTGGTGCTGGGATTGTGCAACGGCGTCTGCGCCGGGTTTGCCATTCCCGTGGCTCAGAAATTCGGCGAGAAGGACTTCGACGGCCTGCGCAATTTCGTGGGCAATATGATCTGGCTGGGCGGCATCATTGCGCTGGTTGTCACGGCGGTCACTACCATCGGCTGCCGTGCGATCCTCACCGCCATGAATACCCCGGAGAGCACCTTCTCCTATGCCTATGACTATATTTTCCTGATCTTTCTGGGCATTCCTGCCACCATGCTCTACAATCTGCTCTCCGGCATTCTCCGCTCCCTGGGGGACAGCCGGACGCCGCTGATGTTTCTGGTGTTTTCCAGCCTGCTGAATGTGGCCCTGGACATTGTGTGCGTGGTGACCCTGCAAATGGGTGTGGCCGGTGCGGGCTGGGCAACGCTCATCAGCCAGCTGATCTCCGGGCTGCTGTGCCTGCTGTATATGGACAGGAAGTTCCCCATTCTACACCTGAAAAGGGAAAATCTTCTCTGGCGGGGCCACTGCGTCCGGCGGCTGCTGATCATGGGCCTGCCCATGGGGCTGCAATACTCCATTACCGCCATCGGCTCCATTCTGCTGCAAACGGCGGTCAACGGTCTGGGCGCCGTGTCCATGGCCGCCGTGGCGGCCTCCGGCAAGGTGACGAATCTGTTTGCCTCGCCCTATGACGCCATGGGCACCATGGCGGCCACCTACGCCGGGCAGAACCTGGGCGCCGGAAAGCTGGACCGGGTGCACCACGGGGTGAAGGACTGCTGCTTCCTGGGCGTTGCCTATTCCCTGGCGGCCCTGGTCGTCATGTATTTCCTGGGTGCCCAGATGACGGCATTGTTCCTGGACTCCAAGGATGTGGCCTCCTCGGCCCAGATCCTGCCCCTGGCCCGGCAGCTGCTGGTGACCAATGCGGCGTTCTATATCCCCCTGCTGGGGGTGAACCTGTTCCGCTTCACCATCCAGGGCCTGGGCTATTCCAATCTGGCCGTCATTGCCGGTGTGTCCGAGATGATTGCCCGGGGCGCTGTGGCGGCCCTGGTGTCCGTCTTCGGCTTCACCGCCGTCTGCTACGCCAGCCCCGCCGCCTGGGTTCTGGCGGACTGCTTCCTGATCCCCGCCTATTTTATCTGCATGAAGCGCCGCACAAAAGAAGCCGCGGCGGCGCGGGAATAAAAGGACCTTGCCTGCCCAATGAAAAATCCCGCCGTACAGGCGGGAGACAATTGACAAATCGGGCAAATTGGGGTATAGTAAAGACACAAAGGGTGCTGCCAGTAGACGGTTCCCGTTTGTTAC
>OLZC01000062.1_pt1 | contig 58198 bp, 55 predicted proteins | sample 1644391 | NCBI WGS metagenome assembly OLZC01 (sample SAMEA103958140, study PRJEB25191) | human gut metagenome | biome: human-associated habitat [ENVO:00009003]; feature: intestine environment [ENVO:2100002]; material: feces | place: Germany | collected 2013/2015
AACCCCATTCAAGCGCGATACCAAACTTCGCCACACCCGGATATTCACTTGCTGTTCCCTGACAGCTCAGATATATTAACATAGTTTTACGGAAATGTCAATCCCTTATTTTTCTTTTTTCGTCTGCGGGGCGGTCAGGCCCCGCAGATATTCTTTTATCGAAAACTCTTGACCCAGTTCAGCAGAGAATCCCGGTAGACGTTTTCCGCCACCTCCCGGCGCATTCGGTCCGTCAGCGGGCCATTTGCGGCGAGCTTGGCAAGAATGGCCCCCTGGAGCTCCTCCACTGTCATTTCTTCATAGGGCTTCTGCGCTGCGCATGGCTCCATGGCAGGCTTCTCTTCCTGCGGGACTTTCGGTTCCGGCTGGCAGAAGGTGATTTTTATGGGGGCCGGGACGGTCAGTTCTCTTCCCGCCTCCACCCAGATTTCCCCGGAATGGGGCGGCAGGGTCACCTGCCCATTTTCTGCCCGCAAACCCAGAAGCGCACCTCGGGAACCGGGCTCCATGGGCATTTCCTTTGGCGTATTGGCATTGTTCACAGTGACAACGGTCCGCTTCCCGTCCAGACTCCTGGCAAAGGCAAAGGTTTCATTGGTCAGCGTCAGCTCCTCATAGCCGCCATAGGAAAGCTCTGGCAGAGCCATGCGCAGGCAGCCCAGGGACGCAATCAGCTTTGCCTGGGCATTTCCCCGGAAATCCTCCAGGTGCAGCTCCGGCCGCAGATTCTGGTCTGACCAGCGTTCCTTTTTTCCCTCGATGCCGAATTCCGAGCCATAGTACACTGAGGGAATCCCCGGCAGGGTATACAGCAACACATGGGCCGGCAGGAAATTGGCCTTTGCACTGAGCTTGGAGGCAATGCGGGCCACATCGTGGTTGTCCACAAAATTATAGAGCTTCCATTGGCTGGTCTCCCGGACCGTATGGGCGATCTCGAAATAGTTGTGGTCGTTGTGGCCGGAGTACAGCGCCTTGTGCAGGCGGTAATTGGTGACGCAGTGGAGCATTCCGGGGGCAAGCCAGCGGCCGTAATCTCCGTGGATAACCTCACCCATGAGCCAGAAATCTCCCTTTTTGCTGTCCGTAAAGCCGCGCAGCGCCGCCATAAAACCAAAATCCAGCACATCCGCCGCATCCAGGCGAATGCCGTCGATGTCGAATTCCGTGATCCAGAAGTCCACGGCATCCAGAAGATGCTGCCGCACTTCGGGATTGCCCTGGTTCAGCTTCACCAGCAGGTCATAGCCGCCCCAGTTTTCGTAAGAAAAGCCGTCGTGGAAGCTGTTGTCCCGGTCAAAGCGCACATTGCAGAACCAGTCCCGATAGCGGGAATTCTCCCGGTTTTGCAGCAAATCCCGGAACGCGAAAAAATCCCGGCCCACATGGTTGAAAACTCCGTCCAGAACCACACGAACGCCCTTTTCATGGCAAAATTTCACAAATGCTCTCAGGTCTTCATTGGTGCCCAGGCGGCTGTCCAGGGTAAAATAGTCCGTAGTCTCGTAGCCATGGCCCACGGACTGAAACAGCGGGCCAATATACAGGGCATTGCAGCCAAGAGCCCGGATATGGTCCACCCAGGGCCAAAGGGTGTGCAGACGGGACTCCGGCGCGCTATAGTCGTTCTTTTCCGGTGCCCCGGTGAGGCCCAAGGGATAAATATGGTAAAAAACAGCTTCCTCATACCAGGCCATTATGCTTCATCTCCCAAGGTGTGCAGCAGCGGCTCATATTTCAGGCCGTAGCTGCGATTGTCCGTTTCATAGGTCAGCTTTACCGCTTTCGCCGCAAACACTGCGGCCATGCAGGCCGCATCCCAAAGGACTGCTCCCTGCAAAAGCTTTCCGGTAAGCACAGCGGCGAACAGGTCCCCTGTACCAAAATACCGTCCCGGAACTCTGGGCTGCCGGTACTCTCGGAAGGTCTTTCCCTCTTTGACCAGGAAGCCGGTTTCCTCCGGCGTGGAAACGCAGCCGGTCAGAATGACATTTTCCTGGGGAAGCGCTTCCAGCAGCTCCTCTGCCGAGGAATCCTCCGGCAGGCCGGTCAGGAAAGCGGCCTCCGTTCGATTGGGCAGCAGCACATCCGCCCGGGTGCAGAGCTTCTTCATCTCCGCCCCGTAGGCTTCATCCAGGCCGGAATAAAATTTTCCGCCGTCTGCCATGGCCGGGTCAACAACGCACAGACCGCCGGGAATGAGCAAATCCTCTATCAATGCCAGGACAAGAGCAACATCTCCCGCAGCTCCCAGATAGCCCGTCAAAATTGCATCAAAGCGGATGCCCTCCTGCCTCCAATGGTCGGCGATGGGGGCAATACTGTCCGTCAGTTGGCGCACATAGGGCTTTTCAAAGGCCGTATGGGTGGACAGCAGCGCCGTAGGCAGCAGACAGGTCTCGCAGCCAAAGGCGGAAAGGGTCGTCAGTGCCACGCTGCCGGAGCACTGGCCCAGACAGGACAGATCCTGAACCGTTAAAACCCGTTTGTAGTCCATGGCTCAATCGGCTACGTCGATATCCAGCCCCAGCTCTCTCGGCAGAAACCGGGGGCAGACATTCTCCGTGGTGACAATGACGGAAGCGGCCAAGTGGGTACCGATCTCGCAGGCCTCCCGCAGGCTCTTTCCGTAGGTCAGGCCCACGGCCAAACCGGCGCAGAAGGAGTCCCCGGCGCCGGTGGTGTCCTTCACCTCCACGGCTCTGGCAGGGCAAACGCCCTTGTCCCCGTCCATATCGGCATAAACAGCCCCCTGGGAGCCTATGGTGACCACCAGCTTGGGGATTCTGGCCTGGATGACCTTTTCGGAGATCACATCTGCCAGCTCCTCCGGCGTCAGCCCGGAGAAATCCGTGCAGAACAGCAGCCCCGCCTCCTGGCTGTTGCACACGAAGGCGGAAAGCTCTTTCAGAAAGTCCCGGCGCTCCAGGCCGATGCTCATATTGGCAACCACGCCGAACACAGGCTTCCTATACTTTTTGGCAAGGGCCAGGGTCTTCTTGACAATGGCCTTGTCCATATCCACCTCGATGACAATGCTGTCTGCCTGGGAGAAAATTTCGTCTCCGTTTTCCTCCAGAATATCCAGAATGGGCATCAGGTTGGGGCGCTTGGAGATGGAAGCCACCACATCGCCCTCGTTGTCAAACACCGCCAGCCAGGTGCCCATGCCGTCCGGGACCTGGCGGACATAGCGGGTGTCCACCTTGTGGTTTTGCAGCTTGCGGATCGCATCCAGCCCCGTGCCGGTATCGTCCACCAGACTCAGGAAAGTGGGCCGCAGCTCACAGTTGGCAATGTCCTCCGTGACGTTCCGGGACACGCCGCCGTAAATCTGCTCCACCCGCCCGGCATTGCGCCCGGCAGGAATATAATTGCCGTCAGGATATCCCTTGATATCCACGAACACAGCACCCATGATTACAATTCCCATAATCCTCTTCCTCTCTTGTTTTTATCCATTATACATTCTTTTCGGCAATTTGCAATCCCGGTTTCAAAAGGACGGAATATTAAGAATGCCTCCAGCGGATGGCCGGAGGCATTGGGGAAAAATCAGTTTTTCAGGCTTTGCAGGGGGGCGGGGATGCGGCCGCCCCGGGCGATGAAGGCCTCGCTGCTCTCGCTGTGCAGGGGCATCACCGGGGCGCTGCCCAGCAATCCCCCCATCTCCACCCGGTCCCCTACCCCCTTGCCCAGGGCGGGGATGATGCGCACGGCGGTGGTCTTGGAATTGACCATGCCGATGGCCGCCTCGTCGGCGATGATGGCGGAGATGGTGGAAGCGGTGGTGTCCCCGGGAACGGCGATCATATCCAGGCCCACGGAGCAGACGCAGGTCATGGCCTCCAGCTTGTCCAGGACCAGGGTGCCCTTCTCGGCGGCGGCGATCATACCCTCGTCCTCAGACACGGGGATGAAAGCGCCGGACAGGCCGCCCACATGGTTGGAGGCCATCACGCCGCCCTTCTTCACGGCGTCGTTCAGCAGGGCCAGGGCCGCGGTGGTGCCGTGGGTGCCACAGGTTTCGAGGCCCATCTCCTCCAGGATTCTCGCCACGCTGTCGCCGATGGCAGGGGTGGGGGCCAGGCTCAGGTCCACAATGCCGAAGGGCACACCCAGGCGGCGGGAGGCCTCTACGCCCACCAGCTGACCCATGCGGGTAATGCGGAATGCGGTCTTCTTCACGGTCTCGGCCACCACGTCGAAGGGCTGGCCCTTGACGCTCTGCAGGGCGTGGTACACAACCCCGGGGCCGGAAACACCCACATTGATGACGCACTCCGGCTCCCCCACGCCGTGGAAGGCACCGGCCATGAAGGGGTTATCCTCCACGGCGTTGGCAAACACCACCAGCTTGGCGCAGCCCAGGCAGTCCTTGTCCCGGGTGAGCTCGGCGGTCTTTTTGACGATGCGGCCCATCTCGGCCACGGCATCCATATTGATGCCGGCCTTGGTGGAGCCCACGTTAACGCTGGCGCAGACCATATCCGTAGAGGCCATAGCCTCGGGGATGGAGCGGATCAGTTTCCAGTCGCTCTTGGTGGCGCCCTTCTGCACCAGGGCGGAGAAGCCGCCGATGAAGTTGACGCCGCAGGTTTTCGCAGCTGCATCCAATGTCTTGGCAATTTCCACATAGCTTTCTGTCTGGCAGGCAGCGGCCACCAGAGAAATGGGGGTGACGGAAATGCGCTTATTGACAATGGGAATGCCGAACTCCGCCTCGATCTCCCGGCCCACACGGACCAGGTCCTTGGCGCAGCGGGTGATCTTGTCATAGATTTTTTTGCAGCAGACGGACAGGTCCGGATCGGCACAGTCCAGAAGGCTGATGCCCATGGTGATGGTCCGGATATCCAGGTGCTGATTGTCGATCATGTCCAGGGTGGACAGAATGTCTTTTTGATCCAGCATGGCGTCTCCTCAAATCCGGTGCATGGACTGGAAAATGTCTTCCCGCTGAACCCGGATGGACAGCCCCATCTGAACGCCCAGCTCGTCCATCCTCTGGGCTAGCTCTGCCAGGGGGACATTGCAGGCGGAAACCTCCGTTGCCATCATCATGGTAAAATACCCCTGCATAACGGTCTGGCTGATATCCAGCACATTGACATTGAACTCGGCCAGCTTGGAGCAGACGGCGGCAATAATCCCCACCCGGTCCTGACCTACAACGGTTACAATTGCTTTCATGGTATTTTTCTCCTTATACTTCATAGTCCGCAGGCATTCTGGCGGCCACCCAGGGGAAGAAGTGGGACTTGGCCTCCACGTGCAGGGGGTGATCGGCGTAGCCATTCAGAGCCTCCCGGCTGTCGAACTCGGAATAGAGCACAAAGTCCGGGCCGCAGAAGCAGGGCTTCACCTCCATCTTGGTAAGGCCGGGGATCTGGCCGACCAAAGGCAGCAGCGCCGCCTGGGCCGCAGCAATCACGGCGGGCTTGTCGGCGTCTTCTTTCAGGGTGAACAGAATAATGTGTTTGACCATGGAATGAACATCCTTTCTGAGGTGGTTGTCAAAATATTGTAATACCGTCAAAGCTACACCAAGGGGGGCGTGCCGGGCGGGAGCGGCACGTAACACCCCTCTTTCGTCCCTACGATCGGAATCATTTGGAGTTTACGTTAGCGATATTGCAAAATACCGGGGTAGAATCTACCCCGGTACGGTGTTCAGGAAAGCTTACTCGGCGTCCTCGCCATCCTCCAGCAGAGCACGGATGGACAGGGAAATACGCTTGTTCTCAGCGTCAACATCGGTGATCTTGACCTTGACCTCCTGCCCCTCGGACAGAACGTCCTCGGGCTTGCCGATGCGGCGATCAGCAATCTGGGAAATGTGGATCAGGCCGTCAACGCCGGGCAGAATCTCTGCGAAAGCACCGAAGGTCATCAGCTTCACAACCTTGGCATCCACAACATCACCAACAGCATAGTTGGTCATGAACTGGTTCCAGGGGTTCATCTCAGCGGTCTTGTAGCCCAGAGAAATCTTGTGCTTCTCGGGGTCGAAGGAAATGACGTAAACATCGATCTCGTCGCCAACCTTGACAACGTCAGCGGGAGTCTTGATGCGGTTCCAGCTCAGTTCGGAAACATGAACCATGCCGTCCACACCGCCGATGTCCACAAAAGCACCATAAGAAGTCAAAGACTTCACAACGCCGTGGTACTTCTTGCCAACCTCGATCTCGCTCCAGATCTTCTCCTGAGCAGCCTTGCGGGTCTCAGCGTTTACGGCACGGATGGAGCCGATGGCGCGGCGGCGGGCACGATTGACCTCGGTGATCTTCAGCTGAACGGGCTTGCCAACCATAGCGGACATATCGCCGCCCTTGGCAACGCCGGACTGAGAAGCGGGAATGAAGACGCGGATACCCTTCACATTGGCAACCAGGCCGCCCTTGTTCTCTTCGGTGATGACGGCGTCGATGGTGGTCTTGTTCTCCACATAATCAGCCATCTCGTCCCATACCTTCAGGCCGTCCAGCTTCTTCTTGGACAGCTGCACGGTGCCCTCCTGATCGTTGACGCGAACGACGAAGACCTCGATCTGGTCGCCGACGTGCAGAATATCCTCGGGCTTCACGGAAGGATCGGTGCTGACTTCGTCATAAGGGATGTAGCCGGCATGCTTGGTGCCGAGGTCGACCTGGACTTCGGTGTTGCCGATTCCGGTCACGGTGCCGATAACCTTATCTCCTGTATTTAAAGTCTTGATGGACTGCTCGAGAAGCTCTGCAAAGTTCTCCTCCTGTACAGCCTCAACATTGGTAATTTCGCTCATAGTCTTGTTGACCTCCTTTATAATCCACGCCGGTGTGGACGCACCAGCCGTGATTCCAACATCAGTGATACCGGCGAAAAACGCGGGCTCCAGTTCGCTGGCATCGTCAACAAGAGCTACACGGTCGCAGTATTCGCGGCAAATCATGGCAAGTCGGCCGGTATTGGAGCTTTTCGCATCTCCAACCACAACCATAGCCTGGCTCTGGCGGCTCAAAAGCGCCGCCTCGGTTTGCCTATCCTCAGTCGCTTTACATATTGTATCAAAAATTTTCAAGTTAGTAAACTGTTTTTTTGCAAAATTTCTGCATAATTTCCACAAATTTTCCGTGGAAGTTGTCTGGCAAACCATGCAAATTGGCAAGTCCGCAGCAATTCTTTCTTCCATGACCCATTTTTTTAGTGAATCTGCACTATCAAAAATCTTGCAGGCGGTGCACCAGCCGGCAATGCCCTCCACCTCAGGGTGGGTGGGCGTGCCGATGATGATTGGAAGCCGCCCCTCCTCCTCCGCCCTGCTGACAAGGCCATGGATGCGCTTGACAAAGGGACAGGTGGCATCCACGATCTCGGCCCCCCGGGCCTCCAGCCGGGCATAGACCTCCCGGCCCACGCCGTGGGAGCGGATGATGACGGTATCGCCCGGGTTTGCCTCCTCCGGAGAATCGATGACCCCGACCCCCGCCTGATGGAAGGCCTCCACCACATGGCGATTGTGAATGATCGGCCCCAGGGTCACGGTGCGCTTTCCCGCTGCGGCGGAGGACTGGACCAGCTCCACCGCCCGGCTGACGCCGAAGCAGAACCCGGCGCTTTTGGCAACGCTTACACTCATCGGGAAATCTTCTCCTCTACGATCTTCCGGATGGCAGCCACGGACTGCTCCAGGTCCATTTCAGAGGTATCCACCTTCACGGAGTCCCGGCACATCTTCAGGGGGGCGATGTCCCGATGGGTGTCCTGGTAGTCCCGCTGCTGGACGTCCTTAAGCACCTGAGCGTAGCTTGCCTTCTGGCCCTTTTCCAGCAGCTCCTGATAGCGCCGCTTGGCCCGGACCTCGGGAGAAGCCGTGAGGAAGATCTTCACCGTGGCCTTGGGCAGCACCACGGAGCCGATGTCCCGGCCGTCCATGACCACATCATATTCTTCCGCCATATTCCGCTGCATATCCAGCAGCATATCCCGGACAACGGCGTGGGCGGAGATGAGGCTGGCCTTCTGGGAGATCTCCGGTGTGCGGATGTCCCCCGTCACGTCCATGCCGTTCATGAGCATATGCTGCACGCCCTCGTCATCGTATTCAATGCCGACGGTCAGCTCGTCGATATAGCGGTTCACCCCGTCCACATCCTTGGGGCTCACGCCCCACAGGTCCATAAAATAGGCCACGGTGCGGTAAATGGCCCCGGTATCCACATAGCGGAAGCCCAGCTCCCCCGCCAGACGGCGGGCAATGGTGCTCTTGCCTGCACCGGCAGGGCCATCGATGGCCACAGAAATTTTCTTTCCCATATGTTTCCTCATTTCCCGGCTAAGCTGCCGCCTTTATTTTTCTTCCCGCAGGAGAGATAGTGCCTTTGCCTCCCGCTGCACCACCTCGTCTACCGTCAGGCCCAGGGCCTTGCCGGTCTCCTCGGGTGTCATGGGCAGGCCCTTTTCCAGGCCGTAGCGCAGAGTCAGAAGCTTTGCATCCTCCTGGGGCAACACGCTCAGCAGCTCTGCAATGCGCTGGCGCATCCGGAAATAGGCCGTATCCTCCACGGCCTGGTTCTCCTCCTCGGTTGCTTCCTCCTCCTTGGGCGCCGTGGCCCGCTGGAGCATCCTGGCATCCTCCAGGACGCGGCGCACCGTGTCGGCATCCTCAGGGGTCATGTGCATTTCCAGAGCGATCTCCTCCAGGGTGGGATTTCTGCCCAGCTCCGAGAGCAGCCGCTCGTCCACCGCCCGGTAGTCCTCCATGGCCTGGCGCAGCTTCTGGCCCACGCCGTTGGCCCGGGCCTGCAAGGTCACCGCCCGGGCCATGGCGGCCCGAATGGCGCTGTCCCGGCGGGCGAGATAGTCCTCTGTGCCGATGGCCTGCCAGAGGGCCAGTCCGCCCTCCTGCAAAAGGTCCATCAGCAGCACCCCGCAGCCGGCGTATTCCCTGGCAATTTCCACCACTCGGTGCAATCCCAGATTCATGAGCTTTTCTGCGGCGCGCTCCTGGCCCTGGGCGGCCTGCTCCGCCAGAGAGGCCTCATCCTCCCCAAGGGGGATCTGGGCGATCTCCTCCAGGTAGAGCCGCAGCGGGTCGGTCTCGCTCAGGCCGGACACATCCATGCCGTGCTGCGCCAGCTCCGCCTCCTGCCGCAGCCGCAGGGCCGCTTGGCCCTGGTGGTGCTTCACCGGCAGCTGAGAGATATCCAGCAGCAGTTTCTTGGCCTCCAGGGCCGCAAAGGCGTCCTCCACGGCCTCCTCCGTCTCCTGCTCCAGCAGGGTCAGGAAGTGGGCGGCGTTTACCGTATCCCCCGGCTGCCTGCCCGCCAGGAACCGCTCCCAGGGGCTGTCGTCAAAGGAAAAATCCAATGTATTCATTCCAGAAAATCCTCCAATCCCATGCTCGTACCCATGGCCTGGAGCTTGTCCATGGCCTGTTTTTCTACCTGGCGCACCCGCTCCTTGGAGATGCCCAGCTTCTGGCCGATCTCCTCCAGGGAGTGGCAGACGCCGTCCTCCATGCCGAAATGCAGCCGCAGAATGGTCTGCTGCCGCTCGGTCAGATTGGAGAGCAGGCGGTCGATGGCGTCGTTCAACTCCTTGCGGACCAGCTCCTCCTGGGGCTGGGGGGCCTCCAGGTCCTCTAAGAGGTTACCGAAGCTGCTCTTGTCCTCGTCCCCCACAGGCACGTCCAGAGAGCAGACATCCGGGGAAAGCTGCAATAGCTCCGCCACCTTTTCCTTGGGCATATCCACCCGGGCGGCGATTTCCTCCGCCGTGGGCTCCGTGCCCTGCTCCTGGCGCAGCACCGCCTGGGCCGCCTGGACCTTGCGCATCCGCTCCGCCGTATGGACCGGGACGCGGATGGCGCCCGCATGGTTCAGCAGGCACCGGGTCACGCCCTGGCGAATCCATTTGGTGGCATAGGTGGAAAAGCGAAGGTCCCGGGTGTAGTCAAACTTCCGGGCGGCTGCCAGCAGGCCGATGCTGCCCTCCTGGATCAGATCCAGCAGCGGCACACCCCGGCCGGAATACTCCTTGGCCACAGACACCACCAGACGCAGATTGGCATTGACCATCTTTCGGATGGCCTCTTCGTCCCCCTGGGCGCAGCGGCGGGCAAGCTCCCGCTCCTCCTCCGGGGTCAGCCGGGGAATCTCCCGGATTTCCCGCAGGTACTGCCGGATATCGTCCTCATCCCTGGGAACGGGGATGACACCATCTTTTTCTTTATCCATCGTCTCAGTCATGCTTTGATTCCTTTGCTTTCCTGTAGTTTCCGATACAATTCCATCAGCGTATCATTTGTGCTGTCTGTACTGGCCGACTTAAATTCATGCAGCTGCCGGATCACCTGGATGCTGTCGTGAAGGGCCTGTTCGGAGACCGGGCCGGGGTTTCGCTGCAAAATCCCGGCAATGTGGGCCATTTCCTCCCCCGTAAAGTCCGTCAGCCCCGCAATGCCGGGAGCGAGGCCCTGGCGGCTCTGCTGCCGCAGTTGGTCGAATACCCGACCCAGCAAGGGAGAGGAAAATTCCTCCGGCTTTAGATTCTCGGTCTCGTCCATCATGGCGGGGTCTGTCAGGCATTGCGCCAGGACGATCTCCTCTGCCTTGGCGGATTTCACATTGTCATAGTGAATGGTGCGGCTCTTGGGCTGGGCCGCCACGGCTGGGGCCAGGTCGATGCGCTCCTGCTTCCGCTTTTCCCGATTCAGGAGGCGCTTGCGGGCCTTGTTGACCTCAATCTTCATGGCCTCGGGGGAGATTTTCCCAGCTTCCGCCACGCGGTTTCCATAGATTTCCCGCTGGACGGCGCTCCCAAGGCTGCTGACCAGCTCTGCGGCCTCGCCGATGAATTTCACCCGGTCTTCGTCCACGCTTAGATCGTATTTCTTCTGAATGGCGCGCAGCTGGTATTCCACCCGGTTGGAGGACTCCTCCAGAAGGAGCCGGAACCGGTCCGCGCCGAACTTTTTCAGGAATTCGTCCGGGTCTTTGGCGTCCCGCATTTGCAGGACCTTTACCTGTAAACCGGCCTTTTCCAGCATGGGGATGGCCCGCTTGGTGGCGTTCTGCCCGGCCTCATCTCCATCGTAAATAAGGACCACCTGCTCGGTATATCTTGAGAGGAGTGTGGCGTGTTCCTCTGTCAGGGAGGTTCCCAGAGAGGCCACAGCGCAGTCGAAGCCATACTGGTGCAGGGCAATGGCATCCATATAGCCCTCCACCAGGATCAAATAGCCAAGCTTGGACTTCTTCGCCACATTCAGGGCAAACAGGTTCTTCCGCTTGTTAAAAATCTCTGTTTCCGGGGAATTCAAGTATTTGGGCGTGGAATTGTCCATAACCCGGCCGCCAAAGCCGATGACGTTGCCCCGGACATCGATGATGGGGAACATGAGCCGGTTGCGGAACCGGTCGTAAAGATTCCCGTTTTTCTGGGAGACCGACACCAAGCCCGCTCCTTGCAGCTCCTCATCCGTATAGCCCTTGGCCCGCATGGCCTTGCAGAGGCTGTCCCAGCTGTCAGGAGCAAAGCCGATGCCGAACCGGGTCAGCGTTCCCTTGGACATGCCCCGGCTCTGGGCATAGCGCAGACCCTCCGCCCCGGCAGGGGCATACAGCTGGCTGACGAAGAATCGGGCGGTCTCCTTGGACAGTGCCCACAGCCGCTCCTGCTTCCGGTAGCGGCTCTGGTATTCCTCATCGTCCGGCACCTCCATGCCCACTCTTTGGGCCAGGGCGCGGACGGCATCCGGGTAGCTCAGGCCCTCAATTTCCATTTCAAAATTGATGACCCCGCCGCCCTTGTGGCAGCCAAAGCAATAGTAAATGCCCTTGTCCGGTGCCACGGAAAAGGAGGGCGTTTTCTCCCCATGGAAGGGGCAGAGCCCAAAAAGATTGGAACCGGAGCGCTTTAGATTAACATACTGGCCCACGACCTCTTCAATTGGGTTTCTGGCGGCAAGCTCATCCAGAAATGCCGGTGGAAACGGCATTGGCGCTCCCCTCCTCTCTCTTTTTGAAATTGTATTATAGCATATTATCCCCGGACATTCCAGCCGGAGGGCACAAAAATCTCGTTGAATTTTTCGATGGCGTAGTTGTCCGTCATGCCTGCGATATAGTCGCAGACTGTGCGGCCCAGGCCGTCGAAGGACAGCTGGGGCTGGAAATCCGCCGGGAGCTGCTCCGGATGGTCCACATAAAACCTAAACAGCATTTGCAGCATATCCTTGGCCTTGCTCTCCTCCCCCTTGGCCACGGGGTTGTGATAGACCCGCGCAAACATGAAGCTGCGCAGATCCGCCAGGGCCTTTTGAATCTCCGGGGTCATGCAGATGCTCCCCGCCTCCCGGGAGGTGAAGATCATGTCGCAGACCAGGGTGTTGATCCGATCCCGCTGGTTCTCTCCCAGAATGGCGGCAAGGTCTCTTGGGATGTCCTCAGCCGTCAGAATACCCGCCCGGATGGCATCGTCAATGTCGTGATTGACGTAGGCGATCTGGTCCGCCCGGCGGACGATCTGGCCCTCCAGGGTTTTCGGGATCACGGGGCCGGTGTGGCCCACAATGCCCTCCCGGACCTCGTTGCACAGGTTCAGGCCCTGGCCGTCCTTTTCCAGAATATCCACCACCCGCAGGCTCTGCTCATTGTGCCGGAAGGGCCGGCCCCAGCATTCCGTCAGGGCGGCCTCCCCCGCGTGGCCGAAGGGGGTGTGGCCCAGGTCGTGGCCCATGGCGATGGCCTCGGCCAGGTCCTCGTTGAGCCCTAATGCCCGGGTAACGGTCTTGGCAATGCGGGTGACCTCCAGGGTATGGGTCATGCGGGTGCGGTAGTGGTCCCCCTCCGGGTTCAGGAACACCTGGGTCTTGTGCATGAGCCGCCGGAAGGCCTTGCTGTGGACAATGCGGTCCGTATCCCGCTGGTAGCAGGTGCGCACATCCTCCTCCCGCTCCGGCTCCGGCCTGGGGCGGCCTGTGGATCTGTCCGAAAAGGCCGCCAAGGGGTTCAGCCGCCGATGCTCCAAACGCTCCAATTCTTCCCGTACCGTCATTGTCTACGCCTCCTTAGCCTTCTATTGTCTGTTCCTGTACCGGGAACGCCCGGTATTCCGTGCCGGTCTCCATGGCCTCCACGGTTCCGGCGGTCATATCCGTGAGCCGGGCCAGGAATTCCGGGGCTTTCGCCTGGGGAAACAGCAGCTCCAGCTCCACCTCGGAGCCGAAGTCCGTGCTACAGATGATGCCGCCGAAGCTTTCCGTTTCCAGCTTCACCCGCTCATACCAGGAATAGGGACAGGGCAGATACAGCACCGTCCACACCCGCTTCATGGATTTGCCCGCAGCGTCCACGGCGATCTTGGCACCCTTGGTATAGGCCCGGACCAGTCCACCGGCCCCCAGCAGAATGCCGCCGAAGTACCGGGTGACCACGCAGACCACGTTAAACAGTCCCTCCCGCTGCAAAACCTGGAGCATGGGCATTCCCGCGGTGCCGCCGGGCTCCCCGTCGTCGGAGAAGCGGACAGCCCCGTCCCGGATGATATAGGCCCAGCAATTGTGGGTGGCATCGTAGTGCTGCTTTTTCATCTCCTGGATCTTCGCCAGGGCCTCCTCCTCCGTCTCCACAGGCCAGAGGCGGCCGATGAAGCGGGACTTCTTTTCAATGAATTCGTCTTCTCCGAAGCCGGTGGGCACAAGATACTCTTCCACGGCTCAAATCTCCTTTGTCACGTACTCCCGGAGCCTTCCATAGAGGATATCGTCCAGCACCGCGTCAATTTCGATTCCGCCCGCGGTATAGTCCACGCTGTTCACCTTGGCCCCGCTGTGGAGCGCATCCACCTGGCCGCCCATGGAATAGGGCAGGCAGAGAACCACATGATGGCGGGCATGGCCCAGCATCTGCTCGATCTTATGGAGCAGTACCTCCATGCCCACGCCCTTGGCGGCGGATACGGCCACGATGTTCTCCCCCACGGGGATGTCCTCCCGGCTCACCAGGTCCGCCTTATTATAGCAGTAGAGTACCGGGGTGCCGGGCTTGGCCAGGGTGGCGATGAGCTTATCCACAACGGCGATGTGCTCCTGCCGGTTGGGGTCGGCAGAGTCGATGACGTGGAGCAGCAGGTCCGCATACTCCAGCTCCTCCAGGGTTGCCCGGAAGGCATCCACCAGGTGGTGGGGCAGCTTCGCGATGAAGCCCACGGTATCGGACAGAATCACATCCAGATTGTCCGAGACCTTCAGCAGCCGGGAGGTGGTATCCAGGGTATCGAACAGCCGGTTGTTGGCGGGGATGCCCGCACCGGTGAGTTGATTTAAAAGGGTGGATTTTCCCGCGTTGGTATAGCCCACAATGGCCACCACCGGCACGGAGTTCTTCCTCCGACGCTCCCGCTGAACGCCCCGGACCTGGCGGACCTGGGCGAGCTCCGATTCCAGCCGGGTGATCCGCTCCCGGATGTGCCGCCGGTCGCTCTCCAGCTTGGTTTCGCCGGGGCCGCGGGTGCCGATGCCGCCGCCCTGCCGGGACAGGCTCTTGCCCATGCCGGAGAGCCTTGGCAGGAGATACTTATACTGGGCCAGCTCCACCTGGAGGCGGCCCTCCTTAGTCTTGGCCCGCTGGGCGAAGATATCCATAATGAGGGCGCTGCGGTCCAGCACCGTCAGGCCGATGATCTCCTCCAAGGCCCGGATATTTCCCGGGGAAAGCTCGTTGTCGAAGATGACCATGGTAGATGCCGTGGCCTCCGCCAGCATGCGGACCTCCTGGGCCTTGCCCTCGCCGATGAAGCTGTGAGGGTCCGGATTGGGCCGGTTTTGCAGCATCTTGCCGGTGCAGAAGCCGCCTGCGGTTTCCAGCAGGGCCTCCAGCTCCTCCAGGGTTTCCTCAGTGGCGGTCTGCTCCTGGGTAAAGCAGGCGGCGTTCAGCCCAACCAGCACCGCCCGCTCCTGCTTGCTTTCAAAATTTTCTTCCATATGTTCCTCCGTCTTCTTTGCTATAACTATACCATACTCTCCCCCGCACAGGCAACCGGAAAATACAAAAAACCCGCACTACCAACGTAGTGCGGGTAATTGGATCTCTTACTTCAGGCCGAAGCGCTTGTTGAAGCGATCAACACGTCCACCGGTGTCAACCAGCTTCTGCTTGCCGGTATAGAAAGGGTGGCACTTGGAGCAGATCTCAACGCGAATGTCCTTCTTGGTAGAACCGGTCGCGATGACGTTACCACATGCACAGCGGATGGTGGTCTGTTCGTAGTTAGGATGGATACCTTCCTTCATTTCTTTCACCTCTTTCATATCAGTTAAAGGGCATAAATGTCCTTAGCAATCTTGAATCGCCTAGGTATAATATCATACGCAGGCGAAAATTGCAAGCATTATTTTTTGTTTTTTGAAAAATAATTTTCTCAAGCGAATCTTTGGGCCCCTATTGTTAGAACGCCCAATTGCCGTTTCTAAAGATGGGCTTGGTGGAGCCGTCGGCGCAGAGGGCGTCGATCGTCATGCTGTCGCAGCCGATCATGAAGTCCTCGTGGATCATGGAATCGTTGATGCCCAGGCTGCGACACTCCTCCAATGTCTTATTCTGGAAGTCCGCAATGGTATCCGGGAAGCCCATGCCCAGGGCCAGGTGGCAGGCGGCGTTCTCATCGAACAGGGTGTTGTAGAACAGCAGGCCGCTCTCGGCAATGGGGCTGGCCTGAGGCACCAGGGCGCACTCGCCCAGGTAGGCCGCGCCCTCGTCCATGGAGATCATGGCCTTGAGCAGGTCCTCGCCCTTCTCGGCGTGAACCTCCACGGCCTTGCCGCCGGCAAAGCGGATGGAGAAGCCCTCGATCAGCTGGCCCCGATAGCTCAGGGGCTTGGTGGCATAGACAATGCCCTCGGCCTGGCCCTTCATGGGGGAGACAAAGCACTCCTCCGTGGGGATATTGGGGTTGAAGAAGATGCCGGTGCGGGCCGTCTCTCCGCCGCCGCAGAAGCGGCCCTCGGGGATGAGCCCCACAGTGAAGTCCGTGCCGTTGTCGGCGGTGTAGTGCAGGGAGCGGATGCCCAGGCTGTTCAGGTAGTCGCAGCGGGCCTGCAGGTCCTTGTCGTGGTCTGCCCAGGCCTTCTCGGGGTCATCGGTGACCCGGGAGGTGAAGAGGATGGCCTCCCAGAGCTTTTCCATGGCGGTGCTGGTGCGCTCGCCGGGGAAGACCTTCTTGGCCCAGGCTGCACCGGGGACGGCGGCAATGCACCACTGCTGGCGATTTTCCAGCTGATCCTGATAGGGTTTGATGATGGGGTAGCTCATGCGGCGGGCCTTGGTGACCTTCTCCATATTGATGCCCTTCAGGCCGTCGGGGTCTTCGGACATCAGATGGATGCGGCAGGGCACCACATCCACCTCGTGCTGATACTTGGCCTTCTGCCACTCCTCCACGGTGCCCATGGTGGAGACGGAGCGATAGCGGGTATGGACCTTGGTCAGGGGCTGATAGCTCCACTCCACGGTAACCTTTTTGGCCTTGGCCTTATAGGCCTCCTCCACCACCATCTGGACAAACTCCGGCTGGTCCAGGTCCGCATAGACGATGACCTCCTGGCCCTTTTGAACATTGACGCCGCATCGGACGATCAAGCGGGCATATTCCCGCAGTACGGTTTTTTTCACGATAAAAGCTTCCTTTCTGAAAAAATTATTCCTATTATAGCAGGTTTTATGAAAAAGGTCAACGGTATTGCAATTCTTACCCACTTCCTATATAATATACCCATCTTCTGAAAACTGAGGTAAAATCTTTATGCTGACAAAGGAAAGCTTTTCCGAACTGCTGGCCCAGGGGCCATGCCTGCTGGACGGGGCCACCGGCTCTTACCTGCGCGCCAAGGGGATGCCCCGGAACTGCGCCACGGAGGAATGGGTTCTGCGCAACCCCGAGGTCCTGGTGGAGCTCCAGCGGAGCTATGCCAAGGCGGGCTCCAAAATCATCTATGCCCCTACCTTTCAGGCCCAGCCCATTGCCCTCCAAAAAATCGGCCTGGAAAACCACACCGAGGCCATCAATGCCCAGCTCATCGCCCTGAGCCGTTCCGCCGCCCCGGACTGCCTGATTGCCGGAGACATTGCCACCCTGGCCGCCTTCTGCGACAGCTGGGACCCGGACAATTTTGATCTTTTGGTAGAGAACTACCGCCGCCAGATCCGGGGTCTCATCGACGGCGGCGCGGACCTGCTGGTGGGCGAGACCCTGCTCTACCCCCAGGAGGCCGAGGCCATCCTCACCGCTGCAGAGCTGGAGGGGGCCGGGGCCACCATGATCACCTATTCCATGCAGTCCGGCGGCTTCCTCTACAGCGGACACGATGCAGGGCCGCTGATGGGGCAGCTGGAGCACTGGGGCGCAGCTGCCGTAGGCTTCAACTGCGTGGCGGCGGACGAAATGGTCCCTCACCTGGTGAGCAGGCTGCGGCGGTTTACCAGGCTGCCGCTGATCTGCAAGCCCAACGCGGGCAATCCCATCATCAACGAAAAGGGGCAGGCCGAATACAGGCTGGAGCCCGAGCCCTTCGCCCGGATCGTCAAGGCCTGCTATGAAAACGGCGCTTCTTTGCTTGGCGGCTGCTGCGGCACTACCCCGGCCCACATGGCGGCGCTGAAAAAGGCCCTGGACTAAAGAACCAGATTCGCAGCTCCCCCGGGTTTTCTAAGCGCCCTGAAGAACTGGGGGATTGTGCCCGAAGGAAATACTCTTGGGGTACCACGGCAGTGTGCACACTGCCTCGCAATGACATATGTCGTTTTCGGCGCTTCAATTCTCTAAAAAAACAGTGAACCGGAGGAGGTTTTCCGTGAATAAGAACATTCATTTTTACGTCAGCCCCAAAAACGGCTGGGCCTGGCTCATGGCAGTGTGTCTCGCCGGGTCGGCTATCAGCCGGATCGTGCTGTACGGCATCCACGATATGCCCATCTACACCAGCCTGTGGCTCCAAATGGGGCTGCCTGTGGCGGCAACGGTGCTCTATGTGCTCATCACCCTCTGCAACGGCCGGGAGCAGTTCTATAAGACCGCCATCCCCGTGTGGCTCTATGTGCTGTTTTCCGCCGTGTGGGTCATGCACAACCTCCAGGGCCGGATGCTCATTGCCCTGAGCTGGCTGGCCCTGATCTGCTTCGGCCTTGTCTATACAGACATCACCTCCGGCGCACGGCTGCACCGGGCGTGGCTGCTGTTCCCCGTAATGCTCTTCCCCCTGGCCACCATCCTCTACTATAACCGGCAGGCCATTTTCCTGCAGGATTGGCCCGCCGTCATCCGGCTGCTGCCCAACACGCTGCTCTTTCTGGGGGCAACCGTGCTGATCTTCGCCATCCGCATCGACCCGGCGGGAGAATACCACCCCACCTGGGGCGACCGGGTAGACGGGCGGCGCGTCCGCTCCCTGCCCCCCGCCAACCAGGTGTCCCCCTACATCATGGTCAACCGCAACGGCTCCTCCAACCTCTTTGAGGAGGCCTTTGAGATCACCAATGTGGACCGCTACATCCGCCAGAAGCGCCGGGAGGGGCTGACGAACTTCGGCATCATGCACGTCTTCCTGACCGCCTATTGCAGAGGCGTTGCCAAATATCCCGGAGTGAACCGGTTCATCGCCGGGCAAAAGATCTACTCTCGCGGAGAAGATATCCAGTTCTGCATGACCATCAAAAAGGACATGACCACCGACGGCGCGGAAACGGAGATCAAGCTCCACCTGAGCCCCAGAGACACGGTTTACGACGTCTACAAGAAAATGAACGACGCCATTGTCAAAGTAAAAAACACCCCTCTGGACGCAGGCGTGGACAACACGGCCTATGCTCTGACCATGGTTCCTGGCGTGGTGCTGAAATTTTTGGTGTGGTTCCTGAAAACCCTGGATTATTTTGGGCTTTTGCCCAAATTCCTGCTGGAGGTCAGCCCCTTCCACGGCAGCATCTTCTTCACCTCCATGGGCTCTCTGGGCATCCCGCCGGTGTATCACCACCTGTATGATTTCGGCAACCTGCCGGTCTTCGGCTCCTTCGGCTGCAAGCGCAGAGCCCTGGAGCTCCAGGAGGACGGCACCGTGGTCCAGCGGAAATACGTGGACTTCCGGTTCACCCTGGACGAGCGGACCGTGGACGGCTTCTATTACGCTGCCTTCTTAAAATACTACAAGCGCCTCATCCAGCACCCGGAGGTTCTGGACGAAGCGCCTGCAGAGGTTGTAAAGGACATGGACTGACATGGAACAGGAAATTCGCGCAGCCCTCTCCCCGGACTACCCCTGGGCGGACCGCTTCCACTACTTTGATACCATTGATTCCACCAATAATTTCCTGAAGCGGCAGGCCCTTCTGGGCGCGCCCCACGGCACCGTTGCCGTGGCGGACTGCCAGACCGGGGGCAAGGGGCGGCTGGGCCGCAGCTTCCAGTCCCCGGGGGGCGTAGGCGTTTACCTGAGCATGCTGCTGCGGCCGGAATGCCCCCAGGAGCAGCTCATGCACCTGACCTGCGCCGTGGGCGCCGCCATGTGCGACGCCGTGGAGGCCTCCGCCGGATTCCGCCCCGGCATCAAATGGACCAACGATCTGGTCTGGGAGAAACGGAAGCTCTCCGGCATTCTGGTGGAGCTGTTGAATGATACGAACGGGAAGCTCTGCGTGGTCATCGGTATCGGGGTCAACTGCTGCCAGGATACGGAGGACTTCCCGGAGGAGCTCCGGGACCGGGCCGGGTCTCTCGCCATGGTCACAGGGAAGACAATCGATCGCCCCGGAGTTGCCGCCGCCATGATGGAGGCTCTGGCCAAGATGGACAGAAACCTTCTCTCCGGCAAGGAAGCCATCCTTGCCCGGTACCGCCGGGACTGCGTGACTCTGGGGCAGCACATCTCCGTAGTCCGTGGGGAGGAAATTCGCCACGGCACAGCCCTGGACATCGGAGAGAACGGCGATCTCACGGTCTGCTTTGACGACGGCCACACCGAGGCCGTCAGCAGCGGAGAGGTCAGCATCCGGGGGATGTACGGGTACGTATAAGCGCGAAAAACAGCAATGGGCACGCCAAAGGCGTGCCCACATTTTTTACTGCATTCTGAGAATATTCACCAGCATCTTCACGCACTGCTCCATATCCTCTACGGGGATATACTCAAAGCGGCCGTGGTAGTTCTCGCCGCCGGTGCAGAGGTTGGGACAGGGCAGGCCCTCGTAGGAAAGCCGGGCGCCGTCGGTGCCGCCCCGGACAGGGACCTCCTTCGGCTCCATGCCCGCAAGGGCCATGGCCCTCTTCGCCCGGTCCACGATCTCTATGCAGGGCTCGATCTTCTCGCGCATATTGAAGTAGCTGTCCCGCAGGGCAATTTCCACCGTTCCCGGGCCGTACTTGTCGTTGAGGAAGTCCGCGGCAGCAGTCATCAGGCGCTTCTTCTCCTGGAATTTGGCCATATCGTGGTCCCGGATGATATAGCGCAGCTGGCTGTTCTCCACCTCGCCGCGCATATCGGTCAGATGGATGAAACCCTCATATCCTTCCGTATACTCCGGCTTCTGGGCAGTGGGCAGCAGGCTCTGATATTCCATGGCGATATACTGGGAGTTCACCATCTTGTCCTTGGCGGAGCCGGGATGGATGTTCAGGCCGTGGAAGGTCACGCAGGCAGAGGCGGCGTTGAAGTTCTCGTACTCGATCTCCCCCACCGTACCGCCGTCGGCAGTATAGGCATAGTCCGCGCCAAAGTCCTGGATATCAAACTTATCCGCGCCCCGGCCGATCTCCTCGTCGGGAGTGAAGCCGATCTTCAGGGTGGCGTGCTTCCCGCCTTGGGTCAGCAGGATTTCCGCAGCGGCGAGAATCTCCGCCACACCGGCCTTGTCGTCCGCCCCCAGAAGGGTGGTGCCGTCGGTGACGATCAGGTGCTTGCCGTGATTGCGTTTCAGGGACTCATAGTCGGTTTCCCGGAGATAAATGCCCTTTTCCTCGTTCAGGAGGATGTCTCCCCCGGTGTACTCCACGATTCTGGCCTTGATATTTGCGCCGCTGGCATCCGGGGCGGTGTCCATGTGGGCGATGAGGCCGATGGTGGGAAGGCTGGGGTCTCCGGGCACAGTGCCGTAGACATAGCCGTTTTCATTCATGCGGGCATCCTGAATGCCCATGGAGTGCATCTCCTCTACAATAGCGGCACCCAGGACCTTCTGATTGGCCGTGGAGGGGCAGGTTTCGGAAGATTCGTCCGAGGTGGTTTCATAGCTTACATAGCGCAGAAAGCGCTTTTCGACTGGTTCCATGTTTGTCTTCCTTTCTTTGATGGAAAAGGGCCGCCGCAGAAAGCGGCGGCCCCTTGGCTTAAATTTTACTTCTTGGCAGCGTTGACCAGCTCAGCGGTGTCCTGAGCGATCATCAGCTCTTCGTTGGTGGGAACCACCCAGACCTGAACCTTGGAATCGGGGGCGGAGATGACCATCTCCTTGCCGCGGCACTTGTTCAGCTCGGCATCCAGCTTGACGCCCATGAAGCCTAGGTAGTCGCAGACCATGGCGCGGACCAGGCCGTCGTTCTCGCCTACACCGGCGGTGAAGGTCAGCACATCGATGCCGTTCAAAGCGGCGGCGTAAGCGCCGACGTACTTGGCGACCTCGTAGGCGAACTTCTCCAGAGCCAACTTGCAATCCTCGTTGCCGTTGTCTGCGCCCTCGCCCAGGTCACGGAAGTCGGAGGACACGCCGGACAGGGCCAGCATACCGGACTTCTTGTTCAGCATGGTCAGGCAGTCGTCAACGCTCATGTTGTACTTGTTGCAGATGAACTGCACCACACAGGCGTCGATGTCGCCGGAGCGGGTGCCCATGGGCACACCGGCCAGAGGGCTCAGGCCCATGGAGGTATCCATGCACTTGCCGTCCTTGATGGCGGACAGAGAGGAACCGTTGCCCAGATGGCAGTTGACCATCTTGAAGTTCTTCTTGCCAACCAGCTCCGCGGTGCGCTTTGCCACGTACTTATGGGAAGTGCCGTGGAAGCCGTAGCGGCGGATGTCGTCATTCTCGTAGTACTCCTTGGGAATGGCGTAGCGGTAGGCCTTGGGGGGCATGGTCATATGGAAGGCGGTGTCGAACACGGCGACCTGGGGGGTATTGGGCATAACAGCCTGGCAGGCACGGATGCCCATCAGGTTTGCGGGGTTGTGCAGAGGTCCCAGAGGGATGCACTTCTCGATGGCCTTGATAACCTCGTCGTTGATGATGCAGGAGTCGGAGAACTCCATGCCGCCGTGCAGCACGCGGTGGCCCACAGCATCGATCTCGTCAACGGACTTGATCACGCCGTCAACAGGGTCAACCAGGATGTCCAGCACCGCGGCAATGGCCTCGGAATGGGTGGGCATGGGAATGTCCTTGACAACCTTCTTGTCGCCGACCTTGTGGGTCAGACGGCCGTCAATGTAGATACGCTCGCACAGGCCCTTGGCAGCGACGTCCCCGGTCTCGGGATTCATCAGCTGGTACTTCAGGGAAGAACTGCCGGCGTTGATAATCAAAACGTTCATTGGAATCTCCTCCTAAAAATATTGTTTTCTTTTTCATTGATCTGTGATACAATATCGATGCTATTATATTCCATCTTTCCCATTTTCTCAAGCCCTATCTGAAATTTTTTTGCTTTTGGAGGAAAAACTTTGGCAATCGTCGGCATTATCTGCGAATACAACCCCTTTCACAGGGGCCACCGGAAGCAATTTTCGGAAATACGGCAGCGGTTTGGGGCGGATGCGGCCATTGTGTGCCTCATGAGCGGAAATTACGTTCAGCGAGGCGCTCCCGCGGTTTTTGACCGGGAAATTCGGGCCAGGGCAGCCATGCTCTGCGGCGCGGACCTGGTGCTGGAGCTGCCGGTGACGGCAAGCCTTTCCTCGGCAGAGGGGTTCGCCTCCGCCGGGGTTGCCATTCTGAGCCCGCTGTGCGACTACCTGTGCTTCGGCACGGAGTCCGGAAATTCAGACGCGCTCATGCGCACGGCCCAGGCTCTGCTCTCCCCCGGCTTTTCAGAGCAGCTGCGACAGCGGCTCGCCACGGGCGTCAGCTTTCCCGCCGCAAGGCAGCAGGCCCTGGAGGCCCTGGGCATTCCGGGCACACTTTTGGAGCAGCCCAACGACATTCTGGCCACGGAATACTGCAAAGCCATTCTCGCCCAGGGCAGTTCTCTTCTCCCCTTCCCCGTGACCCGCCGGGGCAGCTACCACGCGGAAACGCCGGACGCAGAAAACCCCTCCGCCACGGCTCTGCGGCGGTGCATCGCCTCGGGAACGGACTGGCTGGGCTACGTGCCGCCGGAGGCCGCCCCCTGCTTCAAAAACGCCGCCGTGCACACCCTCGCCGCCGGGGAGCGGGCCATCCTTGCAAGGCTGCGCACCATGACGGACTGTGAATTTGAGGCCCTGCCCTATGGCTCCGAGGGACTCTGGCGGCGGCTGATGCACGCCAGCCGGGAGGAGGGCTGCCTGGAGGACATCCTCACCCGGGTAAAAACCAAGCGCTACACCCGCTCCCGCCTGGACCGGATGGTACTGTGCGCGTTTTTAGGGCTGACCCAGGCCGATTTGGCAAAACCTGCCCCCTACGCCCGGATTCTGGCCTTTGACGACGTTGGCCGCATCCTTTTAAAGGGCAGCGATTTCTGCAAAAATCTTGGCTGGCAGGCGGAAGGCAGCTATGCCGCTCTGGAGCAGCGCTGCAATACCCTCTACGGTCTCTTCTGCCGGGACGGCATTCCCAAAGCCGATGCTGCCCAAAAGCAGCGGCTATCCTATCTGCACAGGTGATACCATGGTATTTTCATCCTATATCTTTCTCTTCGCCTTTCTGCCCCTGGTGCTGCTGGGGTACTATCTGCTCTCGCGTCTGAAAAATCCCATCTATCAGCGGCTGTTCCTCATCGGAGCCTCGCTGTTTTTCTATGGGTATTTTAATCCCAGCTATCTTCTGATTATCGTTGTCTCCATTTTTGTGAACTATCTTCTGGCCGCCTGCATTTCCGGAGGCAAGGGAAGATTTCAGACCGTCTGCTTCTGTCTGGGGATACTCTTCAATGTGGGCCTGCTGGGCTACTTCAAGTACCGGGACTTTTTCGTTGAAAACATCAATGCCCTGTTCCATACCTCTTTCCTTTTAAAACACATCGCCCTGCCCCTGGGCATCAGCTTTTTCACCTTCCAGCAGCTTTCCTTCCTGGTCTCCATTCGGAAAGGCGAGGAGCAATTGGAACGCTTTGATGACTACTGCATCTTCGTGCTCTTCTTCCCCCAGCTGGTGGCGGGGCCGATCGTGCTCTACAGCGAGATGATCCCCCAGTTCAAAGACCCCCGGCGGCGGTACTGGAACTGGGACAATGCAGCGGCGGGGGCCTACATCTTCACCATCGGCCTATTTAAAAAGGCCGTGATTGCAGACACGCTGGCCCTGTTTGCGGACACGGGCTTTGGGGCAACCAGCCTGGGCTTCTGCGCCGCCTGGGCCACGGCCCTGTCCTATACCTTTCAGGTCTATTTCGATTTCAGCGGCTATTCCGATATGGCCGTGGGCCTGGGAAAGCTCTTCAATATCGACATTCCCTTCAATTTCCGCTCCCCCTACCAGTCCGAAAGCATCGGCGAGTTCTGGCGCAGGTGGCACATCACTCTGGGCAGGGCTCTGCAAAGCTACGTCTATTTCCCCCTGGGGGGCAGCCGGGAGGGCAAGCTCCGCACCTATCGGAACCTGCTCATCACCTTCCTGGTCAGCGGATTGTGGCACGGGGCGGCCTGGACCTTCGTGCTCTGGGGGGCGCTCCACGGGCTCTTCAACGCCCTGGAGCGGGTTTTCGCCAAGCCCCTTTCCAGGGTGCCCCACTGGGTTCGGGTGGGCTGCACCTTTCTGATCGTCAATGCACTGTGGGTGTTGTTCCGGGCGGAGAGCTTCCAAAGCGCCGCCACGGTCTACCGGGGCATGGTGGACGTTTCCAATTTGGCCTTTGCCCAGGTTGGCACGCTGGCCGTGGACGGCTTTGTGGGCGTTCCGAACCTATTGAACGCAATCTATGTTGTGGGCATTCTGGCAGCTTTGGCGTTGATCTGCTTCCGGTGCAAAAACAGCTGCCAGATGCTGGAGAACTTCACCTGCCGCAAGGGCGCGCTGTGGGCAACGGCGATCCTCTTCTGCATCGCCCTGGTGCATCTGTCCCGGGAGAGCGTCTTTATCTATTTCAATTTCTAAGGAGCTGGCTATGGCAAAAAAATGGCTGCTGCGGCTGCTGGCACTGACGATGGCACTGGTGATGCTGATGTGCCTGTGCGCCTGGTGCATTGACCCCTATATGCTCTACCGGGTGCGGGACAACCAATACCTGCTGAATTCCCGGCTGGTCACCCCGGGGCTGATTAAAAACTACGACTACGACACCGTGCTCATCGGCTCCTCCATGATTCAGAACACGGACATGCAGCGCTTCCGGGACACTCTGGGGGGCAGCCCGTTGAAAATCACCACCGGGGCCATCAGCCTGACGGAGATTCAGAAGCTCACGGACAAAATAGGTCAAATTGGCAAGGCAGAGCACTACTATATCTGCCTGGACCAATACCTCTTCGCCCCGGAAAAATGGGACGACATGGACAGATTTCCCGACTACCTGATGGATGACAACCCCTGGAATGACTACCGGTATCTGCTGGGCTACGAGACCTGGATGCGCTTTATCCCCATCGATATCGCCCTGTCCGGCGCCAAAGCGCTGGGGCTCTCCCTGCCGGAAAAATCCACCCGGGCCATGAGCATTGACGGCATAGAGGACTGGCGGGACGACTGGGTCTTCGGTGAAGAGGCCACCCTGTCCCTTTACACGCCTCCCGCCAGGAATGCCGCCTTTGACGGGGCAACCGTACTGGCCCGGATGAAGCAGCGGTTCGATGAATACCTGACTCATCTGGATTTTTCCCAGGGAGACTATACCTTCTTCTTCCCGCCCTATTCTGCGCTCTACTGGAACTATGCCTTTGGGGCCGGAAACGGGGAAACCTACCTGGAATTCAAGGCCTATGCGGAAAGAATGCTGCTGGGATACGAAAATGTCCGCATTTTTGACTTTCAGAATGCACCGTTCGTCACCGAATTGAACAACTACAAGGACTACACCCACTACGCCCCGGAAATCAACGACCGGATGCTGGGGTGCTTCGCAAGCGGCGAATACCTGGTAACAGAGGCATCCTCCACGGCAGAGCTGGTGGAGGCCACCCGCGCCCAGGTGGCACAGCTGCTGGAACGGTACCCACAGATTCCGGAGTGAGGAAATGCCATGACCTACAAAATTGCAATTTGTGACGATTCCCAGGCGGATCGGGACTATGTCGCTTCCCTGGTCCGGCGCTGGGCCTCCGAAGGGAATCGCACGGCACATATAGAAGCCTTTTCCTCCGCCGAGGGGTTTCTCTTCCACTATGCCGAGGAAAGCGACTTTGATATTCTGCTGCTGGACATCGAAATGGGCGGCATGGACGGGGTCACCATGGCCAAACGGCTGCGGCAAAGCAACGACACCGTTCAGATCATTTTCATCACCGGCTACTCGGATTACATCGCCGAGGGCTACGAGGTGGCGGCGCTGCACTACCTGATGAAGCCCCTGGATGAAAACAAGCTCTTCTCCGTGCTGGACCGGGCTGCTGAAAAGCTGCAAAAGAACGAAAAGGTGCTGCACCTGGAGCTTTCCGGGGAGATGGTCCGCTTGCCTGTCCACCGCATCCGCTGGGCGGAGGTCAGCGGCAACTATGTCACCATTCACGCCCTCCAGGACTACACCGTGAAAATGACTTTGGGTCAGCTGGAAAAGGAGCTGGACGAGCGGTTCTTCCGGGTCGGCCGCTCTGCCATCGTGAACCTGACCCAGATCAGCCGGGTGACAAAAACAGAAATCATGCTCTCGGTTGGCGGCTCCGTCCCCCTGCCCCGAGGGGCCTATGAGGCGGTCAATCGGGCAATCATTGCAATGAGGTAAGCGAAATGGGATTCTTTTCCAAACGTGTGGACCGGCAGCTGCAGGCCTACCAGCAGGAGCTGATCGAGACCCACTACCGGGAAGTGGACAATATGTATAAGCAGATCCGGGGCTGGCGGCATGACTACCGGAACCACATCCAGGTTATGAAGGCCTACGCCGCCAAGGGCGACTGGGAAGCCATCCGGAACTACCTGGACCTTCTGGATCAGGATTTGACCACCGTGGACACCGTCATCAAAACCGGCAATGCCATGACGGACGCCATCCTGAATTCCAAGATCTCTCTGGCCAAATCCAAGGGCATCCGGGTCATTGCCGACGCCCATATCCCCGTGAAGCTCAAATCCTCGGAAATTGACCTGTGCTGCATCATCGGCAACCTCTTTGACAACGCCATTGAGGCGAGCCTCCCCCTGCCGGAGGACAAAAGGCTCATCCGGGTATACATGGACATGAAGAACACCCAGCTTTATATCTCCTTTACGAATTTCACCGCCGGAAAGAAGCTGCCAAAGCTGGGCGGCCGCTTCAGCACTACCAAGGGCCAAGGTCACGGCTTCGGTCTAGTCCGCATCGATACCATTGTGGAGCGCTTGGACGGTTACATCAGTAGGAACAGCGAGGACGGGGCGTTTACAACGGAAATTCTGCTGCCCCAGGTATAAGCTGCAATTCGTCCCCCGAAACGAGCAATTCATCCCCGGATTCCCCCGGGGATGAAATTCTATGATAGGATAGGCGCAAAGAGAGGTGTTTCCCATATGAAATCAAAAAAACAAAAACAGCCCTATAGCCTCCTGCAAAACGTCGGCTGGATGCTCTCCATCGGCTGGAACACCCGGCGGCGGGGGCTGACCTTCTGTCTGCTGATAGCGATTGCGGATGTGCTCGCAAACGTGAGCCAGCTGTACATTGCCCCGGGGGTTCTTTCCCTGGTAGAGCAGCACGCGCCCCTGCAAACGCTTCTGGGTACCATTCTGTTTTTCACCCTGGCGCTGCTTTTCACCATGGGGGGCAAGGCCTATTTGGAGGAGGTCAACATCTTCTGCCTTGTGGAGATTCGGGAAGCCATTATCCAGAAAATCCTGTTGAAATTCCTTTCCACCGCCTATCCCAATACGATGGCCCCGGCGTTTCTGCGGCTGAAGGGCAAGGCCAACGAGGCAACCAGCGGCAACCGGGAGGCAACGGAGGAGATTTTCCGCACGCTGACCGCCCTGCTGACCAACGTCGGCGGGCTCATCCTGTATACCACCATTCTGTCCGGCCTGAACGGATGGCTGCTGCTTTTCATGGCCCTGACCTGCCTGGGGGAATTCGCCGCCGCCCGCTATAAGGACAACTGGTACTACGCCCATAGGGACGAAGAAAACCAATTTTACAGTAAGAAAAGGTACCTCCGTGGGAAAGTGGAATCCATTACCTTTGCCAAAGATATCCGCATTTTCGGCCTGCGAAACTGGATGGAGGCCCTTCTGGACGGCATTCACGACGCCTATCTGGATTTTCTGCTGCGGTGTGAGAAAAAGCGGCTGCTGTTGGACCTGGTGGGCATGCTGATGACCCTTGCACGCAACGGAATTGCCTACTGGTATCTGATTCGGCTTACCCTGCGAGAGGGACTGCCCGTCTCCCAATTCCTGCTGTATTTCACCGCCGCTACCACCTTCACCGCCTGGATTATGGGCATTCTTGGGAGCCTCAGCAAGCTGAACAAGCAGAGCCTGGACATCTGTCAGGTGCGGGAATTCCTGGACTACCCGGAACCCTTCCGGGGTAAGGACGGCGATTCCGTTCCCAAAACGAACCAGTACGAGCTGCGGCTGGACCATGTATCCTTCCGCTACCCGGAAGCAGACAGGGACACCATTCACGATTTAAGCCTGACGGTGCACCCCGGAGAAAAGCTGGCCGTCGTGGGCCTGAACGGTGCGGGCAAAACGACCCTGGTGAAGCTCTTGTGCGGTCTGCTCGACCCCACGGAGGGGACGGTATTTCTGAACGATGTGGACGTAAAGACCTTTGACCGGGATGCCTATTACACCCTTTTCAGCGCCGTATTCCAGGAATATGCCCTGCTCTCCACCACCGTGGCGGAAAACGTCGCCCAGGGCGACGGGAAAATCGACGAAGCACGGGTTTGGGACTGCCTGGAAAAGGCCGGACTTTCCCAGGCCATCCGGGCACTGCCCCAGGGGATTCACACCCACGTGGGCCGGGAAGTCCATTTGGATGGCGTGCTCTTCTCCGGCGGCCAAACCCAGCGACTCATGCTGGCAAGAGCCCTCTATAAAAACGGCCCCATGCTGATTCTGGACGAGCCCACCGCCGCCCTTGATCCCATTGCGGAAGACGACATCTACCAAAAATACAGCGCCATGACCCAGGGAAAAACCTCGGTGTTTATCTCCCACCGCTTGGCCTCCACCCGGTTCTGTGACAGAATTCTGTTCCTGGAGCACGGGCAGATTGCCGAGGAAGGCACCCATGAAGCGCTGCTGGCCAAAAACGGCGGCTATGCGGCCCTTTTTGAAGTTCAGAGCCGCTACTATCAGGAAGGGATGGAATTCTGATGAAACAGACAAAACGGACCTTAAAAAACCATCTTGCCATGGAGCTTCGGACCATCCGAACGCTGCACCCGGTAAATCCGAAATTTTTCCCCGTGGTCACCGTCAAAGCCCTTCTGACCGCCTGGCTGCCCTATGTGACGGTGTATCTCTCCGCCCGGATTCTTTCGGAACTGTCCGGGCAGCGCAGGCCGGAGGTCCTCTGGAAATGGGTCATTGTGACGGTAACCGTCACCGGCCTGATGACGCTCTTGCGAGGCTTTTTCAAAGAGCGGGAGGAAACGCTGCTGGATGATATCTGGGGCCGTAAGGAAATTCTCTTCTGCAAAAAGGCCGTTTCCATGGACTACGCCGATGCGGACAAGCAGGAGACCCAGGACCTGCGGGCACAGATTTCCCAGAATGAAAACTGGAGCGGCCTTGGGCTGATGAACGCAGCCATTGTCTATAAGGACTTTCTCAATGGCCTGCTGGGTGTGCTTGGAGGCGTCGGCCTGACCATAGGTCTGTTTCTCTCCAAGGTCCCTGAGACGGCCGGTTCTTTGACAATTCTTAATAGTCCCGTATTTCTTCTGGTGTTTGCCGCCGTTCTTATCGGCGTTAACCTCTTGGCCGGGGCGCTCTACGGAAAAATTGCGGAGATCAACAATACGCTTTCCAGGAATGCCACCTTCGGGAACCGGGTTTCCTCCTATATCTTCACCTTCCCCAACCGAAAGGGCACCTGGCTGGACGCCCGCATCTATCACCAGCAGTCCATTCTTTCCCGCCTGCTGAAAAACAACAAGACCTTCACCTACGATGGCGCTTTCGGACAAGCGTCCCGCGGCCCCATCGGCATTCGCTCTGCCCTGGCACTTGGCAGCACCGCCATCACCACAGGCTTCATCTATGTATTCACCTGTCTGAAGGCCTGGGCCGGGGCCTTTGATGTTGGCAGCCTGACCCAGTATGTGGGCGCTGCCACGGCGCTGGCCAATGCCATCTTCTGCCTGCTGAAAACCTACGGGGATTTGCAGGCCAACACCGAGCACCTGGAAACCACCTTCCGCTATCTGGACCTGCCCAACGCCATGTACCAGGGCAGCCTGACCACGGAAAAGCGGGCGGACCGGAACTACCAGGTGGAATTCAGAAATGTTTCGTTCAAATATCCCGGCAGCGAAACTTGGGCGCTGAAAAACGTTTCCATGAAGTTCCAAATCGGCAAGCGTCTGGCCATCGTCGGGGAAAACGGCAGCGGAAAGACCACCTTTATCAAGCTCCTGTGCCGCCTGTACGACCCTCAGGAGGGGGAAATTCTTCTAAACGGCATCGACATTCGGAAATACCGGTATGACGACTATATGGGCATTTTCTCCGTTGTGTTCCAGGACTTCCAGCTGATTTCCCAGAGCCTGGGCAGCAATGTGGCGGGCTCTGTAGACTATGACCCCCAGCGGGTGAAACAGGCTCTGGCAGACGCAGGCTTCGGCCCCCGGCTGGAAAGCCTGCCCAAAGGACTGGATACCCAGCTCTACAAGGACTACGGCGAGGACGGCATTGAGGTCTCCGGCGGCGAGGCCCAGAAGATCGCCATCGCCCGGGCGCTGTATAAGGACGCGCCTTTCATCATCCTGGACGAGCCCACCGCCGCCCTCGACCCCATGGCCGAGGCGGAAATCTACGCCAAGTTCAACGAGATCTCCGGCGACAAAACCGCCATCTACATCAGCCACCGCTTGTCCAGCTGCAAGTTCTGCGATGAGATTCTGGTCTTCGACCGGGGACGCATCATCCAGCAGGGCACCCACGAGGCATTGCTGGAACAGGCTTCCGGCAAATACGCCCAGCTTTGGAACGCTCAGGCGCAGTATTATACGGCGTGATTGCAAAATAACGCATATAATAATATGTGTCATATGTATTGACAAATAGAATAATATGTGTTAGTATGTTTGCGTCAGGAGGGACATTCTATGAGAAGCTACAGCTCACGGGATGTTATCCAGGCTTTGAAAGCGGATGGGTGGTATCTCGTGAATACCGTGGGAAGTCATCACCAATTTAAACATCCTCAAAAGCCGGGGCGCGTTACCGTTAAGCACCCGGACAAGGATATTCCCCGCAAGACCCTGGACAGCATCGAGCGGCAGTCAGGTCTCCGGTTCCGGTGATCTGGCGCCCTCCTGACGTATCTTTTGTTTTTGGAGGTATGTGTTGTGAAAAAGCCCGAAAGATATACCTTCCCCGCCGTTTTTTCCTATAAGGAAGGCGAAGAAATTTCCGTTTTTTTTCCGGATCTGGATGTTGCCACCAGCGGTATAGACGACGATGATGCACTTACCAGCGCCAGGGAGCTGCTTGGCTGTGTTCTTTTTGGCATGGAGGAGGATGGGGAAAGGATTCCCGAGGCAACTTCTCTGAAAAACGTTCCCCTGGAGGCCAACGAGCGGGCCGTCCTTGTGGATGTGTATATGCCCTCCATTCGCATGGCGCAGGTCAATCGGTCTGTCAGCAGGACCGTGACGCTCCCCGCCTGGTTGAATGCCGCAGCACTGGAACACAACATCAACTTCTCTCAGGTTCTGCAGGGTGCGCTGCGGGAGCAGCTGCACCTGTAAAACACATCTTAACAGCAGCACAGCGGCGGCAGCCTCTTGTCTCCCAGCCCAAACGGGCCGGATGATACCAGGCTGCCGCCATTGTCATTTTGTGGGGCTTCCCTTACGAAAATGTCAAGACAAACCATAACGAATTGTGGTATAATGGTTCAAAATTGGAGGTGTATGCCATGGCCTCTTCCATTCTTCTTGTGGAAGACGATCTTTATCTTTCCCAGGGACTTACGGAACTGCTGCAAAAAAGCGGCTATGTCCCCTGCCAGGCCTGGAACCTTTCTCAGGCAAGGCAGTCCGTTTACAGCCGGAACTTTGACCTGCTGATCCTGGATGTGACCCTGCCGGACGGGGACGGCATTTCCTTCTGCCGGGAGCTCCGGGCAAGCGGGTGCGCCACGCCCATTCTCTTCCTCACCGCCCGGGACGAGGAATTCGACATTGTCACCGGACTGGACGCCGGGGGAAACGACTATGTGACCAAGCCCTTCCGGGTTCAGGAGCTTCTGAGCCGTATTCGGGTGCTGCTGCGCAAGGACAGTCCCAATCTGACCCGGGGGGAGCTGGAAATTGACCAGGCCCGTATGCAGGTGCTCCGCCAGGGGGTGGCGCTGCCCCTGACGCTGACGGAATACAAAATTCTCCTATGCCTTATAAGGCAGCGGGGCGTTGCCACACGGGACATTCTTTTAGGTGCTCTATGGGACAGCGACGGGAAATTCGTGGACGACAATACGCTCTCCGTCCACATCAGCCGCCTGCGGGAGAAAATCGGCGGGCAGCATATCCAAACCGTGCGGGGGGTGGGCTACCAATGGGTGGACTGAGCATTGGGCTGTCGGCCCTCTGCCTGGGCCTTCTCTGGGGGCTGCTGCGGCAGCGGCAGAAGACGAGAAAGCTATACCGGCAAATGGAGGCCTTTTTGGACGGGCAAAAAGCGCCTCTGGAAATCTCTCTCGGTGAAAGCCCCAATGCCCGGCTGCAAAACGCCGCCGCCCGGCTGGAAAACGCCCTGCTCCACGCCAGGGAGCAGACCCGGCTGGAGGCCCGCCGCAGCGAAAACCTGCTGACGGACATCTCCCACCAGCTGAAAACGCCTCTGGCCTCCCTGCAATTATTTGTGGAGCTGGATCAGGGGGCGCACCTGGAGCAGGAGCAGGTCCAGCTGGAGCGGATGCAGGCCCTGATTTCCGGCCTGCTACGGCTGGAACGGCTCTGCGCCGACGGCTACGCCTTTCATTTTGAAAGCCATGATTTATTGGAGCTTGTGGGCAGCTGTTGGCAGCCCCTGGCGAAGCTTTACCCGGAGAAAACATTGACGCTCACAGGCACGGCCGCGCTGCGCTGTGACGAGATCTGGATGGGCGAAGCCATTACCAATCTGCTGAAAAACGCCTGTGAGCACACGCTTCCCTCCGGGCACATCCGCATTTCCATTGAGGAGACGGCGGGAGAGGTGGCGATTCGCCTTTCCGATGACGGCGGCGGCGTCAGCGCCGAGGAGCTTCCAAGGCTCTTCGAGCGGTTTTACCACGGCAACCACCCGGGCCACGGGGCGGGGATTGGCCTTGCCATTGTGAAAGAGGTGGTTCTGCGGCACCACGGCAGCATCACCGCCGAAAACATCCCCGGTGGGCTGCAATTTACCCTGTTTTTTCCGAAGCTGGACAGCTGTCTTGCGAAATCGTAAGGCAGCCGTCACGGCAGCGTAAGCTTCCGGCATTACAATGGAGCTATCCAATACCAAAGGAGGCTTTTTCATGACAATTTTGCAGTGTGCGTCCCTTTCCAAGCACTATGGCAGGGGCGAAGAGCTGGTGAAGGCCCTGGAGGGCGTGTCCCTCTCCCTGGAGCAGGGCAGCTTTACGGCCATCACAGGCCCCAGCGGCTCGGGCAAATCCACCCTACTGCATATGCTGGGGGGACTGGACCGGCCCACAGAAGGCAGCGTCCAATTTCGGGACAAGGACCTTTACCGGCTCCGGGATGACCAGCTGGCCATCCTCCGGCGGCGGCAGTTCGGCTTTGTATTCCAGAGCTACAATCTGGTGCGGGAGCTGACGGGGATGGAAAACATCCTGCTGCCCCTGATGCTGGACAAGCGCAGCCCGGATGAAGCTTACCTGAACCGGCTGACTGACATTCTGGGCATTGACAGCCGACGGAACCACCTGCCCTCGGCCTTGTCCGGCGGGCAGCAGCAGCGTTTCGCCATTGCCCGGGCTCTGGCCAACAAGCCGGAAATTCTCTTTGCCGACGAGCCCACAGGCAACCTGGACGGCCAGACCGGGCGGATGGTCCTGGAGCTGCTGCGGGAGCTGAACCGGGAGCTGGGCATCACCCTGGTGCTGGTGACCCACGACCTGGGGGTTGCGGAACAGGCCCAGCGGGTGATCCACCTGACGGACGGGAAGATCGCCCGGGACAGCGGAGGGGTGCAGCCATGAAAAAGCTGACCATGAACCGCCTGGCCTTTTCCGGCATCCGGGCCAATAAAAAAGACTATCTCCTGCTGGGTATCAGCGCGTTTCTGGCGATTTTCGCAGCGGTTTCCACGGTGCTGGGAACCCTTGCCCTGATGCAGGCCGCCACTGACCGGCGGAATGGGGCCTACGGCAGCGAGGACGCCTTTGTATTCGATGTACAGTCTGTGCCGGAGAACATCCCCGGGGTGCGGCAGTATGGCTGTGTGACCGTGCTCGGGCAGGTGAAGGATTTCCCTGTGGGCTATTACGATGAAGCCGCCCAGCGAATCCTCAACCGCCGCTGCATGGAAGGGCGGCTGCCGGAAAAGGCCGGAGAGGCGGCAGTGAATCTCACGGCCCTGGAGCGGCTGCAGCCCGGGGCGCAGGTGGGAGACAGTCTGGTCGTCCCCTTCACGTCCAAGGGCAAAACCGAAACCAGACAATACCGCATCGTGGGCATTTTGCAGCCCCAGTTTGCAGATGACACCCGGGAGGACTTTCTGTCGGCGGTTCCGGATTCCAGCCTTGCCATGCCGGAAATTCTGGTGTCATCCCAGGAGGGCGGCAGCGCGGTGAACCGGCATCTGGTAGTGATCTTTTCCGGGAAAGGCGGCATGAAGGCCCTTTCCGCTGCCTTTCCCGAAAACAGCTGTCGGGGAGTCGACTGGTTTGGAGACATCTACGAAACGGAGCCGTTTTACGGCTTTTGGACGCAGTTCCGGGAGAATATAAACATCAGTGCTTCCCTTCTGCTGGGCGGCGCCTGCCTGCTGGGCGGCAGCCTCATCGGCATTTTGGAGGCCACCGGCGGCCAGTTTGACCGGAAGCGCCAGCAATACGCCATATATCGCACCATCGGCGCGACAAGGCATCAGCTGCGCAGCATCAGCAGCCGGGAGGCCCTGGTTCTGTCTGCCCTGCTCTCCCCTGCCGCGGTTGGCTGCGCCTTTCTTTTGGTATGGGGCATGTGCCGGATTTTCCCGGACAGCCTGCATTTTGCGCCGAAAACGCCCTGGATTCTGGGGGCTGCCCTTGGCTGCTTCCTGCTTGTCTGGCTGGCTGCCCGGCTGCCTGCGCTGTTTTCCCGCACCCAGGCGGCGGCATTCCAGGGGCCGGTGCTGGGGTTTCCAAAAATTCGCTCCAGAAAACGCTTCCATCTTGCTTCATTGTGGAATGCCCGGCGGTTTCGCTTCCACCCCCTGCGGCAGCTGGGCTGCCTGCTGATGACCGTTATACTGAATCTGGCTGTCTATGGCAGCGTTTCGGAGATTTTCTATCAGGTGCAGGTCATCCATTCCGCCGGGGCATCCTACGCGGACACGCAAAGCATTGCTCTGGAACGGGAAAATTTCAATACCGGCTGTCCCCTGTTCACTGCGGAACGGGCCTACCATATCGAACCGGAGGTTTTGGAGGAAATCCAGGCTCTTCCGGGTGTTGTCGACGCAAAGGGCTGCTGGTATGCCGAGGCGATCGGCCTTACCGACCACGTGGGCAGTTATTTTGAAAAAGCCGCTTTTGACAACTCCCAGCTATACCGGGACGCAGCCGAGAAGCACCCCCGGGCCTACGCCTGGCATGAGGCGCTGAAAGCGGCTCTGGGAACGGACGAGGCAACCCTGGAGCTGACGCTTCTGGTGCTCTCCGATTTATCCGAGCTGGAGGAGGGCACCACCGGCGGAAAAATCGACCTTGCCAAAATCGACGCCGGAGAGGAAGTCATTATAAACGTCCCGGAATTCTATGCGAAATACCGGGAAGACGGCATCGGAAGCATTTCCTACACGCCGAAGGAGGGCTATGACCCTGTGGAGAACGACCAGTTTGAGGCGGGGGAAGTTTTGCCCCTTGTGCAGCTGTGCCTAACGGAACAGCAATCGCAGAATATCGATCTGACAACCTCAGCCCAGGCGCTGCCTTTTGATGCGGCGCAGGTTTTGCGTGCGGAGCCGAAAATCGGCGCAGTCGTGAATGCAGAGCGCTTCACCGGCTCCGGCTGCCAGGTGATCACGACCCCACGGGGGCTAAAAAATCTGGGTCTTGTTTGCGACAACACCCAATATATTCGCATCAATAACCGGGAGGATATCACCGAAACGGAGTATGACGCTCTCCAGGCCGCCCTGGAGCGCATGGCCGCCCGGGAGGATGACGTTACCGTCCTGGATGACCGGGAAAGCCAGACCAGCCGGACCGGAAGCGGCATGCGCCGCATCGTCTTCTTCTGCGGCCTGAGCATTGGAATGCTGCTTTTAACGGTGGTCCTGCTCTGCGGCAGCATTCTTCGCCAGATCCGCGGGGAAACGCGCACCGTTGGAACATTGCGTGCCGTGGGCTGCGACGAAAGGAGCCTGACCCAGCTCTTTTTCCGGCAGATCCCGGAAACCGCCGGGCTTGCCTGGCTGCTGGTGGTCGGGCTGCACCTTTTCAGCGCCTGGGGCTATCTGCAATACAATTGGTGGGAAATCCGGCTCAACGCCATCACGAGCATCTTTACCGCCCTCCTGCTCACGGGGCTATGCTATCTTGTGATCCGAAGGCAGGTCAAAAAAATGCTTGAAGGCAGCATTGTGGAGAGCATTCGGGAAGAATAAACGCAGGTTTAAAAATTGCCCCAAAGCGCTTCTCAAACGCTTTGGGGCAGCTTTTTCGCTCAATCGTTAGGAACAACCTTGACGATTCCGGCTTTCCACATAATCCAGGAAATCAGAATCAGGATGGGGATCATCACGATCATCAGGATTCCGGCAATGCCGGTGGTGGCAATGCCCATGACGGTCAGCACGGACACAAGGATCACGGGAATAATGGCAGGGAGCAGCTTATTCTTGACCTTGGTCTTGCCGCTGCCCTTGCCCAGCAGGCCAAGGCTCATGCAGCCGAACAGCGCAGGCAGAAGATAGTTGCTGGCGGTCTCGAAGGTCTCGTTCTCCAGAATTGGCTGAATGAAGGACAGCAGCAACATACCCAGCGCCAGGATGACAATGGTCACGCTGGAGGAAACAGCGGTGGCAATCAAGGCAATGGCATCGCCCTCTACCGTGCTCTGCTCCACCTTGGCAATCTTCTGGGCATTGATGATACAGGGCATTTTCAGGTTCATCAGGTTGCCGGAGGCAAAGGTCAGATAGCTGGAGGAACCCAGGATGGGGGTATAGCTGCCGATCTCTGCAACACTCATGGGAGTCATAATGACCAGAATGGAAATCAGGCCCGGAAGACACATCTTAAAGCTGGGCATGCAGTCATAGACGGTGCAGATGATAAAGGGCATTACCACCATGTACACAGTGAAGACAATCATGAAGATACGGCCGGTTTTATGCGCCCACTGAGTAAACGGATCGAGGGTTGTAGGTGTTTTTTGTTTTGCCATTTTCTTTTCCTCCCTTACGCAAATACCTGCACCCAGAGAACGCTGGATGCCATTGCTACGATCATTGCGATTGCCATGGTGAAGTCATTGAGCACCGGGTGCTTCTTGGCAATGGTGCCGCAAATCACGGTCACAATCAGGCTGACCACCAGGGTCATGGTTGTGGGCAGGTCCGTGAATACCATAATGGGGATATATACGCAGAACATTGCCAGCATGAAGCATCCTGCCATGATCTGGCCAAACTCGCTCTTGCCGGTCTTGGCCTGCATGATTCCGGTGGAGTACTTCTTTGCAAACAGGGTCACCATAATTGGGCCGGTGCAAATGCCGATGGACATAACGATCATAATCGCACCGAAGACCGTTGCATCGGAGGTCAGCACATCGGACAGCTGCACACCCAGGCCGTTGGCAGCATAGGAAGCGGCCATCGCTTCATAGGACAGCGAGCCGATAACGGACAGCCGCCACCAGGGCAGCGCCGCCCCCAGAGAAACCGTCAGGGTGATAAATCCCAACAGAATGGCAAGGCTGGGGACAATGGAGGACACAACGGTGGATTTCACAACATTCTTGATGACATCGCTTCCAATGCCAAGCTCGGCACATCTTGCGGAGGCTTTTTTAACGCTCATAATTGCATATGCGATGATAATGCCCAGGCCCACAACGATCAGGGCGTACAACAGCGGGCTGTTCGCAACAACAGATCCCTTTACCATGGTGATTTCCTCTCTTTCTTTTCTTAACGTTTATTTGTGCTCTTCCAGCCAGCGGGTGGCCACATAAACATAGGAAGCAGTTCCCTCGTAGAGAACCTCATCGTTGAAGTTGGCCTTCGGATGGTGCTGGGGGTATGCATAGTTTTCCTTGTCGTCCCCCACGGTAGCCAGCATCAAAGCGCAGGCGGGAATCTCATTGCTGATAAAAGCGAAGTCCTCACTGCCGCCGCTGACCTTATTGCCGGGGGCAATCACGGACATGGGCACAGCACCGTCCCCCAGGAGCTCCTTCATATACTTGGTAGTAGCTGCACCCACCTCCATATCGGAGATCATGGGCGGGCAATGCTTGACAAATTCCACATCCGCCTCGCATCGGTAGGCCTTGGCAATGGTCTTGGCGATTTCCGTCAGCCGATCCATCAGCATCTTTTCGACCTTGACATCGCCGGTGCGGATGGTGCCCTCCATCACTGCATTGTCTGCAATGACATTGGGTGCGCCGCCTGCATGGAACATACCCGTGGTGACCACGCCAAAGGTTCCGGGCTCCAATTCCCTGCTGTGGAGCTCTGCAAGTCCCACTTGAATATGGGCCGCCGCGGTGATAGGGTCAATGGTCAAATGGGGCATTGCGCCGTGGCCGCCCTTGCCCTTGACGGTGATCTTGTATTGGTCACAGGAGGCCATGCCCCTGCCGCCGTCCAGAATGGCAACCATGCCCTTGGGGAAGGGCATTCCGGTCATGGAATGGATCATCAGTCCGGCGTCCACCTTCGGATTCTCCAGAACTCCGGCCGCCAGCATATCCTGTGCTCCCTCCAATGTTTCCTCGCCGGGCTGGAACATGAGCTTGACCGTGCCCTCAATTTCATTCTCCATGCTCTTGAGCAGCTTTGCGGCACCCAGCATCATGGCTGTATGGGTGTCATGGCCGCAGGCATGCATCCTGCCGGGATTCTGGGAACGGAATTCCACATTTGCCTGCTCCTCTACAGGCAGGGCATCCATATCGCCCCGAATCAGGAAGCACTTACCGGGCTTCTTTCCACCTGCCAGAACCACCAGACCGCTCTTGCCGCATTCCTGGGGCGCATAGCCCATTTCCTCAAGCTTTGCTTTGACAAAGGCCTTGGTATAGACCAAATCCATACCCAGCTCCGGGTGACGGTGCAGCTCCCGGCGGTTTGCCTGAATCTCCGGCTGGATTGCCAGAGCCGCCTGCATGATTTTCTTTGCATCCATGGTTAAAACCTCCCATTGTTTTTAACACATTATTACTTTATCGTGTTAAAGAAAATGAATGAAATTAGTATAGCACTTCAATTTTGAAAGTCAATGCTTTATTTTCTTTTTGTAGAATTTCACAGATATCTGTAGAGAATCTCAAACATATAACGACTGATTGACTACGTTTTCGAGGACATTTGATTTTCGTCCAAATACACCGTGCAGTTTTTTTCGTCAAAAATTGCATTTTTCAAGCAGCAGTTTTCCTTCTTCCTGCCGTATTTCCTCCGGGAAAGCAAAAAGCGCAGCGGCTCCCCTGCCCTTTCAGGCCATCAGGAAACGCTGCGCTTCCGGTTTGGAATTGTGTTACACTCTCTGGAACTGACTATTGTAGAGGGTATGATAGAACCCGCCCTTGGCCAGGAGCTCCTCATGGGTGCCCTGCTCGATGATCTTGCCGTCGCGCATAACGAGAATCAGAGAGGCATTGCGGATGGTGGACAGGCGGTGGGCCACCACGAAGCTGGTGCGGCCCTCCATGAGCTTGTCGAAGGCCTGCTGAATCAGCATCTCCGTGCGGGTATCAATGCTGGAAGTGGCCTCATCCAAAATCAGCATAGGCGGCAGGGTCAGCATAACCCGGGTGATACACAGCAGCTGCCTCTGGCCCTGGCTGATGCTGTCCTCATAGAGGACGGTATCCAGGCCCTGGGGCAGGCGCTCGATGAACTCCCAGCTGTGGGCCTCCTTGGCGGCCCGGATGATCTCCTCATCCGTTGCATCTGGCTTGCCGAAAGCAATGTTTTCCCGGACGGTTCCCTGCTTGATCCAGGTGTCCTGCAAGACCATGCCGTAGCCGGACCGCAGAGCATGGCGGGAAAGGGTTTTGATCTCCTTGCCGTCTACGGTGATCTCACCCTTGTCCGTGTCGTAGAAGCGCATAAGCAGATTGATAAAGGTAGTCTTGCCGCAGCCCGTGGGGCCGACAATGGCGATCCGCATTCCGGGCTTTACATCCAGGTTGAAGTGCTCGATCAGCTTCCGGTTGGGATCATAGCTGAAGGAAACATCCTCAATTCCCACATTGCCCCTGGGCGCTTCCAGGGTACCGGCAGCATCCTCGCTTTCCTCCGGCTCCTCCAGCAGGGCGAAGAGTCTTGCTGCGCAGGCCAGGGCGTTCTGCATCTCCGTGACCACGGAGCTGATGTCATTGAAGGGCTTCATATACTGGTTGGCATAGGACAGCAGCACCGTCAGGCCGCCTACCGTCAGGCTGCCCACGGGAATCAGGATCGCACCCAGCAGGGCTACGCCTGCATAGATCAGGCTGTTGACAAACCGGGTGCAGGGATTGGTCAGGCTGCTGTAGAAAACCGCCTGGGCACTGTAGTCACGAAGCTCCCCGTTGATTTCGGCAAAGCGCCTGGAGGCCCGCTCCTCATATCCATAAGCACGGACCACCTTCTGATTGCCGATGATCTCGTCGATCAACGCCGTCTGCTTGCCCCGGGCCTCGCTCTGCTTGCGGAACATCCCATAGGAGTGGGAAGAGATAAACTTCGCCACCCAGAAGCTGACAGGGGTCAGGCAGATGACCAGCAGCGTAATCCAGAAGTTCTTGGAGAACATGAATACCAGCGTCACCACAATGGTGACAATGCCGGAAAAGAGCTGGGAAAAGCCCAGCAGCAGGCCATCGGACAGGATATCCGCATCGGCGATGATCCGGCTGACAATGTCGCCGGAGCTGTGCTTATCCAAATAGGACAGCGGCAACCGCTGGATATGCCGGATGGACTGGGCGCGGATGTCCTGGACCACACGGTAGGTCATGCGGTTGTTGATGACGCTCATGACCCAGCCGGTCACTCCGGAGAGCACCGCCAAAATGACAACACGCTTCAGATAATAGCCCACCATGGCAAAATCCACTTTTCCGGCCGCCACGATGTTGTCGATGGCATCGCCAAACAAAATGGGGACATAGAGCTGCAAAATCACGGTAGCACCGGCCATGAGCACGCTCAATATCAGCAGCACCCGGAACTTGGCAATGTGATTCCAGAGCTTTTTCAGAGTCTTTCCGTTCTCCGGATTGGTCTTTCTTTTCATCACATATTCCCCTCCTTCTTCTCCCGCTCGCCCGGGAACTGGGAATCAAAGATCTCCTGGTAAAGGCCGCAGCGTTCCAGCAGCTCCTCATGGGTGCCGACGCCCGCAAGGCTGCCATTGTCCAGCACAAGGATCTGGTCCGCCTGCCGGATACAGGCAATGCGCTGGGACACCAGGAAGGTGGTGACGCCGCCGCCAAGGCCATGAATGGCGCTGCGCAGGGCGGCATCCGTGGCAAAGTCCAGAGCGCTGGAGCTGTCATCCAGAATCAGGATCTCCGGCTTCTTCACAAGCGCCCGGGCAATGGAAAGCCGCTGCTTCTGGCCGCCGGAGAGATTCCGTCCCCCCTGCTCCAGCCGGAAGTCCAGCTGCCCCTCTTTGCCCTCTACAATTTCCCGGGCCTGGGCAACCTCAAGGGCCTGCCATAGCTCCTCATCCGAGGCATTTTCATTGCCCCAGCGCAGATTGTCCCGAATGGTGCCCTGGAACAGCACAGAGCGCTGCTGCACCACGGCGATCTTCCGGCACAGGGCCTCCTGGGTGTATTCCTTCACATTGCAGCCGTCCAGGCAAACCGTGCCGGAGGTTGCATCATAGAACCGGGGGATCAGGCTGATGAGGGTAGACTTGCCGCTGCCGGTGCCGCCGATGATGCCGACGGTCTGGCCCTTCTCTGCCCGGAAGCTGATATCCGTTAGGCTGGGGGCACCGGCATTGCGGTAGGTAAAGTTCACGCGGTCAAAGCGTACCGCCTCATCAGCATTTTCCCGGGGCTGGGCATCCTTCTCAGGATAGGTCATGGAGGTAGGCTGCTCCAGAACACCGGCCACACGGCCCGCGCAGGCCATGGATTTGGTCAGGGTGATGATCAGAGAGGCCAGCTTAATGAGCTCCACAGTGATCTGCAGCATATAGTTGTTCAGTGCCACCACATCGCCCTGGGCGATGGAGCCGATATTCACCCGGATGGCCGCCCGGTCGATGAGGACCACGGCTGCGATGTTGATCAGCACATAGGTCAGAGGGTTCAGAAGCGCGGAAATTTTGCCCACGAACTCATTGAGCTTGGTCAGGGCCTGGCTGCTCTCGTCAAACTCCTTGACAGAATGGTCCTCCCGGCAGAAGGCGCGGATCACCCGCACGCCGGTGAGATTTTCCCGGGTCAGGCAGGTCACCCGGTCCAGAGCGGACTGAGCCTTGCGGTACAGCGGAATGCTGCTCAGCATAATGGCAAAAACAGCTACAAACAATACGGGAATGACCACTGCAAAGACCCATGCACAAGACACATCAATGGTGAAGGCCATAATCATGGCTCCAAAAACCACAAAGGGGCTGCGCAGCAGCAGCCGCAGACCCATATTGACGCCGGTCTGGACCTGGTTGATATCGTCTGTCAGGCGGGTGATCATAGTGTCGGCCCCCAGGGTATCCAGCTCCGTAAAGGAGAAACCCTGGATATGGTCAAATACCGCCTGCCGCAGGTCTGCCGCAAAGCCGGTACTGGCCTTGGCCGCAAAGAACTGGGCCGTAATGCTGGCCGCAAGGCCCAGCAGAGCCATAAGGATCAACAGCAGGAAGCACCAGACCATATAGCCCCGGTCATTGCCCGCCACACCGATATTGATCATGCGGGCAACGACCAATGGGACCATCAGGTCAAACACGACTTCCAGCAGCTTGAACAGCGGGGCCAGGATGCTCTCCTTGGTGTACCGCTTCAGGTAACTTGCCAGTTTTTTCATACTTGTCGCTCCTATTGTATTTTCTTAATTGACAAGCACATTATAACACGGTATGATTCATATGAATAATATTGTTTCTATGCTTGTGTAATTTAAATTAAGTATTAAAGAGGATCAAACCATGGAGATTCGTCAGCTGGAATATTTTCGAAAAATCGCGCAGACCGGCAGCATCAACGAGGCAGCCCGTCAGCTCAATATGTCTCAGCCGCCCCTGAGCTATCAGCTGAAACTGCTGGAACAGGAGCTGGATGTGGTTCTATTCGAGCGCAGTCGTCAGGGAGTCACCATGACGGAGGCCGGAAAGCTCCTGTACCAGCGCTCTGAGGAGCTGCTGCAATTTGCAGACTCCACCAAACTGGAGGTCAGCCAGATTGGCAAGTGCCAGGTTCTGCGCCTGGGCATGACCTCTACTACCGTAGGTCCCATTCTGCCAAAAATTTCCGCCTTCGTGCAAGAGCACCCAGAGGTGACCTTCGAGGTCCACGACGGCTCCACCTACTCTCTGGCAGATCTGCTGCGGAACGGGATCATTGATGTTTCCGTAGTGCGCACCCCCTTGCAGCTGGACGATCTGGACTACCATCTTTTCTGCGAGGAACCAATGATCGCGGTTTCCGGCCCCGGCATCTCCGGTGGGGGCCTTTCCCTGAAGGAGCTGACCGGCACCCCCCTCATCCTCTACCGGCGCTATGAGCGCTTCCTTCTGGATGCCTTCCACGCCCAGGGTCTGGAGCCCAGGGTGCTGTGCGTCTGCGACGATGCCCGGGACGCCATGCAGTGGGCAGAGCAGGGCCTTGCCACCGCCATTTTCCCAAGATCCATGGAAAATCTCTGCAAGGGGCTGTGCATCCGGCCCATCCTGGAGAAATCCCTGAACACCAAAATTCTGCTGATCTGGCGCAGCGGCAAGCCCCCCAGAGCCATCGTCCGGGAGTTTTTGGAAATCTGCGCAGATAACAGGTGATTTCAGACAATTCCGCAGAAAATGGTAGACAAAGCGCATTTCCGCTGCTATAAAGGGCGGATAAATAATTACGCTATTTTACGATTTTTCATAGCAGACTGCGACGGATGCCCTGCCCGGCCTGCATCCTGATCGGGGGGATTTGTCATTGAACAATGCTTTTCATGACAGACGAAGCAAACTTATATTGATCCTATGCAATGCGGTGATCATGGTTTCCACCATCGCCGCGGCTCTTCTCTATGTCCGCTATATCCCCTTCTCCTATCAGCAGGTAGGCGGAGACAAGCTGGAGGAGGCATTTCTGAACTGCCTGGAGGTCCCGAAGAGCAAGGGCTATACCCCTATTCAAGGCCCCACCAGCAAGGTCTATGCCGTGGAATTCCTGACCGCATTCGCCCAGTAATCCCGGAACAGAACAAACTGCCATTGCCCATCCGCGAAAACCGCGGAGAGGCAATGGCAGTCTTTTTATTTCGCTTTTATCCCTACCCCAACGATTGACATAAAGCCTTTTTTATTTCTCGTCCCGCAGATGCTGGATGGAGGCAAGAATGTTCATCTGAAGCTCGAAATTCTGGCGGGCACGTTTTCTCTGGCTGTCCAAAATCATCCCTACAGCCAGCACCAGCAGCGCTGCAACCATAAAGAAGCCGGAAACCACCAGCGTGGGGATTCTGGGAACCAATCCCGTGGCGTTGTATTCCGCCAATACCGGGATAAACAGGATCATAGAAACCAGGGCCAGAATTGCGGCGATGCAGCTGAAAAAGGGCATGGGCCGATAGTCCTTCACAAGCGTTCCGATGGTTCTCAATACCTTGAAGCCATCGGAGAAAGTGTTCAGCTTGGACTCACTGCCGGTAGGACGGTCCCGGTAGCCCACTGGGATAGAGGACAGGCAGAGATTCTTATCCAACGCATGAATGGTCATCTCCGTCTCGATTTCAAAGCCCTTGGACATGATGGGAAAGCTTTTGACAAAGGTCCGGCTGAAAGCACGGTAGCCCGTCATAATGTCCGTAACATTGCCCTTAAAAAAACCGTTCACCAGGCGGCGCACCAGCACGTTTCCCGCATTGTGGAAGGGGCGCTTATTCTCCGTAAAATAAGTGGAGGACAGCCGGTCCCCAATGACCATATCCACACCCTGATTCAGCACCTGATCCACCATCTCCCGGGCATTTTCCGCAGGGTATGTATCATCGCCATCGATCATCAGGTAACAATCCGCCTCGATATCCCGGAACATGGTCCGAATCACATTGCCCTTGCCCTGGCGATGCTCATAGCGGACAATGGCCCCGGCCTTCCGGGCAATCTCATCCGTGCCATCCCGTGAATTGTTGTCATATACATATATATCCGCCTCCGGAAGCGCCGCGTGGTAATCGGCAACAACCTTAGCGATGGTCTGGCTTTCGTTATAGCAGGGAATCAAAACAGCGATTTTCTTCATTACGGCTCCTCCATGTCCACGGTCAGCACCGGGCATCATCGATGAGATAATTATAGCATTCTTTCCGGGAAAAGTCCATTGCTTTCCTTGCTTTGTGCCCCGGCGGTCCGGGCTTCCTGCCGGAAATCGTCCAGCCCGTTCTTTAAGAAACGTACCAGGTCATTTTCAAAGGTATTCACCCGTTCGTGACCATACTGCGAAGGTCTGCCGGCATTGGGTTCAGCGCCGCTGCCCGCGTCACGCCGGGCACCAGTGCTGCCGCCGCCAGGGCAAGTCCGCCGCCGAAGCCCTCGCCCCAGGCCGTAACCTGCTCCCGGTTCACCCAGGGCAGCTGCGTCGCAGCCTTTCCCAGACGCAGCGCATCCAGGAAACGGCTGTGAAGATCCACTTGGCCGCTCATCCAGTCCCCAGAAAATGGTTCCGCTTCCGGGGCTACCACACCGCTTCTGTTCCCTCTTCTGCAGTATCCCGGGCCTTATCCCAGGCGCTTGGCCATGACCGCTGCAATGCAGGGGGCAACCACCTTCCGGAAGGCATCGTTGCCATAGTGCATGGCCCGCACAGCCGCCGTCAGGCCGGTGCCGTTTACCTCGTTGGAATCCGTATCTCTGGGAACGGGTACATAGGTCTCAGGGCTCCACTGCGCATAGTGGGCCCAGATTTTAGGGCAGTCCCCTACGCCGTACCAATAGGCCACAGTTTCAACATCGTACCAAACGCCCCGGTTCCAGTCGCCTTTATAAACCCTTCCGGGATAGGCCTTGGCAAAGAAATTCAGGAAATCCTCTGTCATGGCATCGAAGCCCGCCATCTGTGCCGCACCGTTTTCGTAGTCAAACTCCCCCTGCATCCAAACCGCGCCAAGGAAGCGGTTCTCCGGGTTCAGGTTTAGGCAATATTGGATGCGGTCTCGCATGGCGAAATAAAAGGGAGATTCCTTGCCCCAGCGCAGACGGCCCTGAGAGGGGCGCAGAGTGACGCTGTCATAGCTCCCCTGTTCCCCCACAGTAAAGCCCACGCCCCCATAGGCACAGGGCAGCACCAGAATGTCATAGTCTTCCGGAATCAAGTCCAGCAGCCGATCCGCCAAGGGTAAATGCATCCCCCGGGTGCCAGGCATTCCGGCAGGGTTTTCCGGATTGCCGAAGGGGCGCATGTCCTGGTAATTCTGGGCACAGGGGCCAAGGGGAATGATTTTCAGATTATCCTCTCCGTACAAGCCCAGCTGATGGATACGGTCCGTACGGAAATGGCTTACGTAGTCTTCCGGAATTCTGGATTCGTCAAACCCCACCGCGTTGGACTGTCCGGCCACGCAAAGGATCATATATTTCTTTTCCATTGCATCATATCTCGCTTTCCTTGAAATACGAATTGGGCTTATTGACCGCCCATTGCCCCTATTTTACAATATTCCACCCCGCTTTGCAACTGGGAAGCTCCACAGGGCAGGGAAAAAGCGGACCCCGGAAGGGTCCGCCCGAATAATATTCGCTCAACGGTAGAAAATATCCTGCACGGTTTGCGCGAGGGTTGCTTCATCTGCGTAGAATTCCATAAACTCGTCGCCCTTCTTGGCTTCTCCTGCCAAGGCAACGAAGGGGGCGGCCTCACGAATAGAGCCAGCCGCAGGATACTTCACTTCCTTGCCATCCTCCACCGTAACAGTCTTGACACCCATTGCCTTCTTCTGCTCAATGCTGGGCACATAGCTGTTTGCAAACGCAGCCACAGCAAGCGTGGAGATGACCAGTGCCAAACTCAGCACACGCAATACTTTTTTCGTAATCACTGCTTCCGTTTTCTCATCGGGTCAGCTGGGCCCGGAAAAAACATTTTAGATTATCGATTACCGCCCATGGCGCACCGCATATTCTCCAAGACTTCTTCGGAGATAACCTGCATGACATGGCTCCATCTGGGTGGCCGGCTTGCTCAGACAATAATTTCAGAATTGGGGATGATCACCGCCGCCAGAAGGTAGGCGACAATGCCGCTGCCGCCCATCAGCCCGAGAATCGCCCAGATCAGGCGGATAATGGTGGGGTCGATTCCGAAGAATTCTCCCAGACCGCCGCAAACGCCGCAGATCATCTTATTGGTATTGGACTTGTACAGCTTCTTGTTCATGGTAATATCTCCTGTCAAATATACTTTTCCACCAGCTGCAAAACGCGCTTGTGAATTTCTTCGATTGGAAGCATCTTTCCGTCCCGGCAGCAGTCTACCGTCTCCCAGCCCAGCTTTTCCGCGCAATACTGCGCCGCTTCCCGGCTGTGCCTCAGATACACCAAATCCCGCTCGTGGATATCCTTCTTGCTCTCGTCCCCGCTGTAGCGGGCAGTCATCAGCTCCTGACTGACCTGGGGGTCCACATTCAGATAGATCACGCAGTCCGGGGCTGGAATTCCCAGCTTATTGTACTCAAAATCAAAGAGCCAGTTCAAAAAGTCCTCCCACTGCTCTTTTGGCAGCTTACTGCACTGATGCACCGCATTGGAGGTGGTGTATCGGTCCGCAATGACCACACCCTTGGCATAGTCCCGGCTCCAATCCTTTCGGTAGGAGGCGAACCGGTCTACCGCAAAAAAGGAGCTGGCGGCATAGGCATTCACGTCCTGGGGATCCGTACCGAACTGGCCGGACAGGTACATCCGCACCAGGGCAGAGGAATCGGAGTCGTAATCCGGGAAGGAAACCTCCCGCACCGGGATTTCCCGATCCACCAACGCCTTTGTCAGTCTTCTCGCCTGGGTTGCCTTTCCGCTGCCATCCAGGCCCTCAATCACAATCAACTTGTTTGTTGCCACGCCGCTCTCTCCCATCCAAAGCTTTTTCTTTTATTATACTCCCTGCGTCAAGAGGGGGGCACCGCAAAAGCGATGCCCCCCTCCAAAAATTTGCCGATTTTATTCAATCCCTGTAACGGTATACTTCCCGCCGCAAGCCGCGGTTTCCTTCAGAAGTGCATCCTCAACCGCCCCGTCCAGAATGACAACAGCGGTTTTGGTGTCCTTGCTGACCTGGGCCTGAGAAACCTGAGGCAGCGCCTCCAGAGCCTTTTTCACCCGGTTTTCACAGCCGGAGCAGCCCATGCCTTCGATGTGAATGATCTTTTCCATAATACCCTCCATTTTAATCAATCGATGTGACCGTATAGTCCTCGGCCTCTACAGCCTTTTTCAGAGCTTCGTTCTCTACCTTTTTATTCAGGGTCACGGTTGCCGTACCCGCCTCGTGGTCTGCCTGGGCAGAGGCGACACCGTCGATAGCCTCCAGGGCCTTCTGCACTGCCATTTCGCAGTGGTGGCACATCATGCCCTCAATGTGAATGGTCTTTACCATATTTTCTTTGGCCTTGGCGCTGCGCTTGTGATCGTGACTGCCGTCATAGAGCTTGCACAGGTTCAGCCGCAGGGCGTTGGTCACCACGCAGAAGCTGGAAAGGCTCATGGCCGCCGCGCCGAACATGGGATTCAATGTCAGGCCAAAGGCCACAAAGCAGCCGGCCGCCAGAGGAATGCCGATGATATTGTAGATAAACGCCCAGAACAGATTCTCGTGGATATTCCGCAGGGTAGCCCGGCTGAGCCGGATAGCCGCAGGCACATCCAAAAGGCTGCTCTTCATGAGCACCACATCCGCCGCGTCAATGGCCACGTCCGCGCCGGCGCCGATGGCGATGCCCGTATCCGCCCGGGTCAGGGCAGGGGCATCGTTGATGCCGTCGCCTACCATGGCGACCTTGCCCTGGGCCTTCAGCTTCCGGATTACAGCCTCCTTGCCGTCCGGCAGGACCCCGGCAATGACCTGGTCCACTCCGGCCTGGGCACCGATGGCCTTGGCCGTACGCTCGTTATCGCCGGTGAGCATGACCACCTGAATGCCCATATTTTGCAGCTCCCGAACGGCCCGGGGGCTGTCCGCCTTCATGGTGTCCGCCACGGCGATCATACCTGCAAATGCGCCGTCATAGGCAAAGAGCAGCGGGGTCTTGCCCTGCTCTGCCAGAGCGTGGGCCTTGGCTGTCATATCCCCGGGGACATCTACCTGTCCGGAGACGAATTGCAAGCTTCCGCCCAGCAGCGTCTTCCCATCCAGCTTGGCATGGAGGCCATTTCCTGGCAGCGCCTGGAACTCGGTCACTTCATCGGGTGCATAGCCCCGGGCAGTTCCCTCTTCCAGAATAGCCTTGGCCAGAGGATGCTCGCTCTTGCTCTCCAGGGCCAGGGCCAGCTTCAAGAGTGCATCTTCCTGGGTCCGGCTGAGAATATCCGTCACCTTGGGCTTGCCCTCGGTGATGGTGCCGGTTTTGTCCAGGACCACAATGTTGGTCTTTCCGGTCTGCTCCAGAGAGACAGCCGTCTTAAACAGAATACCGTTCTTGGCCCCAACGCCGTTGCCAACCATGATGGCAACAGGTGTTGCAAGGCCCAAAGCGCAGGGGCAGCTGATGACCAGCACGGAGATGCCCCGGGCCAAGGCATAGGCAAACTCCCTGCCCAGCAGCAGCCAGACAACGGTGGTAACCACCGCAATGGAAATGACCGTCGGGACAAATACGCCGGAAACCTTGTCTGCGATTTTCGCAATGGGTGCTTTGGTAGCCGCCGCATCGGAGACCATTTTGATGATCTGGGAAAGGGTGGTGTCCTCCCCTACCCGGCTGGCCCGGCAGCGCAGGAAGCCGGACTGATTGATGGTGGCAGCGGAGACCCCGTCGCCCACCGTCTTGTCCACAGGGATGCTTTCGCCGGTGAGGGCGGATTCATTGACGGCGCTGCTGCCCTCCAGAACAATGCCGTCCACAGGGATGCTCTCCCCGGGGCGGACCACAAAGATATCGTCCTTTTGCACCTGCTCAATGGGCACCGTGACCTCCTGCCCATCCCGGACCAGGGTCGCAGTCTTGGGAGCCAGATTCATGAGCCCTTTCAAGGCATCCGTGGTTTTGCCCTTGGAGCGGGCCTCAAGCATTTTGCCCACGGTGATCAGCGTCAGGATCATGGCAGCGGACTCGAAATAGAATTCGTCCATATAGGTCATGACCCCGGCCATATCCCCATGGACCTGGGCATCGGTCATAGCAAAGAGCGCATACACGCTCCACACGAAGGAGGCCATGGAGCCCAAAGCCACCAGCGTATCCATATTCGGCGACCGGTTCCACAGGGCCTTGAAGCCGGAAATGAAGAATTTCTGATTGATGACCATGATGATCCCCGCCAGCAGCAGCTGCACCAAGCCCATGGCCACATGATTTCCATCAAACCATCCCGGCAGCGGCCAGCCCCACATCATATGGCCCATGGAAAAATACATCAGCACCGCCAAGAAGCCGATGGAGGCAATGAGCCGCCGCTTCAGCTTGGGGGTCTCGCGGTCCGCCAGGGCATCCTCCTGGGAGGCCGCTGTTTTTTCCGCACCTTTCACAGAGCAGCCGTATCCCGCCTGCTCCACCGCCTTGACAATGGCCGCGCTGTCTGCCGTGCCATCCACGCCCATAGAGTTGGTCAGCAGGCTCACGGCGCAGCTGCTGACCCCGGGGACCTGGTTCACAGCCTTTTCCACTCGGGCAACACAGGCGGCACAGCTCATGCCTGTTACATTGTATTGTGTCATGTTTCTCCTCCTGTCTACTACTCTTCCCTGTTTGGAGGAAGTTATTTCATAAGCTTCTGCAAAATGGTCACCAGCTCATCAATGACCTCGTCCTTGCCCTCCCGGATGTCCCGGGCCACACAGCCTTCAATATGGCGGGCCAAAATTTCCTTATTAAACGCATTCATGGCCGCATTGACGGCAGAGGACTGGGTGAGAATATCATAGCAGTAGGCATCCCGCTCGATCATGGCTTGCAGACCCCGGACCTGGCCTTCAATGCGTTTGAGCCGGTTCAGAAGCTTTCGCTTCTCCTCCTCGCTTCTCTGGGTGGTCTTCTCGGTGCCTGTGCCGCAGCAGCACTGGTGTTCCTCCATCTGGCATCGCTCCTTTCAAATACCCCTTAGGGGTATTTGCATTATATACCCCTAAGGGGTATTTGTCAATAGGAAAAATCCAGCAAGATGCAAAAAAGCCGCCCCGGAAAATTCCGGGGCGGCTAGCGCACAACTCAAGAGGGATATTAGTAGAACTTTCTCTTGTTCTTACGGGCAGCTTCAGACTTCTGCTTACGCTTCAAGCTGGGGCTGACGTAATGCTCGCGCTTCTTAACTTCGGCGATAACGCCCTCCTTGGCACAGCTGCGCTTAAAACGACGCAGAGCGCTCTCCAGAGACTCGTTCTCCTTTACGCGAATTTCAGACATTGTTTTCCCTCCCTCCGATGCATCCGGCTCGATCCTGGATGCTTTCAGGGCCATACGGCTTGATTATTATATGGTGGATTCACCCAAATGTCAAGAAATAATTCGAGATTTTTCAAAAAAATTCAAAATTATTTCACGATCAGGTTGACCAGCTTGTTCTTGACCACAATGGTCTTCACCACACTGCCCCCCTGCTTCTCCAGGAAGCGGGCGATTTTCTCATCGGCCAGGGCATTTTTCACCACGGTGTCGTTGTCCAGGTCCGCATCCATCAGCACGGTGCCCCGCATCTTGCCGTTGATCTGGACAGCAATGGTGACCTCGTGGTCCTTGCACTTGGCCTCGTCATAGGTGGGCCAGGATTCAAAGGCAATGGTGTGGTCGTGGCCCAGCAGCTGCCACAGCTCCTCACCCACATGGGGGATGATGCAGGAGATCATCTTAATGAAGCCCTCGGCATACTCTCTGGGGCAGGTACCGTTCTTATAGACCTCATTGATAAAGACCATCATCTGGGCAATGGCAGTGTTGAAGGCCAGCGCCTCAAAATCAGAGGAGACCTTCTTCACGGTCTGGTGGTAAATCTTGGTCAGCTTGCCGTCATCGGTATCGGTGATGTTGGCGCTCTCGGAGAAGAAGTTCCACACGCGGTTGATAAACTTCTTGGCACCGGCCACACCCTGGGAGCTCCAGGGCTTGGAAACCTCCAGAGGGCCCATGAACATCTCATACAGCCGCAGGGTATCTGCGCCGTAGTCCCGGACAATATCGCTGGGGTTCACAACATACTTGGGGAAGCGCTTGCCCATCTTGATGCCGTTCTCGCCCAGAATCATGCCCTGATGCACCAGCTTCTTGAAGGGCTCCTTCACAGGGGACAGGCCCTTGTCGTACAGGAAACGGTTCCAGATACGGGAGTACATCAGGTGGCCCACGGCGTGCTCCGGGCCGCCCACATACAGGTCAACAGGCATCCAGTGCTTCAGCAGCTCCTGATTGCAGAACTCCTTGTCGTTCTGGGGGTCGATATAGCGCATGTAATACCAAGAAGAACCGGCGGAGCCGGGCATGGTAGATGTCTCCCGGGTGCCCTGAATGCCGTTGCGGTTGTACTGCTTCCACTCGGTGGCATTTTCCAGAGGTGCCTGACCGTTGCGGCCCTTATAGTCTTCCAGCTCGGGCAGGATGACAGGCAGCTCCTCATCGGGGACAAAATAGATCTTGCCGTCCTGGGTATAGACGCAGGGTACGGGCTCGCCCCAATAGCGCTGACGGGCAAAAATCCACTCCCGGAAATGGTAGTTGACCTTTCTTCTGGCAACGCCCATCTTTTCCAGCTTCTGGGTAATGGCCTCCTTGGCCTCCTCCACAGTCAGCCCCGTAAACTCCTCGGAATTCATCAGCTTACAGCCCTTGCCAAGGTAATCCTGCTTCTCAAAGGCGCACTCGGAAACATCCCGCCCCTCGATGACCTGAATCATGGGGATGTTGTGGGCCACGGCGTACTCAAAGTCACGCTGGTCGTGGCTGGGCACAGCCATAACGGCGCCGGTGCCGTAGCCGGCCAGAACAAAATCGCCGATGAACACAGGCACCTGCTTGCCATTGACAGGGTTGATGGCATACACGCCCTGGAGGCGGCAGCCGGTCTTGCCCTTGTTCAGCTCGGTGCGGTCCATATCGCTCTTCTTGACGGTCTCGTTGATGTAGGCCTGGACCTCTTCCTTGTTCTCGATCCGGTCCATCAGATCCTGGACGATCTTACCGTCGGGAGCCAGGACCATGAAGGTAATGCCGTAAATGGTTTCGATACAGGTGGTATAGATGGAGAAATCACCGCCGCCCACCAGCTTGAAGTCCACCTCTACGCCGGTAGACTTTCCGATCCAGTTGCGCTGGATCTCCTTGGTGGATTCAGGCCAATCGACCTCATTCAGGCCCTCCAGCAGCTTCTCGGCAAAGGCAGGCTGGTCGATGACCCACTGCATCATGTTTTTCTTCACAACGGGATAGCCGCCCCGCTCGGACTTGCCGTCGATGACCTCGTCGTTGGAAAGCACAGTGCCCAGCTCTTCGCACCAGTTCACCGGCATCTCAATGCGCTTGGCATAGCCCGCCTCATAGAGCTGCTTGAATATCCACTGGGTCCACTTGTAGAAGCTGGGGTCAGAGGTGGCGATCATCTTGGACCAGTCATAGTCAAAGCCCAACTCTTTGAGCTGCTTGGAGAAGGTTTCGATATTTTTCTTGGTAAAGCCCTCGGGATGGTTGCCGGTACTGATGGCGTACTGCTCAGCGGGCAGGCCGAAGGAATCATAGCCCATGGGGTGCAGCACATTGTAGCCCTGCATCCGCTTCATGCGGGACATGATATCCGTTGCCGTGTAGCCCTCGGGATGGCCTGCGTGCAGGCCCACGCCGGAAGGATAGGGGAACATATCCAGAACATAATACTTGGGCTTGGAGAAATCCCACACATCCGTATGGAAGGTATCGTTTTCCTCCCAATATTTGTGCCACTTGGCCTCAATGGCGGCAAAATCGTAATTCATTGCTTTCCATCTCCTGTTAATTCGCGGGTTCTTCCACGATAATATCTTTCAGGTCTACACGCTCAGCATCCGCCCACAGGCGCTCCAGGGCGTAAAACTGCCGTGCCTCTTCCGTAAACACATGGACAACCAGGGTACCGAAGTCCAGCAGCTCCCAGGAGTTGCCCCGGTGCCCCTCCCGGCCCAGCATGGGCTCGCCCAGCTGCTCCATGGTGTACTCCGCGTAGTCGCAGAGGGTCTTGACATGGGTATTGGAGGTACCGGTGCAAATCAGGAAATAGTCTGCCAGAGAGCTGACGCGGTCAATTTTCAGCAGCTGAATATCCATGCCCTTCTTGGAATCCAGGGCCTTGGTTACTTCATAAGCGATTTCTTTGGGTGTAAGCATTCATTTGTTCCTTTCTGGGAATGGTTTGGCCTCCCCTGAAAGGGGAGCCTTGTTTCTAAGTGTTCAGATACGCCAGAGCCTCCCGGGAGGCGGGGGACACTTCCCCGCCCTGCTCCGCCAGATGCTCCAGGGTCATTTCCAGGCCCAGCTTCAGCGCTGCGCGGATGTCGGAGAAGGCCAGCTCCCGCAGGCGCTCCACTCCGGGAAAATCCCGGTTGGGCTCCATATAGTCTGCCACATAGATGATGGTTTCCAGCAGGTTCATATTGGCCTTTCCCGTGGTATGGGATTCGATTGCGGAAACCACAGCCTCATTTTCCCCAAAAATCCGCTGCGCAACCAGACTTCCTGTGAGCGCATGGAGGGTTTTGGGGTATTTTCTGGAAAAATCGTCTAACATTTTACCATACGCCTGGCACAATGTCAATTGCAGCGGCCCATCCAAAGCCTTGGTGATATCGTGCAGGATTCCCGCCCGGGCGGCATCCGTTTCGTCCGCTCCCCAGCGCTTTGCCAGGGCTACTGCCGTATCCCGGCAGCCGAGAACGTGCTTCACCCGGTTGGGATTCAGCAGCCGGATAACCACCGGCTCCAGCCGCTCCATGGGCAGATTTCGGAAATCTGCCGCCGTATCGTAGAGCTTCTCCTGCCGGATATACGCAAGGACATCCGGATGCAGGAACTCGTCTCCGGCCTGAAAAGCCAGAAGCCGCCGTACCTGGGTAGAGGAAATGGGCGCAACGGGATTCTCCAGAAGGATGACCTTTCCGCCCAGCGCCATCAGCTCCCGGGTCTCGCTTTCCAGTAGGGCCGCTTCCTTCTTCTCTCCCCGCCGCAGTGCAGCCAGGGTCACACAGCGCAGCAGTTCCGATGCAAACCTCCACTGCCGGAATTTCAGGAACATATCCGCCCCCAGCAGCAAATAGATTTCTGCACCGGGATACTGCCCCTGAATCAAGCGCACCGTATCATAGGTGAAGCACTCTCTTCCGGCAGAAATTTCCAAATTGGAAACCTCTGCCTTTTCAATGCCCTGTACTGCCAGGCGCAGCATCTCCTGGCGCTGCGCCGGAGTCGCAGCCGGAGCATCCTTTCCCGGGGTCTGCCAGGTCGGCACAATTAGCAGCTTTGTAAGTCCCAGGCAGTCTGCCGCATAGGCCGCACTACGGATGTGCCCGATATGGGGCGGATTGAAAGAACCTCCAAAAATGCCGATTTTTTCCATTTCTCTCTCCTTCCAAGAATCCCGCACATTTCTAAGGAAGCCGAAATCAGTCCCTTTCCTTCTGCCGCAGCTGCTTTTCCCGGTCCCGCTCAATGGCCCGCTCCACAGCCTTCTCCTTAAAGAAGGCATTGCGCTGCTCCCGCTGGAGCTTGGCCGCATGGCGGCGGGCACGAATGCCCTTGCGCACAGGATCGGACTTGCTGACAGGAGTTTCCTTCCGCTTGGCCCTGCCGGTCATGTTCCGCTCAGCCTGCTTTTTCTCGCTGAAGCGATAGATCACAAACTTGGAGCCCACGCAGGCAACGCCCTCGGCACCGGTGGCCTCACAAACGGCATCGCTGACCTCTCGAGGGGACATCAGGGCCCCTTCCAGGACCTTCCCCTTGACCAATTCTCTTGCGGTGAGCTGGTTTTCCGCCTCCGCAATGACGGCTTCCGTGACGCCGCCCTTGCCCACCATGAGGGTGGTATCCAAATCGTTGGACTGAGCCCGCAGCTCAGCGCGCTGCTTACTGTTCAGCATAGCCTGCCTCCTTTAGTTTTGTATAGAAAATCTTCAACGCCTCTGCCCGGTGGGACACCCGGTTTTTCTCCTCCTGGGGAACCTGGGCCAAGGTCTTTCCGAATGGCGGATAATAGAAAATGGGATCGTAGCCAAAGCCGCCTTCCCCGGCGGGGACATGGGTCACAAAGCCATGGACCTCGCCCCGGGCCTGGATGGACTTGCCGTCCGGGGTCACCAGGGTGATGACGCAGACGAACTTGGCCTGCCGCTTGTCATCCGGCACATCCTTCATGTTTTTCAGAAGCAGCTGCACTCTGCCCGCATCGTCCAGGCTTTCGTCAAAGCCGTAGCGGGCGGAATAGATACCCGGCTCTCCGTTCAGTGCGTCCACCGCAATGCCGGAATCATCCGCCAGAGCGGGCAGTCCCGTGGCCTGCATGACGGCATTGGCCTTCAGGAAGGAATTCTCCTCGAAGGTGGAGCCCGTCTCCTCCACATCGATATCCACACCCAAGTCCGATTCCAGCACCAGCTGAATATCGAATTTTTCCGTGATCTGGCTGATTTCCACCAGCTTGTGCTTATTTTTGCTTGCCAATACTACCTTCATATACCGTTCCTCATTCAAACAGGGCATCCACAAAGTCCTTTGCCTGGAAGCGCATCAGATCCTCTGCCTTTTCACCCACACCGATGAATTTCACCGGCAGATCCAGGGTGTCCGCCACGGCGATGACAATACCGCCCTTGGCCGTGCCATCCAGCTTGGTGACCGCCAGCGCCGTTACCCCGGCGATTTCCTTGAACTGCTTAGCCTGGATCAGGCCGTTCTGACCGGTAGTTCCGTCCAGCACCAGCAGCACCTCCCGGGATGCGTTGGGCAGCTCCCGCTCCACAATGCGGCTGATCTTGTTCAGCTCGTTCATCAGGTTC